>Ga0308171_1000677_pt1 | contig 62679 bp, 57 predicted proteins | sample PhyGR1_FD_202135 | JGI IMG/M metagenome (GOLD analysis project Ga0308171, IMG submission 202135) | Phyllosphere microbial communities from UC Gill Tract Community Farm, Albany, California, United States - DLSLSG.R1 | ecosystem: Host-associated > Plants > Phyllosphere > Unclassified | place: USA...
CACGAATTTTCTCCTGAATGGTGAAAAGCGAACGAACTGATCGCCTGGAGCGTGGGGTGCACACCCGGCGGAAGCTCAAAAAAGGCGGGCCGGCACTGGATAGAGGGTCGAGTGCCTGGTCCGACCCTCTATTCTGCCAGATGACACCGCGAGCGCGAAACAGAGAGTGCCGCGTGTCCCATGTCAGACTGACCGGATGACGCTGCCGTTCGCTTCCTCGACGCGATCATCCGTGGGGCTGGAGTGGGAACTCATGCTCGCCGACCGCGACACGGGCGATCTCGTGCCCCGCGCTCCCGAGATCCTGGAGCTCGTCGAGGAGCGCACCGCCCTCGAGCGCTACACCGTGACGGGCGAGCTGCTGACGAACACGGTCGAGGTCACGAGCGGGGTCGGCGACACGGTCGCCGCAGCCGTGGACGACATCGCGGACGCCATCGGGGCCCTCCGCGATGAGACCGAGAAGCGCGGAATCGAGCTGCTCTGCGCGGGGAGCCATCCCTTCGCCCAGTGGTTCGACCAACAGGTCACGGACAAGACGAGGTACCACACGCTCATCGAGCGCACCCAGTGGTGGGGGCGCAACATGATGATCTGGGGCGTGCACGTTCACGTCGGCGTCGATTCCGTCGACAAGGTACTCCCCATCGTCAACGCGCTGACGGTCTTCCTCCCCCACCTGCAGGCCCTGTCGGCATCCAGCCCCTTCTGGGCCGGGGAGCGCACCGGGTACGTCTCGAACCGTTCTCTGGTCTTCCAGCAGCTGCCGACGGCGGGACTCCCCTGGCAGCTGGAGACCTGGGACCAGTTCGAGGCCTACCTCGACGACATGGTCCGCACGGGAGTGATGGCGGATGCCACCGAGGTGCGGTGGGACATCCGTCCGGCGCCGCGCTGGGGAACCGTGGAGATCCGCGCCTGCGACGGGATGTCGACCCTCCCCGAGCTCGCGGCGGTGGCGGCGCTGGCCCAGACCCTCGTGGAGCACTTCTCACGTCTGCTCGACGAGGGCAAAGAGCTGCCCGGTATCCCGCCGTGGTTCGCCCGAGAGAACAAGTGGCGCGCCGCGCGATACGGCCTCGACGCGCGCGTGATCGTCGACCGTGAGGGAACGCAGCGCCCGGTCGTCGAGCACCTGCGCGAGACCATGGAGGAGCTGGCGGACGTCGCCGTCGAGCTGAAGTGCGCCCGCGAGTTCGCCGGTCTCGAGACCATCCTCTCCACCGGGGGAAGTTCGGCGCGGCAGGTCGCGGTCGCCGAGGCCGCCGACGGCGATCTGCGCGAAGTCGTGCAGCATCTCATCCGGGAGTTCCGTGCCGGGCCGACGCTGCGCGAGCACCTCGCGGCGCTGCGCGTCTGACCTGCGCGCGCCGCACGCCGCGGCGCTGGCGACGCCCGCTCGGCGGATTCTCATAGACGGCCGGCTTTAAGATCACGCCATGACCTCCGCACGTTCGCGCTCGCGCCGACCGCTGGTAGCGATCCTCGCGGGTCTGGTCGTCATGCTCGCCGCGTGCGCTCCCGAGCCCGCGGCCGCCCCGCAGCCCGACCTCACCTTCACCGTGGACACCCCGACTCCGGCCCCGTCCACGAGCGCTCCCCCACGTCTTCGCGTCGTCACGGTCGGCGATTCACTCATGTCCGGCGCCGGGCTGATGGTCGGCGAGGCGTGGCCCGACCTCATGGCATCCCGCGCTCATCTCGCGGTGACGAACCTCGCCTGCGGTGGGATGGGGTTCGTGGTCGAGGGCGAGTGCGGAACGAACTACGCGGGGTTCGCTCCCGCGGTCGCGGCCCTCCAGCCGGATCTGCTCATTGTGGAGTCGTCCAGCAACGACTTCTGGCAGGACGCGGACGACATCCGTTCGGACACCACGGCCACCGTCAACGAACTCCACGAAGCGGCACCTACGGCGCACATCGTCGGGTTGAGCACCATCTGGAACGACGAGTCCGACGTCCCCGACGACAACGCCGTCACCTCTCAGGCCCTGCAGGAAGCGATCGACGCGGTCGGCGGGACGTACATCGACATCGGGCAGCCCCTCCTCGGACACCCCGAATGGCTGCAGGACGACGACGTGCATCCCACGGCTCGCGGCCAGAAGGCGATCGAGCAGACGGTCGTCTCCGCGCTCCAGGACGCGGACATCCTCCCCTGACGGTGAGGCACCGCGTTATGCGCCGCGGCGCGCGCGGCGTCAGCCGCGACCGAGCATCTTCTGCAGCTCCGCGAGGTCGGCCTCGCTCGGGGCCGCCTGACCGCCCAGGCCGAAGCCCGAGCCGGTCGGAGCGGTGGATGCCGCGATGCCGGCGTTCTCGGCCGCGCGCTTGGCCGGGTTGCCTGAGCGCGAGCCCTTCGCCTTCTGCTGCTTACCGCGCTTGGACGACGCGCCGGGCTTGCCGCCGACCGGACCCATGCCGGGGATGTTGGGCACACCGCCGCGCGCGACGGTCTTCATCATCTTGGCGGCCTGCTCGAAACGCTGCACGAGCTGATTGACGTCGGTGACGGTCATGCCGGAACCCCGCGCGATGCGCAGGCGCCGCGAGCCGTTGAGGATCTTGGGGTTGCGACGCTCGCCGACCGTCATCGAGCGGATGATCGCCTCGGTGCGATCGATCTCGCGCTCGTCGAAGTCCTCGAGCTGCTGCTTCATGTTCCCCATGCCCGGGAGCATCCCGAGCATCTTCTTCATGGAGCCCATCTTCTTCATCTGCTGCATCTGCTCGAGGAAGTCCTCGAGCGTGAACGTCTCGGTCGCGAGCTTCTCGGCGACCTTCATCGCCTCGGCTTCGTCGAAAGCGTTCTGCGCCTGCTCGATCAGGGTGAGGATGTCACCGAGATCGAGAATGCGGGATGCCATGCGGTCGGGGTGGAACGGCTCGACGTCGTCGAGCCCTTCTCCGGTCGATGCGAAGATGATCGGGCGTCCGGTCACCGAGGCGACGGACAGGGCGGCACCACCGCGAGCGTCACCGTCGAGCTTCGACAGCACGACGCCGGTGAAATCGACACCGTCCTGGAAGGCTTTCGCCGTGTTCACGGCATCCTGTCCGATCATCGCGTCGATGACGAACAGCACCTCGTCGGGGTTCGTCGCCTTGCGGATGTCGGACGCCTGCTTCATCAGCTCGGAGTCGACACCGAGTCGACCGGCGGTGTCGATGATGACGATGTCGTGCTGCTGACGCGTGGCGTACGCGACGCCGTCGCGAGCGACTGCCACCGGGTCGCCGACACCGTTGCCCGGCTCGGGAGCGTAGATCGCGGCACCGGCGCGCTCGGCGACGACCTGGAGCTGGTTCACGGCGTTGGGGCGCTGGAGGTCGCACGCGACGAGGAGGGGCGTGTGCCCGTCCTTCTCGAGCATCTTCGCGAGCTTGCCGGCGAAGGTCGTCTTTCCCGAGCCCTGGAGACCCGCCAGCATGATGACCGTCGGCGGGTTCTTGGCGAACTGCAGGCGACGCTGCTGACCGCCCAGGATGCCGATGAGCTCGTCGTTGACGATCTGCACGACCTGCTGCGCGGGGTTCAGCGCGCGGTTGACCTCGTCGCCGAGAGCGCGCTCGCGCACCGCGGCGGTGAACTCCTTGACCACGGGCAGCGCCACGTCGGCGTCGAGGAGGGCGCGGCGGATCTCGCGCACCGTCCCATCGACGTCGGCGGGCGTGAGCTGGCCCTTCTTCCGGAGATTGCGGAAGGTCTCTGTGAGCCGGTCGGAGAGGGTGCCGAAAGTCGCCATGATGAGTCGAGTTTACGCGGGACGAGGTGCAACCGCCGCCCCGGTGACGCCGTCACGCCGTCGCGAGGGCTTCGGCGAGAGTCGAGGGAAGCGATCGTCCCGCGGCGGTGCGGTCCGCCCACGCCCAGACGGCAGCCAGCACCGCAGCCGCGAGGGCACCCGCCCGCACCTGAGCGGTAAGGGGCGCGACGTCGTCTCGCGCCAGGCGAGCGGCGACCTCGCGCTGCAGGTGGAACTGGCGCACCGCGCGGTCGCGGTCGAGTTCGGCGGCGATCCCCATGGCATCCGCGTTCATGATGGCGAGCGCGAGCGCGTCGGGGGCCAGGCCGTCCCCGATCACCGTCAGCGCCTTTCGCGGGTCGACGCCGTCACGGAGCAGCATGACGCCCCGGGCGGACTGCTCGTCGAATCCCGACCACAGCACGTCGCTCTTCGCTGAGAAGTAGTTGAAGAAGCTCGATCGGCTGACGCCGGCGCGGCGGGTGATGTCCGACACCGAGGTCGCCTCGTATCCGCGCTCGAGGAAGAGCTCGCAGGCGGCTTCGGCGAGAACCTCGCGGGACGATGCGCGAGGTCGTCCGCTCCGGCTCGCTGAGGTCATCCCCTCAGCCTAGGAGACCACCCCGCATGTATTGTTAGACGCAATCCAACAACAGCGGGAGCGGCGATGCTCGACATCCACCACGCGGGGTTCGCCCCCGAATACGTGCCCTACCTCGACGGCTGGGCCGAGCAGCGGCGCGTTCACGCCGACGTCGTGTCGGGCCGACGCCCCGACACCCTCCTGCTCCTCGAGCACGAGGCGGTGTACACGGCGGGCAAGCGCACCGAAGACCACGAGCGGCCCGACGACGGCACTCCCGTGATCGACGTCGATCGCGGGGGAAAGATCACGTGGCACGGCCCCGGCCAGCTCGTGGGCTACCCGATCGTGCGCCTGCCTGAACCGGTCGACGTCGTCGCGCACGTCCGCCGCCTCGAATCCCTCATCATCGCCGCCCTCGCCCCGCTCGGCGTCGACGGCATCCGCGTCGACGGTCGCAGCGGCGTCTGGGTCCAGCGCCCGCTCGGTCTCGACAAGGTCGCGGCGATCGGCGTCCGCGTCGAAAAAGGAGTGACCATGCACGGCTTCGCCGTCAACTGCGACAACACCCTCGCAGGTTTCCGACACATCGTCCCCTGCGGGATCACGGATGCCGGCGTGACGACCGTGAGCGAGGTGATCGGCGCCGACGTCTCCCCCGGCGATCTCGTGCCTCACATCGTGGACGTCTTCCACGCCGAGTACGCGGGGGTGGCCGCGTGAGCACGTGCGGAACCGGAACGGCCGGGGTCCCGGCATCCACCGCTCCCAACGGGCGGAAGCTCTTGCGCCTCGAGGTGCGCAACGCGGAGACGCCGATCGAGCGCAAGCCCGAATGGATCAAGACGAAGGCCAAGATGGGCCCCGAGTACACGGCGCTGCAGAACCTCGTGAAGAGCGAGGACCTGCACACGGTGTGCCAGGAGGCCGGGTGTCCGAACATCTTCGAGTGCTGGGAGGACCGCGAGGCGACCTTCCTCATCGGCGGTTCGCAGTGCACGCGTCGGTGCGACTTCTGCCAGATCGACACAGGCAAGCCCGCCGACTACGACACCGACGAACCCCGTCGCGTGGCGGAGAGCGTGACGCGGATGCAACTGCGTTACGCCACCGTCACCGGTGTCGCGCGCGATGACCTGCCGGACGAAGGCGCATGGCTGCACGCGGAGACGGTTCGCCGGATCCATGCCGAGAACCCCGGCACCGGTGTGGAGATCCTCGCGACCGATTTCTCGGGGAACCCGGCGCTCCTCGACGAGGTCTTCTCGTCGCGGCCCGAAGTGTTCGCCCACAACGTCGAGACGGTTCCCCGCATCTTCAAGCGCATCCGGCCCGCGTTCCGCTATGAACGCTCGCTCGGCGTGCTGACGGCGGCTCGCAACGCCGGGCTCATCACGAAGTCCAACCTCATCCTCGGGATGGGCGAAGAGCCCGAGGAGGTCGTGCAGGCGCTTCGAGACCTGTACGAGGCAGGGACGGACATCATCACGATCACCCAGTACCTGCGGCCCACGCCGCGCCACCTGCCCGTACAGCGGTGGGTCAAGCCCGCCGAGTTCGTCGAGTTCAAGGAGGAGGCGGAGCGCATCGGCTTCCTCGGGGTTCTGGCAGGTCCCCTCGTGCGCTCGTCCTACCGTGCCGGCCGCCTGTGGGCGCAGTCGATGATCTCCAAGGGCCGCGAGATCCCTCCGCACCTCGCGCACCTGGCGAAGGACATCGCCGCCACCGAAGCGGGCTTCGCCCAGGCCGTCTGACCGGGTTCCGGGACGAGGTCAGTCGGCGCTGGTGACCGACTGCACCTTGCCATCCGAGGCGAGGTTGACGAGCAGGACATCGTCGGTGGCATCCGGATCCAAGGCGTACTCGAGCACCGCGAAGGGGTCCGTTCCCCCGTGCTCGTCCGCGAGGATCGTCACGCTCATCAGCTGCATCGACTTGATCACGTCGATGTGCGTGTCGCCGGAGGGATCGATCAAGAGGTCGTCGATCTCCTCGCCGAGAGTCGCCTGCTGCTGGAGGATGTATTCGGTCACCTCGCTCGTGCGCGAGTCGAGTTCGTTCACCATGGCGTTTCGCGCCGCGAGGTCGATCCCCTCGAGCGCCGAGATCATCGCGGCGGCGGTGTCGAGCGCCTCGACGGACACGTCGTCCTGGTCAGGGGCCGTGAGATCGACGGTCACGCTCTGGTCGCCGAACTCGACGTTCTCCGACCAGAAGATCGACCCGTCGGGCCCGGACTCGAGGAGTCCGAAGAAATCGTGCTCGATCGCCATACCCCCATGAAACCAGTCCCCACCCGCTTCGGGAAGGCGACCCGCCCGGGGCGGGCGAGGTCGATCGCTCGTCAGTCGACGAGCGACGAGGCGAAAACGTGCGGCGTGAACCCGGTGAGGTCGTTGATGCCCTCGCCCTGTCCCAGAAGCTTGACGGGGATGCCGGTGCGCTCCTGCACGGCCAGCACGAACCCGCCCTTCGCGGAGCCGTCGAGTTTCGTCAGCACGAGCCCGGTCACGCCGGCGCTGTCGAGGAAGGCCTGCGCCTGCATCAGCCCGTTCTGGCCGGTCGTCGCGTCGAGGACCAGCAGAACCTCGGCGATCGGCGCCTGCTTCTCGATCACGCGCTTGATCTTGCCGAGCTCGTCCATGAGCCCGCCCTTGGTGTGCAGCCGGCCCGCGGTGTCGACCAGGACGATCTCGGTCCCCGTCTCTTTCGCGTGCGCGACGGTCTGGAAGGCGACGGATGCCGGATCCTGACCCTCGTGCTGGGGGCGCACGATCGTGGCACCCCCGCGTTCGGCCCACGTGGCGAGCTGGTCCACCGCGGCGGCGCGGAAGGTGTCCGCGGCGCCGACGACCACCGTCCGCCCGTAGCGCTGCAGGAACTTCGCGAACTTGCCGATCGTCGTCGTCTTCCCGACGCCGTTGACCCCGACGACGAGGACGACCGCGGGTCGCTCGGTGAGGCGGAGGGTCGTGTCGAACTTCGCGAAATGCTCCTCGAGCGTCTCCTTGAGCATGCGCTGCAGATCGCGCGGATCCGTCGTGCGGAAGCGCTCGACCTTCTCGCGCAGCTCGTCGACCAGGCGCTCGGTCACGTCCGGACCGAAGTCGGCCGTCAGCAGAGCCGTCTCGAGCTCGTCCCACGTGGTCTCGTCGATGGTGGGTTTGACGAACAGCCCGCGCAGTGCGCGGCCGAGCGACCAGGAGTTCTCAGCCATTCCCTCAGCTTACGGGGGCGGCCTCACGCGCGGCCGACGCGCGATCGCCGACGCGCTGGCCCACCACGGCGGACACCCCGTCCTGCCTCATCGAGACGCCGTAGAGCGCGTCCGCGATCTCCATCGTCCGCTTCTGGTGCGTGATCACGATGAGCTGGCTGCTCGAGCGCAGCTTCTCGAAGACGCCGAGCAGGCGGCCGAGGTTCGCGTCGTCGAGCGCCGCTTCGACCTCGTCGAGGATGTAGAACGGGCTCGGACGGGCCGTGAAGATCGACGTCAGGAACGCGACGGCCGCAAGCGACCGTTCCCCGCCGGAGAGCAGCGAGAGACGCTCGATCTTCTTGCCCACCGGGCGGACGGAGACCTCGATGCCCGTCGTCAACGGGTGCTCAGGGTCGGTCAGCGAGATGCTCCCCGCCCCGCCCGGGAACAGGATCGGGAAGATCTCGGTGAAGGCGGCGCGGGTGTCCTCGAAGGCGGCGACGAAGATCGTCTGCATGCGCTCATCGAGCTCGGCGATGATCGCCTGGAGGTCCGCGCGCGTCTGCTGCAGGTCGGCGAGCTGCTCGGTGAGGAAGGCGTGGCGCTGCTCGAGGGCTGCGAACTCCTCGAGAGCGAGGGGGTTCACGCGACCCAGCTGACCGAGTTTTCGCTCCGCGTCCTGCAGGCGGCGTTTCTGTCCCGCTCGGTCGAACGCGAGCGTCTCCCCCTCGACCTCTGTGGGAACGGGCTGGTCCGGACCATATTCCGAAACGAGAATGTCCTCGTCGAGCGCCAGCTCGGACTGCACGCGCTCCAGGAGACTCGTGACGTGCAGGCGCTTCTCGTGCATCTGGAGTTCGAGTCCGTGGACGCTCTCGGTCAGTCGGGCGAGCCGCTCACGGACCTCCGCCTCCTCGGCCCTCGCGCGGCTGAGATCCGCCGACACCGCGGTGCGGGTGGCCTCCGCCGCAGCGAGCTCCACCCGCGCGTGGCTCACCGAGCGGTCGACCGAGTCGAGGAGCGCGGGGAGCTGCGCCGCGACCTCGGCCGCGATCTCGCGCTGCGCGCGTCGGATCACGGCTCGCCGTGCGGCTTCCTCCGCCGCGGCCCGCTCACGTTCCCTTTGGTTTTCGAGCTGGACGATACGCGCCTCACCGGCGCGAACCCGTTCCTTGAGCGTCTCGATGTCGAGGCGCGCGCGCATCTCGGCCTCACGCGCCGACTCGAGGTCGAGCACCAGGCCGTCTCGCGCCGATGCGTCGAGGATCGGGCGAGGTGCCTCGAGGGCACGGGCGAGAGCCGCCTCGGCGGCGACCGCAGCTTCCTCGGCCTCGGACACAGCCGCGGAGGCCTGCGCGAGTCCCGCTTCCAGTCGCTCGCACTCGGCGACCGCGGCCTCGTGTCGAACCGTGATGCGGTTGACCTTCTCGGCCTGCGCCGCCAGCGCGGCGTCGTGCGCGCGCAGCGTCGCCAGGGTGTCTTTCGTCCGCTGCCGCGCATCGGCGAGTCCGCGTTGCGCGTCGCCCAGCGCCTCGCGGAGCGAGTCCGCGACCACGACGATCTCCGCGAGTCGTTCCGCGGCGGCATCGCGCTCGGCGGCCAGTTCGAGTCGCGAGCGCCCGGCCCCCGACCCCGCGCGCAGCGTGTGCGCCGTCAGGACCTCGCCGGCGCGCGTCACGAGAGCCGTGCGGACGTCGAGGTCGCGCAGCGCCGCGTGCGCGGCATCCAGATCATCGACGATGACGAACCGGGCCAGGATGCCGAGGATGCCCGGCGGAGCGGTCACGACGTCCACGGCCCGGACGCCGCCCGCGAGATCCGGCACCGGCGGCCTGTCGACCGAGGCGTCGGCGATCGCGATCTCGACCACCCCGAGGTCGTCCTCGGCCGCCGCGCGGGCCGTGGCGAATGCGGCAGCGGCGTCGTCGACGAGCACACCCTCGGCGAGCGATCCGAGCGCTGCGGCGATCGCGGCTTCGTACCCCGCGGTGACCTTGACACCGTCGCCCACGAGCCCGCGGACCCCCGGCTGACCCGAGGCGACGAGATCCGCGGCGGCGTTGCGTACGTCGAGAGCTCGACCCAGAGCCGTCGTCTGGGCGGACAGGGCGTCGCGCTCGCGCTCGGCGGCGTGCAGGCGTTCGCGAAGCTGCGCCACCGACGTCTCGACGTCGTTGGCGTCACGTTGGGCACGTTCGTAGGCCGCCGCGTGCTCAGCCGACGCCGCCTCGGGAGCCACCGTCGGATCCAGATCGGCAAGGGCCTCTTCAGCCTCGGCCCGGCGGACGAGCGCCGCATCCAAAGCACGCTGCTGGCGCTCGACGCCCGCGAGGACGGCATCCCGCGTCGAGGCGGCCGACGAGGCCGCGCCCCGCAACGCCGTGAGCTTCATGTCGTGTTCGGAGACCAACGCGCTCTGCGCCGCGATGTCCACGTCGAGCGCGTCGAGGTCGGCCCGCGCACGAACCACCGCTCGTGCGGCGTCGGCCGCGGCATCCTGCGCGTCGCCGAGCCCCGCGGCGATGTCGTCGATCTCGCTGCGGACGTCGTCGATCATCGACTGCGACACCGTCGGCGAGAACGCGCCCGTGTCCCTGTCGTCGTCCGACAACAGGGCGAGTCGTTGCCCGGCCAGGGTGTACAAGCCGCGCAGACGCTCCTGCACCTGTTCGAGCAAGAACGCGACGCGGCGGGCCTTGTCCACCGCCTCGGATCGCTGCTCCTCCTCGAGTCGCTCGACCCGGTGACGGAGACCCTCCGCCTGCTCCTGCAGCACGAGGCGCTCGGTGTGGCGCTCATTCTCGGCTTTCGCGGCGTCGGCGAGCTGCCCGCGCAGTCGCACGAGTTCGTCGGCGAAGAGTCGGGCCTTCGCATCGCGGACCACCGCGGCGATCGTGGCGGCCTCTCGCGCGATCTCGGCCTGCTTTCCGAGGGGCTTCAGCTGGCGACGGAGCTCCCCGGTGAGATCGCTCAATCGGGTGAGGTTGGCTTCCATCGCCTCGAGCTTGCGGACGGTCTTCTCTTTGCGGCGGCGGTGCTTGAGGATTCCCGCGGCTTCCTCGATGAAGCCGCGGCGGTCCTCCGCGGTCGCCTGCAGCACCGTGTCCAGACGCCCCTGCCCGATGATCACGTGCATCTCGCGGCCGAGACCCGAGTCGCTCAGCAGCTCCTGGACGTCGAGCAGCCGGCTCGTCTGCCCGTTGATCGCGTACTCGCTCGCGCCGGTGCGGAACAGCGTCCGGCTGATCGTCACCTCGCTGTAGTCGATCGGGAGGGCGCCGTCGGAGTTGTCGATCGTCAGCTGCACCTCCGCTCGTCCGAGCGGGCCGCGCGTCGAGGTGCCGGCGAAGATGACGTCCTCCATCTTGCCGCCGCGGAGGGTCTTGGCTCCCTGCTCCCCCATCACCCAGGCGAGCGCGTCGACGACGTTGGACTTGCCCGAGCCGTTCGGACCGACGATGCAGGTCACCCCGGGCTCGAGGGCGAACGTCGTGGACTGCGCGAACGACTTGAAGCCCTTCAGCGTCACGCTTTTCAAGTGCATGTCGCCGCGCCTCCCGCCTGATCGCCAACGCTTCACGCTACCCGAGGAACCGCGGGATTCCGCGGCACCGGGCCGCTCCGACAGCGAAGACGCGCCCGGGTTCCTCGCGAATCTGGACGCGAGCTTGACATTCGCTGACAGCCTTCGCTAGCGTCGGGGGTCGCAACCGACGACGAAAGGAGGTCCTCCCATGATTCGCAACACCACCGGCTTCATCGCCACCGGCTTCACCGCCGCCCCCGTGCTGTCCGCATCCTTTGCCGGAGTGACCACCGTCGTCGGAATGCCCGTCTTCCAGGGCTGACCCGTCGCGTCGAGACGCTCGTCGTCTCCGCTTCTCGTGCCGCATCCCCCGGATGCCGTGCACTCGGGATCGTTCGATCCCTCCGCGAGCACTTGCCGCTTCCTCTCCCGCTCTCCCTTTCATCGGAGCCTCCGCATGAGCACCCTGCCCACGCGCGCGCCGCAGCACACCGCGGCCACGCCCACCGTCTCTCTTCCCGCAATCCCCGACCGTCCGGTCGGCGTCATCGACCGTCTCACCCTGCGCCTCGGCCTGTGGTTGCTGACACGACACGCGGCGCGCGTGCACGTCATCGAGCTGTGCACGGCCAGCGCCCATCGGGCGCACGTGCAGGCGGCCGAGCGGAGCCAGCGCGAACGCGACTGGTACCGCACGGCGTCGCTGATGCGTCCGACCGTCTGACGCGGTGTGCGCCGCCCCTGTGTGGGCGGCGCACACCCCAGCCCCACCTCCTCACGAAAGACATCTCATGACCTCGCTTCCCCCCGGCGTCGAGTTCCGACGCCTGCACATCCCCGCCTCGATCGACGGTGACGACGCCGCCGACTTCCGCGACATGACGCGCGTGCGCAACCTCGTGTACGCCGAGATCTCCGGTCACGACGATCACGCCATGCCCGCGGACGAACTCCTCCCGAACTTCCAGCCCGACCCCGCCCAGGTGCGGTATTCGTGGCTCGCGGTGCTCGACGGCGAGGTCGTCGGCCGCGTCGGTCTCGACCTTCCGCAAGAGGAAGGGGCGCGATCGGGCTTCTGGCTCGTCGAACTGCTCCGCTCCGTCTGGGGTCGCGGAATCGGGCGCGCCGCGTACGCGCTCGTCGAGCAGACCGCGCGCGAACACGGACGAACCGTGCTGCAATCCTGGGCCGAGCACCCCGCCGCCGACGGCCCGCATCTCGAGGCTCCCACCGGCTTCGGTTCGGTGCCGCACGATCACATCGCCCGGTACTTCCTGGCATCCGGTCACACTCTCGAGCAAGTGGAGCGCAACAGTGCCCTCGACCTCGGCACCGCCGAGCCTCGCCTTCGCGAACTCCTCGCGGAGGCCGAAGCAGCCTCCGCCGGATACCGCGTCGTGCAGTGGACCCTGCCGACCCCTGACGAGTTCGTCGACGGCCTGGCGCTCATGAAGGCACGCATGGTCACCGACGCCCCGGCGGCGGGATTGGAGTTCGACGAGGAGAAGTGGGATGCCGAGCGCGTCCGCCGCTACGAGCGCACCTACCTCGATGCCGGTCGACTGCTCTTGGTGACGGCCGCGCAGCACATCGACAGCGGCGAACTGGTCGCGTTCAACGAGCTCGCGATCGGGAAGGACCGCACGGCTGCGACGTCGCAACACGACACCCTCGTCATCGACACGCACCGCGGCCACCGCCTCGGACTGCTCGTGAAGTGCGCGGGGCTGTTGGCGTGGCGCGAGATCGCGCCCGACTCTCCGCGGGTCCTCACCTACAACGCCGAGGAGAACCGCCCGATGCTCTCGATCAACGAGGCGATCGGCTTCGTTCCCGTCGCGTACGAGGGGGCGTGGAAAAAGGTCTTGTCCTGACCTTCCGGCGCGCGGGTCAGCGCAGGCGCTGGCAGTGCGGGCAGAAGTGGCTCGATCGGTTCATGAACGACACCCGGACGATCGGCCGGCCGCAGCGAGGGCACGGCTGGCCGGTCCGCCCGTATGCGTTGAGCGAGTGCGCGAAGTACCCGGCCTGGCCGTTGACGTTGACGTACTGTGCGTCGAAGCTCGTCCCGCCCTCGGCCAGCGCCTTCTCGAGCACCGCGCGGACCTCGCCCAGCAGGCGATTCACGGCGCGAGTCGGAAGAGCGGATGCCGCCGTCTCGGGGTGGATGCGCGCCGCCCACAGCGACTCATCGGCGTAGATGTTGCCGATGCCGCTCGCGACGGTCTGATCGAGGAGCACGCGCTTGATGCCGGACGCCGTTCGACCGACGCGTGATCGGAAGCGGGAGACGTCGAAGGCCGGGTCGAGCGGATCGCGGGCGATGTGCGCAACCTGGGTCGGCACGCGCGGGAGACTCGATCCGCGTCCGGCCGCGGCGCCGTCGGGGGTGTCGAGCAGTCGGTCGACCGCGAGGGAACCGAAGGTCCGCTGGTCCGCGAAGACCAATGAAAGTGGGCCGTGCACCGGGTGCTCGAGCTCGATGCGGATGCGTTCGTGGCGCTCCTCGGGCGCTCCCGGGACGCGGAGGAGCATCTGTCCGCTCATCCCGAGATGCGTCACGATCGCCTCGCCGTCGGACACCGGCATCCACAGGAATTTTCCGCGGCGAACAGCGGCTGCGATCCGCCGACCGGTCAGCTCAGCCTCGAAATGTGCGGCCCCGCCGGTATGACGGGTGAGCGCACGCTCGTCGCGGACGTCCACCGAAGCGATGAGGGCACCGGTGACCGCGGGTTCGAGGCCCGCGCGGACGACCTCGACCTCGGGAAGCTCAGGCACGCGCGTCGAGTTCGCGCCAGGCCGTGAGGGCCGCGGCCATCTCGGCCTGCTTCTTGCTCGACCCGGTTCCGGTCGTCACCACATCGCCCACGCGCACAGTCGCCGTGAACCGACGGTCGTGATCGGGTCCGGCTGCTTCGACGGAGTACGTCGGGGCAGGCACGGACAGACGCGCCGCGATCTCCTGCAGGCTCGTCTTCGGGTCCATGGCCGCACCATAGCGCGCGGGGTCGGCCATCAGCGGTTCGACCAGGCGCAGCACCATCGCGGTGGCGGCATCCGGCCCGGCGGACAGATACGTCGCGCCGATGATCGCCTCCATCGTGTCCGCGAGGATCGAGTCCTTGTCGTGGCCGCCGGTGAGGATCTCGCCCCGTCCGAGACGCACGTGTTGACCGAGACCGATGCCGCGAGCGACTTCGGCGAGAGCGATCGTCGAGACCACGCCGGCACGCCGCTTCGCGAGCTGCCCCTCGTCGAGATCGGGATGCCGAGTGAAAAGGCGGACCGTGACAGCCTGCCCCAGCACCGAATCGCCGAGGAACTCCAGGCGCTCGTTGTGCGGGATACCGCCGTTCTCGTAGGCGAACGAGCGATGCGTCAGAGCGAGCGAAAGAAGCTCGGGGTCGATGTCGACCCCGAGCTTCTCGGTGAGCGCGGAGCGCTCGACGTTGTTACGCGTCACGAATCGCCGATCAGACGTCGGCGACCTTGCGGCCCTTGTACTCGAGGAAGAGCTCGGTGCCCTGCGAGTCGGTGACGACCTTCGCCTGGTGGGGGCGGCTGTAGACGACCTTGCCGTTCTCGATGGTCTTGACCAGCGCGGGGGCTTCGGCCTTCCACTGCGCGCGACGCGAGCGGGTGTTGGAGCGGGAGACCTTCCGCTTCGGGGGGTTACCTGCCATGACTAGCTCTTCTCTGTCTTGGGGGCGGCGCGGAGCGCATCGCCGTCGTCTGGGGTGTACTGCTGGAGCGCAGCCCATCGAGGATCAACGGACGTCTGCTCCGTGTCGCCGGGGCTTTCCGTCAGCCTCTCACCCGTGTTCGGGTCGAGCCCGGGGCAATCCGGCTGACACACCGGCTGGAACGGAAGCGACAGGACAATCGTGTCCCGGACCAGATTTTCAAGATCCACGTGGTCGTCTTGAACGTCGAAGTCGCTCGCTTCATCCCCAGGATACGCGAAAAGTTCTTGGAACTCGACTTCGACAGGCTCGTCGATGTCGATCAGGCACCGTCCGCACACACCGGTGGCCGTGGTGTCGACCGTGCCCGACACCAGAATCCCCTCGTGCACCGACTCAAGGCGTACCTCGATGTCGAGCAGCTCCGCCTCGGCGACCGACACGAGGCCCTCGCCCCACTTCTCGGGAGCGGGCAGCTCGAGGCTGTGCTCGCGCATCTCGCCGGGCTTGCGCTCGATGTCGCGCACGGGGAGCTGGAAAGGGCCAGGTCGTCGGGTTCTCACGGTCGTCCATGCTACCCGGGCGCTCCGGGGCGAGGGCCGGGCGCGCAGGCGATCGGCGAGACGGGTCAGATGCCGCGCGAGCCGGTGTCGAGGAAACGCGCGACGGCGGGCGGCACGTACGGCGAGATGTCGCCGCCGAGCCCGGCGACCTGGCGGACCAGAGAGCTCGACACGAGCGCGTGCGAGGGGTCCGGGAGGAGGAACACGGTCTCGACGTGGGCGAGATCCCGATTCACGATCGCCATCGGGGTCTCATAGGCCACGTCGACCTGCGATCGGATGCCTTTGACCAACACCTTCGCGCCCACCTCGGTGGCGTAGTCGACGAGGAGCCCCATGCTCCACGCCGCGACGACCACATCGCCCTCGACGCCCGCCTCGGCGATCGACTGCTCGAGAAGCGATTGACGCTGGGCGATCGGCAGCATCGCCTCTTTGCCGGGGTTGTGCACCACGAGCACGTGCAACTGATCGAAGAGACCGGCCGCGCGCCGGATCACGTCGAGGTGCCCGAGGGTCGGCGGGTCGAACGAGCCGGGAACAACGGCGATCCGGGGGTCCATGCCGCCAGCCTACCGAGCGGGGTGCGGATCAGGACTTCGCGAGCGCCGCACGTTCTTCGACGCCGAGACGACGCTCGAGCGCGGCTGCCAGCCCCGGATGCCGCTGCAAGGCGGGGTCGTCGGCGAGCAGCCGCTCCCCCTCGGCGCGTGCCTCGGTGATGAGGTCGGCGTCGGTGACGACGCGCAGCAGCCGCAGCGACGACCGCACACCCGACTGCGCCCCGCCGAGGACATCGCCCTCACCGCGCAGCTCGAGGTCCACTTCCGCCAGGGCGAAGCCGTCGAGCGTCGCCGCCACCGCATCGACACGGGCTCGCGATGACGTACCCGGAGCCGCCTCGGTGACGAGCAGACAGAGGCCGGGCAGTCCCCCTCGACCGACGCGCCCACGCAACTGGTGGAGCTGCGAGACGCCGAAGCGGTCCGCTTCCAGAATGACCATCGTCGAGGCGTTCGGCACGTCGACACCGACCTCGATGACGGTGGTCGCGACCAGCACGTCGATGTCGCCGCGCGCGAACGCCTGCATGACGGCATCCTTCTCGTCGGACGGCATCTTTCCGTGGAGGATCTCGACGCGGATATCGGCGAACGTCGGTAGTCGCGAAAGCAGCGCCTCGACCTGGACCACACCCCACCGGGTGCGATTGCCCTCGCTCGAGACGGCCGACTCCGGCCCCTCCGGCGCGTCGGCGGGCTCATCGGTCTTCTGGTCACCCGTGAGCTGATCGGCGTCGATCGCGGCGCACACGACGAACGCCTGGCGTCCCTGCGCGACCTCTTCGGCCACGCGGTCCCAGACCCGGGCGAACCAACTCGGCTTCTCGGCGAGGGGCGCGACGAAGGATTGGATGCCGGCACGCCCGGCCGGCATGGTGCGAATGGTCGAGACGTCGAGGTCGCCGAAGACCGTCATCGCCACGGTGCGCGGGATCGGGGTCGCCGTGAGGACGAGCGCGTGCGGGGAGTCGCCCTTGGCGCGCAACGCTTCGCGCTGGTCGACGCCGAAGCGGTGCTGCTCGTCCACGACGACGAACCCGAGGTCGGCGAACGTCGTGGTCGAGCTGAGGAGCGCGTGCGTGCCGACGACGATACGTGCCTGACCTGATGCCACGCGCAGAGCAGCCTTGCGCCTCTCGGCAGCGGGCAATTGACCCGTCAGCAGGGTCGGCATGAGTTCTGGCGCGAGCTCCGGGCCGAGCATGCGCGCGATCGAGCGCAGGTGCTGCGCCGCGAGCACCTCGGTCGGGGCGATCAGCGCGGATTGCCCTCCGGTCTCCGCGACCTGGAGCATGGCACGGAGCGCCACGAGGGTCTTGCCCGAGCCGACCTCGCCCTGGACGAGACGGTTCATGGGCCAGTCGCCCACCATGTCGGCCTGGATCTGTGCGCCCACGCTCTGCTGATCGGGGGTGAGCTCGAACGGCAGGATGCGGTCGAACCGTTCGAGAAGACCACCGGGCGCGGCGGGCCGCTTCGTCGCGGACAGCGCCCGCACGAACTGCCGCTGCTGCAGGAGGGCCGTCTGCAGGACGAAAGCCTCTTGCATGCGGAGGGTCGCCACGGCGGGCGGGATGTCGTCGTCGTCCTCGGGACGGTGGATCTGCTCGAGCGCGCTGCGGGCTGGAAGGAGGCCCCGCCGCGCGCGCAGATCATCGGGCAGGGGATCGTCGATGTCGCCGAGAGCGTCGAGGACGAGCGAAATGGTCTTCTGCACGAGCGGGCTCGGCACGGTCGCGGTCGCCGGATAGATCGGGATCGGACGCTTCGCGCTGACCTCGGCCTCGGCGCGGGCCTCGGCGATGTCGTCGAACAGTTCGTAGTCGGGGTTCGTCAGCTGGGTCTGGCGCCGGTACTCGCCGACCTTGCCGGAGAAGATGCCCCGTCGACCGGGGGTCAGGTCTTTCAGCCGCCACGGCTGGTTGAAGAACGTGAGCGACAGCCGCCCGTCGCCGTCGCTGATGACGACCTCGAGCAAGGAGCCCCGCCGATTCTGCATCCGCCGCTCGCTCGCGCTGACGACCTCGGCGACGATCGTGACGGGTTCGCCCAGCGGAAGGGTCGAGATCGGCGTCAGCTCACCGCGCCGCGCGTATCGCCGCGGGTAGTGCTCGAGGAGCTCTCCCACCGTCTTCATGCCGAAAGCGCGGTCGAAGGCCGCGGCCGTCTTGCCGCCGATCGCGCCGTCGAGACGGGAGGCGAGCGACAGACCGGGCATGCTCCGAGTCTAGGGACGACCACCGACATCGACGTTGGCTCCCGGGACGTCCCCCCGGAGAACCCTAGGCTGGGACGGTGACGCGCATCATCTCCGGCCGCGCGGGCGGCACCGTGCTCGAGGTCCCCCCGAAGGGCACGCGCCCGACGAGCGACCGCGTGCGCGAATCGTTGTTCGGCGCGCTCGTGTCCGCCGACCTGCTCGACGGCGCGCGCGTCGCCGACCTCTACGCCGGTTCTGGTGCCCTCGGACTCGAGAGCCTGAGCCGAGGAGCGGCCTCGGCCGACCTCGTCGAGCTGTCCGCCCCCGCCTCCGCGATCATCCGGAAGAACGCGGAGCGCCTCCGGACGGCGGGCGTCCACGCGCCCGCGCGGGTGCACCGGGCGAACGTCACGACCTACCTCGTGGCATCCGGGGCCGAGTGGGACCTCGTCTTCATCGATCCGCCCTACGACGTCGGCGAGGACGAGCTCACCCGCGTGCTGGTCGCCCTCGCTCCGCGCCTGAGCCCGGATGCGGCGGTCATCGTCGAGCGTGCGAAGCGCTCACCCGCTCCGGACTGGGCAGCCGCAGGTCTCGAGCCCGAGCGGGAGCGTGCTTACGGCGACACCACCCTGTGGTGGGGACGACCACCCGCCTGACCCGGTCGCGGATCAGCCGCGACCGGCATCCCAGTCGCGGTACGGGTCCCAGCCGACGCGGCCGGTCCACGCGCGCCGGTCGACGGTGATGGACTCCTCACCACGTGCTACGACGGTCCCGATCCGACGGCCGATCGGGTCGGCATCCGCCGGAAACGTGACGAGGAAACCATGGTCCTCGCCCCCGCCGAGGGCGAGTGCGGGATCATCGCCCAGCGAGGCCGAATCGAGGGCGATCGTCACGTCGGAGGCATCCGCCATCCGCGTCGCGTCGAGAGCGAGGCCGTCGGAGATGTCCATCATCGCCGTGGCTCCCGCGTCGGCTGCGCGCAGCGCCGCGGCGATCGGGGGCCGCGGGGCGAGCTGGCGCGACACCGCGTGCGCGTCGGCGGCACCGAGGGCCGCCCGAGCCTCGGGCGTCAGCGCGACGGGGGTGCCGGCGGCATCGGTGAATCGTCGGAAGAGCAGGTCGATCCCCCGCGCGGCCGGGCCGAGCTCACCGATGACGTAGACGCCGTCGCCGACCCGTGCGCCCGAGCGGCGGACCGGGGTGCGCCCGTCGAGCGAACCGAGCGCGGTGACGGCGATGGTGAGGGTGTCCGAGACCGTCAAGTCGCCTCCCTCGACCGCGCAGTCGGGGGCGAGCTCGGCGCACGCGGCGGCGAGTCCGTCCGCGAACCCTCGGACGAAGGCGAGAGGGGTCGCGTCGGGCATCGCCAGGGCCACCAGCAGCGCGATCGGCCGGGCGCCCATCGCCGCGACATCCGCAAGGTTCACCGCGGCCGCTTTGAAGCCGAGGTCGTGCGCCGACGACCACGCGAGACGGAAGTCCGGGCCGTGCACGAGGGTGTCGGTGGTCGCGACGACACGCCCGTCCGGAACAGCGAGCACCGCCGCGTCGTCGCCTGGTCCGACCGGGGCTGCCGAGGGCGGAAGGCGGTCCAGGATGCCGCGGAGGATCTGCCCCTCGGACAGCTCTCCCACGGTGATCTCACGGCTGGTCTCGGCGTCGGTCACTCCCCCACGCTATTAGCCTGGAGGGGTGCCCCGCTCTTCTCGGACCCTCGCGCTGCTCGCTGCCCTCACGCTCCTGCCGGGGCTCGCGGCCTGCAGCGCGACCGTCGCGATGCAGCCGGCGAAGCTCGCGAACGACCCCGCGTGCGCCAACGTCGAGGCGCGGCTGCCGAAGACGATCTCGGGGCAGGAGCGCCGCTGGACCGACGCGCAGTCGACCGCGGCCTGGGGCAATCCGGCATCCATCCTCATGACCTGCGGTCTCGAGGCTCCCGGACCCACGACGCTGCCGTGCCGCACGTCGGACGGGGTGGACTGGATCGTCGACGAGTCCCGCGCGTCCGAGAACAAGTACACGCTCACCACCTACGGGCGCGAGCCCGCCGTGCAGGTGTTCCTGGATCAGGGCGTGGCCAGCAGCGGCGATGTCGCCCAGGCGCTCGGCCCGCTCATCCGCGACAACCTCGCCGCGACCGGCGCGAAATGCACCTCGCTGTCGGACGCGACGCCGGCTCCCGAGCCGTCGCCCTCCGCGACTCCGTAGCGGGAGCGAATCTTCCGAAGCGGAGGAAATCCCGCGAAGGGAGGACACCACCTCGCCGGACCGTCCGCCGGCACCGGAATCTCCTCCCGTGGAGGACCCTCAGGCCTTCTCGAGAGCCGCGTCGAGCAGGTCGCTGATCAGGTCGGGATAGCTCAGGCCCGACGCGATCCAGCACGTCGGGAACATCGAGATCGGCGTGAACCCGGGCATCGTGTTGACCTCGTTCACGAAGAACTCGGTGCCCGTGTAGAAGAAGTCCACGCGCGCCAGACCCTTACCGCCGATCGCCTCGAAGGCCTGCGCCGCGATGCGCTGCATCTCGGCCAGCTCGCCGTCGCGGAGGTCCGCGGGACAGACGAGGTCGACCCCGGGCGCGTCGAGGTACTTCGCCTCGAAGTCGTAGAACTCCCGACCGGTCACGATGATCTCGCCGGCGACGCTGACGCGCACCGGTCCCCCATCACGCCCGGGCAGCACCCCGCACTCGACCTCGCGCCCGACGATCGCCTGCTCCACGAGCACCAGACCGTCCTCGGCGAAAGCGGTGTCGAGGGCGGCATCCAGATCTTCCCAGCGCGACACCTTCGTGACACCGACGCTCGAGCCGGCTTCATTCGGCTTCACGAACACGGGCAGGTCGAGAGCGCGGATACGCCGCTCCCACAGCTCGCGGTCGCGGGCGAGGTCGGGGCGCGTCACGGCCACCCACGGCACGACGGGAACGTTCGCGGCCCGGAGCACCTGCTTGGTCACGTGCTTATTCATGCCGATCGCCGACATGAGCACGCCGCCACCTGCGTACGGGATGCCGAGAAGCTCGAGGAGTCCCTGCACCGTGCCGTCCTCGCCGAAGCGGCCGTGCAGGATCGGCAAGACGACATCGACGTCTCCGAGCGAGCGCGTGCCCCCGGCATCCGTCACCGTCCACTCGCGGGAGAGCGTCGAGTCGGGAAGACGCACGCGCGTGCCGTTGTCGACGACCTGCGGCAGCGCCTCGGGGATGAGTGCGAACTTGTCGGGATCGTCGTCCTCGAGGACGAAGGCGCCCTCGCGGGTGATACCGACCGGGATCACCCGGAAGCGGTCACGATCGATCGCCCGCAGCACCCCGCCCGCCGTAGCGGAACTGATCGAATGCTCGCTGGAGCGCCCGCCGAAGAGCACCACCACCACCGGTTTGGTCATTCTGCGTCCTCTCGCCCTGCGGCTGGTCGTCGTCGGTCGTCAGGTGGGGCGCGATGTCGCGCGGGTCCATCGTCCCGTCGAGCACCATCTTCACCTGCTGCACGATGGGCATGTCGACACCGACCTGCTTCGCGAGCTGCAGCACCGGGGCGACGGATGCCAACCCCTCGGCCGTCTGCTGCATCTGGGCGACCACTTCTTTGTAGCCGTATCCCTGGCCGAGCAGGCGCCCGGCGGTGTTGTTGCGGCTGAGCGGCGACTGGCACGTGGCGATGAGGTCGCCGAGGCCCGCCAGTCCCTGCAGCGTCTCGGGCTGTGCGCCCTGCGCGACGGCGAAGTCGGTCATCTCGACGAGGCCGCGCGTGATGATCGATGCCTTGGTGTTCTCGCCATAGCCGACCCCGTCGACGATCCCGATGGCGACGGCGATGAGGTTCTTCAGCACGCCGCCGAACTCGGTGCCGATGACGTCGGTGTTCACGAACGAGCGGAAGTACCGATTACGGGCGCGACGCGCGACGGCCTCGGCCGTCTCAGGGCTGAGCGAGCTGATGACCGCAGCCGTCGGCTGCTCGCGCGCGATCTCGAGAGCGAGGTTCGGACCGGATGCCACCGCGATGCGGGCCGGGTCGCACTCCAGCACCTGCTCGATGACCTGGCTCATGCGCAACCCGGTCGACTTCTCGACGCCCTTCATGAGCGAGACGATCGGAACGTCGGTGTGCGCGACGAGCGGTTTGATCGCGGCGAGGTTCTCGCGCAGCGACTGGCTGGGTACCGAGAGGTAGATCTGCTCGGCACCGCGGATCGCCTCGGCGAGATCGGTGGTCGCCGTCATGGTGCGCGGCAGATTGATGCCCGAGAGATAGCGGCTGTTGCGCTTGGACTCGGTGATCTCCGCCGCCAGCTCGGGCCGGCGAGCCCACATGACGACCGACGCACCGCCGTCCGCGAGGATCTTCCCGAAGGTCGTGCCCCAGCTCCCGGCACCGATGACGGCGACCTTGGGACCGGCGGGGGACGCGACGTTCTTACGACTCAAGGCGGCCCGTCTCATTCTGCCCGTGCTGCGACGGGTTCCAGCGCTCGGCCGGGGCGGGAAGACCCCGGATGCCGGAGAGCATCTCCGAGATGCGCGCCATGAGATCGTCCGTCGCGCGCGTGAGCACCGCGGGCGAGGTGGAGCCGGCGTACTCGGACAGATCGATCGCCGGGCCGAACTCCACGATCACGTGCGAGCGACGCGGGAACTTGAGCTTGCCGTAGCGCGGCAGGATCTGCTGCACTCCCCATTGCGCCATGGGAATGAGCGGAAGGTCACCGGCGAGGGCGAGTCGGACGGCGCCGGTCTTGCCGCGCATCGGCCACAGATCGGGATCGCGTGTGAGCGTCCCCTCGGCGTAGACGATGACACCGCGCCCGTCTTCCGCGATCTGCTGCGCGGCCTTCATGGACTGGTTGGCGCTCGTCGAGGATCGCGGCACGGGGACCATTCCGGTCGCCCGCAGCGCGGCACCCAGAACGGGGACCTTGAACAGGCTCTCTTTCGCCATGAACCGCGGGGCACGGCCGAGTCGCCACACGGCGACGGCGACGGTGATCGGATCGAACTCCGAGTTGTGGTTCGGAGCGAGCACGTACGCCCCCTCGCGCGGGAGGTTCTCCGCACCGCGGATCTCGATCCGGGCGAAGAGTCCCGTGAGGGGGACGATGATCGCCGCGAGCGGCCAGAAGGCGCTCGGGCGGCTCTTCTCGGGGTTCGAGGCCACCGGCGTCAGCCCACGACGGAGAAATCGGCGTCGAGAGCGGTGAGCTTCTCGAGGAACTTCTCGTACCCGCGGCGAATGATGCCGATGTTGCGCACCGTCGACTCCCCCTCGGCCGCCAGCGCGGCGATCACGTAGCTGTAACCGCCGCGGAGGTCGGGGACCTCGACGTCGGCTCCGTGCAGCGGCGTCGGGCCGTTGATCACGGCGGCCTGCTCGAGGTCGCGACGCGGCACGCGGCGGTCGGGACTCGCGATGCCCTTCGGGTGCACGACGATGTCCGCGCCCATCTTGTTCAGCGCTGCCGTGAAGCCGAGGCGGTTCTCGTACACGGTCTCGTGGACCGTCGAGGTGCCCGGGGCCTGCGTGAGCGCCACGATCAGCGGCTGCTGCCAGTCGGTCATGAAGCCCGGGTGCACGTCGGTCTCGACCATCACGGGCTTGAGCGCCTCACCCCGACGGAACAGGATGCCGTCCTCGCGGACGTCGAACCAGCCACCGGCCTTGCGGAAGACGTTGAGGAAGGTCAGCATGTCCTGCTGACGCGCGCCCTTGGCGAAGATCTCTCCGTCGGTCGCGAGCGCGGCGCAGGCCCACGACGCGGCTTCGTTGCGGTCGAAGATCGCGCGGTGGTCGTAGCCGTCGAGCTTGTCGACGCCCTCGATGAAGATGACGCGGTTGGGCTCGTACGAGATGATCGCGCCCATCTTCTGGAGCACGGCGATGAGATCCATGATCTCGGGCTCGATCGCGGCATTGCGCAGCTCGGTGACGCCCTTCGCGCGGACGGCCGTGAGCAGCACCTGCTCGGTCGCACCGACGCTCGGGTACGGGAGCGTGATGTTCGCCCCGTGCAGGCCGTTCGGCGCCGTGATGCGAATGCCCTCGTAGCTCTTGTCGACGACCGCACCGAAGGCGCGGAGCGCATCCATGTGGAAGTTGATCGGACGGTCGCCGATACGGCATCCGCCGAGGTCCGGGATCAGTGCTTCACCGAGCAGGTGCAGCAGCGGGCCACAGAAGAGGATCGGAATGCGCGAGGCTCCCGCGTGCGCGTCGATCTCCTCGAAGTGCGCGGCGACCGCCCCAGAGGGGTCGAGGTGGAGGGTTCCCTCCTCCTCGCCCTCGGTGACGGTGACGCCGTGCACCTCGAGGAGCGAACGAACGACCTTGACGTCACTGATCATCGGGACGTCGCGCAGGGTGCTGGTGCTGTCGCCCAGGAGGGCCGCCACCATCGCCTTGGTGACGAGGTTCTTCGCGCCCTTGACCTCGACGGTGCCGCGCAGCGGTCGACCGCCACGGATGGTGAGGGTCTCGGCCGCCTCCCAGTCCGGCTGGCCGGGGTTCTGGTCTCCGGTGTCGGTGACGAGTGTGCTCATAGGGGGGTGGACCTCACTTCGTGGACGAGGGGCGGCGAATCGACCCGATCGGGTCGATCGGGCTCAGCGGACCGGAAGGGTCCGCGGCCGCCATGCCTCGCGGCGCGCCTCGAACTGCGTGATCTTGTCTTCGTCACGCAGAGTGAGCCCGATGTCGTCGAGCCCTTCGAGAAGCCGCCACCTAGTGTAATCGTCGATCTCGAACGAGACCTGGAGGTCGCCGACCGTGGCGCTCTTCGCGGTGAGGTCCACGGTCATCTCGATGCCCGGGTTCGCCTCGAGGACGGCCCAGATCTGCTCGACCTCGTCTTCGGTGATCACGCCCGTGACCAGGCCCTGCTTGCCCGAGTTGCCGCGGAAGATGTCGGCGAACTTCGGGCTCAGCACGACGCGGAACCCGTAGTCGCGCAGGGCCCACACGGCGTGTTCGCGGCTGGATCCGGTTCCGAAGTCGGGGCCGGCGACGAGCACGGATGCCGAGCGGTAGGCGTCCTGATTGAGCACGAACGCGGGGTCCTGACGCCAGTTCGAGAACAATGCGTCCTCGAAGCCGGTCTTGGTGACGCGCTTGAGGAACACCGCGGGGATGATCTGGTCGGTGTCGACCGCCGAGCGCTTCAGCGGCGCGGCGATACCGGTGTGCGTGGTGAACTTCTCCATGTCAGGCCTCCGCCCCGGTCGAAACGGTTTCGTCGGTGCGAGCGGCGCCCGAGCCCGAGATGAGGGTGCCCGTCGCCGAAACCGGCTCCAGGTCGGCCGGGCTCGACAGCGTTCCGCGCACGGCCGTGGCCGCGGCGACGAGCGGCGACACGAGGTGCGTGCGCCCGCCCTTGCCCTGGCGTCCTTCGAAGTTGCGGTTCGAGGTCGACGCGCAACGCTCCCCCGGAGCCAGCTGGTCGGGGTTCATGCCGAGGCACATCGAGCAGCCCGCGAAGCGCCATTCGGCGCCGAAGTCGGTGAAGACCTTGTCGAGGCCCTCGGCCTCGGCTTCGAGGCGCACGCGCGCCGAACCCGGCACGACCATGACGCGGACGTTCTCGGCCTTGGCGCGCCCCTCGATGACCGAGGCGAAGGCCCGGAGGTCCTCGATGCGGCTGTTGGTGCACGAGCCCATGAAGACGGCATCCACGGGGATGTCCTTCATCGGGGTGCCCGCCGCAAGGTCCATGTACTCCAGCGCCCGCTCCGCGGCGGCGCGCTCGTTGGGGTCGGCGATGTCGGCGGGGGTGGGTACGACGTCCGACAACGAGACACCTTGGCCGGGGTTCGTGCCCCAGGTCACGAAGGGCTCGAGCTCAGCGGCATCCAGGAACACCTCGGCGTCGTAGACGGCGCCCTCGTCGCTCGGGAGCGTGCGCCAGTAGGCGACCGCGTCGTCCCAGTCCTGCCCCTGCGGGGCGTGCGGCTTGTCCTTCACGTAGGCGAAGGTCGTCTCGTCGGGGGCGATCATGCCGGCGCGGGCGCCGGCCTCGATCGACATGTTGCACATCGTCATGCGCCCCTCCATCGAGAGGGAGCGGATCGCCGAGCCGCGGAACTCGAGCACGTAGCCCTGGCCGCCGTTCGCGCCGATCTTGGCGATGATCGCGAGGATGATGTCCTTGGCGGTGACGCCGGGCTTCAGCTCGCCCTCGACGGTGATCGCCATCGTCTTGAAGGGCTTGAGCGGCAGGGTCTGCGTGGCGAGGACGTGCTCGACCTCGCTCGTGCCGATCCCGAACGCCATCGCGCCGAACGCACCGTGGGTCGAGGTGTGCGAGTCGCCGCAGACGACGGTGATGCCCGGCATCGTGAGACCCAGCTGCGGGCCCACGACGTGGACGATGCCCTGCTCTTTGTCGCCGAGCGAGTGGATACGCACGCCGAACTCCTCGGCGTTGCGGCGCAGCGTGTCGATCTGCGTGCGACTGGTGAGGTCGGCGATCGGCTTGTCGATGTCGAGCGTCGGGGTGTTGTGGTCCTCGGTCGCGATCGTGAGGTCGAGGCGGCGCACGGGGCGCCCCTCGGCGCGCAGACCGTCGAAGGCCTGGGGGCTGGTCACCTCGTGCACGAGGTGCAGATCGATGTAGATGAGGTCGGGCTGACCGTCCTCGCCCTTGACGACGAGGTGGTCGTCCCAGACCTTCTCAGCCAGGGTGCGAGGGTTCTCGGGAATCGTGCTCATGGTTTGCGTTTCTCCTCGGGAGGGGTGTGAGGCCCGCGACGAACTCCGCGACGAGAAAGGCCTAGAACAAGGTCTCGTCGCGGCCACTAAGGAGGAGGCCGACGATCCGCACCTGGTCACGATACCACCGGGCTTCATCCCGCTCTCCGTGCGGCCCGCGCGTCCCGGTGTCTCGACGGATGTAACACGACGCCGCACATTTCGGCACCGCAGGGTCCGTCGTGCGAGCCTTGCGGGACGCCGCAGGAAGGAGCGCGCCGCATGGCCGCGAACGCAGAGCCCGGATTCTCGACCCGACAGGTCCACGTCGGAGCCTCGACGGTGCCCGCCTCGCCGCGGGCTCTGCCGATCTACCTCACGGCCGGCTTCACGTTCACCGACCTCGACGAGTCCGCCGAGCACTTCGGCACCGGCACGGGCTTCGGCTACACGCGCACGGGAAACCCTACGGTGCAGGCCGTCGAGGACCGCCTGGCCTCGCTCGAGGGCGGCGACCAGGCCGTGCTCGTGTCGAGCGGACAGGCCGCCGTCACCGTCGCCCTCTTGGCGCTCGCGGGGGCGGGCGACCACGTCGTCGTCTCCGAGCACATCTACGAGGGCACGCGCGGCCTGTTGCTCGACAACCTCGCGCGACTCGGTATCGAGACCACCTTCGTCGACACGTCCGACCTCGACGCCTGGCGGGTTGCCATCACCCCCCGCACCAAGGCGTTGTTCGCCGAGACGCTGTCCAACGCCCGGAACGACGTCCTCGACATCGCCGCCGTGTCCGCGATCGGCCGGGAGCGCGGCATCCCTCTCGTCGTGGACAGCACCTTCACGACCCCGTACCTCCTGCGTCCGATCGAGCACGGCGCGGCGATCGTGGTGCACTCGGCGAGCAAGTTCCTCGCCGGCCAGGGGGCGGTGCTCGGCGGGGTCATCGTCGACGACGGACGGTTCGACGCCGCGGCATCCGGTCACCTCTTCCCGCACCTGGTGCAGACCGATCGCCTGGGTGGAGCGAGCTACGCCGAGAAGCACGGCGTCCGCGCACGCGGCGCCTACATCCGCGAGAGCGTCGCGCCGCGGTTCGGACCCGCGCCGTCGCCGCTGAACGCGTTCCTCATCGGTCAGGGCATCGAGACGCTGAGCCTGCGCGTCGAGCGGCAGTCGCAGAACGCGCTCACGATCGCCCAGTGGCTCGAGACCCGGCCCGAGGTGGAGCGTGTCGACCACGTGGGTTTGGAATCGCACCCTCACCACGAGCTCGGGCGGCGCTACCTCACGCGCGGCACCGGCTCGGTGTTCACCGTGACGCTGCGCGGCGGGCTCGAGGCGGCCCGCCACCTCGTGCAGTCGGTGAAGCTCATCACGCACATGACGCACCTCGGCGACGTCCGCTCGCTCGTGCTGCACCCGCAGAGCACCTCGCACTCGGCGCGCACCGTCGAAGAGCGCGAGCGCGCGGGAGTCTTCCCCGGCACGATCCGCCTGTCGATCGGCATCGAGGACATCGACGACCTTCTGGCCGACCTCGAGCAGGCGCTCGTGGGCGTGCCCGTGGCCGAGCGCGAGACGGTCGTCCTGTGAGCAGGCTCCAGCATTTCGGCTGGTTCCTCGCGCGCGGCTTCGGCCCGCACGGCTGGGGGCACCCGTACCTGCGGTGGAACCACCGCTGGACCGAGCCGGGGCTCTACCAAGACTCCGCGCGCACGCTCGAGCAGGCTGGCTTCGACCTGCTCATCATCGAGGACGCCCCCTCGCTCGGCAGCGCCGAGACCATCGACCTGCGCGTGCGTCATGCGTTCGGCGGTCCGAAGCACGATCCGCTGCTGCTCGCGCCCTACCTCTTCGCGGCGACCCGTCACCTGGGCGTGGTGCCGACCGTGAACCCCGCCGCGTACCTGCCGTACACGGCGGCTCGGCAGTTCGCGACGCTGCAGCACCTCAGCGGACACCGGCTCGGACTCAACGTCGTCACCGATACCGGCAGCGCGCGCCACTTCTCGACGGGACCGCAGCTCGGACACGACGCGGCGTACGACCGGGCCGAAGAGTGGCTCGACGGCATCCGTCAGCTCTGGCGGAGCTGGGGAGAGGGCGCGCTCGTCGTCGACGAAGAGTCCGGCGTGTATGCCGACGGGACGAGACTGGATGCCACGCGCCACCGTGGCGAATACTTCGGCTTCGATGGCCCGCTCAACGCGATCCCCTTCACCGACGGCGAACCGGCGATCGTCTCGCCGGGCGGCTCGGGGCGCGGACTCTCGTTCGCGGGCCACAACTCCGATGTGCAGCTCGCCCTCGCCCCGCTCGACGAAGCGAGCATCCGCGCGTACCGCGGGCGCATCCATGCTGCGGCCGAAGCGGCAGGACGCGTGGCCGACGACATCAAGATCCTCTTCGCGATCCAGCCGGTACTCGTGTCGTCGCCGGAGGAGGCTGACCGCCTGGTCGCGGCATCCGCTGACCCCTCGGAGGAGGCGCTCGTCGCCATCGCCCGCAAGCAGTCGAGCGACCTGGAGACGGACCTGACCGGACTCGACCTCGACAAGCCCCTCGACCGCGCGATCTTCGGCGAGCACGTGTCGGAGGGCAGCATCAAGAGGCTCGTCGGAAAGCACGACGCGGACGCACCGCTTCGGACAGTGCTGGCCGCTCACGCGCGCCTGGGACGCTTGAACGACGGCTCCGGCTTCGTGGGAACTGCCGACGAGTTCGCCGACCGCATCGAGGAGCTTGGGACGTGGGGCAACGACGGCGTGCTCCTGTGGGGCGACCTGCATCCGGTCACCGTTCACCGCATGCTCGACGACCTCGTGCCGATCCTGCGGCGCCGCGGCATCCTGCGCGAGGAGTACGTCGACGGCGGCCTGCGGGCGAACCTCCGCGCATTTTAGACTCCGGATGCCGCCCGCCGGGCCGAGACCCCTCGTCCCAGTTATCGCTGGTTAGCGCGCTCTCGATTGCGGATGCCGCCCGCCGGGCCGAGGCCCCTCGTCCCACTTATGGTGAGTTGGCGCGCACTTGACCGGCCATATATGGGACACACACCCCCAGAAGGGGGACGAGGGGTGCGACAGGCGACGTCGGCCCGTGCGACGCCGGCCCCCGCAACGCCGGCCGCGCACGACGCCGACGTGATGCACGCGGGTCAGTCGCGCTCGGGGTGCTCCACCGTCGTCGGGGTGCCCTTCTCGTCGGCGACCTCCGCCGCCGCGTCGTGGCGGTCGGCGGCAGCGGGCTCCTTGCGCGCCGCGATGAGACTCGCGACGGTGGCCACCGCCATCGACAGGACGATCACCGCGAGCGACACCCACGTCGAGATCTCGGGCGCCCACTCGATCGGCTCGCCGCCGTTGAGGAACGGCAGCTCGTTGACGTGCATCGCGTGCAGGACGAGCTTCACACCGATGAAGGCGAGGATGAACGCGATCCCGTAGTGCAGGTACTTCAAGCGGTCGAGCAGGTCGCCGAGGAGGAAGTACAGCTGGCGGAGGCCCATGAGCGCGAACAGGTTCGCGGTGAAGACGATGAACGGGCTCTGCGTGATGCCGAAGATCGCCGGGATCGAGTCGATCGCGAACAGCAGGTCAGTCACCCCGATCGCGACGAAGACGATGATCATCGGGGTGAACAGCTTCTTGCCGTTCACGCGCGTGAGGACTTTCTTGCCGTCGTAGGAGTCGCTCATCGGCAGCACGCGGCGCAGCGTCCGCACGATGAGATTCTCCTTCTGTGCATCGTCATCGTCGTCGCCCGGGAAGGCCTGCCGGATCGCCGTGTAGACGAGGAACAGACCGAACAGATAGAAGATCGGGCTGAAGTTCTCGATGATCGTGGCACCGACGAGGATGAACGCGCCGCGCAGCACGAGCGCGATGATGATGCCCACCATCAGCACCTCCTGCTGATACCGGCGCGGCACCGCGAACTGTCCCATGATCAGCACGAAGACGAACAGGTTGTCGATCGAAAGGCTGTACTCCGTCAGCCAGCCTGCGACGAACTGTCCCGCGACCTCACCCCCGGCCACGATCCACAGCACGCCGGCGAAGATGAGTGCGAGCGTGACGTAGAACACGACCCAGAGGGTCGATTCCTTGGCCGCGGGGATGTGCGGACGCTTCAGGATGATGAGCAGATCGGCGACCAGGATCAGCACGAGCACGACGAGCGTGACCGTCTGGAAGAGCGGGTCGATCTGCAGCTCCATGACGAGCCTTTCGTTCGGGGGAAACGCTCGAGTCTATCGAGGGGAGTCTGCCCGGCTCACGGCACGCGCGGCTTCTTCGATCCCCGCTGGACCCGCTGGTCTCACCGATCCTCCGCACGCTCCTGTGAAAGGACCAACGCACCGACCACGACAGATGCGGCGACGAGCGCCGAGCACACCAGGGCGGCTGCCAGAATCGCCTCTCGGAGCCGCATTCCCTCACACAGCGACGTGTCGATCACCGGGCCGGCGCAGGCGTCGGCGGGAGCGGCACTGACGAAGATCAGGAGTCCCGCGACCACCACGACCACACACAGGGCGAGCGCCACGCTCGCAGTCTTCAGACGCAAGAGAACCTGCCGTTCGGCTTGTAGGCGACGAGCCAGCCGCTCACCTTCGTCTCGGTGTGCATGGAGCCGCCTCCGGCCGTCGGCACGCCCCACCTGCGCACGGTCTTCACCTGATACGAAGTCTTCTCCGCCTGCGCGAACAGTGTCGCAGTGCCGGGACCGTTCGGTACGCCGCAACTGGCGATCACCGCTACGCTCGCGCCGTCGGTCACACCGATCGATGCCGACACAACGGATTTCGAGACACCCAGCGAAGTCTGAGTGGAAGCCGTGACGGTATACGTCCGGCTCACCGAGCAGGTGCGCCCCTTCGCCGCACTGCACCCGTTCAGGTACTGCCACCGAGGGACGGTCCCCTGCCGCGACACGTTGATCACCGACGAAACGGTCGAGTCGACATAGGTCGCGGGATCTGCAACAACCGGGAAGACCGCTTCCTCGGTGAACTCCACGACTTGCGTGACCGTGTCGCCACGAACTTCGTAGTGAGTCGGGATCGGATTCCCCGCAGCATCCTCAGCCCACGGTGGGGCGATGTAGACCGTGGGTATCGCCGATCCACTCGGTGTCGCCGAGACGTCGCCGCGAGCGCCCCTCACCAGCGTCGTGTTGCCGGGGAGAGAGAAGAGGTAGGAGTACTCGTGAGGGGCATCGGGCCTTGTGATGACAGTCGAGATCTGGACTCCCCCATCATCTCGAATCGCGGGCACCGTAACCGATGAGTTGTTGTTGTCGTAGACGGTCGTCCCTGGCTGCCGCGTCGACACCGCCGAATTCGCTTCGTCGGCGAATGGCAGTCCGATCGTCACGGATTCAGAGCCGGATCTCAGAACGATCCCCTCCTGGGGATCCTTCGGAACCTCGATTTGCAGTCCATCGATGGAAGCGGAAATGCCGTCGTCCGTCACCCGAACGCTTTCATCGCCGATCGGGGCGGTCTCTACAACCCCTTGAACGAGTGCGACCATCTCGTCGGCTTGGGCCTGTTGGTCGTCCGCATAGGCCGGTACGACCGAACTCAGTGCCAGCCCCGCTCCTACGAGACCCACCCACACCGCCGACCGAAAAAACTGCTTCATGATGGCCGCCTCTCCGCGCACTCGTCATCTTCACAAGCGAATGTATAGGTGCTACCCGAGGTCATGACGATGTCGGAGGGTGAATTTCAGGCCCCTCGGAATGACATCTCCGTCGCGGGCTTCTCCGGTCTCCTCCCGCATCGACACCGGCCGGGCTCGATGCCCCGAACCCTGTGGCCGAAAAGCGAGGTGAGACGATCCGACACGCGCAGACACTCCTGAGTGAGAGAGTGCTCCCGGGACCCACCCGGAGAGCGGAACGGATGCCATGAGCCACGACGTGATCGACGACTGGGCCCTCGTGGCGCGCGCCGCCGGCGGGTCGGAGGGCGCCTACCGCGAGCTGTACCGGGCGTACGTGCGACCGGTGTATTGGATCGCGTTCGGCCTGATGGGTGACGCGACTGACGCGGAGGACGTCGTGCAGGACACGTTCGTCGTCGCTTGGCGGAAGATCCCGTCGCTGAGACTCGAGGGCACGTCGCTGCTCCCGTGGCTCGCGACGGTCTGCCGCCTGCAGGCGCAGAACCGGCTGCGGGCGCGCCGTCGCCACGGTTCGCACGCCGGCCTCGACGAAGACATCCCGTCGGTCGTCGACGTCGAAGCCCAGGTCGTCCAGGCGCAGACCGTGGCCGCGATCCTCGCGGTCGTCGATCGCCTCGGCGACCTGGACCGCGAGATCTTCCGTCTGTGCGCGGCCGAGGGCTACGGCTACCAGGCCGCCGCTGAACAGCTCGGCGTCTCGCACGGCACCGTGCGCAACCGCCTCTCCCGCATCCGTACCCGGGTGCGCGCCACCGCGATGGAGTCGGAGACCCCATGACCACGCCCACGCTCCCCCCACTCGACGACGGCCAGGTCGACGCCATGGAGACTCGGATCTTCGCACGCATCCACGATTCCGCGCGCGCCGATCGTCGACGCCGGCGCGCACGGATCGGCGGATGGACCGCCGCGGCCGCCAGCGTTGTGCTCATCGCGGCGATCGTCGGTCCGGCTGTCCTGAACGGCGGGAACCGTGCCCTCTTCGAGCAGTCCGCGTCCGGCGGCGGCGACATCACGGAGCAGTACTCGGGCTCCGCGCACATCGCTCCCGCCGCCCCGTCCGTCGACGGGGCGCAGACAGACACCGCCGCCGGTGCTCGCGGCTCGACCACAAGGGAAATCGTCGCGAACGGCTCGGCGACCATCGAGGCGAACGACCTTGCCACCGCTGTCACACGGATCTCGGATGCCGCGACCTCGGTCGGCGGCTACGTCGAGTCCTCGCAGGTCGGAGGCCCCTCCGGAGTCGTCCCCCTCGAGGGCGACACCGTGAGGGAGAGCGCGAACGGCGACCCGTCGATGGCGTGGGTCACGGTCCGCGTCCCCGCCGACAAGCTCACGAGCGTGATGGACGGGCTCTCCGCCGTCGGAACGGTGACGGCCTCGAGCGTCTCGAGGAGCGACGTCACCGACCAGGCGGTGGATCTCCGGGCACGCGTCGCTGCGGGCGAGGCATCCGTCGCCCGGCTGACCGAGCTGATGTCGCAGGCGGCATCGGTGTCCGACCTCATCACAGCGGAGTCGGCCCTGGCGCAACGGCAAGCGCAGCTCGACGCCGACCGGCAGCAGTTGACGCTGCTGGAGACGCAGGTGTCGATGTCGTCGTTGTCCGTGCAGATCGTCCCCACGACGTCGACCGTATCCGCCGACCCGGCGGGGTTCGGAGACGGGCTTCTCGCGGGCTGGAACGGCCTCGTCGCCGCTCTCAACGGCGTCGTGATCGGACTGGGGTTCCTGCTTCCCTGGATCGCGGTTGCTGCGATCGTCGGCACGGCGGTCTGGGTGGTACGGCGGGCGCTGCGCCGGCGGCGCGAGGCGCGCGAGGGCTGACCTCCGCGGCGGCCGTCCGGCAGCACCAGCCAAGACGATCGGCCGGAATCGGATGCCGCGACCACGGCATCCGATTCCCTCCCTCGCCGCGCGACAGGGCGACAGCTCCGGGCGCAGCAAAAAGGCCCCGACCATTCGGTCGGAGCCTTTTTGTTGTTGGTGACCCCAGCGGGATTCGAACCCGCGTTACCGCCGTGAGAGGGCGGCGTACTAGGCCGCTATACGATGGGGCCGCGTCGCAACCGTTCAAGTATGCACCACAAAAACACGCATGCAAAATCGGGGCGGGACCGCCGCAGATCTCGGGCGTGTCCGGCCACCGTAGCGCCATCCCGCAGCGGACGGAAGAGCGCGGCGAGTATCCCCCGACGGGCATATCTACTCCCCCGCGATCCCGCACGCCAGCGGTTGCCGCGCCCCGGCGCGAAGAGTTGACTTGCGGCATGCGAGTAACCAAGCACGAACACGCCGCCCTCGTCCTAGTCGAGTCGGGACATTCGCTCGTCATCGACCCGGGAAGCTTCACCTCGCCGCTCGACGACGTGGAGAATCTCGCGGGCATCGTCCTGACCCACGAACACCCCGATCACTGGACGCCCGATCACCTCACCCGCCTTCTCGCGGCGCACCCGGGTACGCCGATCTACGGGCCCGAGGGCGTCCGACAGGCCGCGGCGGGCTTCGACATCACGACCGTCCACCCGGGCGACACGCTCGACCTCGGCCCGTTCCACCTGGAGTTCTTCGGCGGAGAGCACGCCGTCATCCACGAATCGATCCCGGTCATCGACAACGTCGGCGTCCTCGTCAACGACGCCCTGTACTACCCCGGCGACTCGTACACGGTCCCCAAGCACAAGAAGGTCGGGCTGCTCGCGGCGCCGGTCGGGGCGCCTTGGCTGAAGATCGGCGACGCGATCGACTTCGTCCTCGACGTCAAGCCCGAACGCGTGTTCGCGACGCACGACATGACCCTCTCGGTCGCCGGCAAGCAGATGGGCGACGCTCGTCTCACGTGGGCGGTCGAGCAGCACGGGGGGTCGTTCGTCGACCTCAAGCCCGGCGACTCCGTCGACGTCTGAGGTCACTCGCGGGCCGAACTCCTGAAGTGAGGCCGCGGACGCGGACCACCGCACCGTATACGCCCCGAGGTCGTCGCCTTCTCAGGAGTTCAGGCCCGCGCCGAAGACGACCCCGCACACGAAACACCGGATGCCACGACCCCTGGGGCCGTGGCATCCGGTGTTTCGTGGTGAAACTGCTTACTGCGCGTCGAGGTCGGTCTCGAGAAGCGCGACGAGCTCGTCGAGCGCCTGCTCGGCGCCCTCGCCCTCGGCCTTGAGCGTCACGACCGTGCCGTGACCGGCGCCGAGGCCCATGAGCGAGAGGATGCTGCCGGCGTTGAGGTCGGCACCGCCTTCGGCGGCGATCGTGACGGGGATCTTCTTCTCCTGCACGGCCTGCACGAAGAGCTTCGCGGGACGGGCGTGGAGGCCCGAGGCGCTGGCGATGGTGGCCTGACGTTCTGCCATGGTGAATCCTTCCGATTCGACGGGGGTCTTACGCAGCCACCGTGGCCGCGGGAGCAGCCTCGGTGACGGCGGCGTCCTTGGTGATGCGGCCGAGACCCTTGAGGGCCACGACGATCAGCGCCGTTACGACCGTACCCACGATGATCGCGAGCGGGAAACCCCACACGGGGTTGATCGCGAACAGCACGAAGATGCCGCCGTGCGGGGCGTAGGACTGCACGCCGATCAGCATGCTGAGTCCACCGGTGATCGCGCCGCCCACCATCGAGGCGGGAATGACGCGCAGCGGGTCGGCCGCAGCGAACGGGATCGCGCCCTCGGAGATGAACGAGGCGCCGAGCAGCCACGCGGCCGCACCGTTCTCGCGCTCGACCGGGGTGAACTTGCCGCGGGCGAGGATCGTCGAGGCGAGGGCCATCGCGAGCGGGGGCACCATGCCGGCCGCCATCACAGCGGCCATGATCATGTACGGCGTGGTGTTGGTCTGGGTGGCGGCAGCGAGCCCGGTGGTGGCGAAGACGTACGCGACCTTGTTGACCGGGCCACCGAGGTCGAAGCACATCATCAGCCCGAGGATCACACCGAGGACGACTGCCCCGGCACCGCTGGCAGCGAGGCCAGTGAGGCCCTCGGTGAGGGCGGCCATGAGAGAGGCGATCGGGCGACCGAGGAACAGGATCATCAGCCCCGAGGCGAAGATCGAGCCGAGGAACGGCACGATCACCACCGGCATCAGGCCGCGCAGCCAGCGCGGGGCGTCGAAGCGGCCGAGCCACCACGCGATGAAGCCGGCGAGGAGACCGCCGATGATGCCGCCGATGAAGCCGGCGTTCATGAGCACGGCCACGGCACCGGCGACGAAGCCGGGGGCGATGCCGGGACGGTCCGCGATCGCGTAGGCGATGAAACCCGCGAGGACGGCGACGATGAAGCCCATCGACGTCGCGCCGATCATGAAGGCGACGGACCCGAGGTACTGGCCCAGCGGGCCGAGCGAGGATGTGATGTTCTCGGTGGGAAGGTCCCACAGCGAGTTCTGGATGATGACGTTCGCGGCATCCTTCGTGACCTGGTAGCCACCGAGCAGGAAGCCGAGGGCGATCAGCAGACCGCCACCGGCGACGAACGGGATCATGTAGCTCACACCGGTGAGCAGCCAGCGCTGGATGCGACGACCCACCGACTGCTGCGCGACGGGGGCATCGGACGAGGCTGCCGCCGCACCGGCGACGGCGACGCGCGCGGCGTTCGGGTTCTCGCTGGCGGCGAGGGCCTCGGCGATGAGCTGCTTGGGCTGCTCGATGCCGCGCTTGACGCCCGCGCGGACGACGGGCTTGCCCGCGAAGCGCTGCGGCTCGCGCACGTCGACGTCGACCGCGAAGATCACGGCGTCGGCGTCGTCGATCACGCTCTGCGGGAGCGCCTTGTAGCCGCTGGACCCCTGGGGCTCGACGACCAGCTCGACGCCGTCCGTCTCCGCACCCGCGGCGGTGAGCGCGTCGGCGGCCATGAAGGTGTGGGCGATGCCCGTGGCGCACGCGGTGACGGCGACGATCTTCTTGGTCTTCGTCGCGGTGGCGTTGCGGGCCTCGGCGCGCGTGGCGGCGGGGACTTCGGTGGCCGCAGCGGGTGCCGGCGCCGGGGTGATGGCATCCGTGATGATCTTCACCGCGTCGGCGGGGGTCTGCGCGGCGCGCAGGCCCGACATGAACTGGTCGTTCATAAGACTGCGGGCGAGCTGCGACAGCACCGCGAGGTGCGCCTCATCGGCGCCGGCGGGCGCGGCGATGAGGAACACGATGTCGGCGGGGCCGTCCGGGGCGCCGAAGTCGACGCCGGGCTTCAGGCGGGCGAAAGCAAGTGTCGGCTCGGTGACCGAGGCGCTGCGGGCGTGCGGGATGCCGATGCCGCCGGGCAGGCCGGTCTCGTCCTTCTGCTCGCGGGCCCAGGCGTCGTCGAAGAGTTCCTGCGCGCTGGTCGCGCGACCCTGCGCGACGACGCGCTCGGCGAGGGCTCGAATCACCGACTGCTTGTCGGTGCCCAGGGGCGCGTCGAGAGTGACGAGCTCCGGAGTGATGATGTCGGACATTGTCAGTGACCTCCGTGGTCAGGATGTTGCGATGGGGGTGGAGAAGTCGGAGACGTCGATGGGACCTGCGGGCAGATCCGCCGGTGTCGGGGCTTGGGTGCCCGGCAGGGTCGCCGCGGCGGCGCCGTAGGCGATGCTGCGGGCGAGCCGGTCGGGGGCCGTGGCTCCCTCGAGGTCGGCCAGCAGGTAGCCGGCGAGCGAGCTGTCGCCCGCTCCGACCGTGCTGGCGACCTGGATCTTCGGGGCGCGTCCGCGCCATTCGCCCTCGGCCGAGAAGAGCAGGGCTCCGTCGGCTCCGAGTGTGACGAGCGCGGATGCCACGCGCTCGGGCACGAGACTCCGCGCGCGCCGCGCGGCTTCGACGAGGACGTCCGTGTCGGTCGCCGCGTCTTCGCCGATCAACTCGGCGAGCTCTTCGTGGTTGGGCTTGATGAGATCGGGGCGGGCGGTCTCGACCACCGACGCGAGAGCGGGTCCCGAGGCGTCGACGGCGATCCGCGGGGACGCGCTCCCCCACCGCTCGCGCACGGCGGCGATGAGGTCGGCGTAGAAGGACGCCGGCACACCGGGGGGCAGGGACCCCGCGAGAACGAGCCAGGTCGCCCCTTCCGCCGCGGCGACGACCCCCGCGACGAGCGACGCGGCCTCGGCCGCCGAGAGCTCGGCGCCGGGGAGGTTGAGCTTGGTGGTCTCGCCCGCGGGATCGGTGATGGTGAGGTTGGCTCGCGCGCGGCCCGCCACCTCGACGGTCTCGAGAGCGATTCCCGTGTCTTCGAGCAGCATCCGGTACGGGTCGTGGCCGTTGACCGGAACGACGGCCCGGGCCGGGGCACCCGCTGCCGCGACGACGCGCGCGACGTTGACGCCCTTGCCGCCGGCGTCCTCGCGCGACGAGAGCGCGCGCTGCACCTCGCCCGGGGCGAGTGCCTCCGCGAGCACGACGGCGCGATCGGCGGAGGGGTTGGCGGTCAGGGTGACGATCATGCGACACGCACCTCCACATCGGCGTCGGACAGGGCTTCCGCCAGGGGCGCGGTCGGCGACGCGTCCGTGACGAGGACGTCGATCTCATCGAGACGAGCGAAGCTCACGAGCAGTTCCTCTCCGAATTTGGCCGCGTCGGCGACAAGGACGACCCGGCGCGCGGACTGGATGATGGCCGTCTTGACGGCGGCTTCCTCGGGGTCGGGGGTGCTCAGCCCGAAACCCGCGCTGAGGCCGTTCGTCCCGACGAAGGCGATGTCGGGGCGCAGCTGTCCGATCGCGCGCACCGTGTGCGCGCCGACCGCGGCGGCGGTGACCCCGCGCACGCGACCACCGATCGTGGTGAGCGAGAGACGCTCCTCCCCCGCGAGCAGGTGCGCCGCCTCGAGGGAGTGCGTGACGACCTCGACACCCGTGCTTGTGCTCAGCGCGCTCGGAAGCGCGGCAGCGACGGCGGCCGCAGTCGTCCCTGCATCCACGAAGACCGATCCGCGGAACGCAGGCCCCAAGAGCGCGGTGGCCGCGGTGGCAATGGAGCGCTTCGCGTCGCCCTGGCGTTCGCGGCGCTCAGTGAGAGTCGACTCGGCCGTGCTGGCCCGGTCGACGCCGACCGCACCACCGTGAACACGGCGGAGCGAACCGGTGGTCTCCAGCCGGTCGAGGTCACGACGGACGGTCTCCGTGGTCACGTCGAAGCGACGGGCCAGGTCGACGACGCTGACGCGTCCGACCTCGCGCAGTTCGCGCTCGATGAGCTGTTGGCGCTCCATTGCGTACACGGGGATCTCCTTCGAGGATTCCCACACGATACAACACGAACCCACACACAGCAACAGAAATGCCACATGGCTTTGCGAGACGCCGGATGCCGAGCCCGGGCGCTGCACGATCGCGCGCGATCGACTCGCGGCATCCGGAATCCGGCGCGCTCGCGGCGCCCGGGCACCAGTCCTCGGCCGGCGCACTCGCGGCGCCCGGAGGATCAATCCTCGGGCTGTACCTTCTCGGGGACGATGGACCACATGTAGCGTCCGCGACGGAAGTCGCCTTCCTCGGTGCGGTCCGCGCTGAGGGCTTCGAACTCGTCGAAGACGTCCATCACGCGGTCCTGGAGCCGCCCGACCTCCTCGGCGCTGAGCAGCAGCTGCCCGGTCCTCATCACCATGTAGACGATGTCGGCATCCGGAGCGCGCACCGACCGCGCGGCCAGGAGCTCCTCCATGCGCTGACGCATCGGTGTCAGGCGCGAATCGATCAGCACCATGCGCTGGACAGCGTCGGACTCGACGCTCGCGACCAGCGAGTAGCTCGGTGCGGCCGGCAGCCAGGGGCGCTCGCGCCCGTCCGTGGACTCTCCGCGCCGGATGAGTCCGGTGGATTCCGCGGCACGCAGGTGGTAGCTCATCGCGCTCGGTGTGAGACCGACGAGCTCGGCGAGTTCGGTGGCCGTCGCCGGACCCTGACGTCGGTACAGCTCGTCGACCACGACCATGCGCAGCGGGTTCGCCATGGCGCGAACCGCGCGGGGATCGGAGATGACGAGCGTCTGACCGGACATGACGTCCCAGTCTGCCGGGTCGGCGGACGCCGCGCACCCCGAAGGATGCGCGACGCCCGCTGTGGCCGGCCTCAGGACCGCTGGCGGCGGCGCCACACGATGACCGCTCCCGCGAGCACCGCGACGGCCGCACCGGCACCGAGCCACACGAGTGTGATGCCGTCCAGCCCTGTCGAGGCGAGAGCCTGGGGCTTCGGCGAGGCACCCGGCGGAGTGGAGCCTCCGCCGTCCGGGGTCGACGCCGAGGGGCTCGGAGCCGGGTCGGTCGGCGTCGGTGTCGGCTCCCCCGCGATCGTCGGGGTGACGATCTCGGCGCGGGCGTCGCCGTCGCCGTGCAGGTGCAACACGAGCACCTGGGGCGTCGCGTCACCCGTCTGGGTCACGGGAACCGATCCCGCCGCGTCCGCGAACATCGCGGTCCCGCTCTCGCCGAACGACAGCGCCGGAGCGTAGGCGTCGATGGTCGCGGCATCCGTCTGATCCACGAGCGCGCTCTGGTACCCGCCGTCGAACGCGGGGTTGTAGTACGAGCGGGTCTGCGCGAGGTAGCGCACCGTCGTCTGCGTGGTCCCGGTCGTGTAGCCGAGCGCTTTCAGCGAGGTCGACATCGTCAGGACGGTGTTGTCGAACACGTTCGTCCCCTGGTCGCCGAACACGCCGTTCACGGGGCGTTCCTCGATGAGATCCCCCGTCACGGCGTCGATCGTCATCGCCACGGGCACGTCTCCGGCATCGCCGGGCTGCACCTGCACGACGAAGTCGGCACGGGTGTCACCGTTGACGTCGAGCTGCACCATGGGCCAGGTCAGGGGCGACATCCGCGCCCATTCGCCGTCCATCTGCAGGCCGAACGTCAGCACGCCCTCGGTCGGATCGTCCCGCAATGACGCGGTCGACGAGGCACCCACCGCGAGGATGTCGGCGCTCTCCAGCGTGTGCTGCGCCGACGTGTCCGGGAAGGTGTCGTCGGGGTCGGTCGCTCCGAGGATCAGCGGGACCATCAGCGAGCGGTACCTCTCGCTCCCCTCGCCCTGATCGAGGCCGCGCCCGTCGATCGTGAGCGTGCCGCCGGTGCCGTCGAACGCGAGGCCCTCGGTGTGCGTCTCGGAGTACGGCCGCGGAGCGGCGTACACCGCGAGGCGCACGGGGTAGGTGCCCGCGGGGCCGGTGGCCTCGAGCACTCCCGAGGCGTCGGCGAGGTACTGCCGCGGCGCTCCCCCCGTCTGGGCCTCCATGGTCGGGTCCAGCGTGCGACGCAGCGCCGCCGGGTCATCGATCCGCAGGGTCAGCGTCACATCGACGCTGCCACCCGCGGGAACGGTGACGTTCGCGGGGCTGACCTCGTAGGCGACGCCGGGCGTCTCGGTGCGGGGCGAGTAGCGCAGGTCGAGGGTGGCGGCATCCGTCCCGTCGTTTCCGACCGTGACCGTGCGCGTCTGCACGACAGGGTCGGTGCCGACGTTGACCACGCCGAACGAGGCGCTGAGCAGGTCGCCGTTCTCGACCGAGCGCAGGTCGATATCGCCCTCGACCGCGGCCAGTGCGTCGACGCGACCGACGCCCACACGCGCGGGGCCGTAGGCGATCGGGTTCTCCCCGGCGGTGACGATGTCGTGCGCGGCCGTGTTCATGACCTTCTGCTTGATGCGCTCGGCCGACCAGTCGGGGTGCGCCTGGACGACGAGCGCGGCGACGCCTGCGGCGTGCGGGGCCGCCATCGAGGTTCCGCTGAGCACCTCGAGCCCGGTCCCGCTGCCGTTTCCGGCCGAGACGACCGAGACCCCGGGCGCCGACACGTCGGGCTTGAGCACGTCGTCGATCGATCCGTGCGTTCCCCGTGACGTGAAGGATGCCGCGGTGTCGACCCGCGAGGAGTCGAACACCTCGATGGTGCGGCGCAGGTCCGAGCGCAGCTCGATCACGAGGCGCCCCTCCTCCATCGCGGGACGCAGAGCGTTCGTGGAGTCGCCGGTGAGCTGGGCGCCGGGAATCGCGGAGTTCCCCGCGATGCCGTTCTCGAACGAGTTGGCCTGGCTGGTCAGCACGACCCCCTCGGCACCCGCGTCGTGGGCGTTGTCGAACCGCGTGGCCGAGCCGCACGCGACATCGGCGTCGTCCCACTCGAGCCAGACGATCTTGCCGGCGACGCGCGGGCGGTCCGCGGCACTGAACGGCTCGCAGCCGTCCGCGTTGCTCGTGTCCGACAGGGCGACGACGTTGCGAGCGACCTCGAAGTCCCAGCCGTACTCCTGCGAGTACTGGACCTTGATCTTCTCGGCGGGGTTCTGTGCGGGGTCTCCGACCGTGGCCAGCGCCGCGTCCGCGAGACCGTGCCCACTCGACGAGGCGGCGACCGTCAGCGCGCCCATCGTGGTGCCGGGGCTGCCGGCGATGTCGGTGACGTCGCCGGAGTTACCGGCGGCGACGACAGGGAGCACTCCCGCGTCGACGAGCACCTGGAGCTTGGCGTTGTCGGGATCGTCGATCGCGCCGTAGTTCGTGCCGAGCGAGAGGTTGACGACATCGATGGAGGTTCCGGATGCCACCTTCTCCGCGATCCACTCCAGCGCCGCCCCGGTGAGAGAGGTGCTGCCGCCGTTGTCGCCGAACACCTTCAGCGCGATGAGGCCGGCTTCCGGGGCCGCCCCGGGGCCGATCGAGAACTGCGAGCGGACGCTCTCCGAGGACAGCGTCGTGTAGTCGCCCCGGAACGTGCGGGAGTCCTTGTCGACGCCGAGCCCGACGGCGGTGCCGGCGACGTGCGTGCCGTGGTTTCCGCCCGGACCGTCGATCGGGTTGGCATCCGGTCGCGGGATCGGGTCGTACGCCGGGGTGCCGTTCGCGCCGTTGTACGAGGGGCCGGCGAAGTCCCACCCGCCGAGGTACTTGGCGGGGTCGAACCAGCTCGCGTCCGGTGCGTCCGTCGAGGCGAGGGCCTGCTGGTACACGTCCGTGGTGCCGGGTCCACCGAAATCGGCGTGGGTGTAGTCCACCCCCGTGTCCACGACGGCGACCGTGACATCTTTTCCGGTGCGACCCGCCTGCTGCCACGCGTTCACGGCGCGGGTCAGGGCGTCCGATGCGGCGTTCGAGGGCGTCGCTCCGTCCGCGGCCGGAAGCTCGATCGACTGCGACACGATGCGCGAGACCTTCTCGACGTCCGAGCGCTCAGCGAGCTCGCGAAGCGTCTCCGCGTCGGCGCTCACGGCGATCCCGGGCACCGAGTAGGTCGAGGTGTAGAGCACCGTGGCATCCGGATCGATCTCTCCGAGAGCGTCGGAGACGCGCTCGGTGACCTCGGCGTTGCGCGCGGCGGTCTCCGCCGCAGCGGCGGTCGCCGCGTCTTCCGGGGCACCCTGTGCCCGTCGCGCACTGCTCACGCCGAGGGCGCTGTCGCCGCGCGTCTGGACGAAGACGTCGACCTTCCCCACGGCGGACAGGACGGAGTCGGGCAACGGGGTCCCGCTGCCGGGGCCGGCGGGGGCGAGGGCGATCTCGTCGAGACCGGCGGGGGCGGCCCCGGCGGGCAGAGCGGCGCCGAGCGACAGCGTGGTCGCGAGGAGGCCGGTACCGACCAGGGCGCAGGCGCGCGAGCGCGCCGAACGTGGAGTGATCATGGGTTCCTGAATTCAGCGGGTCGGGACGGTCGGGACGGGCAGCGCGGGGTTCGGCGCGAAGTCCTCGAACGGGTCGGAGGTGGGAGTCGGCGATGCACTCGGCGACGGAGCCGGAGCCGGTGTCTCGGGCGCGACCGGCGAAGGCTGCGGGGCGACGGGTGCCTGCTCGACGGGGGCGAGACGCGTCTCAGGTGCGGGCGAGGTCTCGGGGGCGGCGGCCGGGGCCGCGGTCACCTCGAGCGGCAGGTGGACGTTGTACGCCGCCGCTCCCCCGCCGCCTTCGATCCACACGGTGTAGGTTCCGGCGGCGAGGGTCTGCAGGGTAACGAGCGGCAGGGAGAGCACTCCATCCGCGCCCACGTTCGCGTAGGCGTCCGCGCCGACGAGCAGGGGCTGACGATCCCATGCGCTGTTGCGCAGCGACACCCGGAAGGCTGTGTCCGGCGTGATGTCCCGTCCGCGGACGACGACTCCCGCCGACGGGTCGGCGAGAGCGTCCGCGCTCACCGTCGTGGCCGAGAGGGAGATCTCGGAGGCCGGAGCCGCCGGGTTCCCCGTGACGCGGAACGTGCCGGAGGCGTAGTCGCCGGTCGTGGTCGATCGAGCCGTGACCGTGTAGTCGCCCTCGGGGATCCCCTTGGGGCTCGTGATGGCGTTGCTGTGATGCCCCTCGCCGTTGGTGCGGGAGATGCCGAGGGATGCCGTGTACCCGCGCGAGGTGGTCAGGAGCAGCTCGTACGTGTCGAAGGGGAGGAACCCGTCGAGCGTGAAGCGCATCCCCGGCTGGGCGGCGAAATCGGCGACCGAGATCTCGGAGACCGCCGGAGTGACCGTCTTGTCCGCGACCCGCTCCGCCCCGGCGGTCACTTCGAACGTCGCGGATCCGCTCTGGCCCTGGTCCGCCGAGATGAGGCTCACCAGCCACGTGCCCACCTGCGCGTTGACCGAGTTCATCTGCAGCGAGTACGAGAAGTCGCCGTTCTCGTCGGAGTGGAGGCCCTCGTTCTCGCCGACGCCGACCATGGTCGTGTCGGGCATGCCGAGGTTGAAGAACACCTTCGTCATCGGCGTGAAGCCGCCGGCGTGGATCGTGACGGGCGCATCGAGGAAGGCGTCTTGACTGACGGTCGCGGGGTCGGTCGACACCGCCAGGGCGTCGGTGGTGGCGGTGACACGCAGGAGCGCGGAACCCGCCTCCCCCGCCGAGGAGGTGACCGTGATCTGCGCGAGCCCCGCCTCGGGGCGCGTGTTCTCGGGGTCGACGTCGAGGGTCCGCACCTGGGCGACGACGTTCCCGTCGGCGTCGGCGGTCACCGGCGCCCAGTGGAACGTCGTGCCCGAGGCGAAGACGATCCCGATCTCGACCTCGGCACCGGGCGTGAGGCCGTGCGCGGTCACGCTCACGCCGCCGGCCCACAACCAGTACTGCTCGATGCTCGACACATCGAGCGTCACCGGCACCCGGGTCTCGGCCTCGGGAGCGGCGGCGATGACACGACTGTCGTCGATCGCCGCGGTCGCCTCCGTCTCAGCGAGCGAGAACGAGCCGGAACGATCCAGATCGGCGACGGATGCCGCGACCGCGGCGTTCGAATTCGGCTCCGCGGAAGCGGGAGAACCGCTCTGCGCGACGGCGACGGTGCCGGCAACGCTGCCGACGAGCACGACGGCAGCGAGAGCCGCGCCGGCGGTGATCCAAGGTTTCTTCATAAGGGCCTCTGGGAGTACGGATGAGATGCGTACAGTGAAGCACGATATGAAGGAATTTTTCATACTTTTTTCGCGACAGCCGCCGGACGTAACACGATCGTCACAGGCCGGCCGCCTCGCGGGGCGGCTAGGGAGCCACGACGGAGATGCGGAAAGAGATCTCCTTCCCGTCCGGCCCCGTCAGGGTGGCATCCGTGGTCCCCGTCTCCCGCGCGATATAGCCGGGGTGGAAAGTCGCTCCCTCCGAGGCCCCACCCGCCGAGAACTCAGCGATCGTGCGGTCGGCGGTCGTCCCCGTCCACTCCGCGTCCGTGCCGTCCGGCGCGGCAATCACGAGCGATGTGCCGACGATGACCGTCACGTCTCGTCCGTCGAGGTCGCCCGGCGACACGAGCGTCGGCGGGAGGGCCTGAGCGCTCGCCGAGGCCCCGGGCTTCACCGACGACGATCCGCTGTCCGTTCCGCTGGATGACGACGAATCCGCGGCGGGCGAGCACCCGGCCAGAAGGAGACCGGCCACGAGGACCCCCGCCACGATGAACGACGAACGCTTCACGTCAGACCTCTCCGGCCGGCGCCACCCGCGGCGCCGCCTGTCCCGGATGCTACCGCGATCGCCCGTGGATCACCGGGCGCCACCCGCACCGCGAGAGTGGCGGTGATCACCGGAGCGGGTGATCAGCGAAGAAGGCGAGGACGAGGGACGTCGCAGAGATGGTCTGTGTCGTGACGCCCGGCCCACTGGCGGCGACCGCGCCGGGCCACGTGTGGCCCCCGCCGTTGATGCGGTAGGCGATCAGGGCACCGCGCCCCTGGCATCCGGTCCACGTGTCCTGGTCGACGTCGGTGCCGAGCTTCGTCCGCGTCGGCGTCGTGGCGCAGCCGTTTCGCTGCGACTCCCGCGCCAGCCATGTCGGGACGGATGCCAGGGGTGTCCCGTTGCGATCCCCGCCCTCGAACGTGGTGATGGGATCAGCCGTGCCGTGGAACTCGATCAGGGGAACGGGTTCGGCCGTCGGGCATCCCGGATTGAAGGCGGGGTAGATCGCTCCGGCGACCACGGCGAAGGCCGCGATGCGGTTGGGGAGGGCGCACGACAGCAGCGCGACGAATCCGCCGCCGTTCGAGATCCCCACCGCCGACACCCGATCGGTGTCGACGCAGTAGCGGCCGGAGAGCGTGTCGATGAGCGTGGAGACGAACGCCACGTCATCTGCGCCCGAGGCGTAGGGCGCACCCTGCCAACCGTCCTTGGGCGAACTCCCCACCACCTTCGGGTAGACGACGAGCGACCCGCTGGTTTCGAGGTCACTGAAGCCCTCGAGAGCTCCCTGAGACATCCCGTGCCCGTGAAACGCGAGGATGACGGGAGTCGGCTTCGTGGCGTCGTATCCGCCGGGGATGTGCAGGAGATACGTGCGGGCCTGTCTGTCGACGGTGATCGTGCCCGCCGTGGTCGCGCCGACGGGGGCCGGTGGGGTGAGGCCGCACCCGGATGACGAGACCGCGGCGGGCGGCGGCGAGGTCACACTCTCACTCGGCACCGGCGGGGGCGAGAACGTCGGGGGCGTCGGGAGCGTCGAGGGCGATGCGCACGCTGTGAGCACGGAGCTCAGCAGCAGGACGAGGGTGGCAAGGGAACGAGCGCGCACTTCTTCACCCTAAGTTGCGGGCTCCTCTGCGCCTGAACCATCTCGTCCGCGGCCTCGCGACGGCCCGTCGTGTCCGGATCGACGGGATCTCACGCGAGACGATGCGCGGCGAAGAATTCCTCGATGATCTGCGTGGCTGAGATGGTCTGCGTCGTCGCGCCCGGACCGCTCGACCGGGTCGCGCCGGGCCACGTGTGCCCTCCGCCGTCGATCGTGTAATGGGTCAGCGCGCCGCGTCCGTGGCATCCACACCACTGCTCTTCGATGACGTCGGCGCCGATCGGAGTGCGTGTCGGCGAGGCAGCGCAGGCCCCGCGCTGCGCTTGCTCGGTGAGCCACTGGGTCACCGGCTCGAGCGCCGCGCCGTGGCTCGTACCGCCGTCATACGGGATGACCGGGTCAGCCGTGCCGTGGAACTCGACGACCGGCACCGCGGGCACGCTCGGGCACGCGGGATTGTCCGCCGGGTAGATCGCCGCAGAGACGGCGGCGAAGGCGGCGATGCGATCGGCCATCCGGCAGGACAGGAGCGACACGAAGCCCGCACCGTTGGAAATGCCCGCGGCGTACACGCGCGTCGTATCGACGCACTCACGCGCCTGGAGGTCGTCGAGCAGAGCTCCGACGAAGGCGATATCGTCCTGACCCGAGGCATACGGAGCCCCCTGCCAACCGTTCTGTGGATCGGTCCCGGCCGGCTGCGGATACAGGACGAGCGCATCACTGTCATCAAGGCCGCTGAAGTCCTCGAGCTTGTCGATAGACATGCCGTGCCCGACGAAAGCGACGATGACGGGCGTGGGCGTGGTGGCATCGTATGCGCTGGTCACGTGGAGCCGAGCTGTGCGCGTGATGCCATCCACCGTCACCGTGCGCGTCGAAGTCGAACCCGCCGGGGAGCCGCTCCCGCACCCGGATGCGGACCCGGCGGCGTTCGGCGATCCCTGGTCGCCCGACGTCGGCAACCCGGCGACCGCCGCGTGAGCGGACCCGCCCACGGAGCCTCCGCACCCGGTGAGCACGAGGCCGACGAGAAGCAGAGCAGAGGCACCGATCCGAGCACGCACGGCGCGATGTTACGCGGCGGCGCGACCGCAAGCATCTGAGGTCACCCGCACGTTCATCCCACAGATACCGTGTTCCACCGGGGGAACTCGAACGCCTCAGACCGGATCGCTCCCCCTCGCCTCATCGTCGGGAGGCGGGGTTTCGTCGATGGGCACCACCGGGATCGCGATCGACGACAGGTGCGACTCCCCCACGCCCAGGAGTGCGTTCGACGCAACGTCCACGGGCTCGTCGTCGGGGAGCATCTCGGCCGGGCTCCGGGGACGCAGGGGCTCCCCCGGGAGGCCCGCCCACTCGCTGGGTTCCTCCGGACGCTGCATGAAGAGTCCCATGCCCCTATTCTTGCGCGCCGTCCGGGCGCAGGCTCCGAGATCCCGAATCAGGACGCGAAGACGTACTGCAGCGCGATCCCTCCCGCCGCGTCGACGGTGACGTTCGCGCTCACGGTCATCCCGTCGACGGATGCCACGGGCAGGCTGATCGTTTGCGCGACGCCCTCCTGGCGGCCCGCCTCGCCGACTTTCCGCTCGAGGTCCTCGAGGTCCGCCGTCGACCAGCCCCACTCCGCCGCCCGCTGCTGCAGGTCGCCGCGGATCGTGATCCACGCGCCGCTCGCCGCCGGCGTCACGGTCAAGGCCGCGAGCCGATCCCCCGAAGTGGTGAGGGTGAATGACGAGACACCCGGGAAGGAGAGCACGCCCTGGGCGCCGCGCACGTCCACCGTCAGGGGCACCAGCGTCTCGATCGGGGTTTCACCGTCCGGCGGAAGACCGAGTTCGCTCGCGGAAGCGGGGGCCACCACATCGACGGTGGCGAGGCGCTGACGGTTGAGGAAGTCGATGCCGGCGCGATCGAAGCGCGACTGCCCGTCCGTGAGCTGCTGGTCGGCCGCCGGAGCCGGTGCCGCCTCGACCCACCACGAGTGCGACATCGCGTACGCGCCGAAACCCGCGGCTCCGCAGATGACGAGGACGACAGAGATCGTGATCCAGGTGGCGAGACGCTCCCGGCGCGCGCGACGCTCTCCCGGCGACGGGCGGCGCGGGGGTGTGGTGGTCGCAGTCATGACTCCTGCCTACCAGCACCCCCTGGACGACACCAGGCGCGACGGCCAAAGCAAAAGCCCCGGTTCGACGCGCTTCGTGCGCTGACCGGGGCTTTTCGTCTTGCTGGGGTACCTGGACTCGAACCAAGAACAACGGAACCAGAAACCGCCGTGTTGCCAATTACACCATACCCCAAGGCGGTGAGCCGTAACTCGTGCCGAGGATCAAGCTTACGTGACGCGCGGCCCTTCGCCAAACCGAGGCCGACCCGCGCGCGTCGCGCGGCATGACCGGGCGCGTCGTGCGGCATGACCACGCTGCCGTAAACCTCGCAGAAACGCGCGAACCTCGCAGTATCCGCCGGGAATTCTGCGAGGTTCGCGTGTTTCTGCGAGGTCGCGCGCTCCGCACAACGGGCGCGCTCCGCACAACGGGCGCGCTCCGCGAGATGCGAGCGACGCTCAGCCCAGGTGCCGGACCAGCGCGTCGAGGCGCCGTAGCGTCTCCGCCTTGCCGAGAAGCTCCATCGACTCGAACAGCGGAGGCGAGATGCGCCGACCCGTGAGCGCGACGCGCGGCGGACCGTAGGCCACGCGGGGCTTCAGACCGAGCTCCTCGACGAGGGCCTTCGACAGCGCCTCCTGAACAGCAGCGGCGGTGAACTCCGCCTCCGGCACGAGCTCCAGCGCGCCGACGGATGCCACGAGCACCTCGCCCGCGTTGGCGGGGAGACCCTTGAGCGCGTCCTCGGCGTAGTCCACGTCGGAGACGAAGAGGAAACCGAGCATGCCCGGGACCTCGCCGAGCAGTTGCACGCGCTCCTGCACCAGGGGCGCCGCCGCGGCGATGATCTCCCGGTGTTCCGGCGACGGCTCCTCGGCGATGAGCCCCGCACCCGCGAGGTACGGAACGATGCGCGCCGCGAAGTCGTCGGCATCCAGCATCCGGATGTGGTCGCCGTTGATCGCCTCGGCCTTCTTCTGATCGAAGCGCGCGGGATTCGGGTTGACGTCGGCGATGTCGAAGGCCGCGATCATCTCGTCGAGCGAGAAGACGTCGCGGTCGCTCGCGAGCGACCAGCCGAGCAGCGAGAGGTAGTTGAGCAGGCCCTCGTGGATGAAGCCCTTCTCACGCTGCAGGAAGAGGTCGGCCTGCGGGTCGCGCTTCGACAGCTTCTTGTTGCCGGTCTCGCCGAGGACGAGCGGCATGTGCCCGAAACGCGGGATGAACGTCGTGACTCCGGCATCCACCAGTGCCGAGTACAGCGCGAGCTGACGGGCGGTGGACGGCATGAGGTCTTCGCCGCGGATGACGTGGGTGATGCCCATGAGGGCATCGTCGACCGGGTTCACGAACGGGTAGAGCGGCACTCCCCCGGCGCGCACGAGCACGAAGTCGGGGAACGAGCCGGCCGGGAAGGTGACCTCACCGCGGATGAGGTCGACGTAGCTGAGGTCGTGGTCGGGCACGCGCAGGCGCCACGCGGGCTGACGCCCCTCGGCGCGGAAGGCGGCCTTCTGCTCGTCGGTGAGGTCGCGGTCGAAGTTGTCGTAACCGAGCTGCTTGGCGCGGCCGTTCGCCTCGTTGCGCGCGTCGATCTCTTCGGCGCTCGAGTAACTCTCGTACACGGCCCCCGCGGCGACGAGCTTGTCGAGCACCTCGCGGTACAGCTCGTGACGCTGCGACTGGCGGTACGGCGCGTGCGGCCCGCCGACCTCGACGCCCTCGTCCCAGTCGATGTTCATCCACCGCAGCGCGTCGAGGAGCTGCTGGTAGCTCTCTTCGCTGTCGCGGGCGGCGTCGGTGTCTTCGATACGGAAGACGAGTTTGCCGCCGTTGTGCCGGGCGTAGGCCCAGTTGAACAGGACGGTGCGGATGAGACCCACATGCGGCAGGCCCGTCGGAGACGGGCAGAAGCGGACGCGAACGTCGGCGCCGGAGGCGGTCGTGGTGCGGGGATCGGGCGTGGCAGACATCCCCTCGATCCTACCGGCGGGCGCCCTCGCGACCCGAGGGGTGGGGATACTCGGCGAGAACCTCGTCGATGACCTCGAGCGCGACACCGACCGCCGGCACGCGTTCGGCTCCACGGGCGGTCACGACGTGCAGCGTGCGGGCCTCGGCATCCGGAAGCCGGGGAGCGGCGATTCCCGAGAGGAGCGGGAAGGATGCCACGGCCATGCGCGGCAGGATCGCGACCCCCACGCCCTGCGCGACGAGGTTCTCGACGGCGATGTAGTTGTCGGTCTCGAAGGCGATGTCGGGGACGAACCCCGCGCGGGCACATGCCTCGAGGAGGTGCCCGCGGCACTGGGGGCACCCGGCGATCCAGCGCTCTCCCGCGAGGCGCGACAGATCGATCGGACCCTCCGCCGCAGGGTGGTCGGCGGGGAGCACCAGGACGGTGTCGTCTCCTCCGACCGTGCGCACCGCGAGGCCGTTGGCGGCGAGATCGAGCTCGCGCCGATCGCCGGGATAGCTGTAGGTGAGCGCGATGTCGGCGCGGTCCTCCCGCACCGCGACGATCGCCTCGGGCGGCTCCGCCTCGACGAAGCTGATCGAGACGCCCGGGCGCCTCGCGGTCACGGCGGCGATCACCCGCGGGACGACGGTCGACGAAGCCGAGGGGAAGGCCGCGATGCGTACGCGCCCCGCCCGCAGGCCGCGGAGCTCGGCGAGGTCACCCGCCGCCGCTTCGAGGGCGGTCGTGACGACGGCCGCGTGCCGGGCGAGCACACGCCCCGCCTCGGTCAGGCGCACACCCCGGCCAACGCGCTCGACGATCGGTGTGCCGACGCGACGTTCGAGCCGGCGCAGCTGCTGGCTGACCGCCGGCTGGCTGTATCCCAGGGCGTGGGCGGCGGCCGTGATCGATCCGGTGTCCGCGATCGCTTTCACCACGCGGAGGGAGTGGGCGTCGAGGTCGTCGTCGGAATCCATCACTCAGACACATAAGCACGGTGAATGTTTTTCATGCAACACCTGATCTGGTGCAATGGTGCGGGAGGCGGGACGCTGGATTCATGAGCAGCCTCGCCTCCCGCTTCGTCGGCGGCCGCGACTACCTCGCAGCCTGCACCCTCGGACTCCCGTCGCGCGCTACGGTCCGCGCCGTCCGCGACGACCTCGACACTGCGGCATCTGGTCGGCCCGACGTCGCCGCCGCCTCCCGCGCCGTCGAGGACGCTCGCGCGGCCTACGCGCGCCTGGTGCGCTCCCCTCTCAGCCATGTCGCCATCGGTTCGCAGACGTCCGTGATGACATCGCTCATCGCCGCCTCGGTGCCCGACGGCGCCGAGGTGTTGTGCCCCGAGGGTGACTTCGCCTCGCTCGTCGCGCCGTTCGCGCATGCCGCGCGTGGCATCCGACTGCGCACGGTTCCTCTCGCGGAGCTCGCCGACGCCATCCGTCCCGGCACCTGGCTCGTGGCGTTCTCGCTCGTGCAGTCGGCCACCGGAGAGGTGGTGGATGCCGCGGGCATCGCCGCCGCGGCGGCACGCGCCGGCGCGCGGACGCTCTGCGATCTCACGCAGGCCGCGGGCTGGCTCCCGGTCGACGCGACGCTGTTCGACGCGACCGTCTGCCACGCCTACAAGTGGCTGTGCTGCCCCCGCGGGGTCGGATTCCTCACCGTCACGCCGGAGTTCGCCCGGGTCCTGCGCCCGGTGCAGGCGGGCTGGTACTCGGGAGACGACCCGTGGTCGTCCTGCTACGGCACCGGCGGAACTCTCGCCCCCGACGCCCGTCGCTTCGACGTCTCTCCCGCGTGGCAGGCGTTCGTCGGCGCGGCGCCCGCGTTGGAGATGTTCGCCGACGCCGACATCACCGAGATCCACGCTCACACCACCGGCCTGGCCGCGCGCTTCCGCGCCGGGCTCGGCCTTCCACAGCCCCAGCGCCCCTCGGCGATCGTGACGTGGCCGGATGCCACCGGCGACGCCCTCGCCCGTCTTGCGGCGCGCGGCATCACCGCGTCGGGTCGAGCGGGTCGAGCGCGCGTGGCGTTCCACGTCTTCAACGACGAGGTGGACGTCGACCGTGCGCTCCGCGCGCTCGGCACGACGGCTCCCGCGGCCGCCCCGGCCGCCCCGGTCGCCCTGAGCTACTCGATCTGAGCGGCGCACACGCGGCTTCGTCGGTGTTCGTGTGCGAAACTCCTGAGTTTTCGGAGGCGCCTGCCGCCGCGCGCGTGCCGTAGCGGGCGACGCGAGCAGTTTCTCAGGAGTTCGGCACACCACCGCGGGGCACGCCGCCGAATCCGGCACGCTAGCCCGTCCGGGTGCGAACGCGCCGGGGCGGGTTGTGCCGTGCCGGATCGGGCCGTACCCGTGCAGGCGGTGCTGTGCCCGGGAAGAACCCGCGTCACCGGGTACGCACGACGCTGCGAACCGGGTTGTGCGGCGACCCCCTGCGGAGCGCCGCACAGGGCCCACGGCGACAGTGCGACCACGCGCCTGGACTCAGCGCGAGCGCGTTCGGGCGAGCACCGCGCCCAGGCAGACCGCGACGACCGGGACGAACGCCCACAGCGCGAGCCCGCCGTACCCGACCAGTCCCAGGATCACGCCTGCCAGTACTGACCCGACCGCCGCGCACGCGGTCATGAGCGTGTCGCTGCGCCCCTGACGCCGGGGCCGCAGCGCGAGCGGCGTCGCCTCGGTCAGCAGCGCGGAGCCCGCGACCGTCGCCGCACTCCAGCCCAGACCGAGAAGGATCAGGGCGACCAGAACCCCCGCTTGCGACGCGGAGAACAGCGAAGCGACGACCAGGGACGCGGCAAGCAGGGCCTGTCCGAGCACGATCACCGCGAGACGCCCGATGCGGTCGGCGAGGATGCCGAAGACCGGCGAGAGCCCGTACATGCCGAACACGTGCAGCGCGATCGTCACGCCGACGGCGAGGGTGACGGCCTCCGGAGCCACGATGTGCGACAGGTGCACCGGCGTCATCGCCATGACCGACGCCATGGTGACGTGGGAGGCGGCGACCGCGAGCATCGCGAAGCGGGCGGTTCGCGGGCGGTCGACCTCCGGTGCCGCGCCAGCGGACGACGCCTTGTCGCGGTCGAGGCGTTGAGCGAGCAACAGCGGGTCGGGGCGCAGCACGAGCACGTAGAGAGCGAAGGCGCACACCTGCGCGGCGAACGAGAACAGGTACGCGCCCGTAAGGCGCGGCATCCCGATGCTCGCCCCGACGAGCTCGCCGGGAGCGAGCAGGAGCGGCCCGACGACACCGCCCACCGTCGTCGCCCACACGACCGTGGCGAGGTCGCGGCCGCGGCGCGCAGTGGTCGCGAGATCGGTCGCGGCGAAGCGGGACTGCAGGGTGCCGGCGTTTCCTGCACCGATGAGGGCGATCCCGACGAGCAGCAGGGGGAACATACGCGTGGCTGCCGCGGTGATGACGACCAGGATCCCGGCCAGCGCCGCAAGGTTGCCGGTCGTCAGCGCGAACCGACGCCCGCGACGCGCAGCGACTCGCGCGAGTGGGATCGCGGTGAGAGCGGCACCGAGCGTCACCGCCGCGGTCGCGAAACCCGACAGGGCTTCTTGGCCCGACAGGTCGGCCGCCAACAGCGCGCCCAGCGAGAGCGTCGCGCCGAAAGCCACGCCGGTGAGAACCTGCCCCGCCGCCAGCACCCGCACCGTCCGGCGCTGGGCGGCGACGAGGTCGATGCTCACCGACGCGGCGGTGTCAGGCATCGCGCACGGCGTTGCGCAGCACCCCGATGCCGCTCACCTCGACCTCCACCGTGTCGCCCGCCACGAAGGGGCCGACGCCCGCGGGGGTGCCGGTCAGGATCAGGTCGCCCGGAAGCAGCGTGAACACCGCGGAGGCGTACGCGACCAGGGCGCCGATGCCGTGGATCATGTCGGAGACAGGGCCCTGCTGACGCACCTCGCCGTTGACCCGGGTGGTGATGGCCGCGGCCTTGAGGTCGAGGTCGGTCTCGATCACGGGGCCGACGGGGCAGAACGTGTCGAAGCCCTTGGCGCGCGACCACTGGCCGTCGCTGCGCTGCAGGTCGCGCGCGGTCACGTCATTCGCCACGGTGTACCCGAAGATGTAGTCGCCCGCCTTCTCGGCGGGGACGTTCTTCGCGATGCGCCCGATCACGACCGCGAGCTCACCCTCGTAGTCGGTGTGCGAGCTGAGGCTCGTGGGGCGCACGATCACATCGCCGGGGCCGATCACCGAGGTGTTCGGCTTGAGGAACATCAGGGGTTCGGCGGGGGCCTCACCGCCCATCTCTGCAGCGTGATCGTGGTAGTTCTTGCCGATGCAGACGACCTTCGAGCGCGGGATCACCGGCGCGAGAAGAGCGACATCGGCGAGCGGCACGCGCTCCCCCGTCGTATCGAACCCGGCGAACATCGGGTCTCCGGCGAGGACCACGAGCTCGCCGTCGTCGACGATCCCGTAGCGAATGGCGTCCTGGTAGCTGAATCGAGCGATCTTCACTTCTTCAGCCTATCCAGGGGGTCCGACATGGCATCCGGATTCCCGGCCGCTCGCGGCCATGCGGCCGCCGATAAACGCTGTGCGGAGCGAGAAACACGGCGTCGGGGCGTTTCTCGGCACGAACAGCGTTTATCGGAGTCGAGGCGCCGCCCGGGTGCGGCAGATTCGGGCAGGCGCTGACCAATCGGGCGGTACGTACCGCGCCGTGCGCGGCGGTCCGGAAACCACGGAGGGACTCCCGGTATCCCGGGGGTCCCTCCGTGTGTCGCCGTCGCTTACGCGTCGAGACGGTACAGCCAGCCGTGCTTGTCTTCGGCGCGGCCGTACTGGATGTTCGTGAGCTCTTCGCGCAGCTCGAGGGCGAGAGTGCCGGTGGGCTGCTCGTCGATGAAGTCGCGGCCCTTGAGCGTGCCGATCGGGGTGACCACGGCGGCCGTTCCGCACGCGAACACCTCGACGATGTCTCCGAATGCCACTCCCTGACGCCACTCGTCGAGCGAGACGTTGCGGCCGACCACGTGGTGACCGCGGTCACGGGCGAGCTGCAGGAGCGAGTCGCGCGTGATGCCCTCGAGGATCGAGTCGGACTGGGGGGTGACGATCGTGCCGTCCTTGTAGACGAAGACGACGTTCATGCCACCGAGCTCTTCGACATTGCGGTCCTGGTCGAGGAACACGACCTGGTCGCACTCGTTCTCGTAGGCCTCGGACTGCGGCAGCAGGCTCGCGGCGTAGTTGCCGCCGGTCTTGGCCGCGCCCGTACCGCCCTTGCCAGCACGCGAGTAGTCCTCGCTGAGCCAGATCGAGACCGGCTGCACGCCACCCTTGAAGTAGGCGCCGGCGGGGCTGGCGATGAGGTAGTAGGCGACCTTGTGCGCCGGGCGGACACCGAGGAAGGCCTCCTTGGCGAACATGAACGGCCGCAGGTAGAGGCTCTGGTCTTCACCCGAGGGCACCCAGGCGCCGTCGACGGCGATGAGTTCGCGCAGCGATTGCAGGAAGTAGGGAACCGGCAGCTCAGGGAGCGCGAGACGGCGGGCCGAGCGCTGCAGGCGCCGACCGTTCTGGTCGGGTCGGAAGGTGTGCACCGACCCGTCGGCGTGACGGTAGGCCTTGATGCCCTCGAAGATCTCCTGGCCGTAGTGCAGCACGGCGGCCGCGGGGTCGAGCGAGATGGGGCCGTAGGGCGAGACGCGCGGGCGGTGCCAGCCTCCGCGGACCGACCAGCAGATGTCGACCATGTGGTCGGTGAAGCTCTGCCCGAAGCCGGGGTTGGCGAGGATCGCGTCGCGATCGGTGGCGCTCTTCGCCGCGAGGTTGCGGGTGACCGCGAACTCGAGCGGGTCGAGGCCGGTGTCGGGATCGGTGTCGATGGTGGTCATTCGTTGTCCAAAGCTTGTCGAGTGCCGGGGGCGATGCTCGCCGATCGGTCCAGGTTACGCCCGGACGCGGTCGGCGATGGCGTCGCCGATCTGGGCGGTGGTGCGAACGCCGTCGCGGTGCGCGATGTCGGTCTCGACCGCGAGGGTGACGCGGGCGGCTTCGTCGACGAGCCCGAGGTGATCGAGCAGGAGGGCGACGGAGAGGATCGCAGCCGTGGGGTCGGCCTTCTGGGTACCCGCGATGTCGGGCGCCGATCCGTGGACGGGCTCGAACATCGAGGGGAACGCGCCGTCGGGGTTGATGTTGCCCGATGCGGCGAGGCCGATGCCTCCGGTGACGGCGCCGGCCAAGTCGGTCAAGATGTCGCCGAAGAGGTTGTCGGTGACGATCACATCGAAGCGGCCCGGGTTCGTGACCAGGAAGATCGTCGCCGCGTCGACGTGCAGGTAGTCTACGTCGACCCCCGGGAACTCGGATGCCACGGCATCCACGATCCGCTTCCACATGCCGCCGGCGTGAACGAGCACGTTCGTCTTGTGCACGAGCGTCAGCTTGTGCCGGCGGCGCTCGGCGAGGGCGAAGGCATACCGGACGACGCGCTCGACGCCGAAGGCCGTGTTGACCGAGGTCTCGTTGGCGACCTCGTGCGGGGTGCCCTGTCGGATGGCGCCGCCGTTGCCGACGTACGGCCCCTCGGTACCCTCGCGCACGACGACGAAGTCGATGTCGCCCGGCTCGGCGAGCGGGCCACCGGCACCCGGGTACAGCTTCGACGGGCGGAGGTTGACGTAGTGGTCGAGCTCGAACCGCAGCTTCAGCAGCAGACCGCGCTCGATGTTGGCGTTCTTGAGGCGCGGGTCACCGGGGACCCCGCCGACGGCGCCGAGCAGGATCGCGTCGTGCCCGGCGATCGCCGCGAGGTCGTCGGCGGTGAGGGTGTCGCCGGTCTCGAGGTAACGCCCTGCACCGAGGGAGAAGGACGTCTTCTCGAAGACGACCCCCGAGTCGGCGGTGACGGCGTCGAGGACCTTGACGGCCTCCGCGACGACCTCGGGACCGATTCCGTCACCGGGGATGACGGCCAGCTTCACGACACGCGACATCGCTCTCCTCAGAGCTCGGGGCACGTCACTTCGTCGACGTGCTGCGGGTTCCTCCCAGGGTAGTGGCAGCGATCACACCCGCGACGACGATGAGGCCGGCACCGATCAGAGCCGTCACGACCACGCCGGAGTCGAACGCGTGAGCCGCCGCAACCCGCAGGGCCTCGGCCAACGCGGCATCGTCGAGCGTGTGCGACACGGCGACTGCGCCAGCGAGCGTCTCTCGCGCGGCGGAGGCGGCGGCATCCGGGAGCCCGGCCGGGAGCACCAGTTGAGCGCGGTAGAAGGCCGCCAGGATGCCACCGAGAACGGCCGTCCCGAGCACGGCACCCACCTCGTACGCGGTCTCGGACACGGCGCTGGCCGCACCCGCCTTCGCGGAGGGCGCGCTCGACAGGATGAGCTCGTTCGACACCGTCTCGGCCGCGCCGATGCCGATGCCCAGAAGCGCGAAGGCGACGATGAGTTGCACGAGGTCAGCGGTGGACAGAGCCACGAGGACGTACGCGACCGCGGAGAAGGCGAGCGCGGTAGGTACGACGACGCGCGGCGCGAAGCGCGCGGCGATCGGCACCACGGCGAGGCCCGACACGATCATGAGGGCGAGTCCCGGCAGCAGCGCGAAGCCCGCGACCATCGGGGTGAGACCGACGACGAGCTGCAGATGCTGCGCGACGAAGTACAGGAAGCCGACGAGGCCGACGACGCTCAGCAGGTTCACGAGGATCGCGCCGGAGAACGTGCCGCGCTGGAACAGGGTCATGTCCAACATCGGGGTGGCGAGGCGACGCTGCCGCCGGACGAACAGCCACCCGAAGACGATGCCGACGACGAACAGCACCGGCGCAAGAGACATCGGACCGTCGACCGCGAGCTTCTTGATGCCGTAGACGATCGGCACCATCGTCGCGAGCGACAGGAGCACGCTGAGGGGGTCGAAGCGACCCGGCGCCGGGTCGCGGCTCTCGGGCACGAAGAACGGGGCCAGGATCAGCAGCGGCACGAGCACCGGGACCGCCATGAGGAACACCGAGCCCCAGGAGAAGTGCTCGAGAAGGAACCCGCCCACGATCGGGCCGAGCGCGGCGCCGGCGGAGAAGCCGGACGCCCAGATCGCGATCGCGAAACGTCGCTGGTCACGGTCACGGAAGATGCTGCGCAGCAGCGACAGCGTCGACGGCATGAGCATGGCCCCGAAGACGCCCATGAGCGCGCGGCCGGCGATGAGCGCGGCTGCCGTCGGCGCGAAGGCGGACAGCGCGGAGACGGCGGCGAAGCCGATCGCCCCGATCAACAGCATGCGCTTGCGGCCGAAGCGGTCACCCAGGGTGCCCATCGTGACGAGCAGCCCCGCGAGCACCAAGGGATACACGTCGATGATCCACAGCTGCTCGATGCTCGAGGGCTGGAGGTCGAGGGCGATCTCGGGCAGGGCGAAGCTCAGCACCGTGTTGTCGACCGACACGAGGAGCACGGGCAGCATGAGCACGGCCAGCGCGAACCAGCCGCGCCACCCGGCGCGGGTCACGGCGATGTCTTGCGTGGGCAATGACGAGGTAAGCATTCTTCAAATCCGTTTCTGAACCGTCCAGCCGGTATAGTAACAGACAGGAAACACCGCTCGCCAGTACGATCGAGGAGTCATGAGCCGCCCCCCACTCGCCCGCGAAGCCGTCCTCGACGCGTTCACCCGCATCCTCGTCGACGAGGGAGAGCGCTCCGCCACCATGGACGCCACGGCCCGCGCCGCGGGGGTCTCCAAGGGTGGGCTGCTGTATCACTTCAACTCGAAGAGCGCCCTCGAGGCCGCTCTCGTCGAGCGTCTCGAGAAGCTCGCGAAAGAAGACATCGACGAGATCGAGCGGTCCACCGAGGGCGCCGTCGCCGCCCACATCCGGTCATCGCAGAACACCGGCTCCGCTCTCGATGTCACGATCCTCGCAGTCTCCCGCTTGGCGCAGAACGGCAACGACACGGCGACGGCGTCGCTCCGTCACGTGCGAGAGCTGTGGGAGGAGAGCCTGCGCGGTCACACGCGCGACGAGACCGCCTTGCAAATCGTCCTCCTGGTCAGCGACGGCCTCTACTTCAACGCCGTGCTCGATCTGAATGCCGTCCCGAGCCCCCGGGTCGAGGGGGCGGATCTCGACAAACTCATCGACGCTGTCGTCGCCGCGACGACCTGACGCTCGGCCCGGAACGCGGCACACGGCGGTGCGAACCGTCCAAAGCGTCAGTCACGCCGCCGCTCGCGACGCGCCCTCCGCAGGTCCATCACGACCCCGAGGAGGATCAGCACGCCCCCGATCGCGCCGAGGATCCCCCACGGGGTTCGGCGCAGGACATCGGCCACCCCCGCAACGAGGAACAGGATGCCGAGAACGGCGGAGACGACGCGGAGGACGATAGCCACCCGCGCATTCTCACCGACGAATTGAGGCGTCACCCGAGAAGAGACCGGTCCGTCACGAGGTCGAGGCGCCCAGCCTCGATGCGTTCGCCTCGAGACCGGCGGAGCGTGCGTCGTCGCCCGCGAGAAACGAGCGAGGAGGCCGCCGCAGCGACCCCCTCCCCCGAATGATCCGAGCCTCAGCCCTCGACGATGTCGATCTGGCGGAACAGGTCCGCCCCGACGGCCTCGCGCATGGCGCCGAGGATGTCGTCGGGCACCGGCGAGTCGACCGTGAGCACCGAGAGCGCGCGACCCGTGGCATCCGGAGCAGCCACCTGCAGGCCCGCGATGTTGATGCCCGCTTCGCCCAGCTTCTGGCCGTAGATCGCGACGATGCCGGGGCGGTCGGCGTAGCGCATGACGAGGTGGTGCTGCTCGATCGGCACCTCGATGTCGTAGCCGTTGATCGCGACGACCTTGGGGACCATGCGGGTTCCGGCGAGCGTGCCCGCGACGGTCAGGCTGGAACCGTCGGCGAGCGTTCCGCGCAGGATCGTGATGTTGCGGTACAGCGGGCTCTCGGCCTCGACGACCAGGCGCGCCTCCACACCGCGCTGCTCGGCGAACAGCGGCGCGTTGACGTACGACACGCTCTCGCTGACGATGCGGCTGAAGTAGCCCTTCAGCGCCGCGAGCCGGTAGACGCTGACGTCGTACTGGGCGAGCTCACCGCGCACCTCGATGTCGAGCGAGGTCAGCGCGCTGTCGGCGAGGCCGCTGAAGAACTGGCCGAGCATCTCGACGAGGGCGATGCCGGGGCGCACGAACGGGTCGATGGCGCCGCCGGCGACGTTCACGGCATCCGGGACGAGGTCACCCTCGAGCGCGAGCTTGACCGAGCGCGCGACCGAGACGCCCGCCTTCTCCTGCGCCTCTTCGGTGCTGGCGCCGAGGTGCGGCGTGACGACGACGTTCGGCAGGTCGAGGAGCTTGCGCGCGGGGCCGCCCTCGGCCGGGGGCTCGGTCGAGAAGACGTCGAGGCCGGCACCGGCGATCTCGCCGGTCGTGAGCGCCTCGAAGAGCGCCTCTTCGTCGATGAGTCCACCGCGGGCGACGTTGATGACGTACGCGGTCTTCTTCATGCGGCGCAGCTGCTCGACACCGATCATGCCGGTGGTCTCGGGCGTCTTCGGCATGTGGATCGTGACGAAGTCGCTCTGCTCGAGAAGCTCGTCGAGCGAGACGAGCTGCACGCCCAGCTGCTGAGCACGGGTGGCCGTGACGTAGGGGTCATACGCGATGACGCGCATGTCGAACGCCTGCAGGCGGGCGGCAATCAGCGCGCCGATGCGACCGAGACCGATGATGCCGATCGTCTTCTCGAACAGCTCGGTGCCGGTGAACGAGCTGCGCTTCCACAGACCCTGCGCGAGAGAGGCGTGGGCGGCGGGGATGCGGCGCGCGAGGCTCAGGACGTGCCCCACGGTCAACTCGGCCGCCGAGATGATGTTCGAGGTCGGTGCGTTCACGACCATCACGCCCGCCGCGGTGGCCGACTTGATGTCGACGTTGTCGAGGCCGACACCGGCGCGGGCGACCACCTTGAGCGAGGGAGCTGCGGCAAGCGCCTCGGCGTCGATCTGAGTGGCCGAGCGCACGAGCACCGCGTGCGCGTCGGCGAGAGCCGAGAGCAGCGCGGGGCGGTCGGTCCCGTCGACGTTGCGCACGTCGAAGTCGGGGCCGAGCGCGTCGATCGTGGCGGGAGAGAGTTCTTCGGCGATGAGCACGACGGGCTTCGTCA
>Ga0308171_1000678_pt1 | contig 62638 bp, 62 predicted proteins | sample PhyGR1_FD_202135 | JGI IMG/M metagenome (GOLD analysis project Ga0308171, IMG submission 202135) | Phyllosphere microbial communities from UC Gill Tract Community Farm, Albany, California, United States - DLSLSG.R1 | ecosystem: Host-associated > Plants > Phyllosphere > Unclassified | place: USA...
CGGCGGAATCATTCAATGCTAAAATAAAGAACTTCAGATTGCAGCTTCGAGGAGTGAAAGACAAATCATTTTTTCTATTCAGATTGTCTAAAATTTTTGCTTAGTCCCCAACTTTTGGGATTGATCCGGCAATGCTTTCTGCTTTTGAAATATCGATACTTCCGTCTGGTCTTTCAGGGGTATAATTTAGTTCACAAAAAGCAGAATGGCCTGTTCCTGCATTATTCCAGGCTGCTGTACTTTCTTTGGCGAACCTGCCCAGTCTTTCAAAAATTGCAATTTCAAGGTTGGGATCAAACTCATGGAGTAATGTGGCTAAAGTGGCGCTCATAATTCCGCCACCTATCAGTACAACGTCGTATTTTGGCTTCGGTGTTCTGCTAATAAGCGTGTGTGGCATAATTCTAAATTTTACATCAAATTTCGGGAAAAATTTTAATAATTGAAGCCTGATAATCTGATTTAGCAGATAATTTTTAGTTCAAAAATAAATTATTCCTTACCCTAGAAAATGTGATGGAAAATATAAATGAATGTTTATCGAAAAGATAAATATTATGAGAAAATAGAAAAAACACTTCGGCTTAAAAACGGTATGATTTTCTTTAAAATCACAGAGCCCCTCAAGTCGAAGTGTCTGAAAATATAATTTAGTTTAATTTAGTCGTCAATTTTCTGAATTGCTTTTCTGCATTTTTTCCTTCGTATAAAATACTGTATATCGTATCTATAATAGGAAGTTTTAAGCCTTTCTGCTGAGATGTTTTGTAAACGGAATCAGCAGCGTAATATCCTTCAGCGATCATATTCATAGACTGGATGGCAGATTTTACCGTATATCCTTTCCCGATAAGATTTCCCAAACTTCTGTTTCTTGAAAAAAGTGAATAGGCCGTTACCAGCAAATCGCCCAAATAGGCGCTTTCATTAACATCTCTCGGCGCTTCGTAGATGGCTTCCAAAAAAGTTTCCATTTCACGAATGGCGTTGGATACAAAAACAGCGATAAAGTTATCTCCATAGCCTAAACCACTGGCAATACCGGCTCCGATGGCAAAGATATTCTTTAAAATTGCACTGTACTCATTCCCTAAAATATCTTTACTGGAATGGACTTTTATAAAATCAGAATTAAAAATGTCTAAAAGTCGGGCGGAAACTTCATCTTCCACAGTGGCCACCGTAAGATAAGAAAGTCTTTCCATTGCAACCTCTTCGGCATGACATGGTCCTGCAATAACTGCCTGATTCCGGAATCCTATTTTAAATTCATCTCTTAGATAATGTGCCACCACATCATTTACCTTCGGAATAATTCCTTTGATGGCCGAAACAAAGATTTTATCCCCATATTCGCAGCTCATTTTATCTAAAGTATCGGATAAATAAATAGAAGGAGTTGCCAGAACAACAACATCACACGCAGAAACCAACTCATTGATATCGGTGGTTAGTTTTAAGCTTTTAAGATTAAAATTAACGGCGGTAAGGTAGCTTGGGTTGTGACCCCGAAGCTCAATAGCCCCTTTTACAAACTCATTTCTTACGCACCAGTGTACCACTTTACAATTCTCTACCAGCATTTTTACGATTGCCGTTGCAAAACTTCCGCTTCCTACTACGCCAACGGAAATATCTTTTTTATTCTTTTTTGAATGTGAAGATTCCGAGTTTGTTTTCTTTTTCGTCATAATTGAAATGTGATTTGCAAATATATTAAAACAAAGGTTGAACAGGACTTTTGAAGGCATGATAAAACCCATTTTTATAAAAAATTAACACTTCAACACAATTAAATAGAATAATCGCCGTTAATTACAGATAAAAATAAAAGTATGTTAAGAATAACATCAAAAAGTTATTTTTAATTAAATTTGCAGGCTTAAAACCGTTTTTTTAATTCTAAGAGCAGGAAAATGAAGAAATTTCTAAGCAGCAGGAAAAACGTAAATTTCCTTTTAGGAGGGCTTTTATCCGTTGTTTTTGCACAAGGCATTTTTATTGCCAAACTCTTTTCAGAAAGAGATGATAAAAACTATGAGGTGAATCTTGTAAAGATCAACACCCAAAAAGACAGCGTAGATTATCTTAAAATGAAAACCGATCTGAGTATTGTAGACCAAACGGTCACTCAGCTTAATTCATTTTTAAAATCAAAAGATGTACCCAGCGAAAGATTAATGGCATTGAGCAAAGACAGTATGTCAAACTCCGTCTATCTGGCAAAGCAATCCAACCGGTACAGCCAGTATTTAATGGATTTACAGAAAAAACTTCAGGAAGTTCCTCTCGGAATGCCAACTGAGGGATATATTTCTTCCAATTTCGGGATCAGAAAAAATCCTATTCCTTTTAAAACCGTCTATGCTTCGGTAAAACCGACTTCAAAAACAGATGCTCCACCTTCGGCTGTGGCTGCGGCTCCCGAAGTTAAAGCAGAACCTGTAGAAAAAATAATTGAACTGACAGACAGCTACGGAAATAAAAGAGAGGTGAAAGTAATGGTCACGCCAAAAGCGACGCCAGCCGCTCCGTCTCCGACCGCTAATTCAGCAAAAAGTATCGCTTCCGGCTCAAATTCTAAAACGGCAGTTCCCGAAAAGAATAATCCTCCGGCTGAAGCAGACCAGATGCAGTTTCATAAAGGTTTGGATATTGCCGTGGCGTATGGATCGGATGTGGTGGCAACTGCTGCAGGAAAAGTAATCTTTTCCGGTCAAAAAGGAGGATATGGAAATTGTGTGATTGTTTCTCACGGAAACGGTCTTGCTACACTCTACGGACACTTATCTCAACTGGTCGCCAAGGTTAATGACAAGGTAAAAGTTGGTCAGGTCATTGCAAAGTCAGGAAATTCCGGACGTTCTACGGGACCTCATCTTCATTACGAAGTACACAAAAACAATACGCCGGTAAATCCGAAGCTATTTATGAATTTGTAGAAGATTTTAATATCATCTGAATTCGGAATAACAGACTTGTCTATATGATAGATTATGGAGCTTATGGAAGTCAGGTACCGTAAGATAAAGGTTAGATAAAGTGATAAAAATCAAAATTCTCCCATTTTTCTTTGAATTTTTGTGATCAGAACAAATTGAGGAATCTAATGACCTTCCAGCCTAACTCTTACAGCTTCCGGCTACATCCTTATACCGAACTCGGATTAATGTATATAAAAGACTCGGCGAAACCTTTGGTTCCGCCGAGTCTCTTTTTAACACAGGTTATTTATTATTCTAAAAAGCTCAGCTTGCCTTTAAGATGAACTAAACTTCCATCTTTCGCTGTAAAATTCGAGTATACTGTATTTTTATTATAATCTTCAATATGCGTTATATTGTATCCGTTTTTAGGCTCGTGCCAATGGATCATAAATACATTTTTAGCCACTTCTATCACAGAATATTGTACAGTGTCCGTATCTCCTTTTGATTTCCCTTCTATCTGAACAAAAGTCATTGTTTTATTGTCCTGGTATTCTTCCGTAAATTGAGTCTCATTAAAATCAACCAACACCTTTCTTCCGATGGCCGGATAAGGGGATTTAAGTTCCCAGTTCATTTCTCCAAGAAATACTTTCACGCCCATTTCCAGTTCCTCTTTTCCCGGAAGATTGGGATATTGAGTGACCATCTTATTGACGATAGCCTCTGAAGTTTTATTATCGGTAACTGCTTTTTTATAGTTTTCAAGATAATTTTTAACAAAATCCAGGGAAGACGGAGAAAGATTCAGGGTCGAATAATGAGAAGGGATCACCTGTTTCGGATCTAAGGCTTTCATGGCATCAATTTGCCCGATCCAGTGATCAATCGCTTCTTTATTTTGAGTATCTGCCATCCAGAGATGAGCATCTGAGGCTACGGAGATACCGCCCAAAATAGTTTTTAGCGAAGGTATCCACAGAAAACTATGTGCAGGATCATCAGTATTTTGTCTGATCTCAATGGTATTGCCTTCCAGGTCAGGAATGCTGTTTACTGCCTGCGGGATGAACAATTCCGAAGGAGCATCACTTTTTAACTGTGGAGCCCAGACTGCTAATTTTTCGTCCTTGGAAGCAGAAATTAAATAGGCCGTCTGCGCGGTAGAAATAATTTTTGCATTAGGAAACGCCTTCTCTATGACGTCCAATCCAAAATAAAAATCGGGATCACTGTGAGAAATAAAAACAGTTTTCAGATTTTTTCCTGTAGCTTTTATCTCTTTTACGAGGGCTTCTGCATATTTTTTTTCAAATTGGGCATCTACCAGCATCGCGTCTTTATCTCCATAAATAATCGTGGAAGTAATCGGGAAAACAGCTTTAGATCCCGGATTGTAAACTTTTATCTTTAAACTTCCTGCCCACGCAAAACTTACGCTTACAATGGTTAGTATTGTTAAAAATTTCTTTATAAACATTTATTAATTATTTAATTAAAATTAATAAGCTGCTGTAAAACGTTCACGGATATGGTTATTTTGCTCCAATTCATCCACTAAAACTACCGCAACGTCTTCTACAGAAAGAACACTTCTTCCCTCTTCACTGAATACCGGATTTTCCAGAGCTGTTCTGTATTTTCCGGTTCTCACGCCTGCTGTTCCCTGATGCATTTCAATAGCCGGGCTAAAGAATGTCCAGTCCAGTACCGTATTTTCTTTAATTTTATTTAAATAATCTCTTGCCGCTGTAGCCCCAGGTTTAATGTCTGCAGGAAAATCCGGACCGTCTACCAGCTGATTTCCATCAATAAAAAGGCTTCCGGCACCGCCAACGGTAATAAATCTCTTTACGCCAGACTCTTCCACTGCTTTTTCAATATTTACGGAACCGTTTAAAAAGTCGTCGTATAAATTCGGATTTGTCCAGCCTGCATTAAAAGAGCTGATCACGGCATCGTTTCCTTTCAAAGCCTCTGCCAGTTCGCCAACGTGGTTTACATCTACACTTTTTGCCGTAACTTTTTCATTTGGCTGAACCTTGGAAGCATCTCTTACAATCGCTTCTACCTCATACCCTCTGTTTACCAATTCGTTTACAATCTGTGTTCCCACAAATCCTGTTGCACCAATTACTGCTACTTTTTTCATAAATTTTTATTTTAAATTAAATTGTAATAACTTTTGTTACATTTATAGCTAAAAAAATTTTATTCGAACCGATCACTAAATTGCTGAAGGGACTGATCGCCTAAAAAATTTAAAACCAATTGATCTGCTTCCGAGAATAGATTCCCCAAATGATCGTTTATCTCTCTTCCCACATTGCAAACCGGATTGGGATTTTGATTCTTCTTTCCCAAAAGTTCCGTATTTTTTACTGCTGCATAAATTGCAGAGAGAGAAATAGCTTCCGGATTTAAGGATAACCGGCTTCCGCCATCTTTTCCCTTTCGGCTCACAATTAAACCGGCTTCTCTTAAAACACTGATCTCCTTACGCACAACAGCCGGATTGATATTGATGCTGCCCGCCATCCACTCAGAAGTTAACCATTCCTGAGGGCTTTTGGCCAGTAAAATCATAATATGCATTGCCGTAGCAAATCTTGTATTGTTCATCGTAAGTACAGGACAAAGGTAAACAAAAATTTAATTGTAACAAATTTTATTACAATTAAATTTTAATTTTATAATATTAATCGATCTAAATCTAACAGTAAATAATTGATATTCTGGTTAATGGTTCGCGTGGCCGACTGCATTTGGTTGAGCATCGCTTCCCTGTTATGCAGATCGTTGGCCCGATAATAACCTCCATCGCTGAAGATCACAGACTCATCTGCCCTCTTCTGATCATCTTCAAACTGATAATGAAGCCATCTTTCTTTCATGCTTCCGATAATGGAATGCTTTTCCTTATTAGAGAATTTTTTTTCGGTGTACATATACCATACAAAAGGCGGAAAATTAGCGGCCTGCAATTTTTCACTCCAGATATCCCGAAGCAGATTTCGCTGATGAATAAATTCAACTTTCTGTCCTTTTGGATTCAGGGTTGCCAGACCAAATCCTGCTCCTAAAATACCTCCGCCAATATCAATGGCATTGCTCCAGCCGTTATCTTTCACAATACCACCCGCGATAGAAGCTGCAGCACCCGTAACAATTGAATACAGAATAAGTCTGTTATTTCTGGAATCGTTGAGATTATCTACATAATTCCCAATCTGGGCTACCCTTTCACCTTCGCAGTCGAATTCTGCAGCAACCGCATCCAGCTCGGTAAGCGCAATGGTAATTTTACTGTTGATCTTTCCTTTCAGCTGTAAAACTTTAACCTGTGCATCCAGAGAGGTATTTTTTTTCAGTTCCATAATATCATGCACCTCATCCAGATTATCCAAAGCATTTAAAATTAAAATACTCTGATCCGAAAACATTGGCTTCAGTTCTTTATTGGCAGCAATAATAGAATCTGAATTGTAAGAAGGGACTTTAGTGGTATATTCATACTGGAAAGGGGCTTTACAGTAGCTGTCACGCAAAGTGAGAATATTTTGCCTGATCACCTGATTTTTCCTGGAAACACAGGAGGTCAGCAGGCCGAAAACCATAAGGAAAAAGTATAAATTTTTCATTTGAATGCATTTTTATTGGAAAAACTGAATCTAATTCAGCGGCTTCTCTATTAAAATTTTAAAGAAGTTCTAAGATACATAAATAAAAAAATCTACCTGAATTTCAGATAGATTTTTAAGGTATTTTTAAGGCTCTGAGGCGATCTTATTTGATGTCCAACAATTCAACTTCAAAAACAAGCGTACTGTTTGGGCCAATCTCTTTACTGATCTGCTGATCTCCATACGCCAGATGAGGAGGAATAATTAATCTCCATTTGCTTCCCACAGGCATCAGCTGAAGCGCTTCTGTCCATCCTGCAATCACTCTGTTCAAAGGAAAAGATGCCGGCGTACCTCTTTTTACAGAGCTGTCGAACACTTTGCCGGTAATGGTAGTTCCGTGATAATGGCACTTTACGGTAGATTTAGGACCCGGTTTCTGGCCTTCCCCTTCTGTCATGATCTCATACTGCAAGCCGCTTGGCAATGTTACCACGCTTTCTCTCTTCCCATACTCTTCCATATACTCCTTCCCGTCATTAAGGTTTTTCTCAGCAAGCTCTTTTTTACGTTTAAATAACATATCTGCTACTCCCATAATTTAATATTTTTACAAAGATAGTTTTTTTGCGCCGGAAGACGGAAGTGAGACAACCGAAGTTCCGAAAATGATCAAAACACAATAAAATACTTATTTTCAATGCATTAAACACCAACCTCCCGACATCAGGCAGTTCGCTTCAAAAAGTTCAAATATCTTTAATACTGGGTTAACATCTTTTCCGAAACTTGGTGTTATCATTGAATTTAAAAACTAAATGCCGAGTCCATTAAAATATAATAAGAAATACGACAAGCTCACCGATGAAGAAAAGGCGCTGCTTGCAATCAATAAAAAAAGTATTGCCGACTTTGTGGAACAGTCGTCTACCGTAAGCGATGTAGATTATGCCACCCGCAATGCGCATGCTAAAACCTACGCGGTAGCGAAAGGCGAATTTATTATTGATAAAAATGTTCCTGAAGAGCTTCAGCCATTTTTTGATAAAGAAAAATATGACCTTGTTATTCGTTTTTCAAACGCAAGGTTCACCATTAATAAAAACAAAAAAGAGATTCCGGCTTATGGATTTTCAGTAAAAATAAAAGATGAAAAGGGGGATGTACTGGCCAATTATCCAATGGTGAATTTTCCTTTATTTCCCATTAGTTCGGTAAGTATATTTTTAAAATTATTTACCTCTATCAATCGGTTTTATGTAAAAAAATGGAGTTCTTTTTCTTTGATGCTGCAGATTTTAAAAATAATACCTTCCACTCTTACGGGTTCATTTATAAAAAATAGCTTTCGGCTATTCACCAAAAGAAATGATTTTATTCTATCGTTTGATTATCATTCAGTGGGTGCTTATCGTCTGGGAGAAAATATGATGAAAATAAAACTGCAGCCCCAGGATATAGATAAAAATTTTGCAAAAAAGATCAACTCTAAAAATGCATTGGAAGATTATTTCAGTACCCAGGATTTTTATGCAGATGTTCTGATTCAATTGTGTTATGATCTCAAACGTCAGCCCATCAACAGACTTAATACCGAATGGAAAAACTCTTCTTTCATAAAGATCGGACAGGTAAAGATCAGCAAAGGTTCTTTACAAAATCCCAGCTCCTGCGAAAATGAACTGTTGTCATTTAACCCTTTCGAAAACAAATCGTATTTTCAGCCTGTCGGTAAAATTCAGAAATTAAGAGATGAAGCCTATAAAGTCTCGCTGCAAACCCGTCAGAAAATTAATACACTCCTTAAATACAAATAGTTGAAGCCATTTCAGGCACATCATTTAATCAAAAAAGCAGAATGTTTTATATGAGAAAACACTCTGCTTTTTTATAATTATCTTTTTCAGACTGCTAAAAAGCCGAAACAGAATTCAGATTCTATCATTTCTGATTTACCCAAATTAAATCTTCAGTTGCGTAGCCTAATTTTTTTGCTTTTTCTAAAAATCTCTGCTTAATACTTTCAGGAATTTCTTTAGTTCGGGAAAGAATCCAGATGTATTTCAGACTGCTTCCCACCACAAGCGCATATTGGTAATCTTCATCAATGTCGATGACATTATATCCCGCCCAAATGGGTTTAAAAAATGACACTTTTAATCGGGCTTCATTGCTGTTATTTACAAATTTTGCTTCACCAACGGACTCTTTCCACTCTTTTTTAACGTAATTATATCCTTTATTATCGACCTTCAGGCTTCCGTCCGGATTTTTAGAATAAGTGGCGGTGACGTGATCCATGTTTTTCTCGAATTTATAATCAAAACGTGCGATCTCATACCATGTACCAAGATACTTATCTGCATTAAAGTTTTGTATCGCAGTTGCTCCTTTAGGAATTCCTACAGAACACGAATTAAAAATTATTAATCCTAAAATGCCTAATGATACAGGAATTGCTATTTTTTTAAAGGTTTTCATAGTAAAATTTTATACGATTTCGATGAAAAGTTCAAAAATGATGCCTTCTTTAAAGAAAGTTTTATCGGCTTGGCTAAACTGGGTTTTTAATTTTATTACGATAATAAAAATTCAAGTAAAAAAAGAAGATTTTTATTGATATCACTTAAATAACCTCCATCTTCCGGCACCCCGCTTCCAAAAGCTATTACAGGCAAGTCTATTATCCCGGCTTCAGGTTAAATATCTCTTCTCTATCTTCCGAATTTAAAATATCTCGACAGCGGATGTTTTTTACTTTTCATAAAACGGGATGCCATTTCCATTCCGGTTACCGAAAAAGTAATTCCGTTTCCGCCGAAACCAAGCACAAAATAGGAGTTTTTAAAGTTTTTATGCTCTCCGATATAGGGCAGACCATCTTTGGTCTCACCAAAAGTTCCCGCCCACACAAAATCTGTATAAAAATGATAATCTGGCTTGATTTTTTTCAGGACTTTTAAAATTTCCTTTTCCTTTTTATTGAGCAGAGCATCGCGTTTTTCGCCGTCATAGAAGTCTTCGTCGCCTCCGCCAATCAACAGCCTGCCATCATCCGTAGTCCTCATATAGATATAAGGATCATCCGTATTCCAGACTAAGGTATGGGTGATATTTTTAAATTTATCGTGATCGATTTCTGAAACCACCGCATACGTACTTTTTAGATCAACAAAATGTTCTTTGATTAAATTTTTACTTTCGTAACCAATGCAGTAGATAATTTTTTTCGTTTTAATCTTATATCCTGAATCTACCGTAACAACATTATATCCTTTATAATATTCAACTTTCGTCATTTCGGTTTTATCGAATATTTTTAAACCTCTTTTTGTATTTAACTCAAATAATTCATGAGAGAATTTAAAGGCATCAATACTTGCTCCTTGTTCAGATAAAATTCCGCCAAATGTATTTTCAAACCCGAACTTTTTAAGAATTTCTTCAGCTTCCAGCCATTTTACTTTAAATCCGGCCTTTTTTCTGGCTTTAAACTCTTCTTTCAGACCATCGACCTCCTTTTTTTTAGAGGCAAAATAGAGAGACTGCTTTCTCTTGAAACCCGCTTCTGATTTAATTTTTTCTGAAAGCTTTTCCAGTGTATCAATAGAATCAGAACAGGCTTTGTAACTACTGACAGCTCCTTTTTCACCCACCTGCTCTATCAGTTCAAAAAGAGGAACATCAATTTCGTATTGCAGCATCGAAGTGGTTGCGGAAGTACTGCCGTTGCATATTTCACGTTTGTCGATAAGTAAGGTTTTGTAACCGTCTTCAATCATTTGATGGGCGATTAAGCTTCCCGTAATACCTCCTCCAATAATCAGCACGTCACATTCTTCGTCTGATTTTAAAGAAGGATAAGAAGAAACCAATCCGTTCTTTAACAGCCAGAAAGGTTCATTAGATTTAAGATTCATAGAATATTTTTCATAAAACATTCAATAACCGCGCCTTTTATTAATTGAAAAATTAAATATTGGTTTAATTATTGTTGTCACTTCAAAATCAAACCACATTAAATATTGACTATATGATAACGATTATTTCAGATGCTCCGGAGAATGTTGCGGCATTCAATGCAACAGGAGAGATAACGAAAGAGGATTTCGACCATTTGGTGATTCCACATGTTAAAGCGAAGGTAGAGCAGTTCGGTGAGTTAAATTACCTGCTGTATCTTGACACCGATCTGGATAATTTTACCATGGGTGCATGGCTTAAAGACGCTCTGCTAGGCATAAAAAACTTAGCCAACTGGAACAGAGCCGCCATTGTAACCGATAAGGAAGGTGTACAGAAATTCACTGATATTTTCAGTGTTGTAATGCCAGGAGAATTTAAATCTTTCCCAAAGGAAAATTTATACAATGCCTTATATTGGTGTGAGAATGGCAATGAAGTAGAGGCATAAGCATTATTTATTAAAGAGGAAGGGAAGCATTTGCTTCCCTTTTTTTATTTGTTACACGAAACTTCCACCGGAATTTCCTCCTGATGAAGCACCTGCGATCCGTACCGCTGTTTATATCTGAAAGCGATGATCAACCCGATTAAAGTCATCCCCACTCCCACCAGAGACGGGTAATTATAAGAATATCCTTTTTCTAATGGCAGTCCCCCAAGAAAGGCGCCCATGGCATTGGCACAGTTGAACGCGGCCTGCATAAATGCGGCTGCCATCATCTCGCTTTTAGGCGCTGCTTTCATCATCATAATGTTAATAGGCGCAGCAACAGACATAGAAAGTGCCCCGCAGATAAATGTCAGAGCCAGCGACAGACCGGTATGTTCTGAGAGGAAGAATACTCCTGCCAAAGAAATCATCATTAAAAAAAGTAATAAAACACAGGTTTTTTCGGGACTTAATCTGTCCGACAGATAACCGCCAACCAGATTTCCGACCACCATTCCACCTCCCGCAAGAATCATTACATAAGCCATCTGACTTTCTTTAATGCCGGACATCACTGTCATTAAAGGCGTGATATAACTGAACCAGGTGAAAAGCCCTCCAAAACCAATGGCAGTGATCATTAAGACAAACCATGCCTGTTTTCTTTTAAGGAATTTAATTTCTTCTTTGAAATGAGTATCTTCATTAGTTTCAATCGCTGGAAGCCACATTTTAAGGAATAATATTGCTAATAAGCCGATAACTCCAACGATCGCAAAATACCATCGCCAGTGGAAAGCATGCCCGATATAGGTAACCAATGGCACCATCGCGAGATTCGCAACCGTAAGCCCGGTGAACATTAATGAAATATAAAACGCTTCTTTTCCTTTGCCCGCCATTCTCGCAGCCACCACCGTTCCTACTCCGAAAAATGCCCCGTGAGGAAGTCCCGAAAGAAATCTGATGATAAGCATCGTCGTATAATCAGGAGCCACTGCCGATAATGCATTAAAAAGCGTGAAAATAACCATAAGAGTAAGCAATACCTTTTTAGGCGGAAACTTTACGGAATAGCCAATCAGGATCGGTGCACCAATGACCACGCCCAAAGCATATGCAGAAATTAAATGTCCGGCTTCGGGTATCGTAATCTGCAGGGTTTTTGCAATATCCGGAAGGAGACCCATCACGGTAAACTCCGTGGTTCCGATACCTAAACCACCGATGGCCAACGGTATAATTCTTTTATCAATCTTCATTTTGTATGTAAACCTTTTTTGAAACTTTTAGTAGTGAGAATTAATTCTAATCATTAATTCTAATTTTGAAAGTGCAAAAATCGTCAGAAATTTTCATTTAAACTTTAACGCAGCTAACCGAAATTTGCTCCGTATTAACCTTTTTAACTAAATTTGAACTAATTATTAATCAAAAGAGAACCTAATGAAAATTCAGAAAGAAATTATTGAGTTTGAAGAAGGTAAATCCTTTAAGCTGTTTTCACCTTCTCTTAAAAACTGTTTTTTCTGGCATTACCACCCGGAAATTGAGCTTGTGTATGTGGAAGCTTGCAACGGAATTCGCCATGTCGGTAAAAATATTTCGGATTTTGAAGGAAGCGACCTCCTGTTGATCGGTTCCAATATCCCACATCTTAATTTCGATTATAAAATTCAGACCGAATGTAAACAGCTCGTTCTTCAGATGCGGGAAGATTTTCTGCAGAATATCGTCCTTCCGGTTCCTGAATTTGATCCCATTAAAAAATTGCTGGATCGCTCTTATCTTGGTTTATCTTTTTCCGGAGAAACTAAAAGAAGTGTGGTTGAAAAACTTCACCTCATTAAGGATAAAAATTCTTTTGAATCATTAATAGGTTTGATTGATATTTTACATATTCTCGCCCATTCCACCGACGTGAAAGAATTGAATAGCGAAGATACCCGCATCAAATGGTTTTTAAATGATAAAATCAGAATGGGAACCATCTACGACTATATTCATGAAAACTATGATAAAAATCCGAACGTGAATATTATAGCCGAAAATGTAAATTTGAGTACGCCCGCTTTTTGTAGGTATTTTAAAAAACAAACGAATATGACTTTTACCGATTTTGTGAATAATTACAGAATCAATCAGGCAAAATTGCTTCTGCTCCAGAATGAAGGCGTGACGGAAGTCTGCTTCCAGGTAGGATTTGAAAGTCTTTCGTACTTCAACAAATTATTTAAAAAATACATGGGAGAAACTCCGACTGAGTTTAAGAAAAAGCATTTGACAAAAATTGCAGGATAGGTTTACATTAAACATTTGTTATTCCATACGAATCTCTGCTTATTGATTAGCGATTACCTGTAAAATGACCTCTTGGATTACTGAGGATGACCTACAGAATTAAAATCATGAATGAACTTTATGCGATAAACCTCATAGGTTTTAAAAACCTATGAGGTTTGGCCATTCGTAAAAGCACGGAAAAATATAGGCAGATTTATTAAGAATAAAAATCATTAATTAGATTCCTTCGAAATAACAAATTTCATGGTAATTATTTTGCTATAATAAAAAATCGCTTCAAAAATTGAAGCGATGTATATATTAATGAATATGTTTTTCTGCGTGATAAGAACTTCTTACCAAAGGTGAGCTTTCCACATGTCGGAAGCCTAAGCTTCTTGCAAAATCCCCGAATTCATCAAACTCTTCAGGAGTAATGAATTTCTTTACAGGAAGATGTTTTTTGGTCGGCTGCAAATACTGTCCCATCGTGATGACGTCAACATTTGCATTTCTGATGTCTTCGATGGTTTGGAAAACTTCATCTTTATTTTCTCCCAAGCCTAGCATTAAGCCCGTTTTCGTTCTGTTTTGTCCCGCCTCTTTTAAATATCTCAAAACCTCAAGGCTTCTTTCATATTTCGCCTGAATTCTTACTTCTCTTGTCAGACGTTTTACCGTTTCCATGTTGTGAGAGATAACTTCCGGGGCTACATCCACCAATCTGTCCAGGTGTTTTGTTAAACCCTGAAAATCCGGAATAAGCGTTTCCATCGTGGTTCCCGGCGATATTCTTCTCACGGCATTTACCGTTTCTCCCCAAAGAATGGAGCCCATATCTTTCAAGTCATCACGGTCAACTGACGTTAAAACGGCATGCTTAATCTTCATTAATTTAATCGAGCGTGCTACTTTCTCAGGTTCGTCCCAGTTTACGTCAAGCGGTTTTCCTGTTTTTACCCCGCAAAATCCACAACTTCTTGTACATATATTTCCAAGAATCATGAAAGTGGCAGTTCCTTCCCCCCAACATTCGCCCATATTCGGGCAGCTTCCGCTTTGGCAGATTGTATTTAATTTATATTTATCAACCAAAGTTCTTAATTCTCTGTAATTCTTTCCGGTAGGTAATTTTACACGAATCCATTTTGGTTTTTGAACGGTAGTATCTTGAACTAAATTCTCCATTTATTTCTCAAATTGAGGTTCAAAGTTAGTGAATTTTTTATCGAAATGATCAAAGACGGGCATTGATGAAAATTATAATTAAGTTATCCGGTATGCATTTTCACGAATGTAAGAATGTAATTATTTCCTTTTTGTATCGGATAAATATTTATAACCCTTGAAATTCGGGCATTTGTGGCTGAAAATGAGCTTACAAAGACTTAATTATCTTCAAACTCATTATTCTTAAGCAATTCTGCTAAGACTTTTTTGGCACGCATAACGCGGACTTTGGTGTTGGCAACAGAAATTCCGAGTTCCTCCGCAATTTCTTTGATGCTTTTTTCTTCAAAAAACCTTAATTTGATAATATCCTGGTAATTGGCATCTAACGATTCAATAGTTTTGATGATTTTCTTTTGTTCTTCATCAGAAATCATCAATTCTTCAGGAGATTTGGCGTATTGATTTTTTACTTCATCTAAATTTTCTGTCGGATCCTGGTTTTCTCTGGATTTTTTCCGCCAAAAATCGATAATAGTATTTTGTGCAATGGTGAGTACCCAGGTTTTAAACTGAAAATGAGGATCAAAAAGATCCAGTTTCGACAGTACTTTTGAAAAGACATTCACCGTAATTTCATCTGCATCGTTTTCATTCCCTATTTTTTTCATCACAAAAGAAAAAACATCCACCCAAAAGATGTTGATGAGTTTCGTTTGAGCTTTCTGGTCTTTTTCCTTGGCTTTGCCGATGAGCTGGAATAATTGTTCGTCGTTCATTAATAACAAATATAATTGATTTTGGTGAGAAAGCAAAGGAGCTGGAAGCTGGGGAACGGATGTTTTTATTTTATTTATAATATTGGATTCTTCGCGACGCTTTCGCTCTGTTCTGAACAACAACTAAAGGGCTAATTTGTTAATTTATATTTACATTCCTGGCATCAAGCTTTCTTCGCCTTATTCCCTTGAAATGATTATCTTTGCACATTAAAATTTTAAAGAAAAAAATAATGAACTCTTTTATTGAAGAACTGAAATGGCGCGGGCTTTTTGCCGACATGATGCCCGGAACCGACGAACAACTGAATAAGGAGATGACGAGTGCTTATATCGGTTTTGATCCTACGGCAGATTCTTTACATATCGGAAGTCTTATTCAGATTAAAATTTTAGCTCATTTTCAGCAGCACGGTCACAAGCCTATTGCTTTGGTGGGCGGCGCTACAGGAATGATTGGGGATCCTTCCGGAAAATCGGCAGAGAGAAATCTTCTGGATGAAGCAACCCTTCTTCATTATGTGGACTGTCTGAAAAATCAGCTTTCAAGATTTTTAGATTTCTCAGGAAATGAAGCCAATAAAGCGGAATTGGTAAACAATTACGACTGGATGAAAAATATTTCTTTCCTTGATTTTGCTAAAAACGTAGGAAAAAATATCACCGTTAACTATATGATGGCGAAGGATTCTGTGAAAAAGAGATTTTCGGGAGAATCCGGAGCGGATGGAATGAGTTTTACGGAGTTTACCTATCAGCTAATTCAAGGCTATGATTTTTTACATCTGTATCAGAATAATAAAGTAAAACTTCAGATGGGAGGTTCTGACCAGTGGGGAAATATCACAACCGGTACCGAGCTGATCCGCAGAAAGGCGCAGGGAGAAGCATTTGCTTTAACGGTTCCTTTAATTACGAAAGCAGACGGTTCTAAATTCGGAAAGTCTGAAAGCGGAGAAAATTACTGGTTAGACAAAAAGAAAACTTCACCTTATAAATTCTATCAGTTCTGGTTGAATGCAACCGATGATGATGCGGAAAGATTCATTAAATTCTATACTTTTTTAGCAAAAGAAGAAATTGAAGCCTTAATTGAAGATCACAAAACGGCTCCTCATGAGAGAAAACTGCAGAAAAGACTTGCAGAGGAAGTTACAATTTGGGTTCACGGCCAAGAAGAATACGAAAAAGCACTGAAGGCTTCTGAAATTCTTTTCGGACGTTCTACCGCTGAAGATCTGGTAAGTCTTGATGAAGAGACGTTTCTTGAAGTTTTTGACGGCGTTCCACAAAAAGAGATTGCAAAAAATGATGTTTTGGGAGTGAATATTGTTGATTTACTTTCTGAAAAATCAGGATTTTTAAAATCTAAAAGTGAGGCTACAAGAGAATTAAAAGGAAATTCAATTTCTGTAAACAAGAATAAAATCAATGAGGTGTACACCGCTAACGAAACGGATCTTATTGACGGAAAATTCCTTTTACTGCAAAAGGGTAAAAAGAGTTATTTTATTGTAAAAGTAATTTAAGATTTAAATACATGGGGGTCTGTTAACCGCAGATCCCATGAAAACATATAAAAACAAACCGCTGCAAGAGAAATCCTGCAGCGATTTTATTAATACAACTATTTCGAAAGTTATTAATTTTAAAAAGTATAAGAAGCTGATGCGGATAGAATCTGCCCGCTTGAAGTTCCTTCTTTCTTCAATTCGCCATCTACCCAAATCTGAACTTTCAGTGTAGATGAAGCATCTGCTCCTAATGCACTTACGGCAACATTCGCTCCGTACGCTCCTGCTTCAGATGTTACCTCAGGGCTTGACCATGTTGTTCCGCTTAAGCTGGTTGCTGTTGTAGGATTTCCATCGATTCCGTAGACGGCTATATCAATATTACTTCCCGAAGAAGCGATGGCCTTAAAAACAACTTTATGAGATTTTCCGGCACCATTCGCAGGATTATCGTCGTCATCGCTGCTGCAAGACGATACAAATCCGATGAGCATGGTTGCTAACATCATTGCCAACGCGCCTCTCAACAATTGATTAAGTTTCATTTTTTTCATAAATTTTCTTTTTTGGTTTAAATTCTTACTACTTAAGTCTATGATTAGTGATTTGGTTTTGCAAATTTAGGTTTCCCGTTAATGGCGTTCAATCCAAAGAAAACAGTATTTTTTTTTACCGGATTTCAGGTAGATTTTCTTCTGACGAAAATTTTAATTATCTTGTAAAATATTACACACATAATTGATTTTGATGGTTAAAATGAAGCAATTTTATTATTTAATATTACTTTTATTTTCATTTAGTTTACAATCACAGCAAATTGTTCCACTTAACGAAAAAAAATACAGAGACAGTTTACAGACGATAATCGAAACCAAAGATGAGGGAAGTTCACGCGCAACGGCCTATTTCCTTCTTTCCAACTATTATCGCAATACCGATACGCTTGCGAGTAAGAAATATTTGGCTTCCGGTAAAAATTTAACTGAAAAATCGCCTCTACTCACCGGAAAATACTACTATTACGAGGGACAATATTTTCTTGAAAAAAACAAGGAAAAGGCTGCTGCTTCTTATCAACGGGCTATTAAAGAATTAACCAAAGTAAAATCTGAGGAATCAGATTATCTGCAGGCATTATCCTGGTATGGCTATGGAGTATCACAAAAAAATAAACAAGGTTATCCGTTTTTGGTTAAAACAATTCTTGAAAAAGCAATTCCTCTGCTTGAAAAATATCCTGAAAGCAAAAATTTAGGTTTTTTATACTCTCAGTTTGCTATTATTCTTACCTATAACGCAGAATTTGAAAAGGCCGGAAATTACAATAAAAAAGCCATAGAAATTCTTGAAAAAGCAGCACCCCATTCTGCAGAGGTTTTTTTTGCTTATTTAAATGCAGCGAGCAATTTCTGCTATCAGGCGCAAGGCGATCATGCTAAAAAAAATCTTGATAAAGCTGAAAAATTAATTGCCGGCTATCCTGATTCCTCATTAAATGCGTCCTTTTATTATGGTAAAACCCTGTATTATATTACCAAGCAAAAACATGATGAAGCGTTAATTTCTATTGATAAAGGATTGATTTACGCTAAAAAATTCAATCTTACCCTTTTAGCTCAGATGTTTTATTTTAATAAGTTTGATATTTTAAGAAAACAGAAAAAATTCGGTGAAGCAAAAGCGGTGCTTGAGAATATTCTCAAAGAAAAAACACTGATGGTGGATGCCAACAATAAAAAATCGGTCTATCAGCAGCTTTCGAGTCTGAGCGAAGAAATGGGAAATCCTACAGAAGCTTTGTCTTGGGAAAAAAAATATTCAAAATTGAGCGATAGTTTAAATACCGAAAATGTAAAACTGGAGATCAATACCCTTGAAACCCGATTCAATACCGCGGAAAAAGAAAGAAAAATTGCCCAAAAAGAACTGGAAATCAATAAAAAAAATCAATATTTATGGATATTGGGACTGGCGTTGTTGTTTTTACTGACATTAATTATTGCTATTTATTTATACACTAAAAAACTGGCCCGACAAAGAGAAATCAACCATCAGCAGAATCTCAAAGAAATACAGCAAAGAGAAGAACTCAATATCACGAGAGCCATTCTTGAGAGTGAGGAAAAAGAAAGAGAACGGATGGCGAGAGACCTTCACGACGGTCTTGGCGGAATGCTGGCAGGCGTAAAGATCAATTTTTCAGCTTGGTCTTCTCAGCATCTTGAAGCCAGTAAGCGGGAAGATTTTAATAAAATATTGCTTCAACTGGATCATTCGGTTCAGGAGTTGAGATCTGTTGCCAGAAATCTGATGCCGGAATCTTTGTTAAATTTCGGTTTGGAAGCAGCGGTGAGTGATCTTTGTGAATTTTACACCCGAAAAGATCTCGAAATAGAATTCCAGTCATTGAATATTAAAAGCGATCTTGCGTTATCTATTCAGAAGAATATTTACCGTATTATTCAGGAGTTGCTGGCTAATGCCGTTAAACATTCGGAAGCCACCCATATTTTAGTGCAGTGCTCACAATCGGAAGATCATTTTATGCTGACCATTGAAGATAACGGTAAAGGATTTGATGAACACATGTACAAAACCTCGAAAAGTATGGGAATCCGAAATCTGAAAAACAGGGTAAATTATCTGAAAGGAAAAATGGAAATCCACAGTGATCATGAAGGATCTAATATTAATATTGAACTGAACACCAATGCCATCTCATAAAATCAATATCGCTCTGGTAGACGACCACCCCATCGTAATTGAAGGGCTGAAAATAATGCTGAATAACCAGTCGATCTTTCATGTGGTCGAAACCTTCACTTGCGGATCAGAGATGATGCGTTTTATACCGTCAAATGAAGTGGATATTATTCTGCTCGACATTACTTTACCTGATTCCAACGGAATAGAATTGTGTAAAAAAATTAAAATAATTTCTCCGGGAACCGCTGTCATTATGTTCAGCAACCGTTCCGAAAGAAGCATTATCATGCAGTGTATTCAAAACGGAGCCAGTGGTTATCTCTTGAAAAATACGTCTATTGAAGAGCTTACAGACTGTATAAAAGGCGCCTTGTCGGGAAATATTGTTTTTTGTAATGAGACTAAAGAAATCATAAGCAAACCTTCTCAGAATGAATTTATCATCCCCCGCCTTACCAAGCGTGAAAAAGAAATTTTAAAATTGGTCGCTAAAGGAAAAACAAGCGGAGTCATTGCTGAAGAATTATTTTTAAGTCCGCTCACCGTAGATACCCACCGAAAAAATTTACTTCAAAAATTTAAGGCAAAAAACTCTACAGAGCTTATCACTCTGGCGCTGCAGCAGAACCTGATCGAAGGATAATGACGGCTTACTTACAAAAGTCGAGAGGAAATTTTTTGAGTTTAATTAGATTATTTCCCACACATTCCACGGATTTTCCCAGATGATACGGTTTTTATTGCCACGAATGCACGAATTTTAAAATATTGACGAATGTTTTATTTTACCGCAAAAGAGGCAAAAGGAGTTGTAAAAGCTTTGCGCCTAAGCTGGACAAAAGAGAACAAAACATTCCTCTTATGCAGTAATTATACTTTGATTTTCTAATGCCACGAATGCACGAATTTAAAGTATTGACGAATGTTTTATTTTACCGCAAAAGAGGCAAAAGGAGTTGTAAAAGCTTTGCGCCTAAGCTGGACAAAAGAGAACAAAACATTCTTCTTATGCAGTAATTATACTTTGATTTTCTAATGCCACGAATGCACGAATTTTAAAATATTGACGAATGTTTTATTTTACCGCAAAAGAGGCAAAAGGAGTTGTAAAAGCTTTGCGCCTAAGCTGGACAAAAGACAACAAAACATTCTTCTTATGCAGTAATTATACTTTGATTTTCTAATGCCACGAATGCACGAATTTTAAAATATTGACGAACGTTTTATTTTACCGCAAAAGAGGCAAAAGGAGTTGTAAAAGCTTTGCGCTTGAGCTGGACAAAAGACAACAAAAAATTCTTCTTATTCATAAATCTTTGCTTTTAACCTTCATTCGATTAATACCATATTCTATAAATCAATAGAGACTGGCTTCAGCCAGTCTTAAGAAAGATAAGGTATCTCAGGCTTTAGCCGAAACTTATTGTCAATTTAGACTTAAGACCCCATTTTATTTAAATTTTATCATTGGGCATAAGATCAGCGCTCATCTTCTGTATTTAAAAACCCTTGGGAAATAAAAATCAAACTCTTGTTTTTAAATTAAAATAATCTCAACTTTTTGTCAAATCCCTAAGTTTTGGATATCAAAAAGCCGATTCATTGCTGAACCGGCTTTTCTTTATTTAATTTTTAAGTCTTATAATTCCAGAAAGCTGTGAGTAACGCTCACTACTTTGTTTGTTCCTTTACCGATAATGGTATCAGATTTTGCAATTTCGCTGTCGATCCACATGGTTACGATGAGTTTAGAATCGTCATACGGAAGATCTGCACTTGCTGCCACTCTTAATTGAGACTGGCTTTCGTTCACAAAAAACTCGTCACTTTTCCACGAGATTCCTACCGCTGTATAATTGGTTTCTGCTGCTGTCCCTATTTGTGTGGCAATCGCATTAAATTTTCCTGTAACAGGAGGTGTCGGAGCGGGTGTAGGACCACCGGTCACTATTTTAGATTCGAATTGTACAATATGTTGTTTATCTTCATCGTCATCATCTTTTTTACAAGAGTTAATAACAGTAGTTATTGAGAATAATGCGACAAATAAAAAGGAAAGTCTACGTAAACTTTTTGAGTTGTAAAATTGCTTCATTTTTTCCAAATAGATTTTTAATGGTTCAAATATAGGTTTTTTATCAATATAAAAATAACTTTTTTGTAAATTTTCCAATATATATTTCTAAATAATATCAAATCAGCAAAAGGAAAAAACAGCATAATCCGCAGTGAGATGTGAATATAATTTATTAATTATCTTTGCTCTATGAATTTAGATTATATCGTTCGCGAACCCGAAAATATCACTCCCCAGACGACGATCCTTTTTATGCTTCACGGTTATGGAAGCAATGAGCAGGATTTGTTTAGTTTCCGGGAAACACTTCCTGAAGACTGGATTATCGTAAGCTTCAGAGCACCAAGAGCTACGCAGTTTGAAGGATACTCCTGGTATGATATTAATTTTAATGATCCTGAAAATTTTGTCGATGTTCCTCAGGCTAAAGAATCTCTACATTCTGTACTCGAAAGCATTTTGAAGATTGTTAACCATTACGGACTCACCGAAGGGAAAACCCATCTTTGCGGTTTTAGCCAGGGAGGCATCTTATGTTACGCCTTAGCATTGCAGTATCCGGAAATGTTTAATTATATCGCCTGTATGAGCAGTTATCCTGAAGAGAAAATAATGGATGAAATGGTGAAAGATAAAAAGAAGCTCACCAATCTTCGATTCTTTATCTCACACGGCACCGATGATGCGGTTATTCCTCTAGAATGGGGAAGAAAAGCTGCCGATCTGTTATACGATCTGAGCGCTTATTTTTCTTTCAGAGAATATATGAGCGGACATGGAGTCAACCAGAAAAACTATATGGATCTGATGGAATTTTTCTCTAAATAAGACCACAGAACCACCAATCTGACTGGAAATTGATGCTCCCAGGCTTTATAAAGTAAATTTTGTTGATTTGATCTTTGATAAGTTATAAAATTAAACCTTCTCCATTAACAATTACCAACGCTTTAAAACAAATCATTAGCATTTATACAAACATTCTTCAATTGAGGAATGTTTTTTATGGTATATTAGAAATAATTTCATTAAATTCATTAGATGAAATTTAAAAATTTTATCTCAATATTCATCTTATTTTTAAGCATATTCGCGAATGCTCAGAATAACTTTGAGGTAAAAGAAGGAAAAAAAGTAATAATTCCGTTTAAGCTCATTAACAATCTTATCTTTATTCCTATTACCATAAATGGGGTCGAGCTTACTTTTCTTCTGGATACGGGAGTCTCCGAAACATTGCTCTTCAGTCTGGAAAATAAGGAAATTAAGCTGGAAAATATCGAAAAAATAAAATTTTCAGGCTTGGGAGGAGATGTAAGCATAGACGGATACAGATCTGACCATAATATCGGGACAATAGGAAATAATTTAACCAATTATTCCATGACGTTATTTATAATCACCGACCAGGAATTCAATATTTCATCTCATGTCGGCATTCCCGTAAACGGTGTTATCGGATATCATTTTTTCAAAAATCATCAAATATCAGTCGATTACATCAAAAAAAAGATCACTATTTTTAATGATGAGCCGTCTTTCAAAAAGAAAATTAAAAAATTTACCGGGCTTCCGATCAGCATTGAAAAAAATAAACCCTATCTGTATGCCGATGTGGAAATGACTGGTGAAAAGGAAAGTTCAAAAATGCTTATCGATCTGGGAAACAGCGATCCTATCTGGCTTTTTCCTGCTCTTATTAAAAATTTCGTATATAACCGTCCGAATATTGATGATTTTCTCGGCAGAGGCTTTAACGGCGATATTTTCGGGAAGAGAAGCCGGATTCATCATTTTTATATCGGAAATTTTAAATTTGAAAAACCTTTAACAGCCATGCCGGACGAATTTTCCATTCAGCATGTACATTTGGTTGAAAATAGAAAAGGTTCCATTGGTGGAGAAATCATGCGCCGTTTCACGGCTATTTTTGATTATCCGGATCAAAAGATTTATTTAAGAAAAAACAGAAATTTTGATGATCCCTTTCATTTTAATATGAGCGGACTCGATTTTAAGCAAGATGGCATGGAATGGGCTAGTGATATTGTAAAGGTGGAAACCAAACCTACAAACGGTGTGGAAGCGTATAGCAGTAACAGCCTGCAATATAAATTTACCTTAAAACCTGTTTTTTCGATTGCCGGAGTAAGAAAAGACTCTCCCGCCGATAAAGCCGGAATAAAAAAAGAGGATAAGCTGATGAGCATTAATGGAAATAAGACCGCGGATATGACAATGGAAAAAATTCTGGAACTGATGAAATCCTATGAAGGCAGAACGATACATATGGTTTTACAGAGAAAAACAGAACAATTAACGGTACATTTCACATTGGAAGACCCTATCCCCTACCAAGAATAAAATAATATGAATACAGAAGAAACAACAATAGATAAGATCCGTACGCGACCGAGATTCAAAATGTTTACGCATCTTAATAAAAAAGAATATGCAGATAATTTAAAGAAATATCTTGCTGAGCATAAAGATGAATTTTCAGGAAATATCAATCAGGAAATTGCGACAATTTGCGTGGAATCTAAAGATGATTACTACTGGAAACCTCAGCTGGCTCTAAGAGTAGAGACAGAAGACGAACAAACCGCAATACGGGGGGTGTTCGGACCCAGTTCTGCGGTTTGGACATTTTTTATGTTTCTGTATTTTCTGTTCTCCATTCTATGGATGACATTTTTCACCATGTACTATGTAGAAAAGCAAATTAAAAGTCACGAGTATCCGTGGGCTTTACACGCTTCTTTCCTCATGCTTCTTTTTATCGCTTTAACCTATGCTGCCGCCAGATTCGGGCAACATAAAGGAAAAGAGGAAATGTTAAAATTAAGAAAGTTTGCCGAGGAATCTACATTACAGTTTGAAAAGAAAAATGAAGATTAAGGAGATTGCGTTTTAGGATTTTCCGGCATCTGCTGAATCATTGCTTTGGCGGCTCTGATGGAGTCTACCACTTTTTCGCGGTTGTTTTGTTCCTTTATGATTTTTTCCACATTGGGTTCTATCATTTTGGTCATTTCTTCTACAGAAATATTATTGGCATTAGGATCTTCCAACAAATTTCTCCAGGGCTTTCTTTTCCCCCATTTATAATCTCCATATACCAACACCGCTGTTCCTTTAGCTTTCGTGGTGGCTCCTCCGGGGTTCAGAACCCAGGTATCGGCGTATCCGTACAGCCATTTTGCATCTTTCATCAATAATCTGAGACACGAGTGGGATGCGGGATATCCGGGAAGATCGTACTGATGCCATCCGATTCCGTCCAGATTAAAAATATTGAAGTTATAAGGTAATTTCCATTCGCTGCTGACCGTTGAGATGGCCAGCTGTTTTTTCCAGTTGGCAAATGTAAGCCCTGCTTTTGTTTTCGCCGTTTTTTTACCCATACTCGTCGGGCCCCATTTTACAAGACTTCCGTCTGTGTAAACACCATACGCCTGGAGAGGATACGAAAATACCACGAACTTTTTCACGCCACTCAATACATCAATCTGCATCGGGAATGGCGAATAAGACATTAAAGTGGTATCGATTTTTGCCGGAACAACCAGGGTATCGGAGTTCCATTTATTCTTAGAGTCGAGTCTGTTTAACGCTAAAATAGCATAACGCTCACGCTCATTATATTTTTTACTGAATATCGCATACGAAGAATCTCTCAGCTTTTTATCTTTCGGAATAACAAAGGCGTTATAGAAACCCGTTTCCTGCATGGCAGGCGGCATTGATTCTTTTTGAACCACAGGAGAATCTTCTTTAATGCTATCTTTTTCAGCTTCCTCAGAAGGCTCTGAAACAGTAGTTTCAGTATCGGTAATGGTATCATTTATCTTCTCAATTTCCTTCTTACAGGAAACCACAAAAAATGCAATGATAAGCGTACATAGAAATGATTTTTTCACAAGAATGTTTTTCATAAAAATAAGAAGTCGATTAGTTTTGCTACTCAATACAAATATCAGACCTAATTCTTACTCTTAAAAATTATCCCGACAAATACCGTAAAAAAACGGTAGTTTTGATACTTTTTAAGGAATTTAAGGAAGCTTATTTATAAGAGCTTATTATTTTTAGCATAGGCTAAAGCTTCAGCAATATTATGAACTCCGATTTTTTCAAACAGTTTTTTTCGGTGGAATTTTACGGTATCGGAGGTTACAAAAATTTTATCTGCAATTTCAGTTATTTTTAAACCACTTGCGGAAAGGCTTAAAATCTCATGCTCTCTTTTCGAAAGTTTCTTCTTTTCCTCTATCCTCCATTGGTCTTCTTCAATATCATAATTCCAAAGATCATCGCTTTTATCCCTACTGATTACAACATTTCCTGCAGACTGTGCATTAGAAAGCGAAACCATACAGATGGCTTTCCATATTTTGCCATCATCTGTAAGAAAAAACGGAGTAAGTTTATGATTAATCAGAACCTCATTTTTCATCTCATTAATTAAAAAGAAATCATAAGAAATGGTATACAGTTTTCGATCTTCTATTTTAAGTTTCTCGTAAAACTTAAATCCTGCCCTATTAATTTTTATCAACAGTTCAAGATCAGCAGCTTTTACATTTTTAAAATAAAATTCATAGCCCATATTTTTCACCTGCTCAGAAGTCATGCCGCATAAAAACAGAGGATTGTCTGACACATATTCGAAAGCCTTTTCAAAATAATCGATAATGTATAAGCTCTGGTAAGACATCCTTGAAAATGCCTTTACTGCTTCCAGATAATCATTTTTCTGCGAATAGTCAATCTTAGCATCAGAATTTATGACATTATTTTCGTTAAAAAACCGGTTTATTTCTTCCATGGAATCAAAATAAATAGACTACCAAAAAGTGTAGTTTTACAGTCTACATAACAAATCTACACAAAAGTGTAGCTCTTTACAATACAAGCCATTGTATTTTTGTCAATATTTCAAGATGGGTAGACAATTCACCCTGAAGTCAAAGAGGTATCAACACAAATTTTAGGGAAACACTAATTTTAACTTAGTTCAAAAAACACAAAAACCATGAAAACCCTTATGAACTAATCCATAGTACCGTCAACCTGACGGTATTTTCGATTTTAACGGATCAGTTATAATAGTTGGGGAGAAATTTCAAGATTTAAAATAGATTATTTTCCGCAGATTCCACGAATTTTTCCAGGTGATGATGGTTGGAGTTCTAAACCTTCAAGGTTTATTATTTCTTATAGCCACGAATTTACAAATAGTAGTAAATCTTGTTGAATTCCTAAATTCCATCTACTAATAAAGATTAAACCAATATTTTAGATCTTTAATTTTAATCGAACTCAGTTTTTCAATGAAGTGACTCTTTTTTTAACGCAAAGGTTTATTTTTTGGAGTTTGTATATAAAGGAGCAAAGAGGCATCAATAAGTTGATTTGATGAAGCTGTTTTTTATGCGTCGCGAAGCATTTATTTGTATTTTTTGATTTCTAAAAATTTAGGGTTTGAAATAAATCTTTGCTTTTAACCTTCGTTCGATGAATACCATATTCTATACATCAATAGGGACTGTCTTCAGCCAGTTTTAGAAAGATGAAGTATCTGAGGCTTTAGCCAAAACTTATGATCAATTTAAACTTAAGACCCCATTTTATTTAAATTTTATCATCGGGCGTAATATCAGCGCTCATCTTCTGTATTTAAAAATCTGTGGGAAATAAAAGTCAGATTCTTATTTTTAAATTTAAAATAATCTCAACTTTTTGCCAAATCCCCAAGTTTTGTATTTGATCCCTTTTATATTGTTAATATTTAACGCTATTTGAACAGACATAAAACAAAAAAAGCTTTAAAACATACGTTTTAAAGCTTTTTGTACTACTCTGATATTGTAGTTGCGATCCGGACGGGACTCGAACCCGCGACCTCCGCCGTGACAGGGCGGCATTCTAACCAGCTGAACTACCGGATCAATTTTATTTTAAAAGTAAATTGAGAAAACTTTCTGCGATCCGGACGGGACTCGAACCCGCGACCTCCGCCGTGACAGGGCGGCATTCTAACCAGCTGAACTACCGGATCAATTTTATTTTAAAAGTAAATTGAGAAAACTTTTGCGATCCGGACGGGACTCGAACCCGCGACCTCCGCCGTGACAGGGCGGCATTCTAACCAGCTGAACTACCGGATCTCATTTTGTTTTAAAAGTAAATTGATAAACTTTTGCGATCCGGACGGGACTCGAACCCGCGACCTCCGCCGTGACAGGGCGGCATTCTAACCAGCTGAACTACCGGATCATTTTCGTTTTGTTGTAAGAACTTCGTTTCTTTTTTGTGATTGCAAAAGTACAACTTTTTTCCTTACTTGCAAATTTATTTCAAAAAAAATGCCTTCCGAAAACGGAAAGCATTCATTATCAAAATTATTATTTTTATAAGTGGGCGCTTAATTTCTCAGCGATCACTTCTTTTGGAGCCACTCCAACGATTTTATCAACGACCTCACCTCCTTTAAAAATTAGAACGGTAGGGATATTTCTGATCCCATATTGCATAGAAATTTCCTGATTGTTGTCCACATCTACTTTTCCTACTACTGCTTTTCCTTCGAAATCATTGGCTACCTCTTCAATGATCGGTCCCAAAGTTCTGCAAGGTCCGCACCATACTGCCCAAAAATCTACTAATACCGGTTTGTCTGATTTTAAAATCTCCTGAAATGAGCTATCTGTAATTTCTAAAGCCATTTTGTTTCTTTTATTTAAATTAATATTATATTCTTTTTCTAATCCTTAATTGGATATTCAAAATTACGGTTTTTGAGTCATTAGACTATCTATGCTCAACATTTGTATTTTCTATAACGAAATCCTGAGAGATCTCTTTCAGCGCATTCACAAAAACATCGATCTCATCTTTAGTGGTTAAATGACTAAATGAAATACGAAGCGGCGTACCATGATCCATCTCATCTTCCGATAAAACCATCATCATAACCATCGACGGCTTAGAGGCTCCGGAAGAGCACGCACTGCCCTGAGAAATGGCGATTCCTTTCATATCCAGCTGCAGTCCGATCAGCGGGTTCTTATAAGGCAACAGAGCGCTTAAAACCGTGTAAAGACTGCTCTCCTGATCTGCACTTCTCCCATTGAATTTAATACCCGGAATTTCAGCGGACAGTCTTTCTGCTGTATATTTTTTTATCTCCTGCATATGGCTGGTATATGCTTCCATATTGTTCAGAGAAAGTTCCAGTGCTTTCCCCAACCCTACGATTCCTGCTACGTTCTCAGTTCCTGCTCTCAGGCTTCTTTCCTGAGGTCCTCCCGTAATAATCCCCTTCAGACCGCTGGATTTTCTGATAAAGGCAAACCCGACTCCTTTGGGGCCGTGGAATTTATGGGCACTGCAGGAAGCGAAGTCAACCTGAATATCAGATAAATCTAAATTCATGTGAGCCATCGTCTGTACCGTATCTGAATGGAAAAGTGCATCGTGAGCCTTACACAATTCTGCAATTTTCTTAATGTCAACAATATTTCCGATTTCGTTGTTGGCATGCATTAAGCTTACCAACGTTTTTTTATCTGAAGCTTTTAAAAGTTCTTCCAGTTTATCTAAATCAATATCGCCTTTTTCATTGGGGCGGATATAGTTTACTTCTACCCCTTTTCTGCTCTTCATTTCGAGTACAGTTTCTGAAACACATTTGTGCTCCATAGGCGAACTGATGATTCTTTGTACTCCAAGGTGCTCAACGCTAGATTTTATAATCATGTTATTAGACTCCGTTCCGCACGAAGTGAAAATAATTTCCGCGGGAGTAACATGAAGATAATCAGCAACCTGCCTTCTTACATTTTCGATAAGAATCTTTGCTTCCTGCCCAAAACTGTGGGTGGAAGAAGGATTTCCGAAGTTCATCTTCATGGTCGCAACCATGGCATCGATAACTTCTTCTGAAAGTGGCGTTGTTGCAGCGTTATCTAAATAGATCTTATTCATTTTTATTTTGAAGATTTTAATTCTACAGAGGTGAAATTATAATTTGATGGAACTGTAAAAATTACATACGGATTAGAAATGACCTGTATTTCCATCCCGCCATGCTCCACATAAGGAACCTCAACATACAGTACATTATCCTTTACAGAAACACTTTTGATCTCGGTAATTCTATGATCTCCGGATCTGAACATTCCGGAATTGTACAAAACCACTTTTTTATCGGTGGGAAATTTTATGGTTTTTGCAGGCGCAGGCTCACTTCCTTCAACAATGAGCTGAAAAGAGTTTCCTTTTAATACTTTCTGGAATTCAGTATCATTTTTAATAATGGTAAAACCAGCAGTATCCGCACCGCCTTGTGATTCGGAAGCAATGATCTCTGTTTTTGTCTGCATGTCTGATGCCTTTTGTGAGGTTGTTGCTGTACTTGTGCAACTCATTACTGCTGCAGAGCACAAAATAAGCAGTCTTTTCATTTTTACATTTTTATCACCCAAAATTAGTGAAAAAATTGATAATGACCTTCATTTGCCCATTTCAGCATCTGCCTGTCTCCGGAAGTATCTCCGAAAGCTATGATTTTATCGTACTTATGGTCGTTAATCTGCTCTTGTATCCTTACAAGTTTTTCTTTCCCGTTACAGTTTTTTCCAATAAAATTTCCTGTAAAAACTCCATTTTTAAACTCTGCGCGCGTGGAAACGAGCTGCATTTTGAATGCTTCGGCAAATGGTTGCGTCCAAATATCCAGTGAAGCCGTTACCAGTAAGCTTTGTGTATTGTTTCTATCGATATTATTTATAAAATCTAATGCGTTCTCTCTTACAATTTTAGGATAATGCTCTTCAAAAAACTGTTTGGCTTTTTTCTCTATTTTCTCCTGGGTCTGCCCCTTTAATATAGATCCTATGAAGCTTTTTTTCACTTTTTCTGTCTCAGCAAGCTTTAATTTTAATAAAATAAAAAGCGGAACATGCCTCAGGAACTGCACACGAAACTTTGTAGAATCATAGAACTTCAGATACATAAACATGGTATCTTTATACGTAAGCGTTCCGTCAAAGTCGAAGCAGTACAATTTTTTCATGGGATTTTTTTTATCTTGTTTAAATGCGGTCTTCAATTATTCTAACGCAAAGATCTCAATGATATTTTTAAATTATAAAATAAAAATAGGGAAACGAAGGCATTTTTTAAATTCTGTATAAAGAGCTTTGAAAGAACCAAAGATTAAGTAAAATTTTATCACTAATATTTCGATAAAATTTTAACCAGGCTCTAAATTAACAAAAAAAAATTAAAGCTTTAATTTTTTAAATATAAACTCAGGAATATTTCTGATAATCAACATGATTACTGACCAAACCGGTAAAACATACGCTACATCTTTTTGCTTTTTGTATGCTTTATAGATATAATCTGCGGCTTGCTTTGGAGTGGCTGTTAATTTAGGGTTCAGAGGCAGACCTTCTGTCATTTTAGTGTCCATAAATCCTGGTTTTACCGTAAGAACATGCACTTTCTTGTCGAAAAGATAATTCCTGAGACCACTTAGATAGGCTGTAAAAGCAGCTTTGGCACTTCCGTAAATAAAATTGCTCTGTCTTCCCCTGTCTCCTGCCACGGAAGATAAACCAATGATCGTTCCCGACCTTCTGCTCTCAAACTTCTGGGCAAAATAGTTCATTACAGGAACCAGCTTTGAATAATTGATATCGATAATCCTTTCAGTATTTTTATGGTCATATAAACCTTCCTCAGTCCCCTCGCCCAAATATCCGGTAGCGCAAAACAACAGGTTGGAGTTGATATATTCAAACTGATTATAGTCAACCGGCTTCATCAAATCCAACACAATTACTTCAGACTGCTGCAAAAATTTCACATCAATATGGGTGGCAAATCTATCGGCAGTTTCTTTATTTGAGGTAAAGAGATAAATTTTTTCAAACTTTTCGCCCTCCTGTAATGCTTTTTCAACAAAGGCCTGCGCCACTTCAGATGTACTTCCTAAAACTATCATTTGTTGTTATTTATGATTCTTTTATGCTGCAAAGACACAAACTTTGAGCTTTGAACATTTTTAAGATAATTGGTAAGAGACGATCTGCTCATGCTGTCTTTTGTAAGGTAAATTTTACCATTATACTCCTGAACAATATCATCTAATTTTTCAATTAATTTTTTTAATTGTGAATTTACTTTAAAATCCAGTGCCAGAGAATATCCTTCAAACGGAAAAGAATTGTAGGCCTGAGGATTTTCTTTTCCATAAAGCTTTAAAACAGCCAGAAAAGAGCCGTTGCCGCTATTGGCGATGGTTTCAAGGATTTTTTTCATTCCCTCTTTACCCGTTTCTTTAGGAATCATCATCTGATATTGGATGAATCCTGATTTTCCGTAGATCTTATTCCAGTCCTTCACAAAGTCCAGCGGATAAAAGAAAGTTTCATAATCGGTAAAGCTTTTCACCTCTTTTTTAGACTGCTTTTTATAATACAGAAAATTAAAAATTTTCACCGTTAAAGCATTTAATACAAATCCCGGAAAATAAAACGGAACAGTGGGCTCGAACTTTTTCTTGAGCCTCAGAGGGTTTTTCTGAATATTTTGGGGAAGTTCATGTTGAAATGCATGCTCACCCCTCATTAAAATACTTCTTCCGATATGATCTCCCTTCTGAAGACAGTCGATCCAGGCAACCGTGTAGGTCCAGCTTTCGCTTTCTTCAAATAATCTGAAGATCTCATCAAGATTATCTGCTTTAATGCTTTCCTGACGAATGTAAGCAGATTCTATATTTTTAAGTTTAAACTTTGCGGAAAGAATAATTCCGGTAAGCCCCATTCCGCCAATCGTGGCCCAGAACTTATCCGTATTTTCCTCTCTTGAACACGTTATAATATCACCGTTTTCAATCATCAGCTTAAAATCGATCACATATTCTGAAAAGCAGCCTTCTGCGTGATGGTTTTTACCATGCACATCCGAAGCAATGGCACCTCCTACAGAAACAAACTTTGTTCCTGGGGTAACATATAAAAAATATCCCTGAGGAACGGCGATTTCCAAAATATCGGAAAGCAAAACTCCGGATTCGCATTCAATAATCCCGTTAAGGCGGTCGAAGCTTATGAATTTATTTAATCTCTTGGTCGAAAATATATGTTCGCCCAGTGAAGAATCTCCGTAGCATCTGCCATTTCCCCGAGCAATAACTTCATTATGATTGAGAACAAATTCCCGTATTTCTTTGAAGCTGTCTTCAGACTTCATTTCTTTTTCAACAATGGGAAAATTGCCCCAATTGGTGACTTTCTGTACAAAATTCGGCTTCATTATTTTTTAAAATAGATTTGGATTAAAAATGCAGCCACCCACAATATCAGAGTAATCTGTATATATCGGTCTCTGTAAACAATTTTGGTTGGCGACTCGGTTCGGTTGTATACCAATGTCTGCTGTAGATATCTCAAAAAAGCAAATACCACGAAAATGACGGTATAAAAAACTCTTTCGTGAAATCTTGCCTGTACTTCCGGAGATAAGGTAAACATTAAATAGCAGATTATAGCCAGTGTTACCGAAATCGAAAGCGCAATATCTGCAAACTGTACATTATAACCATCCAGTGCGCGTCTTGTTTTCCCGGAGACCTGCGCATTAATCAGCTCTCCTCTTCTCTTTCCGATGGCTAAAACCAGAGCCAGAACAAAGGTTAATAAAATAGCCCATTGAGAAATATTAATTCCTGTAATATAACCTCCTGCTAAAACTCTCAGTACAAAACCGGTTGCAATAATGCAGATATCAATAATAGGAACATGTTTAAGCCTGAAGGTATAGGCCAGATTCATGACAAAATAAGTTGCAATAATTGCAGTGAATTTCCATAACGTCTGATTGAAATAGCTTTGTGCAAAAAATAGTAAAGCGATGTCGAGAATAATAACGGCTATAAGAATCCCAATGGCTTTTGATTTGGAAATGGCGCCGCTTGCCAGAGGCCTGCGCCGTTTTTCAGGATGTTTACGGTCGGACTCAATGTCATTATAATCATTTAAAATATAAACTACACTGGCTGCCAACGAGAAGATGATAAAAGCAAATATGCTCCTACTCAATAAATCGGTGTTTTGAATACTGCCTGAAAAAAATAGAGGGACAAATACAAACAGGTTTTTCACCCATTGTTCTACACGAAGCAGTTTTAAGTATTTCTTCATTTATGTGATATGAGTTACAAAAGTAATAAATTCCAAATTATTCCATAAAAATACAAAAAAAACCGCCGAAGCGGTTATTTACGAAAATATTTATATATTAAATTAATTATTGCCCTTGCTGAGCATCATTAATCATTTTTTCATTGGCAGTAATTGCGAATTCTACTCTTCTGTTTTTCGCTCTTCCGGCATCTGTATCATTAGAAGCTACCGGTTTGCTTTCTCCTTCACCCAATGCAAACAATCTGCTGGAAGCAATCCCTTTACCAGATAGATAAGATTTTACAGAATTGGCTCTTCTTTCAGAAAGATTCATATTATAAGAATCAGAACCTTTGCTGTCGGTATGTCCGTAGATATTAATGTTGGTATCCGGATTATTAATCAGAATCTGACCCAATTTATCTAAATTTGTTTTTGCTGAACTTGTAAGTGCTGAAGAATCAAAATCAAAGTTAACGATACTTTCATTTAACGTAATTTTAATACCATCTCCCACTCTCTCTACTTCGGCTCCCGGCAAAGTTTCTTTAATTTCTTTCGCCTGCTTATCCATTTTATTACCGATTACATTCCCGGTTACACCACCGATAATACCTCCAAGCACAGCTCCTAACGCAGCATTTTTACCTTTTCCTACGTTATTTCCTAAGATTCCTCCCAGAACAGCTCCGGAAGCGGCACCTACTGCGGTACCTCTCTGTTGGTGATTAGAATTCTGTACCGCTTCACAACTGGTAAGCAATAAAGCAGATGATAGGAAAAGACCTCCTAAATATGTTTTTGTAAATTTCATTTTTTTAATCTTTTATGTTAATTATTTCATTCCTGTTCTTTCGAAATTGTAAACAACTCTTACGTTTTCACCATCGAAAGGGATATTTTGTTCTAAAGAAAACTGATCTGTACTTTGGTTGGTTAATGTTAACACATATCCCGCAGTATTTTGCTTGGCCTTCGTGCCGTCAGCAATTTTTTTAAATTCGAATGTATTTCCGTTTTTAGCATCAATTTTAATGGGCTGACTGAATCCGGCACCACAATTTCCACCTCCACTTACGGTATAAGCCCCTGTCCAATTATTCGGGATTAATCTCCAATGGCTTCCTACAAAACATTGAGCATCCAATCCTTCATCAAAAGGTTTAATTTTAAATTGCTTATCGTAATTAATGCTTACGATCTGCCAGTCGCCCTTCATTTTAAGAAATTCTGAACGCTGACTTTGTGCTGTTTTTGCATTATTAACGGCGGAACACGATACTGCAAAAAGTGATGTTCCCAACATTCCTGCAAATAGTAACTTTTTCATAATTGCTGTTTATTATTGATATACCATAAAGTTATAAAAAAGTATGCCAAATTGAAAAATTAAAATAAAAAAAGCCCGAAAAATTCGGACTTTATGTATTTCAACCTTGAAAACAGGAAAATTTATTATTTTTTAACAGTCTTTTTTAGCGATTTTGCAGACTTCTTAACCGGTGTTGATTTCCCTTTATAAAAATTCGTGAACGCATACTCTGCTGCTTTTTTCACATCAATAACACCCCCTGCTTTTGAAAGATCTCCGAAACCGTTTTCTGTACTGGCATTGCTAGATTTTTCCAAAGATTCAATAACCTGTGCGGGTGTAAGACCCGGCATATAAGCCAACAATACGGCCGCAGCACCTGCAACTACAGGAGAAGCCATTGAGGTCCCTTGTAAATATTCATACTTATCGTGTGGAACGGTAGAATAAATTTCTTCACCCGGAGCAAAAACATTTACCATTTTCTTATTGAAATTAGAAAAACTTGCTCTTAGTTCATTATTTCTGTTGGTACTTGCTCCAACAACCAATACATTGCTTACAAAAGGCTTATCATCGGTTATATTTTTAAAATTCGTAGGATAAGCCAGATGTTCTGCAACATCTTCATTTTCGTTACCTGCAGCTTTTACCAAAAGAACGCCTTTGTCTTCAGCATATTTAAATGCATCCCAAACGACATTTTTCCCCGGAGAAACAGGTTTGCCAAAGCTCATATTTAAAACTTTAGCCCCGTTATCAACCGCATAACGAATCGCGTTGGCAACATCTTTATCTCGTTCATCACCATTAGGAACTGTTCTTACAGACATGATTTTAGCCACTCTTGAAGCTACTCCATACTGAACTTCTTTCCCTTGCGGAAGACCGGCAATAATCCCCGCAACGTGTGTTCCGTGTCTCGCATCCGGACCTTCGTAATGGTTGTTTCCGTAGATTTTTTCAGAATAATCATCATAGTTATCTCCTACGATTTCTTTTCTTGGATCAAAATTAAGGTCATATTGCTGTGCTTTAGGCGTATATTCTTCCAAAGCATCTTTCATGTCCTTTGTAATTTTGGCTTCAAACTCACTACCTGCCTTTCCTTGGAATCCAGGATCCTGTAGTAACCTTCCTAAAATCTCCAAAGCAATAGCATCTTTCTGATCTGCAGGCTTTACAGCCTTTAGTGTTTCTGAACTTAAAGGTTTTCCGGCTAATAACCTTACCATATTGGGGATTAAATCCTTGATCATGGTGAAGGTCTGCAATCCCTGTCTGCCTTCAACACTGTTTTTGGTAAACTTCTCTTTAGACTTCATATACATTGCAAACTCTTCCGGCATTTTCGCCTGGTTTGCTTTATTTTTTGTAGAGTCGTCGCCTTCGAAAACAGGTTTATATTTAGCAACAACACGGGTTACCTCCATATTGTCTACATCGATATCTGCATTTTTTCCACCAATGAAATTCCATCCGTGAACATCATCAATATATCCGTTTCCATCATCATCTTTTCCGTTGCCAGGAATTTCGTTAGGATTTGACCATATATTTTTTACCAGTCCGGGATGGTCCACCTGTACTCCGCTATCGAGAACACCCACAATAACAGGAGTGGGTTTAAGGCCTTTAGACTCTAAATATTTGTAGGCATTTTCTGTATCTACACCGTATACTTTAGAAGTAGCAAAATCCTTATGATACCAAGTCATAAGATCTTTATCTTCTTTTGTGTCAGCAGTTTTACCCTGTGCATCCTGAGCGAATGCAAGGTTTAGTCCCGTCAAAAAAACAGCAGCTAATAATACCTTTTTCATATGAGTATAATTATTTAATATTTTTAATATAAGCCGAAGATTCCGGACCTTTATTACAAATTAAGTCCAATATAGAGAGATCTTCTAAAAATCCTGATTTATCCGTAAATGTCTGATAATATTCTTCCATTTTGAATTCCGGAGGTAATTTCGCAGAAAATTTCTCACGAAAATTAATCTCGTCAGGATTTTTGATATATTCTACATTCAAAGAGTGTGCCTTTTCTGTTTTTAAGATCTGCTGAATGATTTCTAAACCTTTAAGGTTAAAATCTAACAGAAACTTCTCTTTCAGATCAAATATTTTTCTGAATTTATCTTCATAATATTCGAAATAGGGAGAACTCTGATAAGCTGTTTTGATGGATTTCCAATGAAGTTTTCTCCAGTCTTCACTCTCTGATATTTCAATATCTTTAAACTCTCTTTTCCCATTGTGCTGAATCGGAATAATTAATGAAAGTTTTCCGTTTGCGCCATAAATATTAGCTCTGTTTCTGTACGTTTGCTTAGGAAAGTGTTCAAACTGCTCAAAAACAACTTCATTTTCAGGATTTAAAAACTCTGAAAACCACGAAATCGGCGGTAAATAAAATACCGGTAATAATATATTCTGCATATTCATAATACAAAAATGAAGTATTTTTTCAAATACTTCATTCTATTTTTAAATTTATTTTAGTTCTTAATCGTCTTCTGATTTTTTCTTTCTGAACATTTTTACAAAGTAATCCCATCCGAAGAATAAGACAAGAATCATTGCTGCAATCCACCAGTATGACGTTTTATTGGCATCTCCGGTATTGGTAGCTTTAAACATTCTCTCCCAGCGGATCTTCCAAGGCGCCTGATAAGACGAGCTGGCATCCTTGAATGCTCCCTGAATACTCATCCAGGTAAACATCGGCTTTCCAACAATATTCTCTTCCGGTACAAAACCAAAGAAACGGGCGTCTAAAGAAGCATCTCGGTTATCTCCAACCATCATATAATAATCCTGCTGAATAGTATATTGGTTGGTTTCTTTTCCATTGATAAAAAACTTACCGTTTTTATTTTCTAATTTATTATGTTCGTATTCAGAAATAATCCATTGATATTCAGGTAACGTTTCCTGGTTCAAGGTTACCACATCTCCTTTTTTAGGAATTTTTAAAGGTCCGTACCAGTCCTGATTCCAAGGCTTGTTGATCGGGAAAATAGATTGGGTGGTATCAATACTCTTTGTATAAGCATTTCGGTCGGCATTTAATTTATAGGAAACCGTTGCCGAATCTTTAGGGAAGATACTTTCTTCCATACTTACCACGTTTGGTAAAGTTTTGATTTCAGCAGCAGTTTTATCTGTTAATCCTTGGAAAGCATATAAAAATCCTTTATCAGTCTGCATTTCTCTTACCGGTAAAAAGCCGTATGTATTATACAAAGCCGGGATATCCAGCTGAGTTCCCGTATTCACAGTAAAAGCATGCTGTACCTCCTGATCTCCCAAAACAGTTTCCGGCTTTCCGTTTACGAAAAGTCTTCCGCCTCTCATTTCGAAAGTATCTCCTGCAACCGCAACTAATCTCTTCACATAAGGATCTTTTCTGTCGATCGCGGTATGTACAGAATCACGAGGATAGTTGAAAACAACAACATCATTTCTCTGAGGTTTATTAAACTGAAAAATTCTTTCATAAGGAAGTTTTATTCCATCAACATAGGATTTGGGATCATCTTTAGGATTTCCCTTTTCGCCGGTATCCATAATCGTTCCCTGTAAGAAAGGAATGGCCACGGGACGCATTGGCAATCTGTAACCGTAGCTCCATTTATTTACAAAAAGAAAATCACCTACCAGTAAAGTACGTTCCATAGATCCTGTAGGAATCCCGAAAGGCTGCGTTACAAAAACGTGGATTATGGTTGCAAAAACTACCGCAAAAGTAATAGATCCAATGAAGGTATCTTTTTTCTTCGCATTTTTCTCTTCCTCGGTTAAGAAAGGATCGTCTGCGTTTTCATCTTCCAGTTCCACATCTTTAGCATAATTAACCGTTGCCATATAAATGAACGGAAGAATAACCGTAAGAAGCTGGTCTTTGAAAAGGGTTTTCCCGAATTTCTTCATTAAATACAAATGAAAAACAGACATCATAATTGGCCCCACGATTGGAAAATAGGACAAAATTGCCCACCACTTCGGATGTTTTGTCTCTTTTAAAATAATGAAATAATTATAAAAAGGAATAAAAGCAAAAAGCGGATTATACCCTAATTTTTTGAACAGTTTCCAAGTTGAAAGTCCCATTAATACAGATAAAATGAGAACGTATACTGTATAAGTTAAAAAATAATTCATAAATTTTTGTGCCTAATCTATAATATGAATAATTGGTAATAAGCAATGCGTAATTTTTACTGCTCCCTATTGTTACCAATAAGTTTGCAATGTAGCGATTTTGTTACAAATTAAAGTCCCAAAACATCTTTCATTCCGAAATTCCCTTTCTTTCCGATGATCCATTCTGCAGCAACCACAGCGCCAAGCGCAAAACCGTCTCTGCTGAATGCGGTATGTTTAATCTCAATTTCATCTACTTCACTTCTGTAGAAAACACTGTGTGTACCGGGAACTTCATCTTCGCGGATCGCAAAGATCCCCAATTGACTGCCCTGCGTTTCATCTAATTTCCAGGCTTCGAATTTGGGATGATGCTTAAAAATTCCTTCTGCTATAGAAATGGCCGTTCCGCTGGGAGCATCTTTTTTATGCACGTGGTGAATTTCTTCCAGCTGACAAGAATACTCATTTACATTCTTCATGAGATCCGCCAGCTTTTCATTTAAAGCAAAGAATAAATTTACGCCTAAACTGAAATTAGACCCATATAAAAATGCCGTTCCGTTGTCCACAGCAATCTGTTCGATTTCTGCCTTCCTCTCAAGCCAACCTGTTGTTCCGCAGATCACAGGCACTTTATGGTTAAGACAGGATTTTACATTTTCGTAGGCGACCTCCGGTAATGAAAATTCTATGGCGACTTCTGCACCGTTCAAATTTTCAGCAGTAGGCGTTTCTTTTAATCGGGAAACTACTTCATGACCTCTCCTGGTGGCAATTTCATCAATAATTTTGCCCATTTTCCCATATCCTACTAATGCTATTTTCATACTTTGTTTATTTATCTGTTCTTTTTAACCCCGAGGTTTCCAAGATTTTGATTAACGAATATCTGTTTTTTACTTCATGAAGTTCATTATAATTTAGAAAACAGAGTTCGTTTTTAATCGTTAATTATTTTAAAATCTATAACTTAAACTTAAGCCCGTTTTAGGCGGAGTAACGCCAAAACTATCCTGAATGACGGCGGGCGTGAGTGCAAGATCAGGATCGTGACGACCTTCATAAAGGTGAGCATCTACCACGGCATCTACAATATTCAGGATGTAGATTAATCCTGTGATCGCAATGGCGTAATCTCTCTGTCTTTTGGATCTGTCCTGTGCATTTCCCAATGCCACTTTATCAAGATTCGGGTTACTGTCTACAAATTCATTGGGCGTTCCGTTGAGCTTAGCTACGTAATATCCACGGTATTTTTTATACTGATTGTCATTCCAGATGGCAATTCCTGCGCCTACTCCTACCGCCCCCCAAACAATAGGTATTTTCCAGTATTTTTTATTATAATACTGTCCCAACCCCGGAAATACCGCAGAGTACAAACCTGCTCTTGTGGGATTAAGCTTTGTGATTTTGGCTTTTTTCAGGGTTTTTGCATTCACCTTTTCAATATCCTGAACAATTGATGCTTCGGATTTGGTAGGTTTTTCCGCAGAAATACTGTCCTTCGGATGGTTTTCTACCCGAATAGTATCGTTGGGATTAACTTGTGAGTACGCAAGTGCGAAAATACACAAGAAAAAAGTGAAAAGTAATTTCTTCATTTATTTAATATGAGATAAAATATATTCCAGTTCATCTTCATTTTTGAAGTCCAGAACAATTTTACCTTTTTTACCGTTTCCGGCTGTTTTGATTTCAACTTTTACATCTAAAATATCTGCAATCGTTTTCTGCGCTCTCTTATAATTGTTTGAAAGCTCAGCTTTTGCTTTTTTCGCTGCGGGTGATGTCGGATTTTTCAATGCCGCTGCCGCCTGTTCAGCCTGGCGTACATTCAGTTTTTCTTTAATGATGACCTCAAATAAAACCTGCTGATGTTCTTCGCTTTCAAGACTGATAATCGCTCTGCCGTGTCCTGCAGAAATTTCTCCGCTACGGATGGCATTCTGGATATCCGGACTTAACCTCAACAATCGTATAGAATTGGTGATTGTACTTCTGTCTTTTCCTACTCTCTGGCTAAGATTTTCCTGAGTTAATCCCACTTCGTCCATCAGCCTTTGGTAGGTTAATGCAATTTCTATCGCATCAAGATCCTCACGCTGAATATTTTCAACAAGAGCCATTTCCAGCAGCTCCTGATCATTTACCAAACGAATGTACGCCGGAATAGAGGTTAAACCAGCAATTTTAGTTGCTCTGAAACGTCTTTCTCCAGATATAATTTCGAATCTTTCTCCATCTTTCCTTAAGGTAATAGGCTGAATAACGCCTAAACTTCCGATGGATTTAGCCAGTTCGTTTAATGCTTTTTCGTCAAAATAAGTTCTTGGCTGAGCCGGATTAGGATAAATATCTTCAAGGGCAACTTCTACAATATTCCCCACAAATTTATCTGCCCCTTCATCCGTTGCTGAGTTAACAGATGCTTTGGATTCAGCACTTAAAATGGCACCCAAACCACGCCCCATAGCTCTTTTTTTGTCCTTCATAATATAAATGATAAGTGATACATTATCAATAATTAACCATTATTGACTGATATGATCTCTCTCTTAAATTCTAATTTTTAACTAATTTCTCATTTTTCAACAGTACTTCTTCTGCCAGCTGGATATACTGAACTGCTCCTTTGCTTTCTGCATCATAGTTCAGAATACTTTCTCCGAAACTCGGCGCCTCGCTTAATCTTACATTTCTGCTGATAATGGTCTCGAAAACCATTTCCGGGAAATGAGAATTTACCTCTTCCACCACCTGATTAGACAATCTCAATCTGCTGTCGTACATGGTAAGAAGCAGGCCTTCGATATCGAGATCTTTATTATGGATTTTCTGAACATTTTTAATGGTATTCAAAAGTTTTCCAAGTCCTTCCAGGGCAAAATACTCACATTGAATCGGAATAATCACAGAATCTGCCGCAGTAAGTGCATTTACGGTGATTAAACCTAAACTCGGTGCGCAGTCGATGATGATATAATCGTAATCATCTCTAATGCTTTCCAATGCTTTTTTAAGCATATATTCACGGTTATCTTTGTCTACCAATTCGATCTCGGCCGCAACCAAATCGATATGAGAAGGCACAATATCCAAATTAGGAGTCGATGTCTGCTTAATGCACGATCTGGTTTCTGCGCTATGCTCCAGCAAATTATACGTGGAATACTGCACATTATCCACACCCAGCCCCGATGTCGCATTGGCCTGCGGATCTGCATCTATAATTAGTATTTTCTTCTCCAATACTCCTAATGCCGCTGCAAGATTTACAGCCGTTGTAGTTTTACCTACGCCCCCTTTTTGATTAGCGATACCTATGATTTTTCCCATTATTCGAACTTTAAGGATCAAAAATACACATTTTTCCTTGCTCTCCATGAACGGATAAAACGAAAATTGAGTTAAAATATTGTTAATAAGCCATTTAAGAATAAAAAAAATTATCCACAAAAAAAAATCTTTGTGGATAACTATCAAAATTTATTTCACATTAATTATTCAAACTGCATGGAGATCGGAAATTTAAAATAACTTCTTACCGATTCCCCTCTTTTGTTCTTTCCCGGTTTCCATTTTCCTTTGTTGGAAATAGATTTAATCGTTCTCATCGCTTCACTGTTGAAATCTGCGTCTCCACCATTGGCTTTGATTCCAGAAATCGTTCCGTCGATCTCCACAATAAAAGTTACTGTAGTTTTCAATACATCGCCATTTCCTTCAATACCTGAACCATCAAAATTGTTCATTACCTTAGTTCTGAATGAATTGATTCCTCCTTCAAAAGAAGCTTCAACCGCCAATTCGCTTCCGCCAACAATTGCATTTTTATCTATTGTAGGAGGCTGTGTCACCGGAATTTGAGGAACTGCAGGTCCCTTTCCAATAGTTGGTGCAGGCGGAATGTAAGTATCTTTTACAGGTTCTCCTTTAAAATTATTCGTTAATCCGGCCACCGCATCTTCGGGGATTTTTTCCACAGGTTTTTCATCTGCTGTTGACGAAGGAGTTGGAACAGAGCTGTCAAATTGTTTTACATTTGGTCTTGCCTGTATAGGCTGAACGACAATTGGTGGCTGTTCCTGAACATCAGGCGGAGTTATAGGATCTACAAGCTCGATTTCAACTCCTTCCGGACCTTTGATAGGTTCTTCCGATTTAAAAGCCGATATCACTAACGGAGAAATTGAAATTGCTGCTAATAAACTCACTCCGATAAAAAGTGCTTTGGTTAAAATTCTGTCTGATTCGTTTCTTAAAACATAGGCACCATATTCTTTATTTCTGTGCTCGAATAAGATTTCATTAAAACGAAATTCCTGGTTGGTTTCTAGTTGTTTCATCACTATAAATATTTAAAATGTTAAAAAAATTGACTATTAATTTTGATAATAATCATCGATATTCAATGTTGTACGTTCAAAATTATTGCCAATATTTTATTAAAACCTCAATTTTAGAGACCTTAACCGCTGAATTTATAAATTTATGGGTAGTTTGAGCGGTAATTTTTTAAATCTATTGTAATCGGAGATCAGCAAATGGGAATAATGAATGGTTAATGGTGAATTTTATGAAGTCTTTTCATCGATGATTCACTTACAAAGTAAAATTGATTATTGACTGTATCATCCAAATATGGAATAATCAGTTTGTCATTCCGGGAAGAATCATGGGAAGAATCTTTCTATCCTATTTTTAAATAATCCCGGAATTTAAAATGACCAACCTTGTGAATACTTCTGATTTTAAATGAATGACGACAACCCTAGCCCGGATTGAAACGACATCCTTTTTGGTTGCAGGCGCAGCGCAGTGGAGCCTGTAACCAAAAAGATACAGTGGAAAGCCGGAAATAGCTCTTAAAAGAAAGGATGATGGATGATGGAAGCTGGAGGTTTATCTGATTGAGAATAGAGATTGCCTTATTTCAACCAACTACAAGGCTACCACCACTTCTCGTATTAACAAAAAAGAGACTGCCAAAACTGACAGTCTCCTTTAATTTTATTTAAATATTCCTTAGAATAATTCTTTTCTGATGATGTTCTGGCTTCTTTCAGGGCCAACAGACACTAAATACACGTTGATTCCTAAATATTTCTCGATAAACTCAATGTATTTCTGAGCATTATCAGGAAGCTCGTCGTAGCTTCTTACTTTCGTTAAATCTTCAGTCCAACCCGGTAAATCCTGGTAGATTGGCTCGTAGTTGTATAATTTTTCTGTTGAAGAAGTGAAATAATCGATGATTTTTCCGTCTTCGGTTTTGTAATGGGTAACGATTTTCAAGGTTTCAATACCTGTAAGAACGTCTAATTTCGTAATTACCAGGTTATTGATCCCGTTGATCATACAAGCGTGCTTTAAAGAAACAAGGTCTAACCAACCTGTTCTTCTCGGTCTACCTGTCGTCGCTCCGAATTCACCACCGATTTGTCTGATGCTTTCTCCTAATTCGTTGTCTAATTCTGATGGAAAAGGTCCGTTTCCAACTCTTGTACAGTATGCTTTTGCCACACCGATTAAGTTTTGAAGTGACGTTGGAGGAACTCCCGCTCCTGAACAAACACCACCTGTAGATGGAGAAGATGAAGTTACGTATGGATACGTTCCGAAGTCGATATCCAGCATTAAAGCCTGTGCTCCTTCGAATAAAACGTTTTTACCGTCTCTGATGGCTTCATTAAGTTCCAGTTCCGTATCAACGATTCTGTCTTGAAGCTGTTTTCCGATTTCTAAATATTCGTTGTAAATTTCTTCAACGTCTAATGTCGGTTTTCCGTAATATTTTTCAAAAAGAGAATTTTTAATTTTTAAGTTTTTCTCGATTTTATCTCTTAAAATTTCAGGATTCAGAAGGTCGATCATTCGGATACCCACTCTTGCAATTTTATCTTCATAGCAAGGGCCGATTCCTTTTTTCGTTGTTCCGATCTGCGTTCCTCCGTGCTCTTCCTCACGGTATGTATCCAAAAGAATGTGGTAAGGCATGATGACATGCGCTCTTCTGCTGATGAAAATGTGATCAGTTCTCATGTTTTTACTTTCGATCTGATTCACCTCCTTAATGAAAGATTTAGGATTTACCACTACTCCATTGGCAATGATACACTTCCCTTTGCACTGAAGAACTCCCGATGGAAGAAGGTGCAAAACGAATTTCTCTTCACCCACATAAACCGTGTGACCCGCATTGTCTCCCCCTTGGAAACGAACAACGTAATCTGATTTTGCAGATAAAACATCCGTGATTTTTCCTTTACCTTCATCTCCATACTGAAGACCTACAACTACGTAAGTTGACATATTTTACTTTTATTTTAGATTCATGCAAAATTACTTTTAAAAAATTGGGTGCGCAAATTTGAGGGGGATTTTATTTTTGGGTGGGTGGAAATCATGGGGTTGAAGACCTAATTTTAATATTTTATTATCATATATTTGAAATCAATTATTATAAAACTAATGACAGTAAAAGAAGCTATTTTAAAAAGCCTTGAAGATTTGGTAATACCAGTTTATAATGTAGAAGTCTATAATCATATTGTAGAAAAGAATTATTATGAATTTTTAAAAGGTAAAACACCTGCTTCAACAATATCGGCACAACTTGGAGATTTTATAAGAAGTGGAGATTCAAGAGTCAAAAGAATTAAAAAAACTAATGGAATTTACTATTATTATTTAACTAAAAATGAACAATCTATTGAAGTGGAAATTCTAAATGATGAATACACCATTCAATCAACTATCATCGAAGAGATTAAGACAAAGACAAAAATTTATGAAGAAAGAGACTTACATAAACTTTTAAGTAGTTTCTTAAAAAACACCGAAACATTTTCAAAAACTATTTTTCACGAACAATCTAATGGGAAAGATAGTAATCAAATATGGACTCATCCCGATATGGTTGCAATTAAGTTTCTAAATCTACAAACAAAAGCAAGTCAAAATTTTCTTAAATCAATAAATAGAGTCGATACTTTTAAATTGAGTTCATATGAGCTTAAAAGAGAAATTAATAGTGATAGTGAACTTAAAAAAGCTTATTTCCAAGCTGTTTCTAATTCGAGTTGGGCTAATTATGGATATTTAGTAGCTTTTGAGTTTAGCGACAATCTTCACGAAGAAATGTCTAGACTAAATCAGTCTTTTGGAATTGGAATTATCCAGTTAAATGCAAATCCCTATCAAAGTAAAATATTATTTCCTGCAGTTTATAGAAATTTAGACTTCAAAACAATTGATAAGCTTTGTAAGATAAATAGAGAGTTTGAAAACTTTATTGAACAAACAGAAAAATTATTAACTGCAAGCGAAAAATATATAACAGGCGCAGAAAAGGAATTAAATGAGTTTTGTGATAAATATTTTTTAAACGATTCTGAAATTGAAAAGTATTGTAAAGATAAAAATATTCCTTTCGAAAAATAATTTGACAACATACCAAGAATTGGTACATTTGATATAAAAATTAAAATAATGGCAAAAAACACATCCATATTATTAGGTGATTATTTCGATAACTTTATTAGTGAACAAATAAAATCCGGTAAATTCTCTTCTGCGAGCGAAGTTGTGAGAGCTGCCTTGCGAATGTTTGAATATGAAGAATCCAAAAAATCAGAATTAATCAACGAATTAAAAAAAGGTGAAAAATCCGGATTTGTGGAGAATTTTGATCGCAAAGAATTTCTAAAAAATCTTCATCAAAAACATTCTGCTGAATAAATGAAATACAAAATTAGCAAAGAAGCATCCAATGATTTAGAAAAAATTTGGTTGTATACATTTGAAGTCTGGTCAAAAGAACAGGCAGATCATTATTTCGATTTATTGATTGATGAAATTGAATATTTATCTGAAAATCCAAAATCAGGAAAAGATTATAGCGAGATCAGGAAAGGATATTTTCGCTCAAGGGTAAAATCGCATTTCATCTTTTATAAAATTAATCTTAAAAATGAAGAAATTGAAATCATCAGAATTCTTCATCAACAAATGGATATTTCTTCGAGATTGGATGAATAAAAAACCAAATGTCATAGGTTTTAGAAACCTATGACGTTTATTATAATTTAGCCATTACTTTAATAAAACCTCACTCTTCACCCCAATCTCCTCAAAAAACACCTCATCATGAGAAATCACCACCAAAGTTCCATGATAATCCTTAATAGAATTCGTCAGAATTTCCACATTTTGAAGGTCTAAATTATTTGTCGGTTCATCGAGTATCATCATATCGGGCGCTTTATTGCTGATGGAAAGTCCGCACAGCAGCAATCGCAGACGTTCTCCGCCACTCAGAACATCGCATTTTTTGTCCCAGGTTTCCTTTCCGAATAAAAATCTTGACAATAAGGTTTTCACTTCAGATTCCGGCATTGCATTATAGTTGAACTGCTGGGCAAAATCATAAACAGTGACATTTTTATCAATCAAAGAATACTCCTGATCAATATAAACCGTCTGAAAATCCGATCTCGAAATAGTACCAACAGAAGGCTGCAAATCTCCCAACAACAGCTTAATCAAAGTCGTTTTCCCCGAACCGTTCGAACCTTTAATCGAAATTCTGTCACCGCTACGGATTTCAAGATTGGGATTTTCTTTCCAAAGATTTTCTTGATCATATTTAAAATTAATTTCCTCCGCTGAAATCAAAATTTTCCCCGAATGCAGATTCGAATCATTAAAATTAACTTTCATCTGATCCGCATTTCTCACAGAAGAACGCAAATCCCTCAAATCACCCGAAATACCATTGATTTTATCGGCATGAACAGACTTCAGTTTCGAAGAATTTTTCTCAGCATTATTTCTCAGCGTATTCATCATAATTCTCGCCACACCTGATTTTTCCTGCTTTCCTTTTCCTCGTGCATCGAGTTTTTGTTTGCGTTCAATCGTTTCGCGTTCCTTTTCTTTTGCCTTTTTCAGCGCCCGTTCTTTGGAATGAATATCGTTTTGCAAGGCTTCATTTTCAATTTCTTTTTGTTCGGCATAAAAATCATAATTTCCACCATACGTCGATATTCCTTGATTGCTCAATTCAAAAATTACATCGACTAAATTCAGCAAAGTTCGATCGTGACTAACAATCACAACCGTTGAACTCGTTTTTTCAATAAAATCATACAACAGATTCCGACCTTCCAAATCGAGATGATTTGTTGGCTCATCCAGTAAAATAATTTCTGGCTGGTTGATTTGAATTCCTGCAAGAAAAACCTTTGTTTTTTGTCCGCCACTCAGGCTTTCAAGTTTTTGATTTAAATCTAAATTTTCGAGCTTCCAATATTGTAAAGCCATTTGACAGCGTTCTTCAATATCCCAATCGTCATTCAAGGTTTCAAAATAAATTTCATCTACTTCCCCACTCGCAATTTTTTGGAGTGCTTCGAGTTTTTTATCGATTTTCAAACATTTTGCAACCGTCAACTCATTAAAATTCCCGAACATTTGCGGAACATAAAATAAATCACCCTGACTATTGACATTTCCTTCCAAAGGTTCAATTTCATTCGCCATGATTTTCAGCAAGGTAGATTTCCCCATGCCGTTACTTCCGACCAAAGCCGATTTTGAGTGTGAAGGTATCGTTAAATTGATAGAATTAAAAAGCAGATTCCCCGCAGGAAACCCAAAGGATATATTGTGTAAAAAAAACATAATTTCTTTAATTTAAAATTAAAACTACAATAACATATTCTGCTATTGTTTATTAAATCTGAAAGAAATTATATCCTACATCCTGTTATTCTGGGGTTTATGAGTCGCAAAGATAATAATTTTTAAATATTCTTTTGAAGCTATTTCCCGCTAAACAGAAATTTGTCAACTTTGTATTAAAATAGATTCTTTACTCCGCTACAGTTCATTTTAAATGGTACAAAGGGAAAAAACTCATTAATACAAAAAAACTCTAATACCCTAAAATACAATCCCTTCAAAGTCATAAGAAACTTTCATCAAAAATCCGTAACTTTGCCGCCTACTAAAAATTTTATGGAAAGTATTAAAGTTCACGACAAAACTTTTGTTCCTTATTTGGACGACGCCGAGATTCAGGAGATTGTAAAAGCTACAGCTTTAAAAATTTATGAAGATTATAAGGATGAAGTTCCTGTTTTCATTGGGGTTTTGAACGGAGTTATTATGTTCTTCTCAGACCTTTTGAAGCATTATCCGGGAGAATGTGAGATCGCATTTATCCAGATGAGTTCTTATGCTGGAACAGAATCTACAGGAATCGTTTACCAAAAAATGGAATTAACGAAAGACGTAAAAGACCGTCACATTATCTTGGTAGAGGATATTGTAGACACTGGAAATACCGTTGAAAGTCTTTTCAAATATTTTAACGAAACGCAACGTCCGAAGTCTGTAAAAATTGCTTCATTCTTACTGAAACCTGAAGTATATAAGAAAGATTTCAAACTGGATTATATCGGAAAGGAAATTCCAAATAAATTTGTCTTAGGTTACGGATTGGATTACGATGAATTAGGTAGAAACTTACCGAATCTGTACCAATTAGAAGACGGACAAATTAACCATTAAATTGCTGTAAGCTTTTAGCTTCGGCTATTAGCTTTAAAATTATATCTCAATAAAAAGTAAATATTAACTAAAAAAGCTAAAAGCAGGAAGCACATCGCCAATTGCCAAAAGCAAAACAACATTATGATAAACATTGTTCTGTTCGGTCCTCCGGGAAGTGGAAAAGGTACTCAAGCGCAAAACTTAATCGAGAAATTTAATTTAAAACAAATCTCAACAGGTGATCTTTTCAGATTCAACATGAAAAATGATACTGAACTTGGGAAACTGGCTAAATCATACATCGATAAAGGAGAATTGGTTCCGGATCAGGTAACGACAGATATGCTGATTGACGAAATCAGAAAACCGACCGATGCAGCAGGATTTATTTTTGACGGATATCCTAGAACGGCAGTTCAGACGGCAGCGTTGGAAAAAATTGTAAAAGAAGAACTGAATGATGAGATCGATGTTTGTCTTTCATTAGTGGTTGAAGATACTCTTTTGGTAGAAAGATTACTGAAAAGAGGTGAAATCAGCGGAAGATCAGACGACAGCAATGTGGAGATCATCGAAAACAGAATAAAAGAATACTACGCAAAGACAGCAGAAGTAGCCGAGCTTTACAAACAGCAAAACAAGTATGTAGAGATCAACGGTGTAGGAGAAATCAATGAGATTTCTGAAAAACTTTTTGCTGAAGTAGAAAAAGTAAAATAAAAAACAGTTGATAGTTGATGGTTGATAGTTGTCAGCAATCAACTGACAACCATTAACTGACAACAAAAAATTATGTCAAATTTTGTAGATTACGTAAAGATTCATTGTAAAAGCGGTCACGGAGGTGCAGGTTCTGCTCACCTTCGCCGTGAAAAGTATATTCCCAAGGGTGGTCCTGATGGCGGAGACGGAGGTCGAGGCGGTCACGTTATCATGAGAGGGAATTCTCAGGAATGGACTTTACTTCCGCTTCGTTATACCCGTCACGTAAAAGCTGACCGTGGTGAAAACGGAGCAAAAAACCAGTTAACAGGAGCTTACGGAGCCGATGTTTACATCAATGTTCCAATCGGTACTATCGCTAAAAACGAAGAAGGAGAAATCATTGGCGAAATTATGGAGGATGGACAGGAAATCATCCTTATGGAAGGTGGAAAAGGTGGAAAAGGAAACGAACACTTTAAATCTTCTACCAACCAGACTCCACGTTTTGCACAACCGGGAATGGACGGGCAGGAAGGTTTCGTGGTTTTTGAACTTAAAATTTTAGCGGATGTAGGTCTTGTTGGTTTCCCGAATGCCGGAAAATCTACTTTATTAGCATCAGTTTCTGCTGCTAAACCAAAAATTGCTAACTACGCATTTACGACTTTAACCCCGAATTTAGGAATTGTTGATTACAGAAACTACAAGTCTTTTGTAATGGCAGATATTCCGGGAATTATTGAAGGAGCTGCTGAAGGTAAAGGTCTTGGTCACAGATTCTTAAGACATATTGAAAGAAATTCAATCCTATTATTTTTAATTCCTGCAGATTCTGAAGATCATTTTCAGGAGTTTAAAATTCTGGAAAATGAATTGAAAGAATACAATCCCGAATTACTGGATAAAGATTTTATTATTTCCGTTTCAAAATCTGATCTTTTGGATGATGAACTGAAGAAAGAAATTGCTTCAGAATTCCCTGAAAATAAACAGCCTTTGTTTTTCTCGGGAGTTACAAGCGAAGGTCTTATGGAACTGAAAGATGCAATCTGGAAACAATTGCACGGATAATATTCAGATAAAATTATAAAACATATTAAAGTACACTTTTCGTGTACTTTTTTATTATCATAAAAAATTAAAGCCATCAAATTTAAAACTATGAAAAAGAACTTTGCGTTCGCTCTATTATTATCATTTTCAGCATTAGCAAATGCTCAAAACAGCCAAGAAAACTCAACAGTTTCAAAACCTGAATCCGATTCGAAACTAAGCTTCGGAGTAAAAGCAGGATATTCTCTGTCTTCGATGAAATTTTTCGATGAAAAGTTAGATTCAAAATCATATTTCTATGCAGGAATTGTTGCAGAGCAGCCAATATCTTCTAAAATCAGTATTCAGGCAGAAGCTCTATACACGCAGGTTGGCGGAAAGCAGTATTTTCCGGTTGTGGATTTTACAGACTCCGGAGTTATTGAAAGAGGAAATATTAAGTTTGATTATCAGCTTACACAGGTTCAGATTCCTGTTTCTGTAAAATATTATTTCATCCCTAATTTATCAGCTTCCGTCGGAATGAACTTTGGAATTAATGTGTCTGAAAAAGTAAAAACAGATCAAGTAGTGAACGGATCAACTTCTCACGATTACGAAAATGTAAAAACATTAAATTTATTCCCGTTCTTAGGCGCAGAATATAAGATTACGGATAATGTATTTGTAGATGCGAGATACAATTTCAACTTCATCGAAATTAACAAAGGAGGTTTTGCCACTAAAATCGGATTTTTACAAGCTGGCGTAGGGTACAGATTTAAATAATATTCAAAGAATAAAAGGAGAAACGTAAATGTCTCTCCTTTTTTTATGCTAAAATTTAAAACTGTAATTTATTTTTAATATTTTAACTTTACCAGCGGTCATTTATTTTGTAGAGACCAGCACTTTTTCATTAGCAGAAAAACCATAAAAACGATCTCCTGCAAAAGTCCTGACTTCCACCTTAAAACCAGCTTCTTTCAATCTATTCTCCAATTCTTGTACAGAATAAATTCTTACATGATCTTCCTGTCCGAAATGTGCTAATCTTCCTTCTTCAGTGGTAATTGAATAATCTTCATAGATTTCGCCTTCTTTAAACGGAGTTTGTATTAGCGCTTTTCCTCCTGTTTTCAACACTCTGTATAATTCACTCATCGCCAGTTTATCATCAATAATATGTTCTAAAATGTGATAACAGATAATCAGGTCAAAATTTTCATCTTTGCTGTCGATTTTAGTAATATCATATCGGTAATCTGCAATAAAATCAGTCCCGAAATCAGTTGCAAAATACTGAATATCATTTTTCTTCTTCCACTTTTTATATAAAATCCTGAATGGCGAGAAATCAAGAACCTTCATTTCGGGTTTTATGAATTCTTCATTAAGAAGTTGGTAAAGTCTGCGCGCTCTTGAAATACTTCCGCAAACAGGACAAATAAGATCTCCGTTCTGAAGTTGTGCAAAGTTTTTAAGCTTCGTTCCGCAAACATTACACTGATGATTTTTCCCTTTATAAAAAGGAATCAGCAGTTTTCTGAATCTTTCTTCATTATTGATAAGCGCTTTTTGAGGAATAATATTTTTAGCAACCGACTTTAAGAAATTGTACATAGTAAAAGTGTAAAATTACAATCTTCAAAATAACAAAAAAATCCCGTAAATGACTTTTCCGATCATAAAAATTTACTAACAATTAATATGACCGTCTCACTTTTGGAACAATTATTGAAGACCTCATTCAAAATTTAAATTATGAAATATTTATTAAGCCTTTTCGCACTTGTTTTTTTATTTTCGTGCGGTTCCCAAAAAGTAAATTCAAAGTATTCTAAAATTGAATACGAGGCAGGCGCTTGTTTCGGATCTTGTCCTATTTTCAAAATTACAATTAATCCTGACAGAACTGCGGTACTAGAAGCTGAACATTTTAATTTTTCTAAAGGATTTTCAAAAAGTGAATTCGACAAACCAAGAGAAGGAACTTTCAAAGGAACCATCAAAGAAGCAGATTATGTTAAATTAGTTGCTCTACTAGACGGGTTAAACGTAAAAACTTTAAACGAAAAATACGGAGAAAGAAATGTAACAGATCTTCCGACTTCTTATTTAAGAGTTAATTTTACAGACGGAACCTCTAAAAATGTAGAAGATTACGGAAAAAGAGGAACTGAAAAACTTTCTCAATTGTATAAGTTTTTTGAAGATTTAAGAACCAATCAAGATTGGAAAAAAGTTGATTAATATACTTAAAAATATTTAGACTACCTTTGCAAATAGAATTCCTTCGTTTTTGAAGGAATTTTTATTTAATATAAAAACAGTTCATTTGAATTTTACAGATTTAAACTTAATCGATCCTATTGCAAAAGCAATTGAGGAACAAGGATATACCAACCCAACTCCCATTCAGGAAAGATCTATTCCTGAAATTTTACAAGGAAAAGATTTCTTGGGTTGTGCACAGACAGGAACAGGAAAAACGGCAGCTTTTGCCATCCCGATCTTACAGAATCTTTCTAAAAATAAAACGCCAAACAGGCATATTAAAACATTGATATTAACTCCCACAAGAGAACTGGCGATACAGATCGAGGAAAATATCAAAGCTTACGGAAAATATTTACCTTTAAAGCATCTGGTAATTTTTGGAGGAGTGAAGCAAGGAAGCCAGGAAACAGCTTTGAGAAAGGGTGTTGATATTCTGGTAGCAACTCCGGGAAGATTATTAGACTTTATCGCTCAGGGAATTATCAGCTTAAAAAATATCGAAATTTTCGTATTGGATGAAGCCGACAGAATGTTGGATATGGGGTTTGTACATGATGTAAAAAGAGTTATCAAACTTTTGCCACAGAAAAGACAGACTTTATTTTTCTCGGCAACAATGCCTGCAGAAATTCAGAAACTGGCAAATTCTATTCTGAACAATCCTGTAAAAGTGGAAGTTACGCCAGTATCATCGACGGCGGAAACAATTAACCAATCAGTTTATTTTGTTGAAAAAGATAATAAATTAGATCTTTTGACGCATATTTTGCAGAACGATATTTCAGAATCTGTGTTGGTATTTTCGAGAACAAAACACGGCGCTGATAAGATTGCGAGAAAATTACAGTCAGGCAATATCTCAACCGAAGCCATTCATGGAAATAAATCTCAGAACGCACGTCAAAATGCGTTGAATAACTTTAAATCCGGGAAAACAAGAGTTTTGGTGGCAACTGATATTGCTGCAAGAGGAATTGATATTGATGAACTGAAATATGTTGTCAATTTTGAACTTTCCGACGTTTCTGAAACCTATGTTCACAGAATCGGAAGAACAGGAAGAGCCGGAGCAGAAGGAAATTCGATCTCATTTGTAGACGGTTTAGATTTATTAAACCTGAAAAATACAGAAAAACTGATCGGAATGAAAATTCCTATTGTAAAAGATCATCCTTTCCATACTGATAATCTGGTTGCGCAGAAAAGAGACTCCAATAACAGACCTGCCGGTGCGGGAGGAAGCAGACCAAAACCTCAAAATTCTTCTTCACCCAATAGAAATAAAAAGCCGGGGACAGCAGCACCGTTGGTAGGTTTTAAAAAGCCAAAAAATAAGAATTTCACAAGAAAGAAATAAAAAAAGCCTTCCCATCGGAAGGCTTTTATGTTGGATTTACTTTGTATTAATAAGCAAACATTTTCTTTGCATTTTCAGTGGTAATTCTGTCAATTTCAGAAAAATCAATTTTATAAATATCAACTAGCTTTCCGGCAACCAGATCAAGATATGAACTTTCATTTCTTTTACCTCTATTCGGAACAGGAGCTAAATAAGGTGAATCTGTTTCCAGAACGATTTTATCTAAAGGAATTTCATTTAAAAACTGATCAATTTTACCGTTTTTAAAGGTCACTACTCCACCGATTCCTAAAATAAAATTCAACTCGATTGCATGTTTAGCCTGTTCCAGATTTCCTGAAAAACAATGGAAAATTCCACGAAGTTTCGGGTGTTTTTTTCTTTCCAATACTTCAAAAGTTTCATCAAAACTTTCTCTGGTATGAATCACAATTGGTAAATCTTTTTCGATTGCCCAGTCGATTTGCTGTTCAAAAGCTTTTACCTGAATATCTAATGTGGTTTTATCCCAATACAAATCAATTCCAATTTCTCCGATGGCAGGAAAATCTCTCTGATCAAGATAATTCTTAACAATTTCCAGTTCTTTTTCCCAACTATCTGGCTTTACATAGCAAGGATGTAATCCCATCATTGAGAAAATCTGGTTGGGATATTCAGCTTCTAACTGAAGCATTTTTTCATGAGATTCTGAATCGATTGCCGGAAGATAAAATTCATTAATCCCTTTATCTAAAGCTCTTTGGATGGTGTCTTTTCTATCTTCATCAAATTCCTCTGCGTATAAATGTGTATGTGTATCAATCATTTTATTTACAATTTTAATAGATCTTCATAAGGATTTTTCAGACCCAAAAGCATTCCGAAAGCGGGCTCGGTTTTGATTCCTTTTTTCTTTAATTCTATTATTTTTTGTTTAAAATCTTCTCCTTTTTCCTGTAATATTTTGTACTCGGTAATCATATGCAGATAAGCATTCTGCTCTGTTGTCGGTTTATTTTGTCCGAAAATTTCTATCGGAAATCCTTCCAGTATAAAATTTAATGTAATGCACTTTTCATCTTTTAAAATTGGATACTCAACTTTAACTTCTGTATCGTGAGGAATGAATTTGCTAAACATTAAATCATCAAGAAAATCTTCCTCAAATCTAAGATCAACCTCGCAGATGATGTCCAGATCACTTCCTTCAATATCAACTTCAATAGGTACAGTTCCCGTTAAAATAGGCGAATAATCTTTTAATTTTTCAAAAATATGATGTTTTGTAAGAATTTCATAGGCATTTTTCTGCCTCTCATTTCCTAATCTCAGATAATCAATTGTTGTGAAATCAATCATTTGAAAATATTTTATGCTTTACTTTTTGTCGCTGATCCTCGATTCTTTGATTTAATTTTTCTTTAAACTCAATATATTTCGGATCTTTTTCGTCGTCAGTTCTATGCGCTAAAGCCTGATTAATTTTAAAATTTTCCTTAATAAAATCTTTAGTTATTTCAGAAAAATAAGCATTTCCAAATTTTTCAAAAATATAATTAACCGCCTGATTGTTAGGATGAATCATATCTTCTTTATAAAAACGGTAATCCCGGAGATCATCCATTAAAATTTCATAAACCGGCAAATAATGACAGTTTTCAAATTGTGGAATTGTTTCATGAATAGCAGTGATCAATTTTGACTTACTTAACTGATTTTCAATCATCCCGTCTTTTGTATGACGAACGGGGGAAACTGTAAACAGAATCTGAACATCGTCTTTACAAATATCATTTAAACTCAAGATTGTTTGATGAATAGAATCTGTCAGTTCCTGCTGTGTCAATAATCTTTTTTCAAAGAATTTTTGAGGAATCTTATGACAGTTCGCAACCAGTTTATTCTTTGGAACGAACTGATAAATAAATGAAGTTCCGTATGTTATGATAACCCAATTGGTTTCCTGAAGAAAAAAACTACCTTCATCAAGCTTTACATTAATTTTATCTAAAGTCTGGTGAATATATCTTGTATTAAAACTTGTGTGATGATCCAGAGAAATAAATTCATCATTAAAAGCAATTAATTCTTCTTCATGATAAGGTTCTGCATCGTGAAGTCTTTTAATCGAATTATGAATTGAAAACGGATTAAAAATTGTTCCAAAAGGATTATTCAAAGCCTGAATTTGTCCCGCCTGAAATAAATCTGACATTTCTGAAGCAAAACAAGATCCTATTGAAAATATTCTATCTTCAACATCAATTTTCTTCTTCCATTCTTTAATCTCAACCTCTGTTCTGAATTTCATTTTACTTTTTGTAAAGCTAGCTCAAATGTTCGATTTCTTTATATCTGCGAAAGATTTGATCAAAAAATTTCTTTGTTGTTTCATTCTTATACAGATACAATTCGTAAACAATAATCGAAAATAGATAAGGCAAGTGCCGATCTTCAAATGTATTATTTTTCACAAGTTCCTTCCAAGATATTCCGAACTGACTTTGAAAATTACTGATAAAACCCTTCTGAACATCAAAAGCCACCGTCTGTCCTAAAAACTTTGGTAACGCATTGATAGATACAGATCTGCTCAAAAGCTCTCTTATTTTTCTATCTTTCGGTGTATACATATCAAGAAGAAAATACACCAAAACATTAATTGCCAATACAATAAGAAACAGATTCTGGAAACTCATATCATTGTAATGTTGCTGTCCTGTAATATACTTTATAAAAAGATAAAATACCGAAGCCATAATAACATATACTTTCACAGCCTGTTTCCAGTAAAGATCGACCTCAATAGATTGGTTGGTATCTTTAATAATATAATAACTCTGAACAGGTACAAGTGGAATCCCTACAATAACAAAACGTGTCCCCAGCCCCTGATTTTTAAATTTCCGATAGGTACGAATTAAACAATGACCAATAATCATAACTTAGCTCTCTCTTCTTAACAAATAATTGGCAAGTTCAGCGAACGGCTTCTTCTTCTCTTCAGGAATATTGATTTTTTCTAAATAACTTTGTCCGATCTCATTATGTTTTTCGATCAGGCGTAATGCTTTTTCGTCAACTTTAGTTCTTCTGAAGATCTTTTCTACTCCATAAACTTTATCAACATTATCGGTCTTTTTAGAATACCAGTAATCCAGTTCTTTTCTCTCCTCGTCTGTTGCGTGCTCTCTCGCCATTAAGTAAAGCACTGTTTTTTTGTTTTCGTAAATATCTCCCGCATGCTTTTTACCAAACTGCGCCTGATCTCCAAACACATCAAGATAATCATCCATAATCTGGAACGCAATTCCGATATGCTTTCCAAAGTTGAAAATCGATTTTGCGTCTTTAAAATTCGCTTTTGCAATCAATGCTCCAATCTCAAAAGACGATGCACTTAGCACTCCGGTTTTATAAGTAATCATTCTGATATAATCATCAAAAGTTACATTTTCCTGAGTTTCAAAATTGATGTCATACTGCTGACCTTCGCATAAAAGCAAACCTGTATGTGTGAAAATTCTGATACAAGCTTTAAAAATTTCAGGCTCTAGGTCTTCAAAAAATTTGTAAGCTTTCAACATCAACCCATCTCCTGAAAGAATTCCAACATTGATTCCGTGTAAAGTATGAATTGTCGGCTTATTTCTTCTTAAAGGTGCTTCATCCATAATATCGTCATGAATCAGCGTGAAATTATGGAAAAACTCGATTGCCAAAGCCGGCTTGATTGCTTCCTTTAGATCACCACCAAATAAATCACAAGCCATTAACACCATAATCGGGCGAAGACGCTTACCACCATGGGAAATGATGTAGTTCATCGGATCATATAATTCGGTAGGTTTGTCCTTAAAAGTATATTTGGTAATAGCATCCGCAACAATCTGCTGGTATCTGTCTAAAAATTCCATAAATTAATTCTATAGTTTAAGCAAAAATACGATTTTCAGGGCTTTATAAAACAAAAAACTTTGCCCAAATGAGCAAAGTTTTAATATTATTTAAAATTTCTATTTAAGATAAAAACGTTACAACAAGATAAGTAATTGCTGCAACAATTGCTGAAATAGGAATTGTTAATACCCAAGCCCAAAGAAGACTTACGGTAATCCCCCATCGTACGGCAGAAATTCTTTTCGTTAAGCCAACCCCGATGATAGAACCTGTAATCGTATGTGTCGTAGAAACAGGAATACCAAAGTGATCTGTGATGAATAAAGTGATTGCACCGGCAGTTTCTGCACTTACCCCTTCCAATGAAGTTACTTTTGTAATTTTAGTTCCCATTGTCTTAATGATTTTCCAACCACCGCTCATGGTACCTAATGCGATTGCGATAAAGGAAACCAAAGGAACCCAGATGTAATGTTGTGCGAAATAATCAAAACGTCCTGCTGCTTCAATATTTAAATAAACAGGATCTTTAAGCATTTCAACATGATAATAAATCATTGCAGCACCAATAATACCCATTACTTTTTGTGCATCATTCAAACCATGTCCTAAACTGAACAATGCTGAAGATCCCAACTGTAATCTTTTAAAAGATTTATCTGCTTTGTGAGGATTTGATCTTTTATAAAGGTGAACAATGATTAAGGTAATAATGATAGAAATAATCATCCCAATAATCGGAGCCATAAAAATGAACAGGAAAATAGGAATCACTTTATCAAATTTCACAACGCTCTGGTGTGTCACCTGAACGGCTGCTTCTTTTATTGTTTCCCACAAACCTAAATTAGGCTGAGAAGCTACCACATCATGAAAATCTGACATGAAAGCGTGCATTAATGCCGCACCCAAAAATCCACCGATCAATGTATGTGATGATGATGAAGGTATCCCAAACCACCATGTTAAAAGGTTCCAGGCAATAGCTGCAACCAATCCTGAAAATATAACTTCAAGCGTGATAAAATTCTCATTAACTGTTTTGGCAATCGTATTACCAATTTTGAATTCTCCAATGATATAAGCAGCAATAAAGAAAGCCGCAAAATTCCAAAGTGCCGCCCAAAGTACAGCCTGGAATGGAGTCAAAACTTTTGTAGAAACTATAGTCGCAATAGAATTGGCAGCATCATGGAAACCATTAATGTAATCAAAGATCAATGCCAAGGCAATAATAACTATAAGTAAAATAGGAAATTCCATTGTTTAATTATAATTATTAATTAAGCGTATTTAATCATGATGTTCTCAATAGTATTGGCAACATCCTCTGCTTTGTCAGTTACGATTTCAAGATAATTAAGTACAGATGAAACTTTTATAATGTTGATCGCATCGTTTGTTTCGAATAAATCTACCATTGAGTTAGATAATAAATCGTCTGCAATATTTTCAATAGAATTTACTTTAATACAAGCTTCTTTTACCTGTTCCATATTTTTGAAACCTTTAAGATTTTTCATTGCATTCTGAATTTCAAGACATGCTTTGTGAATCAATAAAGAGAAATCTGAATATGCCTTCATTTCAGGCGATTTGTATAAGAAAATATATTTTGTAGAAGCGTAGATATAATCTGCGATATCATCTAATCCTGTTGCCAGTGTATGGATGTCCTCTCTGTCGAAAGGTGTAATGAAGTTTTTTCCTAATTCTACGAAGATTTCATGAGTCAATTCATCATTTTTATGTTCGTAGTCGCTCATTTTCTTCAACATCGTATCGTCATTTACATCAAAGTCTTTGATACCTGTGTTGAATTCCTCAGACATTGCCACAAGGTTTTCAGTTACTTTTTCGAACAATACGAAGAAGATTTTGTCTTTCGGTTGAAAAGCGTGGAAAATATTACCAATTCCCATTTTTAAGTTTTTATAATTTGGTGCAAATTTCCTAAAAAAGCACCTTACCAAAAAGCATATGACGTTAAGTTTTGTTAACATTGTCTTACTTCCTGATTATCAAACAAAAAAACCAACTTTTCAGCCGGTTTTATATTGTTAAAAGATGAGTTTAGTTAGCTTCTTCAGCTCTCATATCTTTACCTTTAAATTTCATAGATTGAATATTACCTAAAAGTTCTCCTTTAAACGATTTTTCAACCTCAAAGAATGAGAATTTTTCAAGAATTTCAATATTACCAATCTCAGCTCTTTTGCTTCCTTTGCTAGAAGTCGCTTTGTTGATGATTTCTAATACATCTAATTTTTTCAACTGATCTTTTTTACCAAGATTGAAGAAAAATCTAGTCATATTTTCGTCTCTCTGTCTAGGTTTTCCACCACGGTCGCGATCTCTTCCTCTGTCGTTTCTATCGCCTCTGTCGCGGTCTCTTCCTCTGTCACGGTCTCTTCCTCTGCTGTCACGGTCTCCTCTTCTTGAGTCATCATCACGACTGTTGAATTTCTGCTCCAGAATATCGTGCTTGTCTTTGTAATAAAGAGCAAGATCTTTCAACTGGAACTGAAGTAACTTGTGAACCAATTCTTCTTTTGTAAACGCTGACAAATCAGGAATTAGAGAATCATCAAATTCAAAGAAATCTTCATGTACTTCCAATAAACGTTCAAAAACACCACCTACCTGAGCTTTTACAATGTCTTCTCCCGTAGGGATTCTGGCTTCGTTGATCTCAATTTTAGTTACTGCCTTTATTTGTTTTAATTTTCTGCTTTCTTCAGGTTTAATTAAAGAAATTGAAATACCGTCTTTTCCTGCTCTACCCGTTCTACCACTTCTGTGAACGAATACTTCGGGATCATCAGGTAAAGAATAATGTACAACGTGCGTCAGAGAGTCTACATCCAATCCTCTAGCTGCAACATCTGTTGCTACCAAAATATCAATGTTTTTCAATCTGAATTTCTTCATTACCGTATCTCTCTGAGCCTGAGAAAGATCACCATGAAGCGCATCTGCTGCGTAACCATTCTGCATCAAGAAATCGGCAACTTCCTGAGTTTCCATTCTTGTTCTGCAGAAGATAATAGAATATTGATTCGGGTTGGAATCAATTAATCTCTTCAAAGCTTCTTTTTTCAGACGGTAACCAGCCACGTAATATTGATGCTTAATGTTCTTCTTAACTTCGTTAATAGAACCTACAGAAATTCTGTGTGGTTTTGTCAGGTAATTTTTAGTAATTCTCTCAACTTCTTTACTCATCGTAGCCGAGAATAAGAAAGTTTGTTTTGTTTCAGGAGTTTCGCTCAAAATTGTTTCCAATTCGTCTTTGAAACCCATTGAAAGCATTTCATCAGCTTCGTCTAAAACTAACCAATGAATAGCAGAAAAATCTAATGCTTTTCTGTTGATAAGGTCGATTACTCTACCAGGAGTACCTACAATAATTTGTGGCTTATCCTTAAGAGACCTCATTTGATCCATAATACTGCTTCCACCGTAAACTGCTGTAGTTTTGATGTCTTTCATGTATTTAGAATAATTCTTAATGTCTTTTGTAATCTGAAGACATAATTCTCGTGTCGGGCAAAGCACCAAAAATTGGATTTTGCGACTCGTTTCGTCAATCATATCCAAAATCGGAAGCGAAAACGCTGCTGTTTTGCCTGTCCCCGTCTGCGCAAGTGCGATCAAGTCGCGAATATCTGAAAGAA
>Ga0308171_1000680_pt1 | contig 62524 bp, 59 predicted proteins | sample PhyGR1_FD_202135 | JGI IMG/M metagenome (GOLD analysis project Ga0308171, IMG submission 202135) | Phyllosphere microbial communities from UC Gill Tract Community Farm, Albany, California, United States - DLSLSG.R1 | ecosystem: Host-associated > Plants > Phyllosphere > Unclassified | place: USA...
CTGGGTCGCGCGTGCGGTGCCGGACCAGGCCGAGAGTGCCGGCGGGATGGTGGTCGCTGCCGTGCAGTCCTCCATCGCAGCGGGGGCCGCCTTGGGCGGTCTGGTGTTCGGGCTGGGGGGCATCGTGGCCGTCCTCACCGTGGCTGCGGCGGTGATGCTCCTCGCCAGCCTGCTCATCGCGTTCCGGGTCAGGGTGAGCCCGCCGACGTTCTCGGCAGGTCCGGCGTTGCATATTTAGGCGGCCACACCAGGAGTGCGCATCGGGAGTGAAGGACTGTCGATGTAGTCGGCGTCCTGTCTCCGCTTCCGCTAAAGTGCTCGGCCCTGTTTTAACTGTCGCTCGCTCCCGGGCGTGCACTTGAAGGACGTTGTTGTTGATGGTGGTGAAAGGTCTGGTGGTATTGCTTTTGGTTTTTGCGTCGGTTTCTGGTGTGGCAGCGGAGCTGGTCGGCCGCGCGACGGTCACGGACGGGGACACTCTCACCGTGGCGAAGCAGCGCATCCGCCTCTGGGGCATCGACGCTCCGGAAAACGCGCAGCAATGCACCGCCCAAGATGGGCGCACCTGGCCCTGTGGGCGTCGGTCAGCCGCGGCGCTGGACGGCTATCTGTTGGAAAAAACCGTTCGTTGCCAGCCCAAGGACACCGACCGCTACGGCCGGGTGGTGGCGGAGTGCTTTGTTCACGGGACGTCGGTCAATCGGTGGATGGTGCGCTCCGGTTGGGCGGTCGCGTATCGCCAGTACGCGACGGCTTTCATCGCAGACGAAGTCGACGCGCACCAGCACCAGCGGAACCTCTGGCAGGGGCCGTTTCAGATGCCAGCGGACTACCGTCGCAGCAAGCGCGAGCAGACCGCGCGACACGCCCCGGTAGCCGCGCAGCCGGCGCCGGGCGGATGCCGCATCAAGGGCAACATTTCCCGCCAGGGCAAGAAGATCTACCACGTGCCCGGCCAGCGGGACTACGCGCGCACGAGCATCGACACGAACCACGGCGAGCGCATGTTCTGCAGCCCTGCGGATGCACTAGGAGCAGGGTGGCAGCCGGCGAAGCACTGAGCTTCTCAGACCCTCCCATACAGGCGGCGGCGCAGCGCCGCAGCTACCGCCGCGATGGCCATCGCAGGCACCGCCAGGACCAGTGCGTACACCAGGCCGGCGAGCAACAACGGGCCAAAGCCCGAGACCACGGCCACCACCGGCACCTGCAGCGCCATGAGCAACAGTCCCCATAGCCACGCCCGCCGGGGAAAACAAGCGCCCAGGACGGCGGCGATACCCAGTGCGATGGGATAGACGACCGTCCAGAACGCAGGCGCATCCCAAGGCTCGCCGCCCGGTGTCCGCCAAGCCACCAGCACCCAGAACACCACGCCGATCTTCAGCGTGACAGCACTGGCTGCAAGGGAATTTTCCGTCATCCGCATCGTTGCTCTCCGGCATGAAGATGCAGCATGCCATTGTCGTGCTGACGGTGTATGACCAGCACCGGCATGGCCACTCCTGCACTTGAAGTACGGCATTGCCCTGGGTTGGCTTCGCGATCGTGTCGACCTTTGGCTTTGCCAATGTCGGCGTAGACATGTCGGGGATCGCGATGAGCGCCGTTCTGGGGCCGCCGCCCTTGGGCATCGCTGCTGGGCTGAGCTGGATCAAAGGTTCGTTGACCAGGTTCAAGACCGCTTGGCCCCAGTCCCGGCCAACCGACACGGGTTGGCCAGGACATTGATCAGCGAACGTGATCCAGGAACTGACGATGGCGTTCGTATTGGTCCAGCACATCGTGGATCAACTGCACTCTCGGCCAACCCATGACGTCGTAGTCCTGTCCGCCTTCGCGCAGGTACACCTCAGCCCGATAGTGGCGGGTCCCCTCGCTCACTGGGCGGCGTGGATCCTGCAACGCGAAGGTGGGCGGTTCGTAAGGCTGAGGACGCACGGAGTAGAAGAAGTCCATTTCCTCGCCATGGCCTACGCGTAGCCAGGCACGGCCGTCTTCTCCCTCGGTGACTTCAACAGGAAGGTCCTGCTTGCGAAGCTCCACCGCAACCTCTTGGAGGGCGGGCAGCACCTGTTCCCTGATAAAGCCAACCACCTCGATCTTGACGGGATTGTGCGCGAGCAGTTTAAGTCTCGCGCGCCAGTCATCGCTGGTGCCTGGAAGCAGCCGTGCGTCGCGCGAGATTGAGCGCTTCGTTGCATCCAGATGCATGGCTTTGAGCAGGCCCCAGCACATCAAGATCATGACCACGGTAAAGGGCAGGGCGCTGGCAATTGTGGCTGCCTGGAGGGACTCCAGTCCGCCAGCGATGAGCAGGGCAACGGCGATGCCTCCAACCAAGAGTGCCCAGAAGATGCGCTGCCAGACCGGCGACTCTTCCTCACCCTTGGAGGTCAGCATGTCTATGACCAAGGCGCCGGAGTCGGCCGACGTGACAAAGAACAACGCGACGAGCACGACGGCCAGCGAGGAGGTGATCATCGTCAGTGGAAGGTGGCGCAGGAATTCAAACAACGCCATGGAGCTGTCATTCGAAACGGCCGTGACGAGCTCCTGAACACCTTCGGATCGGACCATGAACAAGGCGGAGTTGCCGTAGATGGTCATCCAAAGGAATGTGAAGCCGAGCGGCACCAGCAAGACGCCAACCACGAACTCACGCACCGTGCGGCCTCGCGAGATGCGGGCGATGAACATGCCAACGAAGGGCGACCAGGCAATCCACCAGCCCCAGTAGAACAAGGTCCAGCCACCGAGCCAACCACTTGGCTCATAGGCATACAGGTTGAATGTCATCGAGAACAGCTGGGAGGCATACATTCCGGTGTTCTGGACAAATGCCTGCATCAGGTGGACGGTGGGGCCGCAGACAAGCACGAACGCAAGCAGTGCGACGGCCATGATCATGTTGATCTCAGAGAGTCGGCGCACACCGCTGTCCAGGCCTGCCACCACTGATCCCGTGGCGACCAGGGTGATGATGCCGATCAGCGACACCTGCACGAGGGTGCTGACTTCCAGGCCAAACAAGTAGTTCAGTCCGGAGTTGATCTGCATTACCCCCAGGCCAAGCGACGTGGCCAGGCCAAAGATGGTGCCAAGGGCTGCAAACGTATCAACCGCATGGCCGATGGGGCCGTGGATGCGTTCTCCGATGAGCGGATAGAGCGCCGATCGCACCCGCAGGGGCAGGTTGTGTCGATAGGCAAAGTAGGCGAGTGCCAGCGCAACAACGGCGTAGATGGCCCACGCATGCACGCCCCAGTGGAAGAAGGTGATACGCATCGCCTGGCGAGCTGCCTCGGCAGACTCGGCCGTGCCTGTCGGCGGAGTGGCGTAATGCATGATCGGCTCCGCCACGCCGAAGAACATCAGGCCAATGCCCATGCCTGCGGCAAACAGCATGGCAAACCACGAGGCATAGCTGTAATCAGGGCGACTGTGGTCTGGGCCGAGCTTGATGCGCCCGTAGCCACTGATCGCGACACCGACCACAAAGACCAGGAAGCCGGCGACCGACAAGATGGTGAACCAGCCCGCGTCGTTGGCGGTCCAGGTCTTGGCCGCGGTAAACCACGCGGTTGCTTTTTCTGGAACGAAGACAGACAGCGCCAGGAGCAGCAGGACGATGGCTGCGGTAGGGATGAACACCTGCGGCAAGATGCGCTGGCGGACAGGAGTGGAAGGCGGAGCAGGGCTCTGCATAAGTTCCTCCGGTGGGTGATCGTTGGAGCGACAGTGCTGCTTGCGCTTAGAAATAGAACCCGATGTTGAGGTTCAGCCGGCTATGCCAGCGGGAGGGGCCGCCATCGTCGATTCCGATGCCGTCGCCGCCTGCAAACCACATGTTCCTGCCGGCAATCCAGTCCACGTAGGTCAGCATGATCCCTTTCTGCAGGCTGCACCCCGTAACGTTCTGCCATGACTCCCTTACGCCCTGACTACGTCCCACTGGGCGCGTCATGCTGAGGTTGTTGTAGCAGGTGATGTCATCAAGCCAACGCTTCTCACCGAAGGAGTAGGCCACGTTTGCGCTTGGGACGTCGGCTTCCGACGCAATCTCAAAGGGGGCAAGGAAGGCAGACATCGCAATCCGGTCGCCCGGCACGCGGTAATGGTAGCGTGCCCATTGCAGCTGGGTCGTCCAGCCATCCCGTTTCCATTGGGCATGCAACGCAGCACCCTGGTGACGATGGTGACGGCGGGTGGTGGTGTTCTGAACCTGACCACTGAATCCAGACGCTCCGAGCAGCAGCTCACCGTCATTCAAGGAGCTCGTGTGTTCGTATCTGAAGTGAACGCGCTCCCGCTCCCTGTAGGGCAGATCAGCGGTCTGGGCCACGTCAAACGAGTACCGGTCGTAGCGAGAGCCGGTTCCGTATTCATCCCCCGAGAACCAACCGACTATCCAGTGATGGTTGCCACCGTCATGGCTGAGCGTCACACCCGGATCGTAATCGTCCTCAATGCCAAGGTAGTAGCCTGAGCCGAACCAGAAGCTCTGCGAGACGGTAGGCAGGAGTCCGAAGGGAACCTGCTGGATGCCGGCCTTGAGCTGCGTTGCGTCGTTGAAATTCCATCCGGCGTAGGCATGGTGGACGGCATCGAAACCGTCATACCAGCGATATTGGGCAGAGAAGAAAAGCGGGCCAGCTCCGGCTTTTACGTCTGCGCGAAGCAGCTCAAGTTGCAGGCGGCTTGTGGGGCCGTAGTCCAGCCAGCCATAATTGAACCGGACGGCGCCACCCACATCGACATACGGTTCAACCTGAGTGCCGGGCGCTTCTTGAGCGTGGATTACGCTTGTGGCCGTTGCCGCAACACACAAGAAAATGAGGGGAAATACCTTCACGATAGTGTCTCGTGGCCTCCATTTTGCGAATGAAAGCGTCCAAGTCTAACGCGTAAGCGTAGGCCACCCAAGTCCAAGGCTCTGTCTTCACGGCGCGTGAGGCCGGATAGGATGGGAGTTGGACGCATTGGGCGATATGGAACCACGCAGCCCGTGAAAGCGACGGGAGGGTGGATCTCGATACAGAGGTTCCACTGCTGGTAAGTGGTAGTGCCAGGATGGATGTGCCGATGCACAGTCGTAGCGATCATCCCAATCTCAGATCTCAGTGACAGGACGTTACTGCCTGGCGGGTAGCTGCGTCTTGAGCGCGTTGGTGTTCTACCGCTCGACGGGCGGGCTTCTACTTCATTGCCTCCAGCGGCACCAGCGACGCCCACACCAGCAGCAGTGCCAGCCACAGCCAGCGCCAGCGACCCATGCCGTGCCACGCTGCGCGCCAGGGGCCGGGCAGTTTGTCCTGACTCATGTCTGCCGCCTTTTAGCTGCTGATCGCAGCGAATCCACTGTGCGAAGTCCGTAGAGATACACGCCGGTGAAGCACAGCCCTGTCACCAGCGTGCCGGCCAGCAACCACAGCAGCCGGATGGGCCACCCACCGAAGCTGCCGAAGTGCAGGGGATCGGCCATTTCGGCGATGCGCTGATGGACCCCCAGCGTACGGCCGTCATGCAGGCCGATTACGTGCCCGGTGCGCAGGTCCACGGCAATGTTGTTCGCCCGCTCCCGCACCAGCCAGGCGTCGGCCTCGCCCATGAACAGGATGCTGCCGCCATCGCGTGCGGGGATGGCGCCAAGGATCCGAAGGCTGGGCCATTGCTGGCGGACGGTCCGAACGGCAGCGTCGACGGCGACCGGGTCTACGGCGGCAACGCGGTCATCGCCCTTGGCCAATTGCATGGTCGGTGCGGCCGGTGCATCGCCGCCGAGGGATTCGATCAGATACCACGCCCCGGTCAACCCGATCAGCAGCAGAAACCAGACTGACCACACCCCGGCCAACCGGTGCACATCCCCCCACAGGCGGCGCGGTCGCGAGGCGTCAGGCCGTTTGAAGAAACCGCGCCACCACTTCTTGTAGATGTACAGGCTGCTCAACAGCGACAACAGCAACGGGATGGACAGCGCCGCCACCAGTGGCACGCCCCAGGCCACCGGCAGCATCAGGTGGCGATGGGTGTTGCGCAGCAGCCGTTGCGTATTGAACCAGCCCGTGTCGCCGGTCACCTGCGCGGTGTAAGGATTGATCCAGACAAAGCGTCGCTTGCCGTCGGGTCGGCGCATCTGCGCACGCGCCGCGAACAGGCGCGTGTGGCCGGCGGAGATGCCTTCCAGCTCCCAGTCCGGATGCGCCGTCTGCGCGGCCTGGATGACCGCCCCCCAGCCGGCTTGTTCACCACCATCGGCGACGCGGATGGGGGAATGCAGCAGCCAGTCGATCTCCTGCGAGAATACCGCCAGCGTGCCGGTGAGGCAGACAAAGCCCATGAACAGGCAGAGTTTCAGGCCGAGCCAGCTGTGCAGGTCGAACCACAGCCGCCGTCCACTTCCGCCGCGCGCAGGGCGGTTGGGGGGCGTTGGCGCAGGCGGGCGCATGGGCAGGCTCAGAAGGAGTACGCAGCTTGCACGTAGACGCGGCGTGGTTCACCCGGGAAGTGGCCGGTGCGCTCGGTGAAGCCACTGGCCGCATAGACCTTGTCGAACAGGTTTTTGACGTTGGCCTGGAACTGCCACTGCTGCCACTGCGTCTTCCAGCTCATGTCGAACACGGTGTACGGCTTTACCCGTTGGCCATCGAGGCTGACGCGCTCATCCACGTAATCGGCGCCGAAGCCGATGGCGGAATGGATCGCCGGCAGGTCGTAGCGCGTCCACAGGCCGAGCTTGTTCTGCGGCGCATTGGCGAAGCGGTCACCGGAGGCATTGGTGATGCCGTTGCTGCCGGCATCCTTCACTCGCGCATCGTTGTAGGCGTAGGTCATGTTGAGTACCCAGCGTTCGGTGACATCGGCCAGCAGATCCAGCTCCATGCCGGTACTGCGCACCAGGCCCAGGGCGGCCAGTTGGTTGACGCCGTCCACGATCTCGCCGGTGGCCTGCACGATATTGCTGCGGTCGATCCGGTACGCGGCCAGGTTCAGGGTCACACGCTCGGCCAGCAGGGATTTCAACCCGACTTCCCATTGTCTGCTGCGCTCGGCATCGAACGGGCCGCCCGACTCGGCGCTCTGGTTGGCCGCGCTCTGGGGCATGAAGCCGCTGGCGATGTTGGCGTAGACATTGACGCCTTCCAGCACGGTATACGTGCTGCCCAGCCGCCAGCTGATGTCGTTGCCGTCCACGCGGGTGCCGGCAATGCGGTCATCGTCGTTGAACCCATCCCAGCGCAGTCCGGCCAGCACATGCCAGCGCGGGGTCAGCGTCAGTTCGTCCTGCAGGTAGCCGCCATAGCGCTTGCTACGCGTGCTCGTGCTGCGCCAGGGCAGGGTGGCCAGGTTGTAGTCGCGCCACGAACTTGCGCCATATGCCGGGTTGAACAGGTCGATGCCCGGCACCGGACCGGCACCCCGCGCCAGGTCGGCGCTGTTGGCCGTCTGCGCAGTGAAGTCGGCATCCTGCTGGTACACATCGGCGCCGAACAGCACCTTGTGCTCGATGTTACCGGTGCTGACGCGCCACACCGCGTTGCCGTTGGCGGTGAATGCATCGTTGTCGCGGATCTGGTTGCGCAGCTGGCGTGTCATCCATTCGGGCACGCCGTCGCGGTTGCGGTCGATCAGGCCCATCGGCTCGTGGTAGATCTGGTGTTCGTTGTTCTCGAACCAGCGTGCACCCACATCCACGTCGAGGTTGCTGCTGGGCGAGAAGCGATACTGCGCCAACGCGACCTTGGCCCGCATGTCGAGAAAGTCGGTGGCTTCGTTGTGGTTCCAGCGACGGTCGGTCAGAAAACTGCCGTTGTCGTCCACCGGCACGCCACGCAGGCGGTTGCCGCCCAGGTTCTGGGTGATGTCGGTGAACTGCAGGGTCAACTCGCCGGTATCGCCCACGTCGAAGGCGAGCGACGCATCACCGATCACGCTTTCGCCGTCCGCGTTCCAGCGCACGCCCTGTTCGGTGTCGCCGTACAGCCCGGCGCGGTAGCGCACGCTGCCAGCGGTGTTCATCGGCCCGGTGGCCTCGATCGACGCAGCCCGGAAATCGTTGTTGCCGGCCTGCAGTTCAATGCGGCGCCCGGGGGTGGCTTTGGGCTTGCGCGTCACGTAGTTGATGACGCCTCCTGCATCGCCGCCGCCATACAGGGCACCGGCCGGTCCCTTCAGGACTTCCACGCGCTCGATGTTGAACAGCTGCGGCACCGAAAAGCCGGCATAGGGGTCGCCGCGCAGGCCGTCATACAGGACGTTTTCCTGCCGGAAGCCGCGCAGGGTCACGCCGGCATAGCTGAAAAAACTGATGCCGCTGATGCTGCGGTACAGGTCAGTGATCTGGCGTGCCGCCTGGTCTTCAATCAGCTCACGCGGCACCACCTGGATGGACTGCGGCACCAGCGCCAACGGTGTGTCCGTACGCGTGCCCACCGTTGCGTCGTCCACCCGGTAAAGCGTCTGGGCGCGCCCGAGCACCTGCACGGCGTCCAGCTGGCGCACATCGGGCGAAGAGGGTGGAGCCGCATGGGCCGAAGCGCAGGCCAGGGTCAGGGCCAGGCCCAGGGCAGAGAGACGAAGCGATGGGCGGGTCATCGGGCGCGGGGAGGGCTCAGGTGCGAATGAGAAATATTAACATGTAGGGCGGGTGAGTGAGGGTGGCTCGACCAGAGATCCGGGCTGCCTGGCTCATGCGTCCGGTTGCATGAGGTCTGGGTCACGCGCGCCAAAGCGATTTGATCCCGGCGTAGGGGGAAGCAGCATCAACGGGAAGAACACGAACACGCCCAACGGCACGAGGACGAGAAGCGCCAGCCAACCGGATTCGTCGATATCGTGAAGCCGCCGGATCGTGACGGCGATCAGGGGGATCACCAGGACGGGGGCCAGCAGCGCCGCCAGCACCATGCCCGTGATGACCCATCCAGCACTGTAGGTCCACATCATCAGGGCGTAGCAACCGCCAAGCGCGCCGAAGGCAAGCAGCGAGAACGCCCAGAACTCCCTGCGGCTGGCGCGCCCGGAGAACGTGCTGTAGCGCCTTAGAGGGAGCAGCGCCACTGCGATGCCGCGGGTCATGCCCGGCCGGCGGAGAGATGTGGTGGAAAAGATCGATGTCATGCGGGCTTCATCCAAATGGCCTGTCGGCGACACGGCCTCGCGCAGATACGTGCTGTCGCTTGCCTTGGGGACGGGTTGTGCGACGCCCAAGGCGGTGCTTGCCCGGTTGTATAGCATGGTGAATTCCAGTGCCTGCTGAACTACCCAGCGGCGGTAGGGGCGCCTCGGTGGCCGGCTCGACGGCCCGCTGTGATGCAGGGGCTCACACGCTGTACGCGCGGCGTTGATCCCGCCTCACGCACTCTGGCGCATTCGTCACTCTGCGAGATCGCAGGACAGCGCCATGGCCGATCTGGCTCCTGATCGTTTGGATGTGATCATCATCGGCGGCAGCTACGCCGGCATGTCCGCCGCGCTGCAGCTGGTCCGCGCCCGGCGCAAGGTGTTGATCATCGACGGGGGAAAACCGCGCAACCGGAATGCGCGCGTCGCCCATGGGTTCCTCGGCAGGGAAGGCCTGCCGCCGGCGGACATTGCCTCCCAGGCCCGCGACGAACTGCTGCGCTATCCCACCCTGACGTGGCTCACCGATACGGCGGTGTCGGCACAGGTGATCGATGACGGCGGGAGCTTCCAGGTCACGGTCGAAGAGGGCCAGACCTTCGTGGCGGATCGAGTGATCCTGGCCCACGGGGTGACCGACGACCTGCCCGACATCGACGGCATCGGCGAACGCTGGGGCCGGAGCGTTTTTCATTGCCCGTACTGCCACGGCTACGAGGTGTTCGAAGGGCGCATCGGTGTGATTGGCTGCGCGAAGGATGGTGGCGCGGCCCAGGCCCTGCTGCTCTGCGACTGGGGTCGGATCACGCTGTTCTGCAGCGAGGCATCCGCCAGGATCGATGCGGAGCAGCAGGCACGGCTGGAGGAGTGCGGCGTCGTGATCGAATCAGCGCAGGTGACGCGCGTGGAAGACACCGCCACGGTGGTGCTCGCCGATGGGCGGCGGGTGGAGGTGGATGCGCTCTTCATCTCGCCGCATTCGCGGCTGTCCACGGATCTCGCCGGGCAGCTGGGCTGCGAGTTGATGGATGGCGGCTGCATCACCACCGACTCGGCCAAACAGACCACGGTGCCGGGCGTGTTTGCCTGCGGCGATGCGGCCCGGATGGCGGGCAGCATCGCGTTGGCAGTGGGCGAGGGCGCGCTGGCAGGTGTGGCGGTGCACCACTCGCTGATGGGGCTGCTGGAGTGACGCAGTCTTAATGTAACTAATAGTGTTACATTAAGGTCCGCTGCAACCAAGGTGGTCCGGATGTCCTTCTCTGATCCCGATGCCGTCGCCCAGTACGCCGACAACCTCGTCCGCCAGGTACCCGGCGTTCACGCGTTGCACCAGATGGCCCACGTCCTGCTGGCCGAACACGTGCCAGCGCAGGGTCGCGTATTGGTCCTGGGAGCCGGCGGTGGCATGGAGCTGAAGGCATTCGCAGAAGCGAGTCCTGCCTGGCGGTTCACCGGCGTGGACCCCTCCGCCGAGATGCTAGGGCTGGCGAAGCGCACGCTGGGAGTCGAGCCGTCCGCCCGCGTGGACCTTATCGAAGGCTATATCGACAGCGCGCCGGATATCGCGTTCGATGGCGCCACCTGCTTGCTGACGCTTCATTTCCTGTCAACGGAAGAGCGTCTGAAGACGCTGTGCGCACTGCGGCGTCGACTCAAGCCAGGTGCACCGTTGATCATCGCGCACCATAGCGTGCCGAGCGAGCTGTTGGAGAAACACAGGTGGTTTCAGCACTGGGCTGCGTTCGCAGCGGCGCGCGGTCTGGTGGGAGAGACTGCAGCTGCACGTGCCGACAGCATCGCCAACCGGCTGCCCACGTTGTCGCCGGAGCAAGAGGTCGCGATGCTCGAGGAGGCGGGATTCGAGCGGTCGGATCTGTTCTATGCCGCGCTGTCATTCCGAGGTTGGGTGGCGTACGCCGGCGATGCACACGGCTAGCCTCCCACTGCTCTCTGCCCGGGTCGGGCCAGAGAGCGGTGGGGTCAAGACTCAGCGGCGAGCGTCATCCCGCGCCTTGCCCACGTCGCTTTGGACTTCGCCAACACCCTTCTGGATCTTGCCTTCCACTTCCTTCGTCTTGTCGCCGGTGACCTTGCCCACGACTTCCTTTACGGTGCCCTTGACCTGGTTCTTGGCGCCTTCAGTGCGATTCTTGTCCATGGTTGACTCCACGATTGGTTAGAGAGAGGGCCCGTGTTGCTGGGCATCTCCACCCTGACGGGAAGGCGGTGGCGCGAAGGTGAAATCCGCCGCGGGTGCGGAATCCGTTCAAGCGCCGGAAAGGTTGACGCTCACGCGCGCTGCACGTCATTCATCCGCATCGCGCTCGTCCCCTCCATCGCCGTCCCATCCCTGCAGCTCGGCGGTTCCTGCCGCGGCATCCGGATCGACAGGTTCCAGCAGCGTGTAATCGTCACGCGCTGGATCGCGGAAGGCACGGCTCACGGGATACGCCTCCAAGGCCGGCCTGGACGCTCGGGCACTCAACGCCGCGGGCGTTTTGAAAGCACCGCTGAGCCAGTCAAGCGCCGTACCGGCATCGATGAAGATTGGTCCATCCGGGGTCAGTGGCGCAGGGATCGCGGTGTTGGGACCGGTCAACACCGTGAAGCTGTCCAGCTGCTGGCCGTCGTCGCCTTCCCAGTGCTCCCAGAGACCTGCCGCCAGCAGGGCCAGGCCATCGCTGCGCTGCACGAACAGCGGCCACGGCGGTCGGCGCTGCCGGTCCCATTTGTAGTATCCGCTCAGGGGCAGCACGCACGGGCGCTGCGCCCACGCCTGCGCGTAGATGCGGCTGCGGGGCGCGCGATCCAGGCGGGCGGTGACGGTCGTGTAGGGCGTGGCCGGTTCCTTGGACCAGCGCGGCACCAGGCCCCACACCATATCGGCCACCGCGATCGAACCATCGTGGTCACGCGCGAGCACGGTCGCGATGCCGCCCTTGCCGATGTTGTAGTGGTCCGGCGCGGTCGCCAGCGCGCGTGCCAGTGCGGCGGGAAGCCCGTCGGGCAGGGAGGCGGTATCGGCGATGGCTTGGGCGAATCGACGCATGCGTGGCGCAGTGTCCAGTGTGCTCAGTTGTCGGGATGCGGCTCCCCGAGCGCCGCGCGTCGTGCCTGGAACACCTCCGGCGTCTGTGGCTTGACGAACAACGCCACCAGCTCGGGGTACTCGGCCTTCACCGCCTTCTCGATCCGCGTGATGCACGCCTCGATCTGCGGCGTGGTGCGATCATCTTCGAATTCCGCACTCAGCATCGCCACGACCTGGTCCGGGCCCATCTGCATCGTGGTCACGCCATTGGCGCGGCGCAGATCGGCATCGGAGCTGGCCACGGCGAGGATGCGCTTGGCCACGCTCGGGTGCGCCGGCTCGCCCACCAGCAGGCCTTTGGTTTCGCGGGCGAGCAGGAAGGCGGTGACGGCCAGCACGCCGGCGATGCACAGCGAGGCCACGCCATCCAGGATCGGCATCTCCAGCAGCTGCGCGGCGAGCAGGCCGACCAGCGCGAAGCCCAGGCCGAGCAGGGCGGCACTGTCTTCCAGCAGCACGGTGAACGTGGACGGGTCCTTGCTGCGGCGGAAGGCCTCGAAGTAGCCCAGCGAACCCTTGGTGGCGCGGAACTCCCGCAGCGCGATCCACCACGAGGTGCCCTCGAACACGATCGAGACGCCGAGCACGATATAGCTGATCAGATGGTTGGTGGCCGGCTCGGGATTGCGGATGTGCTGGATGCCTTCGTACGCCGACACACCGGCGCCGGCCGCGAACACCAGCAGTGCCACGATGAAGCTCCAGAAGTACAGCTCGCGCCCGTGGCCGAAGGGATGCAGGGTGTCCGGCTTCTGCTCCGCCCGGCGCAGGCCATACAACAGCAGCAGCTCGTTGATGGTATCCACCAGGGAGTGGACGCCCTCGCTGAGCATGGCCGAACTGCCGGAGATGCCGGCGGCGACGAACTTGGCGATGGCGATGGCGAGGTTGCCGGCGAGGGCGGCATAGATGACGAGACGGGAGCCAGTCGGCTTGGCCATGGCGGTCAGTGGGACGGGGAGGGTGCGCGCATCATCGCGGACGGCGCGTCCCGGGCGCGTGCACGCGGGCGACCGCGCCCGCTGCGCTCACAGCAGCGACCGCACCGAACTCACCAGCTGCTTGAGCGTGAAGGGTTTGCGGAGCAGTTTGATGTCGTCGCCGCGGAAATCGGGACGGGCACCCGCAGCCCCGGCGTAGCCGGTCACCAGCAGGATGGGCATGGCCGGGTGCAGCGTGGTGGCGATGGTGGCCAGGTCGCGGCCATCCATGCCGGGCAGGCCGACATCGGACACCAGCAGATCGAACGGACCGTCACGCTTGAGGCATCCCAGTGCGGTTTCAGCGTCGGCGACATCGAGGACATCGAAGCCGTCGTCGCTGAGGATGTCCTTGGTCATCTCCCGGATGGGTGCGTCGTCTTCAACCAGCAGGACGCGGCATCGCGGGTGGGTACGGGCAGCACTCATTTCGGGTGGAGATCCTCGTGGCGTGCAGCCACCTGTGCGGATCTCCACCTTAGCGCCCGTGCGTGTTAGCTGGCCGTGCATCGCACGCCTGCCCGGCGTCATGACGGCCGGGAACTCCTGTCACGGCTCCTGCCTGGCCCGGGGGCCTCAGTTCAACGCGGCACCGCTGTGGGCGGCGCTTTCATCCTGCAGCGAGGTGCGGATGGAGCGCGCCAGATCGCTGCGGGTGAACGGTTTGGCCAACAGGGCGATGCTGCGGCTGACCGTGCCGCTGGCGTCGATATCGCGCGGATACCCCGAGGTGAACAGCACCCGCAGGCCGGGCTTGCGGGCCAGCGCCTCCTTGGCCAGCGCCCAGCCGGACATGCCCGGCATCACGATGTCGGAGAACAGCAGGTCCACGCGCACGTCCGTGCGGTCGAGCAATCGCAGCGCGGACGGGCCGTCATGGGCTTCGAGCACGCGATAGCCCAGCTGGCGCAGGGTGTCCACGGTATAGGCACGGACATCGTCGTTGTCCTCGGCGACCAGGACCGTCGTTTCCTTCTCGGCCTCGAAGGCATCGAGCGCTTGGGCGTCGGCCATGCGGGTGCTGGGCAGGGCGGCCGCAGAACGCGGGAACAGCAGCGTGATCGTGGTACCGGTGCCCTCGGCGGAATCCAGCAGGACGTGCCCACCGGACTGCTTGGCGAAGCCGTACACCATGGACAGGCCCAGTCCGGTGCCGCGGCCGACCTCCTTGGTGGTGAAGAACGGCTCGAACACCCGCGCCATCACCTCCGGCGACATACCCTGGCCGGTATCGCGCACGCGGATCATGGCGTACTGGCCGGGAGGGACGTCGGGGTGCTGTGCCGCGTAATCCTTGTCCAGATGGATGTTGTCCACCTCGATCGTCAGGCGCCCGCCCTCGGGCATGGCATCGCGTGCGTTGACCGCGAGGTTGAGGATCGAGGCCTCGAGCTGACTCGGATCGATCTCCACGCACCAGATATCCGGGCTGTGCAGCATGTCGATCTGCACCAGCTCGCCCAGCGATCGCTTGAGCATGTCCTGCATGCCACGCATTTCTTCGTTCAGATCGACCGGCATGTTCTTCAGCGGCTGCCGGCGCGAGAACGCGAGCAGGCGCTGGGTGACGTTGGCCGCGCGCATGACGCCCTTCATGGCGTTGTCGAGCGCGCGCGAGGAGTTGCCCGCCGCGTCGCCGAGCCGGTCGGTCAGCATCTTGGCGTATTCGACGTTGCCGGCGATCACGGTCAGGATGTTGTTGAAGTCATGCGCGATGCCGCCCGTCAGCTGGCCGACCGCCTCGATCTTCTGGCTGTGCCGGAGCGCTTCTTCGGCCTGCCGGCGCGCGGTGGTTTCAACGGCCTCGGAGACGACAGCGGTGATCCGCGCCTGATGATCGAACAGGGGCCGGAACGAGAAGTCGAACGTGCGCTTGCCGGTCGGCAGGCGCAACTCCAGTTCATGGCGCGAAGCAGTACCGGCTGCGGCCTCCAGGATGGCGGTGCATACCACGCCGGGCACGCCGGGCGTGTCGGCGAACCACGCCGATTCGCAGTACAGGTTGCCGCGCACGTCCTGCTTGTCGGCCAGGATGGCGGCCAGCGAAGCGGAATTGGTGTCGATGATGTAGCCATCCAGCGTCAGCAGGTTCTGGTGCTGGAAGCTGGATTCGAACAGCGCCTGCAGCCGGCTTTCGCTGCGGTGCAGGGCCGAGGTCCGCTCGTCCACCTGGCGCTCCAGTGATTCGTTGCTGGCTTTCAACAGGGCCTGCGCCTGCTTGAGCTCGCTGATGTCACGGGCCATGGCGTAGTAGCCCACCACCGATCCGTCGGGGCCCAGTTCGGGCACGCAGTCCACCTGCGCATGGCGTGGGGCGCCGTTGCTGCGCAGGGACAGCATGTCGAAGCTCACCTTCTCGCCGGCCAGTACGCGGTCGAGATGCTGCTGGATGCTGTTGAAGGCGTTCTCGCCGATGACCTCGCGCGTATGCCTGCCGACCAGGGTATCCGGGGTCAGCCCATGCCACTCGAAGTACGCATTGTTGGCGAAGCGGTAGCGGTGGTCGTGGCCAAAGTAGGCGATCAGTGCCGGCAGCGAATCGGTGATCAGTTTCAGCCGCTGGTGGCTGTCACGCAGCTCGGCTTCCACGCGCAGCAGCCGGCGGCGCTCCTGCGCCTCCTGGATGGCCCGGACGACCGCATCGGGGAGCCGCTGCAGGCGCGACTTGACCACGTAATCGCGCGCGCCGCGCTTGAGCGCCTGCACCGCCAGCTCTTCGGTGAGCGTGCCGGAGACGAAGATGAAGGGCGTCTCGGGCGCGATCTCGCTGGCAAGCGTGAGGGCGGCGTCGCCATCGAAGCCCGGCAGCACGTGGTCGGCCAGGATCACATCGAAGGAGGCCGTGCCCAAGGCGTCGAGCATGCCCTGGTGCGACCAGGTGCGCTCGGCCGTGAACGGCAGGCCGGCGCGCCGCAGCTGCGCGCTGATCAGCTCTGCATCCAGTGCGCTGTCTTCGACCATCAGGATGCTGATGGTCCCCGTTGTGGCAGCCTCAGCCATCGCTTCTACTCTTCGCGCCGAACAGCGTGCCGTGCGGCGGCGGCTGGTTGGTGATGCCCCAGAACATGCCCAACCCCTGGATCGCCTCCAGGAATTCCTTGAAATCCACCGGCTTGACCACGAAGGCGTTGACGCCCAGCTCGTAGCTGCGGATCAGGTCCTGCTCCTCCCGCGAGGAGGTCAGCATCACCACCGGGGTGCTGCTCAGTGCGCGGTCGGTGCGGATCTCCTTCAGCACCTCCAGGCCGTTGAGCTTGGGCAGCTTGAGGTCCAGCAGCACGACCACGGGCCCGCCGTGCATGGCCCCTTCGTAACGTCCTTGGCAGCGCAGATACTCCAGCGCTTCCACGCCGTCGCGCACATGGGTCACGTCGTTGAGCAGCTGGCAGCGCGCAAGCGCCGCCATCGTCAGTTCGGCGTCTTTCGGGTTGTCTTCTACGAGCAGGATCGGTCGCAGATCTCTCATAGGTGGTCTCCAGCAGCAAAGGGGATGGTGAAAAAGAAGGTCGCGCCGGCGCCAACCTGGCCCTGGGCCCAGGTGCGGCCGCCATGGCGGGTGATGATGCGGCGCACGTTGGCCAGGCCGATGCCGGTGCCTTCGTACTCATCGACGTGGTGCAGCCGCTGGAACACGCCGAACAGCTTGTCCACGTAGCGCATGTCGAAACCGCAGCCGTTGTCTTTCACGAAGAAGACGTCCTCGGTGTCCGTGCGTTCGTGCCCGATCTCGATGCGGGGTTCGGGCGTGTCGCGGGTGAACTTGATCGCGTTGGCCAGCAGGTTCTGCCAGACCAGCCGCAGCATGCCGGGGTCGGCCAGCACCTTGGGCAGCGTTGCGATCTGCCAGTCGATGGCGCGGCCGGTGTATTCCATGTCGAGCTTGTGGCGCACGTCATCCACCAGGGCCGTCATCTCCATTGCGATCTGGCCCATGGTCGAGCGGCCCATCTGCGAAAAGCTGAGCAGGTCATCCACCAGCGTCCCCGCGGATTTTGCCGACTCCACGATGGTCTGCAGGAATCTCTTTTCTGAATCGTTCAATCTCTCGCCGGCGGAGGACCACAGCAGTTCCGAGTACCCCACGATGTGGCGGAACGGCGCGCGCAGGTCATGGCTCACCGAATAGGAGAACGCTTCGAGCTCCTTGTTGCTGCGCTGCAGCTGCTCGTTCAACGCGGCCATTTCCTCGGCCTTGCGCAGGACGATGTCCACGATCGCGGTGCGCAGTTCCAGCGAGGCATCCCGGTCCACTTCGTTCCAGGGCATGGACTGCCCGCGCACGGTCTGCTTCCAGCCCTCGAAGGAGGTCCTCGGCGACAGGGGCTGACCGGTCTCTTCCTTGCGCGGATCACCACCCCAGCGCACGGTGCGGACCACCTCCGGCCGGAACCACATCACGAAACTCTCGTGAACCTGCGAGATGGAGATGGCCAGCACCCCACTGGCGACGTCGGCGAAGGCCTGCGCCTCTTTCCATCGCTGCGGCAGCGTGTCGGTGCAGAAGATATCGCCTTCGATCTGCTGCGCCGTCAGCCACTGGACCAGCTGCATCACCTGGCGCTGGCTCGGACAGTCGCCGTGCAGGATGCACTCCCCCTGGTGCACGATCGCCGCGCCGGTGGACTGGGTCAGCGCGAGCAGGCTGTGCTGGTCGCGGCCGAGCGCGGCCATGAAGTCGGTATCGCCGGCCATCCGCCCGAGCAGCCGGACCTGGATCGCCCGGCGCGCGATCCGCTCTTCGATCAGCACCGCGCGCTCCTTCAGCGTTATCTGCAGTGACAGGATCTGGCCAATGAACTCGCAGGCGGTGCGCACGTGGTAGGGCACCCGGCGCGCGGCCTGGTTATGGCAGGAGATCAGGCCCCATAGTTCGTCTTCGCACAGCACCGAGACCGACATCGATGCACCGGTCCCCATGTTGCGCATGTACTGCAGGTGCACTGGCGAGACGCTGCGCAGCATCGCCGGGCCCAGGTCCGTGGGCGGCGCGTCGGTGAGGGCCGGCAGGCGCACCAGCGGCACGGGGGTGTAGTGGCTGTCGGCGATGAGCCGGACCCGGTTCTGCCGATACAGCTCGCGTGCCTGGGCCGGGATGTCCGATTCCGGGAAGCGCAGGTCGAGGTAGGAGGGCAGTACGGTATTGCGATCTTCGGCCACCACAGCGCCATTCCAGTTCCGGTCGAACTGGTAGAGCATCGTGCGATCGAAGCCGGTCAGGGCGCGGATGTGCTCGGCCGCGAGCTCGCATAGCGCCTGGGTGGTGGGCGCACGCTCGATGGCGTCCATGAAGCGGCGGATCGAGGGGTACAGGTCTCCCAGCGAGCCCGGCTCGCCCGGCACCGGGGCTTCCAGTTCGATGATGATCTGATCGCCGATCCGGTGCGCCACGGTGTGGTGATGGCCCGCGGTGCCCACCGGGTGCGTCCCCATGAAATGCGAGGCGCCTTGCTCCAGCGCTTCCAGCAGCGGCCTGCAATGGGCCAAGGTACCGCCGAGCACCGCCTCCAGGGAGTGCCCCAAGGGGTCGCCGAGCGCCTCGATGAGGTCCGGTTGCGCCACTGCGCGGGCGTTGACCGTCAATGTCAGGTGATCGAGGACCAGGATCAATCCGTAAGGCTGGATTGCGCCGGGGGTACGGATCGGCTCACGCGCGCAGCTGGACAGCTCCAAGGCGCTTGCGCCGGAATTCCTCGAGGACATTCATTGACTCCTGCTCATTGCCAGTGGTGGCCACCGCCCGAATGGCACGGCGTCGCCTGGTCGTCAGGAGCTCACACCGTCCACTGCGACGCGGTGTGCCACAGTTCCCTTATTTTTGCATAGGCGTTGATCCCGATCTGTGAGGATGCGACGGCGTTCCTTGCCTTGTCGGTCGGGTCAGCCCCGTTGGCCGGCCAGCGCTCGCCGACCATCGTCATCACCGTGTTGCATGGCGCCGATGGCAGGCTGATGGGCGCAGTGATGCCAGTGCTGATTTGCCGCCGTCGCCCGCATCGGAGAACATAGGGGCATGAAGCGCCCGTTGGCCGGGCGCCGTGCCGCACGTGCGCCGCCATGCCGCCGCTGCGTGCCCATGGAGGAGGGAAACCGGCGTGAAACCCCTGCAAGGAATCCAGGTATCGGTCTATACCCGCTGGCATCAACTGGCCGTGCCATTGGCCTTCGCGCTGGCCGCCGGCATTTTCATGCTCATCGTGCTCAATCGCGGCCCGGTCGGCATCGCGATCGTGGCTGCCCTGCTGTGCCTGGCTATTCCGCCGTTGCTCGCATTCCAGGGATTTCCCACCCGCAACGAGGTGATGGTGATGCCCGACGGCCTGATGTTCTCCCGGCGCGATGCGGTGCCCTTTGCAGAGCTGTCCCGTTGGGGAACCGACGACTACCTCACACTGGTGCGGCCGGGCAGGACGACACTGATGGTGAGCGCGGCGGACCTGCAGAGTCGTGATCGGCTGCTGCGCGAGTTCCAGCACGCGCTGGACACTTGGCAACGGCAGCAGCCAGCGCTGACCGAACCGATCCGACGCACCCGGTTCTATGGTTCCGTACGTGCCCGCGCCATCGGTGCCTTGATCGTCGGGCTGGGAGCAATGTGTATTGTCATGGCGCTGCGGTTGCGTGAGCCGTCAATAGAATTGGCCATTGTCGGGGCGCTGGGCGGAGTGTGCGGGGTTTTCATGCTGCTGGGCCGTCGCGTCTGAGCAGTGGCGGGGCGCTGCGCATGAAAAGGCGCCGTGCGCTCAGACATCGATCCGCGCGGCTGCGCGCAGACCAATGGCCGCGCCACCCGCCTTGGGCGGTTTGTACTCGCAGCGCGGATACCCCGAGCACGACTCGAACGCGCCATACGGCCCGCTGCGCGGCACGATCACGCCCACCCTGCAGGCCGGGCACGCCTGCTCGTGGATCGTCTCGCCAGCCATCGAGGTCACCCGCACCGCGCCGTCGTTGACCAGCTCGCTCAGGAAGGCGGAGCGGCGGCCCTGCACGGTGAACATCGCCACCGAGCGGCGCGCACGCGTCAGCGCGACATAGAACAGGCGGCGCTCCTCGCCGAGCGGATAGGGATCGCTGTCCGGCATCGCCAGCGTCAGGACCGGGTCATCGGCGCGGGTATTGGGGAAGCGGTGATCCAGCATGCCGGGCAGGATCACGTAGTCCGCCTCGGCCCCCTTCGAGCGGTGCGCGGTGAGGAAGCTGACCTCCATGAGCTGCCCATGGCGTGCGCGCCAGGTGGCTGGCAGCAGGGCGCGGTCGGCGTTATAGCGGCCGAGCACGAAGACGGTGACCTTGCCGTCGCGGCCCGGCGGTACCTGGCCGCTCAGCAACTGCTGGTGCAGCTGCTGCAGGTACTGCTCGACCGCGCCGGCCAGCCGGTCGCGCGAGGCCACCTGGAAGGCCTGCAGCACCGCGCCATACGAGGGCGTGACCGAGTGGACGTCCTTGGGGATCTGCGCCGGATTGCGTGACACGAAGGCACTGGAGACATCACACAGCGCCTGCGGGCAGCGGAAGGTCTGCTCGAGCTTGAGCACCTGGCCCTGTCCGAACCACGCCACGAAACCCGTCATGACCGACACGTCGGCACCGGCGAACCGGTTGATCGACTGCCAGTCATCGCCGACCGCGAACAGATGCCTGCCCGGTGCCTGCACCAGCGCACGGCACAGCCGCGCGCGGGCCCGCGAGGCATCCTGGAATTCGTCGGCCATCACCAGGTCGAACGGGGCCACGTAACGCCCCTGTTCCAGATGTTCGGCGGCCTGGTTGAGCATGTCCTCGAAGTCGATGCCGCCTTCGGCGACCAGCGCATCGTCCCAGCCCTCCAGGATCGGCAGGATCAGTTCGAGGAAGAGACGGTAACGGTGCTTGAAGTGATCGTCGGGCAGGCGGCGCAGGCGCTCGACCATGTCCTGCATGCCCAGCCCGTTGCTCTTGGCGTGGCTGATGAAGGTGCGCACCAGGCCGATCAGCTCGGTATCCGGCATCGGCGTCGCGCCGCCTTCGGGCAACGCGCGGTCCGGATTTGGGTCGAGCACGACACCGTGCCGTGACAGCGCCTCGCCCAGCCGCACGAACAGTTCGCCGGTACGCAACTGGTGGGAGGTGGTTTCGATCCGCTCGTTGCCGTAACGGGTGCCTTGGCGGCCCTCGTGATGCGCCGGCGCACGGCCGTGAACGTCCGGGGCGAGGTGATCGTGATGCAGCGCAATGCCTGGATAGTGGAAATCCGGGCGGTACTGGCGGTACTCGTCCGTCCCGGCATCGAACGTGTCGTGTCGTGCATAGACGTACTCCACGCCGCTGTAGAACAGCCAGTCGGCGATCACGCACTCCTCGATGCTGCGCGCGCGCTCGCCGCGCAGCGTACGCACGTATCCCTGGCCGTCCTTGTCCCATTCCTCGGCGTCCAGCGCACCGCCGATGACGGGCAGATCGCGGCCGAACACCAACCGGAACATGTCCCACTGCGTTCGGAAATGCAGGGAGCGGTCTTTCAGCGCATCGATGATTTCGGCCAGCCGATGGAAGCCCTGCGTCGCGTCGACCGCCCAGTCCGGCACCTGCGGCATCCGCCCGGTCGCCTGGGCGATGATGTGCCGGCCCAACGCATGGAACGTGCGTGCTTCCACCCGCACCCCGTCCAGGCCGACGCGCGCGAAGGCCCGGTCGGCACGCGCCTGCAGTTCGGCCGCGGCGTCCTTGTTGAAGGCGAGCATGACGATACGTTCGGGTGCGACCAGGCCGCGTTCGATGGCGTAGGCCGCCTTGGCGACCATGGTCGAGGTCTTGCCAGAGCCGGCCGCGGCCACCACCTGGACGCGGTTGTCGAAGCAGATCACCGCGCGGGCCTGCTCATCGGTGAGGGGGCGGCTTTCGACACGGTCCAGCAGCGGGCGGCTGGCGATCCGCTCGCGCGCCTGATGCGCTTCATTGCGGCGCGCCCACATCGCTGGCCAATCGGCCAGCCACAGCATCAGCGCTTCCTCGATCACCGAGGGGTCGCCATCCAGTTCGCTGCGCAAGCCGGCGTCATCGAACACCGCCCACAGCGCTTCTTCATCGAGCGGCAGGGTGGGGCGCGCCTGCAGCAGGGCCTGCTGCTGCTCGTGGGTCAGCCAGAGCGACTCCTCGTCGGCCAGATCGGTGGCGGTCTGCACCTGCGTGAGCCAGCGCTGGATCGCGGCGTGGGCCTGCCCGAACAGGGCGACATGGTCACGCTGGCGCTGCATTCCACGCCGCGCATCCAGTGCCGACACCAAGCCGCGCGCGGACGTCGTCGGCAGGCCGCCGAGAGTCAACGGGGCGTGGCCCTCGCGATGCAGGGTGAGGCGCGCCCAGGGCAGGCGCGGGTGCACCTGCAGCGCGTCCAGCGGCGCGTGATGCACCTGACCGTCGACGGTCAGGACCAGCTGTTCGTCTGCCAGGCGCAACTGCCAGTGCGGCGATCGCGTCAGGCGTTGACCCCAGTGGCTCGGGGCCCATTCGTACGTCATCGGTGTGTCCAGGTGCGGCCCTCGTGGCGGCCGTGGCCGGGGCAGCACGAGTGGCGCGGTGTGAGCGGACACCCATGATAGGGGAAATAAAAAAAATCCCCGCGCGCTTACTGCTGCAGCACCGGCGCGTTGCGCGAGCGGCGGTCCACCAGCATCGCCACGCCCCACAGCAGCAGGCCACCCAGCGCGGTCGCCGCACCGACGTAGCCGGTCACGGCGGGGCTGAAGCCGGCGCCGATGGCCATGCCACCGAACCACGGGCCGAGCGCATTGGCGGTATTGAAGGCCGCATGGTTGGAGGCCGCGGCCAGCGTCTGCGCTTCACCGGCGACATCCATCAGGCGCGTCTGCAGTACGGCCGCCAATGCGCCCATGGTGCCGACCGCGATGATCATCGGGAACACGCTCCACACCGACTGCGCGGCGATCGGGAAAGCCAGCAGCACGATGATCGACCAGACCAGCACCACGGCCGCCGCGCGGAACTGGAAGCGGTCCACCAGCCAACCACCGGCCACGTTGCCGATGATCGCGCCGACGCCGAAGATGCCCACGGCCAGCGGCATCCACGATTCGGCCAGGCCGGTGACCTGCACCAGGGTCGGGGCGAGGTAGGTGAACACGCAGAACATGCCGGCAAAGCCGACCGAGCCGATCGCCAGTGCCAGCCACACCTGGGTGCGGTTGAAGGCGCGCAGCTCGCGCATCGGCGAGGTCCGGACTTCATCCGGATCGGGCAGCAGGAAGCGCGCGATCATCGCCACGGTGGCGATCGCCAGCACACTGACCAGGGCGAACGCGGTGCGCCAGCTGACCTGCTGGCCGAGCCAGGTGGTCAGCGGATTGCCGACCAGGATCGCGACAGAGAGGCCGAGCAGCACCTTCGATACCGCCGCGCCGCGCTGGGCGGGCGGACTGATCGCGGCGGCCACCAGCATCGCCACGCCGAAGTAGGCGCCGTGCGGCAGGCCGGCGACGAAGCGCGCGAGCAGCATCGTGCCGTAGTTCGGCGCCAGTGCGCTGGCCAGGTTGCCGATCGCATAGAAGCCCATGAGGGCGAGCAGCAGGCTGCGCCGGGCGAAACCGGCACCGGCGAAGGCCAGCACCGGCGCACCGACCACCACGCCGATGGCGTAGGCGCTGATCAGGTGGCCGACCTGGGTCTCGCTGATCGACAGCCCACGGCTGATCTCCAGCATCAGTCCCATGCTGGCGAACTCGCTGGTGCCGATGGCAAAGCCGCCCAGCGACAAGGCCAGCAGGATCAGGGTGCGCTCGCGCGGCGAGAGCCGGGCGGCCAGGGAAACGGGGGAGGAGCTCATGCGGGCAGGACGTGACCAGAAGGCGGCCGCCTATTGTACTGCTGCGGCGCAACATACTGCCGACCCCTGCGCTGGGACGCTGTGGTGCGTGAAGGTCGTGATCTCCCGCTGGCGCTGTCGGCGCAGCGCCATGATGCATGGGTAGCCCTGACATATCCGCCCGTGTACAGTCCGGGCGATGGGTCCGGCTACGCCGTGTTCACGTCCGAACGGCAAGGATCACCCCCCCCCTGCTGCTGTCGCTGGAAACAGGCGCGTAGCGAGGGGGGGCGTTGTTGTGGCGACGCGACGACGGGGCGTATGCACGACGAAGTGAAAGAAACGCGTACGGTGCGACCCAGGCGCCGGCGCAGGCCGTAGCGCCCTGTGGGGCGCGTCATGGAGGATAGGGTTTGTCCACGCAGAAGATTGTTGTTCCCGCCGTCGTCATCGTGTTGACCGTGATTGCCGGCTACTGCTTTGCCGGGTATCTCACCTTGTTGTTGCTGGGCCTGGATACCGGGCTGTTCAAGTGGAACACCTATCTGCAGTACCTGCAGGCACTGGATCAGCCGGTCGTGGCGCCGTACGTCACCAAGATCAAGCTGGCCGGCGTGGTCGGTTTCGGGCTTCCGCTGCTGCTGTCCCTGGTGGCGATGTTCCTGATGTTCCGGTCGAAGAAGACCTCGCTGCACGGTGACGCGCGCTTTGCCCAGGCTGCGGACCTGGCCAGGCACGGGCTGTTCAAGAAGACCGGCAACGGCATCGTGGTGGGCCGCTTCGGCGGCAAGCTGGTGCGCCTGAGTGGCCAGCAGTTCGTGATCCTGGCCGCCCCGACCCGCTCGGGCAAGGGCGTGGGCGTGGTCATCCCCAACCTGCTCGAGTACGACGAGTCGGTGGTCGTGCTGGACATCAAGCAGGAAAACTTCGACCTGACCAGCGGCTGGCGTGCCAGCCAGGGCCAAGAGGTGTTCCTGTTCAATCCTTTCGCCGAAGACCGCCGTACCCATCGCTGGAACCCGCTCAGCTATGTTTCCGACGACCCGGCCTTCCGCGTCTCCGAGCTGATGAGCATCGCCGCGATGCTGTATCCGGACGGGTCGGACGATCAGAAATTCTGGGTCAGCCAGGCGCGCAACGCGTTCATGGCGTTCAGTCTGTACCTGTTCGAGAACCGCGACGATGCGCGCAGCAATGGCTTCCCGGGCGAAGCGCAGGACATGCCCACCCTGGGCGCGCTGTTCCGCCTGTCCACCGGCGATGGCAGCGACCTCCGGAAGTACCTGCAACGCCTGGCCAGCCAGACCTACCTGAGTGGCAACGCCAAGTCGGCCTTCGCCAACCTGCTGTCCCAGGCCGATGAGACGTTCGCTTCGATCATGGGCACCTTCAAGGAGCCACTCAACGCCTGGATCAACCCGGTGCTGGACAAGGCCACCAGCGGCAACGACTTCCTGCTGACCGACCTGCGCAAGAAGAAGATGACCATCTATATCGGCATCCAGCCCAACAAGCTGGCCGAAAGCCGCCTGATCATCAACCTGTTCTTCAGCCAGATCATCAACCTCAACACCAAGGAACTGCCCAAGTCCAACCCGGACCTGAAGTATCAGTGCCTGCTGTTGATGGATGAATTCACCGCGATCGGCAAGGTCGACATCATTGCCTCGGCGGTGTCCTACATGGCCGGCTACAACGTGCGTCTGCTGCCGATCATCCAGAGCATGGCCCAGCTCGATGCCACCTATGGCCGGGATGTGTCGCGCACCATCATCACCAACCACGCCCTGCAGATCCTGTACGCGCCGCGGGAGCAGCAGGATGCCAACGACTACTCCGAGATGCTCGGCTACAGGACCATCCGCAGGAAGAACGTCACCCACGCCCGCGAGAAGACCCATAGTTTCACCGAGGAGCGACGCGCGCTGATGCTGCCGCAGGAGCTCAAGGCGATGGGCAACGATCACGAGGTGTTCCTGTACGAGGGCATCCCGCACCCTGTGAAATGCGACAAGATCAAGTACTACAAGGATCGCTACTTCACCTCGCGGCTGTTGCCGAAGACGTCCGTCCCGAACCTCAATATCTGATCAGCTTGGCATCAATTGTGTGATGCACGTCAAAGAAGTGGCGTTTGAAAACGTTTTTTTGCTCGTGATTTGACGCGGAATTGACGCTGGCCTGTGGCATCGTGTTCATGATGGTGAGCTGCTTTCGTCGTCGTTTTTGTCTGGCATGCGACGCGGAAGCCGAGCATCGAATCGTTGCAGGGAAGTCATGGACGGCATTGTCGAAGGGATGTGGATGTGGGGCGATGGGGCCGGGCGATACGCCCGGGGCGCTTGCACATCGGTATATGCAACCATGGGCTGCACAAGCGGGCGGGGGCCGAACGCAGTAGTCCAGGATGTTTCACCACTCCATCTGCCATAGCCAACTGCCCCCGGGTCCTCATCCACCCGGCGCAGTGAGTTGCTGCCAGTCAATCGAATCAAGCCGCGTTACGTACGTCATAGGGAAGTCCGTATGAAGCAAGCGTATCTGTCACAGGGATTCATCGTCGCCGCCGCCGCACTGATGCTGGCCGGCTGCGCCACCAAGCCGGCCCCGGATATCGGCGGCCGCTGGAAGCCGGTCAACCGCTTCGCCAGCACCACCATGGAAATTCCGCTGTACACCAGTTACGTGTACCAGGCCACGCCGATGGACGGCACGCTGAAGACCATGCTGGAACGCTGGGCCAAGGATTCGGGCATGACCCTGGATTACCGGATCAGCTCGGACTACACGCTCTACGGTGCCGTCTCCGGCATCGGGACCACCAATCCACAGCAGGCGATGGTCGACCTCAGCTCCGCCTATGCGGCGCAGGGCGTGTCGGTGTCCATCGTCGGCAATCAGATTGTCGTGCAGGCCGCTGCGTCGCCCACCGTTTCGGCGGCTGCGGCCGACGCGTCCAGCGGCAGCTGACGCGGGTTGAGTATCGGTAAACGTGATGCTCCCCGCGTACCGCGCAGGGGTGCCGCGCCCATTGACGTTCCAGTAGTACGGATGAACCCATGTTCCGAAAGAAGGAAACAGGCAGTAGCCAGAAGGTCGACCAGGCGGTCGCCAAAGCGGTGAGCTACGAGCTGACCGTGGCCGACATGGCACGGCGCAGCGAGCGCCGCGCATGGTGGGTGGCCTCGGCCTCGCTGGTGATGTCGCTGGCCCTGGCCGGCGGCTACTACTACATGCTGCCGCTGAAGGAGAAGGTGCCCTTCCTGGTGATGGCCGATGCCTATACCGGTACGGCGACCGTGGCGCGGCTTACCGGCAACTTCGAAAACCAGTCCATCACCGCCAGCGATGCGATCAACCGCAGCAATGTGGCGCAGTACGTGATGGCGCGGGAGTCCTACGACTTCGCGGTGATGGGGCTGCGCGACTGGCAGTTGGTCTTCGTCATGTCTGATGACCTGGTGGGCGGCTCGCTCAGGGCGCGCTATGCCAACAACAACCCGCAGAGCCCGTTCAACATGTACGGCAAGGAGCGCGCGATCCGGGTCAAGATCCTCAGCATCACGCCGCTGGAGGCGCAGGCCAATGGCGGCTTCCGCGGCGCTTCGGTGCGTATCCAGCGCAGCCTCTACGACAAGACCAAGGCGACCACCACCTATCTGGACAACCAGTTGGTGACGCTGCGCTTCCGCTATGTGCCGAACCTGGCCTTGAACGAACAGGAGCGCATCCTGAATCCGCTCAGTTTCCAGGTGTTCGAGTATCGCGTGGACAACGATTACTCGCGCGGCGTGCCCGGCCCGGACCAGGCCGCATTGCAGCAGCAGGCCGCCCAGGCCCAGCAGATCGCCCAGCAGGGCGTGTACGACCCGAACAACCCGGCGGCAGCGACCATGGTGACCGACCCGACCACCGGGCAGCCGATGGTGGTGCCGGCAGCCGGCGCTCCAGGGCAGGCCTATCCGGGCCAACCCGTGCCGGGTCAACCGGTGCAGGGCGTGCCGCCGGTACCGGGGCAGCAGATCCAGGGCCAGGGGATGCCTGGCCAGGCAATGCCGGGGCAGGCAGTGCCCGGACAGCCGGCAATGACGCCGGCGCAGAACAATTCCACCGGAAGTGCTGATGGAGCAAGCAACCGATGAGTAGTCGAAAAGTCAGAGGGCGCGCATGGGCGTTGGTGTCGATGCTGTCATTGTTGTTCTCCGCGTCCGCGTTCGCGCAGGCAGTGGATTATTACGAGTATGAAAAGGACCGCATCTACCCGGTGCGTACCGGCCTGGGCCTGACCACCCAGATCGAATTGAGCCCGGACGAGAAGATCCTCGACTACAGCACCGGCTTCAGCAGTGGCTGGGAGCTGACCCGTCGCGAGAACGTGTTCTATCTCAAGCCCAAGAACGTCGACGTCGACACCAACATGATGGTGCGCACCGAGACCCATTCCTACATCTTCGAGCTGAAGGTGGTGGCCACCGATTGGCGCCAGCTGGAACAGGCCCGTCGAGCCGGTGTGCAGTACAAGATCGCCTTCAACTATCCGGCCGATACCGAATTCGGCATCGCGCAGGAGGCCGTGAAGGAGGAAGCCAAGCCGCTGCTCAGCACCGAGCTGGCCAAGGATCGGCAGTACAACTTCGATTATTCCTATTCGACCCGGCGGGCCAAGAAGATGGGCTGGCTGGTTCCGGTCAATGCGTATGACGATGGTCGTTTCACCTACCTGCGTCTGCCCAATTCGCCTGAGTTCAAGACCGGCATCTTCCCGGCGGTGTTCGGACGGGATACCGAATACGGTGAAGACTTCGTGGTCAATACGACCGTGGAAGGCAACAACCTGATCGTCCACGGGACCTACCCGTACCTGGTCATCCGCCACGGCGAGTTCGTCGTCGGCCTGCGAAGGAACGTCAAGAAATGAGCCAGAACACTACGCCCGGGAATGATCCGTACGACGGACGTGAGCAGGAGCAGGGGCCGCAGGGCAATGGCCCGGCTGCCGGAGAAACGCATTCGAATCCGTACTTCGGCACGGCGCAACCGGCGCAGACGCCGGACCTGGATGCCGCTGCGCCGCAGCTGCGCTCGGCCGAAGAGCAGCGCCTGAACCGCAAGGCACTGGCCTTCCTTGCCGGCATCCTGCTGCTTGTGGTGGCCATGGGGTATCTGCTGCTCCGCGGCTCTGGCGACAAAGACGCCAAGCCGGTCACCGGAACGCCGGTCACCTCCACCCCGGAGCTTCCGAATCTGAACCAGGGGGCGCCGACGGTGCCGGTGGCGCCGGCCGATCCCATCCCGATGCTGCCGCCCTCGGAGGCCAACACGCAGCCAACCCTGGTCCCTCTGCAGTCGCCTGAGCCGATGGGGCCGCGCGTTCCCACGTTGCTGGAGCGTCGCCTTGCCGGCATCGACGGCGCGGCAGCCAATGGCGTTTCCGGTGGCCCGCCCAATGGCCAGAATCCCGCCATCGAGGCTGCTGCGCGCAGCGCGATGATGGCGCAGATGGGGGGGCAACAGCCCGGCGGTCCCGCCAGGCTCCAGCGTGGTCCCGATGTCGAGGACGTATCCAATGCAAGCTTCATCCGCAGCCCGGATGCCTTGCTGGTGCGCGGCACCTATCTGCGCTGCGTACTGGAAACCCGCATCATCACCGACTACGCCGGCTACACGTCGTGCCTGCTGACCGAGCCGGTGTATTCGATCAATGGTCGCAGCCTGCTGCTGCCGAAGGGCTCCAAGATCTATGGCAGCTACGGCGGCCGCCCGACCGGCAAGCGTGTGGAGGTGATCTGGGATCGCATCACCACGCCCAACGGCCTGGACGTGGCCATGTCCAGCCCGGGTATCGATGGGTTGGGCAGTGCGGGCCATCCGGGCCAGTACGACGCCCATTGGGGCGCGCGCATTGGCTCGGCGCTGATGATCAGTCTGATTGCCGACGCCTTCAAGTACGCCGCCGCCGAGAACGGCCCGGAAACCACCACGGTCACCGGCAGCGGTCTGGCCGTACAGTCGCCCTATGAGAGTGCCACCGCGCGGACCATGGAGCGGCTGGCTGGCGAGGCGCTCAGCGAGCGCAGCCCGCCAACCGTGACCATCAACCAGGGCACCGTGCTTGCCGTCTATGTCGCCAAGGATGTCGACTTCTCCGATGTGCTGTCCCAGCGACGTTGATCGAGTGAACTGAATCATGGATGCCGAAGTGGCCCCCCTAGCTCTGGTTTCAAGCGATTTCCTGCGCTATCAGTACGAAGTGCTGGGCATCGCCGAGTACATGAATTCGCCGGAGGTGACGGAAATCTGCATCAACCGTCCCGGCGAGCTGTACCTGGAAACCCGGGCAGGGTGGCAGCGGGTGGAGGTGCCGGGACTGACCTTCGAACGGGCCCGGCAGTTCTGTACTGCAGTGGTGAACGAAAGCAATACCGGCCAGCGCATCACCGATGCCGACCCGGTCGTGTCGTTGACCTTTCCGACGGGTCAGCGCGCCCAGTTCGTGATTCCGCCGGCGTGTGATGCCGGCAAGGTGTCGATCACCATCCGTTTGCCGTCCAAGCACACCAAGACGCTCAGCCAGTACAACGAGGACGGTTTCTTCAACCAGATCCTCGAACAGGACGGCAGCATCAGCGAGCAGGACCGCGAGCTGCTGGAGCTGCGCCAGTCGCGCGACTACGCCGAGTTCTTCCGGCGTGCGGTGATATACCGCAAGAACATCGTGGTGTCCGGCGCCACCGGCAGCGGCAAGACCACCTTCATGAAGGCACTGGTCAACCACATCCCCGATGAAGAGCGCCTGGTCACCATCGAGGATGCGCGCGAGCTGTTCATCAGCCAGCCCAATGTCGTGCATCTGCTGTACTCCAAGGGCGGGCAGAGCGCCAGCAACGTCACTGCCAAGAGTTGCATGGAAGCGTGCCTGCGCATGAAGCCCGAACGCATCATCCTGGCCGAGCTGCGTGGCGACGAGGCGTTCTACTTCATCCGCAACTGCGCCTCCGGCCATCCCGGTTCGATCACCAGCTGCCACGCCGGCAGCCCGGAACAGACCTGGGACCAGCTGGCGCTGATGGTGAAGGCATCCAGCGAAGGCTCCGGACTGGAGTTTGCGGTGATCAAGCGGCTGCTGATGATGACCATCGATATCGTCGTGCACATCAAGGCGCACGTCGGGTCGCGCTACATCACCGGCATTGATTTCAATCCCGGCCGTGCGCAGGGACAGGAGGGCTGAACGATGAACGACATGACGACCGGACATGAGTGTGTCCACCCCACCTGGAGGGCGCCCTGATGCTGCCTGGCATGGAAGTGCTTGCGTGCCCGGAGATGGCCGTCTCGATGGACGTGATGAAACACGTCATCAATGTTGAATCTTCCCGCAATCCCTACGCCATCGGCGTGGTCGGGGGGGCCCTGGTGCGCCAGCCCAAGCAGCTGGAGGAAGCCCTGTCGACCGTGCGCATGCTGGAGGAGAAAGGCTACAACTTCTCCATCGGGCTGGCCCAGGTCAACCGCTACAACCTGGCCAAGTACGGCCTGGATTCCTACGAGAAGGCATTCCAGCAATGCCCGAACCTGGTGGCCGGCTCGCGGATTCTCGCCGAATGCTACAAGCGGTCCGGTGGCGACTGGGGCAAGTCGTTCAGCTGCTACTACTCCGGCAACTTCACCACCGGCTTCCGCCACGGGTACGTGCAGAAGGTGTTCGACTCCATCCAGCGCGGGCAGCAGCTGGCCTCGGCTGGCGGCGTCCCGCCGATCGACGTGGTCAGCCGCGACAGCCGCCGTACCGTCAAGGTCGAGCATCACCCCCAGCAGGTCTCGCCGGCACAGTCGCGCATCGTTGCCCAGGCCGATGGTCCGCTGTATGCGCCCCAACCGCCGGTCGATCCGGCGCGGGCGTATGTGGTGTATCCCTCGACCAGCGCCATGGCACGTGGCGCGCTGGTCAATCTGGCGGATCAGGCCCTGTCGCGGGTGGTCCTGGGCGCGGTGGACCGCGCCGGTGCGGCAGCCCCGGCCCAGCAGGCCGCGTCACCGTATGCGCAGTACCCGCAGGATGTGCAGGAGGCGTTGAGCCAAGCCGGTGCACCGCCCATACCGCAGGCGCCTGCGGGGAGCGCCGCGCAACAGGCCGGGCAGCCGGTAATGCTGCGGCCATGGAATGAACGCAGCACGCCGGCTGCCTTGCCCAGCCAGAACGGTGAAGCAACCATGCAGCCGGAGCAACAGATTCCCGCAGGGGATGCGGCCTTCGTTTTCTGACGAAGTCGTGGCGTGGCCAGGCCCTCGACTGGTCAATTGAGTTATGTACGTTCAACTACAAGGAAACCCACCCATGAAGCGCTCCAATCTCGACCTCGTCCACGCCCAGCGTCTGCTCAAGTCCGCCTCAATGGCCGTGCTGTTCGTCGGCGCGGTGTTCGTGCCGGAAGTAATGGCCCAGGGCACGCCCAACTTCGGCGGCACCGATGACAAGGTGTGCGGCTTCTTCAGCAACATCAATGGTCTGCTGAACATCGCGTCGATCGCCGTGGTGACCATCGCGGTTATCTTCGCGGGCTATCAGATCGCGTTCGCCCACAAGCGCATTGCCGACGTTGCTCCGATCCTGATCGGTGGCCTGCTGATCGGTGCGGCCGGCCAGATCGCCAAGATGCTGCTCGGCGACAGCTCCAGCAGCAGCTGCGGCGGCACCACCACCGTGATGATCGAGCAGGCGCTGCTGTACTACAGTGCATAAGAACGTCGTCTTCCGGGGTTGCACGCGCCCAGCGATGTTTCTGGGCGTGCCCTACATGCCGTTTTTCCTCGTGATCGGCGGTTTGTTCCTGTTGAGCGTCTACACGAACTTCTGGTACCTGCTGTCCATTCCGGTCGCGATCTTCATCATGCGGAACATGGCCAAGCGCGATGAGATGATTTTCCGGCTGCTTGGTCTGCGCCTGCATTTCAAGTTGAAGGCGCGCAACGTGCAGGACCACGATGGCATGTGGGTGTTCAGCCCCAATCACTACCGTACCAAGCCGGCGCCCAAGGATTGAGGCGCCGGATCATCCCGGGCAGGCAGCCGCCTGCCCGGTTTGTCCCGGAAATGTCGCAGTACCCTCTACGGAAGCAGTCCCATGTTCAGCCCCGACACCTCCATCGCAGAGTTCATTCCGTTGTCATCGCACGTCTCGGCGAACGTGGTCAAAACCACGGGCGGTGATTACCTGTTGACCTGGCATCTGGAAGGTCTGCCCTTTGTCGGGCGCGAAGAATGGGAGCTGGAACACAAGCACAACACCTTCAACCGCCTGCTGCAGACGCTGCGCGCACCGGATTTCGTCAACGTGGCCTTCTGGGTCCATGACCTGCGCCGCCGTCGCACGTTGAAGAGTCGCAGCTCGTTCAAGCAGACGTTCAACCAGGACGTCTCCGACCAGTACATGGGGATGCTGTCCTCGCAGCGGATCATGCAGAACGAGCTGTACCTGACCATGATCTACCGCCCGGTGGTGGGGGGTAAGCGTTTCGTCGAGAAATCCGCCAATGTCTCCAAGCTGCAGGCCGAGCAGGAGCAGGCCATCGACAAGCTGATGGAACTGGCCGGCAACGTGGAAGCGGTCATCCGCGACTACGCACCGTATCGCCTCGGCATGTACGAAGCCAAGAATGGCATCGTATTCTCCGAGACCCTGGAATTCTTCGGTTATCTGATCAACCGCATTGACGAGCCGGTCCCCGTGCTCTCTGCGCCGATCAAGGATTACCTCCCGGTCAGCCGACACATGTTCTCGGCCAAGACCGGCGATTTCGTGATCGCCACACCCAACGGCGTCAATCACTTCGGTGCCATCCTCAATATCAAGGAATACGCTGAAGGAACCTATCCGGGCATCCTCAACGGCCTGAAGTATCTTGATTTCGAGTATGTGTCCACCCATTCGTTCAGCCCGATGGGCCGCCAGGACGCGCTCAAGGTGCTGGACCGCACCAAGGGCATGATGATCTCTTCCGGTGACAAGGCGGTCAGTCAGATCATCGAGCTGGACCAGGCCATGGACCAATTGTCCTCAGGCAACTTCGTGCTGGGCGAGTACCACTACACCATCGCCGTGTATGGCGACAGCCAGGCCAAGCTCTCGCAGAACGTGGCGGCCACGCGTGCAGAACTCTCCAACGCCGGGTTCATCTCGGTCAAGGAAGACCTGGCCGTCACCTCGTCGTTCTATGCGCAGATTCCCGGCAACTGGCGCTACCGCACGCGCTTGGCCAATCTGAGTTCACTGAATTTCCTGGGCCTGTCGCCGCTGCACAACTTCGCTACCGGCAAACAGCACAACAACCCGTGGGGCGACTGCGTGACCACCCTGCAGACCACCAACGGGCAGCCGTACTACTTCAATTTCCACGCCACCCACCCGTCGGAAAACTCGCTGGGTGAGAAGGCGATCGCCAACACCATGGTGATCGGCAAGTCCGGTACCGGTAAGACCGCGTTGATCAACTTCCTGCTCAGCCAGGTGCAGAAGTACGACCCATCGCCGACCATCTTCTTCTTCGACAAGGACCGCGGCGCGGAAATCTTCGTGCGTGCCTGCGGGGGCAACTATCTGGCGCTGGAGAATGGCGCGGCCACCGGCTTCAACCCGTTCCAGTGCGAACGCAACGAAGCCAACGTGCAGTTCCTGTCCGACCTGATCAAGGTGTTGGCCGGCAAGCGCGAGTACAGCTCGCGCGAGGAAGAGGACATCTTCCGCGGCGTGGAGAACATGCTCGACACCCCGATGCACCTGCGCAGCATGACCAACTTCCAGAAGAGCCTGCCCAACATGGGTGACGATGGCCTGTATGCGCGCATGCGCCGCTGGACCTCGGGCAACTCGCTGGGCTGGGTATTCGACAACCCGGTCGATACCATCGACCTGAGCCGGGCCAATATCATCGGCTTCGACTACACCGACATCATCGACAACCCCGAAGTGCGGGTGCCGGTGATCAACTACCTGCTGCACAAGCTGGAATCGCTGATCGACGGGCGGCGCCTGATCTATGTGATGGACGAGTTCTGGAAGATCCTGGACGGCGAGGGTGGCCTGAAAGAGTTCGCCAAGAACAAGCAGAAGACCATCCGTAAACAGAACGGCATGGGCATTTTCGCCACCCAGAGCCCGGAAGACGCGCTCAAGAGCGATATCTCCGCCGCGCTGATCGAGCAGACCGCCACCCTGATCCTGCTGCCCAATCCCAATGCCAGCAAGAGCGATTACATGGATGGTCTGAAGCTGACCGAGGCCGAGTTCCGCGTGGTGACCGCGCTGGACGAACGCTCGCGATGCTTCCTGGTCAAGCAGGGGCATGCATCGAGCGTGTGCCAGCTCAACCTGCGTGGCATGGATGACATCCTGTCGGTGATTTCGGCATCCACCGATAACATCGACATCATGCACCGGGTGCTGTCCGATGCGGCAGCGCGTGAGAAGGTGCTCGAGTCAGAGTTGACGCCGGAGCAATGGCTCAGCGAGTTCTACCGCAGGCGGAAAGGCTCGGGAAAACCGGCCCCGGGCAGCCAGGAGGCAGCCGCATGAAAACGATCGTTGAGCTGAAGGAATATCGCCGTTCGAATTCGATGGAGAAGACAATGGATACTGCAAAGCGAGCCCCAAAGCCCCGAGCCATGTACGCGCGTGCGCGCGCGACCTTGCTGAGCGTTTCGTGCGCGGCCATGCTGGCCGCCCCGGTGCAGGCCTATACGCTGCCCGTTGTCGAGGTCGGCGCCAACCTGTTCAACCTGACCTACACGCAGGTCAATACGCTGTACTCGCAGATGGAGTCAGCTGCTGAGTACGGCACCCAGGCCTGGCGCTTTACCAAGACGCTGGCCAACTGGGCGCAGAAGATGGCACGGTTCCAGCAGATCATCGCATCGCCTCTGATGCCCGTTACTCCTACCCTCAAGCCCGTTCCCATCGACTTCAATGTCGCCGAGAAGTGCGGGACGTCCAGCATGTTCAGTTTCCAAGGGGTGATGCAGGCACTGGACATCGGCTCGTTCTCGCCGCAGGGGGACATCCGCGCGCAGCAGCGCACCATCTGCAGCATGATTCAGGTCATTGAGAATCAGAAGTACAACGAGACCGTCAAGGTCCTGCAGGAGAGCCTGCCCAATATGAATCAGGTGCTGAACAAGATCGCCGAGATCCGCGCCCTGACCAGCTTCGAGGACGAGGGCCCGATGAACGAGGTGCTGAGCAATACGACCCTGTCCATCGCCAAGTCGACTGCCGCCATCGACCAATGGGAGCAGCAGATGGGCCTGTACGACAAACACATCGACATTCTCACCCGGCAGCAGCGGATGCTGGCCGAGCGGGTTCTCAGGGGCAGCAAGGCCCCCAACATACTGGGCACTGCGGTGAAGACGGCCGCGCTGAAAGCGGCGCTGTCCAACTGATCACGGACACCGTTGAACGCGGGCCGACACAATATTGGGTGAGATTATGACTCTAGGGATGGTGCACGCCATGTTCGGCCACGGGCCGCTTCAATGGCTCCAGGACCTGCAGGCGCAGGCGTCGGTCGGCGATTTCTTCTTTTTCAGGCTGATCCTGGACTACCTTCACAAGGAGATTGCAGAGTTCGGCATCAAGTTGCTCGGCCGCATGATGAAGTGGGTCGGTGCGATCGCGCTGATCCTGATGACGCTGTGGGTGCTCATCCAGGGCTTCCGCATCGCCACCGGCCAGAGCCGCGACTCGATGATGGTGCTGGTCACCAACATGGCCCGCGCCGCGTTGATCGTGTCGGTGGCTACGAGCATGGCCATGTTCGGCGAAGACCTTCATGGCTTCCTGATCAATGACGTGAAGAACGAGATCAGCTACGTCATCACGGGCAAGGACGAATCGCCGGAGGACCTGATCGACAAGAATCTGGGCTATATGCAGATTGCATTGTCGGCGGTCGATGCGCTGGATGTGATGGGCGATGTGACCCTGGACAGCGCAAAAACCCGCGCCATGTGGTTTGTCGGCCTGGGTACCGGGGGGCCGGCCGTAACCGCCGGCTCGATGCTGCTGTTGTACGAGGTGGCGTTGGCCTTGTTCATCGGCTTTGGCCCTCTGTTCATCCTCTGCCTGCTATTTGATCACACCAAGCAGCTCTTCCAGAAATGGTTGTTGTACGGGATAGGCACGATGTTCTCCATGGCGGTACTGGCGGTGATGACCACAATCGCGATGAAGATGGTTGCCAAAGTGGCGGGGGCCTTCTGGGCCAGTGCCGCATTGGGCAAGCTGATCGGTCAGGACTTCTCCGATGGCGTGACCAGTATGGCGTTGCAGCAGGGAGGCATGGGTCTCATCCTGACCACGCTGATCCTGACCGCCCCGCCGATGGCGGCGATGTTCTTCCAGGGCACGCTGGGCAGCTTCATGGCGTACTCGCAGATTGGTGGTTCGGGCGTTGGAGCACAGCCGGGCCCGCAGGGGCAGCCGCCGGGTGCGGCGGGGTCTTATACGCCGCCGAGGCCCGCAGGGGATGCACAGCTAGGTCAGGCTGACGCGGGGCGGGTGACAGCGCCAAGAATTCAAGAGGCGTCGGGTGTTCAGTCGAGTGGCTTGAGAGGAAACGCTGTCGGATCTGCGAGAGGTGAGTAATGTCTAAAATGGTGATCTTTAGCAAGAGCGGGCGCGGCTCGTCGGCTAGCGCGATGCGCTTGCTTATGCTCCTTTGGGTACTGTTCCCCCTAATTGCATTTGCAGAGGGCAATTGTCCACCAGGCTTCTACCCCATTGGCGGCCAAGGCGTGCAAGGCTGCGCCCCCATTCCTGGCGGGGGGGCGTCGGCCGGCCAGGCTGCTCCAGCGGCTGCGCCGGTCCCTACAGGAGAATGGATAAAGACGTGGGGCGCGATCGCCGTGTCCCAGGCGACCTCCGATGCGGGCGTATCTACTGGAAAATTATCAAGGTCGGAGGCTGAACGACAGGCCTTGGAGCTATGCGCCGGAAAAGGTGCGAATGACTGCGCTTTGCATACCGCATACCGAAATCAGTGCGTTTCCTGGATGATTCCTGGAGGTCGACTCGGTAAGGGAAAGTCTGGCATTGGAACTGGCCCTACGCCGGCGGATGCGCGATCTGGTGCATCAAAGGTTTGCAGGGATGATCAAGGCGCAGGTTGCATCGAGACCTATGCCAATTGCACCGAGCCCCAGTTCAAAAAGTACTGAGTTTCGCGAAAGCAACTATTGAGACTTCGGCGTCTTAATGAGGCATCAAATCCGCGCCTGAGCCGCCTTATCCCCGTCCTCCTTACGGTCCTGCTTTTCTCAGTCTGATGTGAACGCAGAAGGGAATTGCCCGCCTAGCTTCTATCCAATTGGGGGGGCAGGATGTCCAGGGTTGTTCGCCAATTCCTGGTGCCGCATCTTCTGGTCAAGCTCCAATAAGAGCTCCAGCGCCACCTAAGCCAACCGGTCGATGACAGGATGCATGGGGTTCCGTGGCCCATTCCAATGCCACCTCGTGGGTCGGAGTGGCTGCTGGGGAGTCCTCGAAAGCTGCAGCAGAGAAAATTGCGCTTCAGAAACGTGCTCTTGAAGGCGCGAAGGATTGCTCAATTTTGATGTATTACTACGATCAGTCTTTCGCGTGGGTTGTCCCTGTGGCCAAGGTCAAGGGTTCACGGTCCGGAGTGGGTAGGGGGGGGGAGGGGCACGCTGGAAATTGCAACACAGATAGCCAATAGGCAGTGCATCGATGCGGCTGGAAATTCTTGCGAGATGTTCTGTTCGGATTGGGTCAAGCCGACATTCGAAAAGTTCTGAGCGTAATGCGCACCGTACTTAGCCACGAACTGACCGAGAGGCGTTGTCCTGTAGGGTCGCGCTGGTGTCATGAGTACTGATGCTTCCGCATCGCCACCGCGCGTAGCCGCGACTCATTGATGGTGCTGGCCACCACCATGGCCATGTTCGGCAGCACCCTGCATTCCCTCCTCAACGAGGACGTCAAGAACGAGATCGCCTATGCCGCCCATAGTCGCCAGACGCGACTGTCCGTGTCGTGCAGAAGCATTTCTACCTCACCACTTGCCTTTTACGGACGCGTCGTGTTTGCAGGGTCTGAAAGCGACGTTGTATGCAAGGTCTCGTAGGAATTTCCTGATACAGGTGCCGAAGGAAAGCCCTGTATCTTTCCTTGGGGACAAAGCAGCTGTTCCAGAAATGGCTCCTATACGGGATAGGTACGATGTTCTCGATGGCGGTACTGGCAGCGATGACAACCATTGCGATGGAGATGGTGGCAAAGGTAGCGGGTGCCTTCTGGGGCAGTGCGTTGCTGGGCAAGCCGTTGGGAGAGAACTTCAGTGAAGGCATGTCGAGCATCGCGCTGCAGCAGGGCGGCATGGGGTTGATCCTGACCACGCTGATCCTGACCGCCCCGCCGATGGCGGCGATGTTCCTCCAGGGCACGCTGGGCAGCTTCATGGCGTACTCGCAGATTGGTGGTTCGGGCGTTGGAGCACAGCCGGGCCCGCAGGGGCAGCCGCCGGGTGCGGCGGGGTCTTATACGCCGTCAGCGCCACAGAATACCAATAATCGTGAAGTGGAGTCCTTTGCGGCACCTCGGATGTCTGGTGGCAACTCGCAAGTTTCATCCCAAGGGTCGGGCTCTCGCGGCCTGGCTGCATCTGAATGATCGGATGGCTGAATAGTGAAGACCGATTTTTCTAACAGTTGCGTTTCAGGAGGTTGGAACATGTACCGCATTCTTTCTGCAATGTTCTTGCTGGCCCTATCAATGGTATTGCCAGCGAACCTCCGAGCGGAAGGTGCGTGCCCACCGGGCTTCTATCCGATTGGGGGGCAGGGTGTGCAGGGCTGTGCGCCTATTCCCGGCTCATCTTCTTCTAGTCAAGGCTCTGCCAGCATTCCAACTCCCCCCAGTCCAACCGGACGCTGGCATGATGCTGGGGGGCAGTTGCAGGTTCAGATTCGACATCATGGGTTGGGTCGGCGACTGATCAAGCCTCGAAGACGCGGGCGGAGAAGATTGCGCTTGAAAAATGTGCGGAAGAAGGTGCAACGGATTGTTCGGTTTTGATGTCTTACTACAATCAATGTTTTGTTTGGGTGGTTCCGCGCACAAAGGCTAGAGGATCTCGAAGTGGGATGGGGACCGGTCAGACGTTGAAGATTGCGACTCAAGCTGCAAACAGGAAATGCGCTGATCCAGCTGGCGGCGCATGCGAGGTCTTCTATTCAGATTCCGCCGAACCGACATTCGAGAAGTTCTGAGCTGTAGGGTCGGCGATGCAGGTGAAGTAATAGCTGCGTTTGCGCAATCGGCAAAAGCGGAAGCATCGATGATGCTATCGATCAAGAACATGGCCCGCATCACGCCGCGCTGATCGTGTCGGTGGCCACTACCATGGCCATGTTCGGCAGCGACCTGCATTCTTTCCTCAACAAGGATGTCAAGAACGAGATCACCTACGTCATTACCGGCGAGAAGGAATCGCCGGATGACATGATCGACAAGAACCTGGGCTACATGCAGCTGGCGTTGTCGTCCATCGATGCACTCGATGCAATGGGGGATGTCACCCTGGACAGCGCCAAGACCCGCGCGATGTGGTTTGTGGGCCTGGGCACCGGTGGGCCGGCGGTCACGGCCGGCTCGATGTTGTTGTTGTACGAGGTGGCGCTGGCGCTGTTCATCGGCCTTGGCCCTCCCGCAGGGGCAGCCGCCGGGTGCGACGGGCATTACACCCTGACGATTTCACATCTTCCCGTCACGGCGATGGCTGTTGCGGCTATGCCGTGCCATAACCTCACCCCATCATGGTGCGGCTGCTGCTCTGGACCTGTTCGTGGTTGCTGTCCTGTTCCTGGCAATGGCTGGCGGCCTGTTCCTCCACCTTGCGGCTGCTCTGCACCAGCGGCGTGTTCATGGCCAGCATCGTACCTACCGTGACGCGGAGGTGGGCGGGATCGTCGATCTTGCCCTGCACGGCAAAGGTATTGGACGCGTCGTTGCTCATCAGCACATGATCGATGCGCTTGCCGCCTGCGGCGTGCATCTGCGCAGCCAGGCTGCCGGCGAGCTGGTCGCTGGACTGATCCGGAGTGCGGCCCACGCGGGTGTCCTGTGCATACACGCCACGCTGTGCATCGTTGAACAGAGGATGGCCGGGGTGGCCGGCCTGGTCGATGCGCAGCGAGCTGATATGCCCGGCATCCTTCGGGCGCAGACTGACGTCCTTGTCCTTTTCGCTTTCTTCTGCGTGCTTCCCGGCCTCGCGCCGGGCCGGTTCACCGGCCGGCAGGGTGCCACGCAGGGTGTCGATCAGGTCTACCGCGCCACCGACCGTGCCGCGCGAGATGACGGTTGCCGCGCTGCGGCGTTCTCCGATGTCGTTGCGGTACTCGTCGATCATGCGGGCATTGGTGTTGGCCAGGGTCTTGGCCTGTTCCGAGCCCAGTACCGAGCCGCTGTCGAGGAAGTTGCCCAGCTTGTGCGAGCCCAGCGATGCGGCGGCGGCGATCACCGGGCGATCGGGAATCAGGGCGTTGTACTTGCTATTGCTGAAGCCGGAGGCCTCCAGGGTCTTGATTTCCTGGGCACTGGCGTAAATGCGTACCTGGCCGTAATGCGGCGATGCGGCGCTTACGGGATCGGCGGCCATGACATGGTTGATCATTCTGTCGCCACCTTCGGGAATCCGGTAGTTCAGGCTCGTCGCGCCGAAGGCATTGAACGTTTCGCCTTTGAGATCGAAGTGGTGCGCACTGACCTGGGCGAGGGTGCCGCCCAGCGAGTGGCCGGTGACGGTGACCGGGGGCGTGCGACCTTCGTCCGCGCCCTGCAATCGCGAATATTCCAGTGCGCGTTCGGTGAGAGCGATCGCATCCTTGGCCTGCAGGTTGGTGCGCCCGGTGACCATGCTGCCGTCGGTGAGCACGGCATCGAGCACGATCTGCTCGGTGCCGCGATGGGACACCACGATTTCCTTGGTGTCCACGCGCTGGTAGACCGTGCCCTGGTAGCCGTTGAGGGTGTTGTTGACATGCTCCAGCACTTTGTACTGATGTCCGTTAAGCGTGACCGGCTCCTGTTGGCCTGGCGCGCGACGTCCTACCGCTCGATCCTTGTACGCGTCATCGGAGAGCGCCGCGTAATCCTGGCTGGGAATGGTCATTGTTTGGCCTCTTTGGCGGACAATGAGATCGAGAACAGTGCGTCGCGCAGTTCCGGCACGTAGTCGGTGGGATCTTCATTTCCGCTTGCCGGATAGTCCTCAATGGAGGTCATGCCGTACGGACCTTCAACTGCTGCAGCGCGTGGATAATTCCGACGCGGGTAGTAGAGCGTAAGCGTATCGCCCGCAGTGAATCGGTCGGCATCGATGAAGGTGAGAAAACGGGTTTCCTCATGCGCGCCCGTGGCCTTGAGCAGGGCACCCGTACCGCTGAATTTCCACTGGCATACGCCACGCCCGTAGTAGTCCTCGTCCAGCATCCGGTCGAGGTAAACGGTGCCGTGGTACTCATCGTCGGCGACGCGCTTGAGCGCGACCGGTTCCTGACTGGTGATGCGCCCAGCGGTGCCGCTGGCCGGGTTGATGCGGCCGCACTCTGCCTCGTTCGCGACGTCGTACTGCGCGACGGCTTCGATGCGTTCGAACGGGCCCGGGGCGTTGTGCAGTTTGAGGACCACGTCAAAGGCCTGGCGCGGCTGTGGATTGAGCTTGGCGAGACCGCGTCCGCCGTTTTCGACATCGGCCTCAGCGGCGTCGGTGGAAAGGTCGTGGCTCATGGTGTTCTCCGTACGGCTGCAGGCGGTAATCAGAAGGGTGGCAAGGCAGATCGTGAGGACACGGTGCAAGGCCGGTCTCCGTTTGACGGTGGGGAACCACGCTTGGGGTGGTGCGGTGGTGTTGGATTGGCCGTATTGCTGGGCGGAGCGGGTCATGGTGCTTCTCCGTTATCGGTCAAGGATGTGGTCAGCGGTGCGCCGCGCGGAGCAGGCGGCAGTGTGCGCCGTGCTTGCGCCAGATGTCGATTCCGGGAGCCTGCAGGTTGCAATGGTCGTTGCCCAAACAACAACAGCCATCCCGTCGCGGCGATGGCTGTTGCGGTCGTGCCGTGGCGCGGCCTCACCCCATCATGGTGCGGCTGTTGCTCTGGACCTGTTCCTGGCTGCGCTCCTGTTCCTGGCGCTGGCTGCTGGCCTGTTCTTCCACCTTGCGGCTGCTCTGTTCCAGCGGCGTGTTCATGGCCAGCAGAGTGTCGACGGTGACGCGCAGGTGGGCCGGGTCGTTCTGGTTGCCTTGCACTGCGAAGGTATTGGCCGCGTCGTTGCTCATCAGCACATGATCGATGCGCTTGCCGCCGGCGGCGTGCATCTGCGCAGCCAGGCTGCCGGCGAGCTGGTCGCTGGACTGATCCGGAGTGCGGCCCACACGGGTGTCCTGGGCGTAGACGCCACGCTGTGCGTCGTTGAACAGGGGATTGCCCGGATGGCGGGCATCGTCCATGCGCAGACTGGTGTGGCTGTTCTGGAGTTTCTCGGCCTCGCGCCGGGCCGGTTCACCGGCCGGCAGCGGGCCGCGCAGGGTGTCGATCAGGTCTACCGCGCCACCGACCGTGCCGCGCGAGATGACGGTGGTCGCGGCACGGCGTTCTCCGATGTCGTCGCGATATTCGTCGATCATTCGGGCATTGGTGTTGGCCAGGGTCTTGGCCTGCTCGGAACCAAGTACCGAGCCGCTGTCGAGGAAGTTGCCCAGTTTGTGCGAGCCCAGCGACGCGGCGGCGGCGATCACGGGGCGATCCGGAATCAGCGCGTTGTACCTGCTGTTGCTGAAGCCGGAGGCCTCCAGGGTCTTGATTTCCTGGGGGCTGGCGTAGATGAGGACCTGGCCGTAATGCGGCGATGCGGCGCTGACCGGATCGGCAGCCATGACATGGTTGATCATCCTGTTGCCACCTTCGGGAATCCGGTAGTTCAGGCTGGCCGCGCCGAAGGCATTGAAGGTTTCGCCTTTGAGATCGAAGTGGTGCGCACTGATCTGGGCCAGGGTGCCGCCCAGCGAGTGGCCGGTGACGGTTACTTCCGGGGCATGTCCAACATCCTTGCCCTGTTTGATCGCATATTCCATGGCCCTCTCGGTCAGTGCGATCGCATCCTTGGCCTGCAAATTGGTGCGCCCGGTGACCATCGTGCCATCGGTGAGTACGGCATCAAGCAGGATCTGCTCGGTGCCGCGGTGCGATACCACGATCTCATTGGTGTCTACACGCTGGTAGACCGTGCCTTGATAGCCGTTGCGGGTGTTGTTGACATGTTCAAGCACCACGTACCGGTGGCCGTTGAGCGTGACCGGCTCTTCCTCGCCAGGTGCGCGACGTCCTACCGCTCGATCCTTGTACGCGTCATCGGAGATAGCCGCGTAATCCTGGCTGGGAATGGTCATTGTTTGGCCTCTTTGGCGGACAACGAGATCGAAAACAACGCGTCACGCAGTTCCGGCACGAATACGGTGGGATCTTCATTGCCCCTGGCCGGATAGTCTTCGATCGAGGTGATGCCCGATGGACCTTCCACGGGCGAGGCGCGCGGATAGTCCCTGGCCGGGTAGTGACGGGTCAGCGTATCGCCCGCAGTGAACCGGTCTGCATCGATGAAGGTCAGAAAACGGGTTTCCTCATGCGCGCCGGTGGCCTTGAGCAGGGCACCCGTACCACTGAATTTCCACTGGCATACGCCGCGCCCGTAGTAGTCCTCGTCCAGCATCCGGTCGAGGTAAACGGTGCCGTGGTACTCATCGTCGGCGACGCGCTTGAGGGCGAGCGGCTCCTGGCTGGTGATGCGCCCGGCGGTGCCGGTTTCCGGGTTGACGCGACCGCACTCTGCTTCGTTGGTGACGTCGTACTGCGCGACGCCTTCGATGCGTTCGAACGGGCCCGGGGCGTTGTGCAGTTTGAGGACCACGTCATAGGCCTGGCGCGGTTGTGGATTGAGCTTGGCGAGACCGCGTCCGCCGTTTTCGACATCGGCCTCAGCGGCGGCGGTGGAAAGGTCTTGGCTCATGGTGTTCTCCGTACGGCTGCAGGCGGTGATCAGAAGGGTGACAAGGCAGATCTTGAGGACACGGTGCAAGGCCGGTCTCCGTTTGACAGGGGGGGAATGCAGGTGGGACGGTGCGGGGATGTCCCATAGAGCAGGCGGCAACCAGCAGGGAGCCGTTGTGCCAGCGTCGGGGGAATCCGTCTGTTCGGCGATGCCCGCGTACAGGGGGGCGGTTCGCATGGGGACATGCGCCGCCGCCGGGGCCGTGCGGATGATCAGGCCGGGCGTGTCGGGAGTCTGCAGGGAGCAGGGGGACATCAAGTCTCCGTTCCATGGTGACGAGGCCCGAGTATAGGGGGGGAGCGAGGGTGGATTTGTTCAGAATGCGCGAAATGCGTCGAAAATTTGACGGCCTTGTTCGCAAGACCGGCATCACCCCGCACGGCAGCCCATCAACGCAAGCAGCAGACTGCGGCGGGCGAAACGGCGCCGGCGAAGGCCGGCACCGGCGCTGACGATCGGCGGACCCTCACGGATACGGCCCGACCCGGAACGGCTGGGGTTCGGGAGACGCCGGCGGCAGGCGATCGCCGTGGACGCGGCTGAGAATCTCGTTGGTCCGCCGTTGTTCGGCCACGATCTGCTTGAGCAGGCCCTTGATCCCGAAGATGGCGAAGGGGACGAAGATCCAGAGCAGTCCGAGCAGTGCCCAGAGAATCCCGACCAACACTGAAAAACCCTGACCCGTTGAGCCCATGAAGTCCGTTCCTTGTTCTTGGCAGAGGGTGCATCCTGCGCCCGTCGGCGAAGCGATCAATACATCGATCACGACGAGCGGCGTCCGAATGATAGCCGCTGCCGCTGTGGGCGCGTTCCCGCGGGCGGAAGCAGGGTCTGCTCACGGCCAGTCTCGCTCATTCGTGCGACAATTTCGCTTCAAAGCCACCACCTGTCGATGGCTGCGCCAGGCCGCATAGGGGTTGTGATGTCTACCAGTACAGGCTTTCCAGCGCTCATCGGCTTTGATCTGCCCGGTCTCCCGGTCGGATCGGCGCCGTCGAGGGCGATCGTGACCGCACTTCTCGATGAAGCGCCGCCCAGTGACTGGATGCGCATCCTGCACCGCCAGGCGTGGCCTTCGCTGCGCGTGGACCATGGCGTCGAGCAGATCCGCCTGGTCGGGCAGGGCATCCATTTCGTGGGCATCATCAAGGACGCGCGCGCGTTGTCGGCGGCCGTGCGCGGCCTCTTCAACGAGGTCAACGCCAAGGCGCTGGACCGCCGATTGGCGGCCATGGAGAACCCGCTGGAGGACGGCGGTCCGGGCTCGGCGCCAATGGCGGAACCGACGGTCTCGACGGATCCACGCCTGGACGATATCGCGGCGCTGCTGGCGATGCCGGCCGTGCCGGGCATCCTGGAGTTGGCCAGTGCGATGACCGGCATGCGCTTCGTCGCGGTGGCGCGGGTGACCTCGGATCGCTGGACCGCCTGCGCCGTGCACGATCGCCTGGACTTCGGCCTGCGGCCGGGCGACGACCTCGTGCTGGAGACCACCATCTGCGATGAGATCCGCGAGCATCGCCATCTGGTCCAGTTCGACCAGGCCAGCACCCATCCGGTGTTCTCCCGCCATCCCACGCCTGCGCTGTACGGATTCGAGAGTTACATCTCGGTGCCGATGTTCCGCCGCGACGGTGGTTTCCACGGCACCCTGTGCGCGCTGGACCCGCAACCGTCCAAGCTCGACGCAGCCACGGTGAAAGCGTTCGAAGTCCTGGCGGGCGTTATCGGCGCGCATCTGGACGTGCCCGAGGCGGCCGTGGACGCTGGGCAGGACGTGGTCAGCGTGAGCGAGGCGCTGTCGCTGCTGTCGGGCCAGGTCGATGGCCTGGAGGCGGCGAGGCTGCCGGAGCCGTTCCGCGCGGTGACCGCGCGCCTGCGTGCACTGGTCGACGCGCGACAGACTGCGGCGAGCTGATCGCGCCGCAGCCGCGATCGGCGTCGCTGTCGACGCTCAGCCGCTCATTCGACACGTGCAAAGCGCGCCCCCCACTGCCCCTCCACCTCCACCTGCGCGACGAACATCTCGAACGGGCGCACCCACAGCCCGATGTCCGCGTCCAGAGGCCGGTAGAGCACCATCGGTGCCAGCGTTTCGCTGTGGCGCACGACGCCGATCACCTCGTAGTTGCCGCCCTTGAAGTGGCGGTAGTGGCCGGGCGGCAGGGTGGGCAACGGGGCGAGATCGGACATGGTCGGCAGTCACGGGGGCGGGCGGGCATTATCGCCCTTGCTGCAGACGTCGTCTCGGCGCCACGGCATCAGCCCGCATCCGATGGGGGGTCGGCGCGGAAGGCGCGGACCAGGTGCAGCACCGCGTCGGGCTGCATCGGACGGGCAAGGTGATAGCCCTGCGCTTCATCGCAGCCCCACAGACGCAGCAGGGACAGTTCGGCCTCGTTTTCCACGCCCTCGGCGACCGTGCGGTACCCCAGCTGCCGGGACAGCTTGATGATGGCTTCGACCTTCAGCCGTGCGGTACGCGAACGCGCCAGCCCGGTGACCAGCGTCTGGTCGATCTTGATATGGCTGATCGGCACCTCGCTGAGGTAGCCGAAGTTGCTGTAGCCGCTGCCGAAATCATCGATGGCGATGCGCACGCCGGCGGCGGCCATTTCCCGCAGCTGGGGTAGCGCCGCCGGATGGTGGTTGAGCCACTGCCCCTCGGTGATTTCAATCTCGACCAGGCCGGGCGCCAGGCCATGCGCCTCCAATCGCCCCGATAGCACGCTCCACACGGACTGATCATCGAAATCGCGCGGCGACAGATTGAGCGACAGGCTGAACCCCGGCACGCTCTGCTGCCATTGCGCCGCCTGGGCCAGGGCGTGGTCGATGACCCAGCGGCTGATCGCGGGCATCAGCGCGGTGCGCTCCAGGACCGGAATGAACTCGCCCGGGCTGACCGGACCGAGCATCGGATGGATCCAGCGCAGCAGGGCTTCGGCCGAGACCGGTAGCCCGTCGATCAGATTGAATCGGGGCTGGTAGACCAGGCTGAACTGGTGCTGGGCCAGGCCGCGCCCAGCATCCGAGGCCAACCGGTAACGACGGCGCAGGGCATCGTCGCGCTCCTGCGAGTACCAGCACAGGCAGGCGTCGGTCTGCAGGGCGTGATGCATGGCGACCAGACACTTGCGGATCAGATCGGCCGCCTGCTCCGGAACGGCACGGAAGTCGCAGACCCCGGCGTGGAACTGCGGCGACATTGGAATGCTGCCGGCCATCAGCGGCCGGCGCATGCGCACACGCAGGCGATCGAGCAGGGCCTCGGTCTGCTGATGCGATTGCTCCGGCAGCAGGAACGCGAACCGGGTCACGCCCACGTGATACACCTGCGCAGTGTCGCGCAGCATGTCCTGCAGGCGCAGGGCCGCTTGGCGCAGCAGGGTTTCCACCGGCTTCATGCCCAGCGCCTGGCCAGCATCGTTGGCGCTCTGCAGATCGAACACATCCAGCAGCACCGCCGTGAACGCGCGCGCCTCGCGGCGACGCGACAGCGCGTTGAGGTCGGCCTGGAACTGCTGCCGGTTGGGCAGACCGCTGACCTGCTCGCGGCGGCCCAGCGACATCTTCAGTTCCATCTGCGCGATCACCACGCGTGAGAGCGTCTGCAGCTGCAACTGCTCTTCCGCGGACAGCCGGCGCGGCTCGCGGCCCATGATGCACAGCGTGCCGAGCGCGATGCCTGCCTTGGTGACCAGCGGGGCGCCCGCGTGGAAACGCAGTTGCTCAGGGCCGGTCACCAGCGCGTTGTCGGCAAAGCGCGGGTCCAGGCGCAGGTCGTCCACCTGGAGCACGTCGGGAGCATCCAGCGCCAGCGCGCAGATCGACGCATGCCGTTCATGGCGGGTCAGCGTCAGGCCGACACGCGAGATGATGTGCTGGTGGTCGGCATCGAAGATGGACACCAGCGCGATCGGAACGCCGAAGGTAAAGGCCACCAGTTCGGTGATCGGGTCCAGCGCCGTCCCCAGCGCAGGGTCCATCACGTTGAGTGCTTCGATCAACGCGATCCGATCCAGATCGTCACTTCTGTCCAGCATGTACCGCGTCCCGTTCCGGCTCCACCGCCACTATCCGGGGTGGAATGCCGAACCGATGTGAAGCAGTGGCGATGCAAATGAAGCGTTCACGCTGCCGGCGGTGTGCCGGCTCAGCAGGGTGCGACGGGCGACTGCAGCAACGTCACCAGCTGGCGCAGGCGATACGGCTTGGGCAGGAATTCGACATGGTCGGGCAGCGGCGGCAGCTGCGACCGTGCGTAACCGGAGGCCAGGATGATGCGCGCATTGGGCAGAACGTCGGCCACATGCTCGCTCAGCTCCACGCCGCTCATGCCGTTGGGCATGCTGATATCGCTGAACACCACATCGAACCCGCCCGGATCCTGCATCAGGCGCAGCGCGGCCGGGCCATCGTCGGCGGTGTGGATTTCGATGCCGAAGTCCTGCAGCGCCTGGCCGATCAGTTCACGCAGGTCCTGCTGGTCTTCGACCATCAATACGCGTAGGGGCTCAGACATGCTCGACTTCCTCAATGACAGGTAACAACAGGCGGACGGTGGTACCCCGGCCGGGGGCGGTTTGTACGTCGACGAAGCCGTCGCACTGGGAAACGAAGCCGAAGACCTGGCTCAGGCCCAGCCCGCTGCCCTTGCCGATTTCCTTGGTGGTGAAGAACGGCTCGCTGGCGCGCGCGGCGATGTCCGGGGGCATGCCATTGCCCTGGTCGGTCACCGCGATGGCGACATAGTGGCGGCGCATGGGCTGGGACAGATCCGGTGCCAGTCGCTGTTCGACCTCGGCCGTGATCGTGACCGTGCCGCCCTGGGGCATCGCTTCGCCACTATTGAGCACCAGATTCAACACGGCGCTGTGCAACTGTACGCCATCGGTGACGATCGGGGGCAGATCCGGGGTCACGTCCAGGTGGACCTCGATGCCGGTCGGGCAGGCGCGACGCAGCACGGGCAGGGCATCGCGCAGGAAATCCTGCACCACCACCGGTTCGCGCACCAGGGTCTGATCCGCCGAGAACGCAAGCAGCTGGCGGGTCAGCAGCGAGCCGCGGTCGGCAGCGGCCTGGGCGAGGTCCACCAGCTCCTGGGTGCGCCCGTCGGCGCCGGGGCGCAGGGCGATCAGGTCCAGCGCGTTGCCGATGGTAGTCAGCAGGTTGTTGAATTCATGGGCCAGGCCCCGGGTCAGCCGGCCGACATTGTCCAGCTGGCGCTGCTGCACGTGCGCGCGCTGCGCATCCTGCAGCAGGCGCTGGGCCTGGTAGCGCTCGGTGACATCCTGGGTGACCTTGACGAAGCCCAGCAGGCAGCCATCCTCGCGGACCGGCTCGATCACTTCGCCGGCCCGGAACCGCTCGCCGTTGCGGCGCACGCGCCAGCCTTCGCCGACGAAGCGGCCATGGTCGCGGGCGTATTCCAGCGCCTGCTGGGGCACGCCCAGCTGCTGGTCTTCGGGGGTATAGAACAGGCCGACGTACTTGCCGATCACCGCTTCGGCGTCATAGCCCTTGACCCGTTCACAGCCGCGGTTCCAGCTGCAGATGCTGCCCTGGGTATCCAGCAGATAGATCGCGTGATCGCTCACGTTGTCGATCAACAGCTTCAGCTGCCGGCTTTCGTCGGCGAGCGGTGCAACGCTAGATACGGCCTGGACCACGACGGTTATCGACTCCCCCGATAAGGGACCGAACCGTAGGGGCCATGGTGTGAAGAAAGTGTCAAGAACGTGCGCCAAACGCGCTGACTTCTGGCGCTTAACAGCCGTTTACCGCTTCGGGTACCATCAGCCCCCTTTTACGCTGGAACATGGCATGAATTCTGCGCCTACCGCCCGTGACCGCTGGATCTGGCTTGCGTCGGCCGCCTTGATGGCGGCCACGCTGGGCACGGAAATGGTGGTGCCGCTGGGCTATGCGGTCTGGCTGACCTACTTCATGGCGATCGGCATCACGCTGTTCCAGCGCCGCCTTGACGTGCCCCTGCTGGTGGCGATCGGGTCCTGCATCCTGTTGGCGGTCGGCTACAACGTCGCGCCGTCAAGCAGCAATTCGGCGTTTTCCTTCGTCAACCGCAGCATCGGCGGCGTCGCCTTCCTGATGATGGCGCTGACCGTGATGAAGGCCATCGGCGCCCGCCGTGAAGCGGCCGACGCGCTGTGGCTGCAGGCCGGCGAGAACGTGGTCGGCACCAGCCTGCAAGGGGATCCCACCCCGCGTGAACTGGCCGAAGCGGCCATGCGCGCGCTGTGCGCGCAGCTCAATGCCGATGTCGGCGCGATGTACCGCCTGCAGGGCGAGCGGCTGGTGCTGGTCGGTGGCGCCGCGCTGCCGTCGCAGCTGCCGGAGACGTTGCCGGCGAATGCCGGTCAATGGGGCGAGATCATCCGTGAGGGCCGTGCCCGCCGGCTGGAGGACAGCGACAGCCCGCTGGATATCGATACCCCGCTGGGCCGCACCACCGTGCACCAGCGCCTGTTGGGACCGATCACCGCCGATGGCGTGGTGATCGGCGTGATCGAGCTGGGCCGTGCCGGCGTATCGCCCGCACGCAGCCTGGAGATGGCGCTGCTGCTGCAGTGCGCCGAGCCGATCGGCATCGCGCTGCGCGCGTCGCTGCTCAATGCCCAGCTGGTGGAACTGCTGGAGGAAACCCAGCGCCAGAGCGAAGAGCTGCAGACCCAGCAGGAAGAGCTGCGCGTGGCCAACGAGGAACTGGAGGAGCAAAGCCGCAGCCTGCTGCATTCCCAGGCCAACCTGGAGCAGCAGCAGGCCGAGCTGGAGCAGACCAATGTGCAGCTTGAAGAGCGCACCCACGAGCTGGAGTCACGCCAGCAGGCCCTGCTCCTGGCCCAGGCGCAGCTGGTGCAGAACAGCAACGAGCTGGAGGCCAGCTCGCGCTACAAGTCCGAATTCCTGGCCAACATGTCCCACGAGCTGCGTACGCCGCTCAACAGCGCGCTGATCCTGGCCAAGCTGCTGGCCGACAACAAGGAAGGCACGCTGACCGCCGAGCAGGTCAAGTACGCCCAGGCGATCCACTCCTCCAACAACGACCTGCTGGCGCTCATCAACGACATCCTGGACCTGTCGCGGATCGAAGCCGGCCACGTCGAGCTGGTCGAGGAGAACCTGGCCGTCTCCAGCGTGCTGCAGCGGTTGAAGGAAACCTTCGAGCCGATGGCGGTGCAGAAGGGCCTGAGCCTGGAGATCAGCGCCGCGCCGGATGCGCCGACCCAGCTGCTGGCCGACAGCCAGCGCCTGCAGCAGATCCTCAAGAACCTGCTGGCCAACGCGGTCAAGTTCACCGAGCACGGCAGCGTGTCGCTGAAGGTCCGCAGTGCCGGGGCAGGGCGGATCCAGTTCGCCGTGTCCGATACCGGCATCGGCATTCCCGAAGAGCAGACCGCGGTGATCTTCGAAGCGTTCCGCCAGGCCGATGGCAGTACCCGCCGCCGTTATGGTGGCACCGGGCTGGGCCTGTCGATCTCGCGCGATCTGGCCGCCCGCATGGGCGGCAGCATCTCCGTCTCCAGCGAGCCGGGCCGCGGCAGCTGCTTCACCCTCGAACTGCCGCTGCTGGCTGGCGGCGGCACCGGCAGTGCCCAGCACGTCGTGCATGACGTCCGCCCGGCGGCCGTCGCGGCCCCGTCGCTGCCCGCCGCCGCGCCGCTCGGCCGTGCGCATTCCGGGTCGACGCCGGCCCCGACGCCGGCGGCAAAGGTGATCGATGACCGCGGCCGTCGCAGCCGCGCGGGCCGGATGATCCTGGTGGTCGAAGACGATGCCACCTTCGCCAGCGCGCTGGTGTCGATGGCGCATGAACTGGACTTCGACTGCGTGGTCGCCGGCACGGCCGAGGAGGCGCTGGCCCTGGCGACCGAACTGCGGCCCAACGGCATCCTGCTCGATATCGGCCTGCCCGACGTCTCCGGGCTCAGCGTGCTGGAGCGCCTCAAGCGCGACCCGGCCACGCGCCACATCCCCGTGCACGTGGTGTCCGGGCTGGAGCGCTCGCAGGTAGCGATGGAGCTAGGCGCGATCGGCTATGTGATCAAGCCGGCCACGCGCGAGCGCCTGGTCGGGGCGATCCAGCAGCTGGAGGCCACCAGCCAGCGCGACATGCGCCGCCTGCTGATCGTCGAGGACGACAGTGAGCTGCGCTCCAACCTGCAGCTGCTGCTCGGCCGCGACCAGTTGGAGATCACCGCGGTGGGCACCATCACCGAGGCGATGGCGGAGCTGGCCGGATCGACCTTCGACTGCATGGTCACCGACCTGGCGCTGCCCGACGGCACCGGCTACGACCTGCTCGAGCGGATGGCCGGCAACGAGGCCGTGGCGTTCCCGCCGGTGATCGTCTACACCGGCCGCGCGCTGACCCGCGATGAGGAGCAGCGCCTGCGCCGCTATTCCAAGAGCATCATCATCAAGGGCGCGCGCTCGCCCGAGCGCCTGCTCGATGAAGTGACCCTGTTCCTGCACAGTGTCGAGGCCTCGCTGCCGACCGACCAGCAGCGCCTGCTGCGCGAGGCGCGCCGCCGCGATGCGGTGCTCGATGGCCGCACCGTGCTGCTGGCCGAGGACGACGTGCGCAACATCTTCGCGCTGTCCAGCGTGCTCGAGCCGCTCGGTGTCACCCTGGACATCGCCCGCAACGGTCGCGAGGCGCTGGAGAAGCTGCGCCCGGAGATCGATCTGGTGCTGATGGACATCATGATGCCGGAGATGGACGGGCTGACCGCCATGCGCGAGATCCGCGCGGACAACCGCTGGCGCGACCTGCCGATCATCGCGCTGACCGCCAAGGCGATGCCCGATGACCGCGAGCATTGCCTGCAGGCCGGTGCCAACGACTACATCGCCAAGCCGATCGACGTGGACAAGCTGGTCTCGCTGTGCCGTGTGTGGTGCTCGCGCCGATGAATGAAACGGAGTTGTTCGACCTGGAGTTGAAGCTGTTGCTGGAGGCGGTCTACCAGCGCTACCACTACGACTTCCGTGACTACGCACTGGCGTCGCTGCGGCGGCGGATGCGCCATGCCATGGCGCGCTTCGACTGCCCGACCATGGGCGCGCTGCAGCACCGGCTGCTGCACGAGCCGGACACGTTCGCCCAGGCGATGCAGTACTTCACCGTGCAGGTCTCGGAGATGTTCCGCGACCCGCCGTATTTCCGGGTGCTGCGCGAGCATGCGGTACCGGTGCTGCGCACGTATCCGTCGATCAAACTGTGGATCGCCGGCTGCAGCACCGGCGAAGAGGTCTGGTCCCTGGCGATCCTGCTGCATGAGGAAGGCCTGCTCGACCGCGCGATCATCTACGCCACCGACATCAATCCCGAAGCGCTGCAGGCGGCCGAGTCCGGCGCTTTCGCGCTGGATCGTCTTGCGCAGTTCAGCCGCAATTATCTGGCCGCCGGCGGCACCGGATCGCTCTCCGACTACTACAGCAGCGGCTACGGCAGCGTGGTGTTCGACCGTCGCCTGAAGCGCAACATCGTGTTCGCCGACCACAGTCTGGCGACCGATACCGTGTTCTCGGAAGTGCACCTGGTGTCCTGCCGCAACGTGCTCATCTATTTCCAGCGGCCGTTGCAGGACCGTGCCATCGGCCTGTTCCATGAGGCGCTGGTGCACCGGGGCTTCCTCGGCCTGGGCAGCAAGGAGTCGCTGCAGTTCGGCGCGCACGCGGACCTGTTCGAAGCGTGTGCGCGCGAACAGCGCCTCTACCGGAAGCTTGCCTGATGAGCGCGGCATCGCAACGCAGCCGGTTCGACCTGGTGGTCGTCGGTGCGTCGGCCGGCGGCGTCAGCGCGCTGCAGGCCCTGCTGTCATCGCTGCCGTCGGCGCTGGCGCTGCCGGTGCTGGTGGTGCTGCATCTGCCGCGCGACCGCCCCAGCCGCATCGCCGACCTGCTCGACGCCGGCTGCCCGCTGCCGGTGCGCGAAGCCGAGGACAAACAACCTCTGCAGCCCGGCACGGTGACGTTTGCGCCGCCGGACTACCACCTGCTGGTCGAGGACCGTGCCACGCTGGCGCTGTCGGTCGATCCGCCTGTGCTGTTCTCCCGGCCCGCGATCGATCCCCTGTTCGAAAGCGCTGCCGATGTGTTCGGCGATGGCGTGCTGGCGATCCTGCTGACCGGTGCCAGTACCGACGGCAGTGACGGCGTTGCGGCCGTGCGCCACGCCGGCGGCGAAGCCTGGATCCAATGCCCTGAGGAGGCCTATTCCTCGATGATGCCCGCCTCGGCCCTGGCGCATGCCGGTGCCGATGCGGTACTCCCGCTCACCTCCATCTGCACGCGTATGAAAGGTCTTACCCGATGAACCTGATCGAGCCCGCCGGGTCGACTGCCGCCACCGATTGCGTGAAGCTGCTGATTGTCGATGACATTCCGCAGAACCTGGTCGCGATGGAAGCGCTGCTGCGTCGCCCGGGCCTGGAGATTCTGTGTGCGCCCTCCGGCGCCGAGGCGCTGGAACTGCTGCTCGAGCATGAGGTGGCGCTGGCGCTGCTCGACGTGCACATGCCGGAGATCGACGGCTTTTCGCTCGCCGAACTGATGCGCGGCTCGCAGCGCAGCCGCGATGTGCCGATCATCTTCCTGACCGCCTCGCCGAACGATCCCGTGCGCGCGTTCAAGGGTTACGAGACCGGGGCGGTCGATTTCCTGCACAAGCCGATCGAGCCGCAGGTGATCATGAGCAAGGTCAATGTGTTCATCGAGCTCTACCAGCAGAAGCAGCTGCTCAAGACGCGCAACGAGGCGCTGGAGCATGCGCTCACGCTCAACGAAACGATGATGGCGGTGCTCACGCACGATCTGCGCACGCCGCTGGCCTCGATACTGCTGTGCGCCGACAAGCTGGCGCTCGACCTGCCCGACGACAGCCAGGTCCAGCGCACGCTCGGCCACCTGGAGAACAGTGCCCAGCGCATGGCCCGGATGGTGGAGCAGTTGCTGGACTTCTCGAAGATCCGTACCGGCGGGTTGCGCCTGTACAGCACCGAGTGCGACCTGGCCGACGTGGCCGCAACGGTCGTGGCCGAGATCGGGCGTGCGCATCCGCAGGCACGCATCGAGCTGCAGGTCCAGGGCGATGCCCACCTGCAGGGCGATCCGGATCGGCTGGCGCAGTTGTTGTCCAACCTGATCGGCAATGCGGTGCTGCATGGCGGCGATGCGCCCGTGCTGGTGCGCCTGGACGGTGAGCGCAGCGCGCCGCTGCGCCTGCAGGTGCGTAATGCCGGACAGATTCCCGAGGCGTTGCTGCCGCGTCTGTTCGAACCGTTCAAGGCCAGTTTCCACGACAGCCGCGGGTTGGGGCTGGGGTTGTTCATCGCCAGCGAGTTCGCGCGCGCGCATGGCGGCACGCTGGTGGCCGCGAACCAGGACGGCACGGTCCTGTTTGAAACCCTGCTGCAGCGCAGGCCGCGCTGATCGCGGCGGAACCATCCCGGCAGTGTGCCGGGATGGTCGAGTGCTTGTTTACAGCGGATCGCAGCAGAGGCGCACGCCGTGCCCGCCATAGGTGCAGCTCGGCTGCTCTTCACACCCCGCCAACGGCGTGGGCTGGCTGGAGGTGGCCACCGCCTGGCTGGAGGCGAAGGCCAGTGCACAGATCAGGGTAATGCCACCGAAGGCCGACAGCAGTTTTTTGGATGTCATGGTTACTCTCTCCTTGAGGGGATGATGCGGGTGGTCGAGCGTGTGGATGCGGCGGGGGTGTTACACCGGCTGGCAGCAGCGGATCTCGCTATGCCCGCCATAGGTGCAGCCAGGCTTGTAGGGGCAACCCTCCAGCTGTTTCGGTTGGCTGGAGGTTGCCACCGCCTGGCTCGAAGCAAACGCCAAGGCGCAGACAACAGCGATACCGCCAAAGACCGAGACGAATTTCTTGGACTTCATGGTGTTTCTCCTGTTGTGGATCATGCGGATGCAACGGGTGGTGCGCGAGGCGGTTTAGCGGGCCGGCGGATCCGTCAGCGGGCAGCAGGTGCCGTCCGGATTGGCGCCGTAGTCGCAGTGCGGCGCGGCTTTGCAGCCGGACAACGCGGCGGGCGTGGCTGAGGTGGCGAAGGCCTGGGCGGAAGCGAAGGCGAGCATGCCGGCGACGGCGAGGCCGCCAAGCAGGGACAGCGTGTGTTTCGACGTCATCGTTCAACTCCTCGGAATGGGAAGGAAAGCCGACGAACTGTCGATCCGCCCCGTGAGCCGGTGCGGACAGACCTTGGGTACGCCGCCGGGCAGCGGCGTCAGAGGGCCATCAGCCTGCCGGGGCGGGCACTGCACTGCGTGCAGCGTGCACCACGAAGGCGCCGGTGATGGCATTGACCGAGCTGTCCTTGAGTTGGCCGACATGGCGATAGATCACCTTGCCGTCCTGGATGACCACCACCATCGGCACCATGGTCGCGGTGTAGCGCTGCCGGATCCGGTCATCGGTGTCGTTGACGACCGGGAAGTCGAACCCATGCTGGCGTGCGTAGTCCGCGGCGGTTTCATGGGGCGGCAGGCTGACACCGAGCATCTCGAAGGCGCGGTTGCCGTTGTTCCGGCCGGCGGCGTCCAGCGCCTGGATCTGCGGCACCGAGGCCAGGCAGTACCTGCAGGCCGGGGAGAAGAAATACAGGACCTGGCGGCCGCTGGCCGGGCCGGCGAGGGTGACCGCCTGGCCGTCCAGTGCGGTGGTGTCCAGTGCTTCAGGCTGCGCGCCTTCCGGAAGACCGTGGGCGGCCTTGGAGATCTGTTCGACCTTGCTCACCAGCAGTGCCTGCTCCTGGCGGAGCTGCCGGTTCTGCACGGCCAGCGCCGTCATCAGGGCGGCCAATACGATGATCAGAGCGAAGCTGCCGTACTTGCGTAGCGCGGATGCGTCCATGCTGCTCCTTGGCCTTCGGCCGGGTCCATGGCTGAGTAGGTGGGGTATATATCCGGCAACAATAATCATTTGTCAAACACCCGAGCCTGTGAATGAGACATCGGTTTCATTCCGTTTGCGGTCTATCAGCGGAACGGGGGCGTGCCGCACCCGCCGGACCGCCCCGGCCAGTCGCAAACCCCCGTGAGGTAAACTGTCCGGGCGCCGCAGCCCTTCGCCACCGGCCATTGCTGGAGCCCCCATGCCGTCGTCGAGCCGTAAAGCCACCACGCCCCTGATCGATGCCCAGGTGCACGTCGAGGGCTTCGTGCAGGTGCGCGAGGCGCGCCGGTCCGAGCTGGTCGAGGATTATGTGGAGCTGATCGCGGACCTGATCGCAGATGGCCGTGAGGCCCGCCAGGTGGACATCGCCAGCCGGCTCGGGGTGGCGCAGCCGACGGTCGCCAAGGCGCTCAAGCGCCTGGTCAAGGAGGGCTGGGCGATCCAGCGACCGTACCGTGGCGTGTTCCTGACCCCGGCCGGCGAGCAGCTGGCGGTGGAGATGCGTGCCCGCCACCAGACCGTGGAGCAGTTCCTGCTGGCATTGGGCGTGGACGCCGACTCGGCGCGCCGCGACGCCGAAGGCATCGAGCACCACGTCAGCGAGGCCACCCTGGCCGCGTTCGAGGCGTTCGTGCGCAAGGCCAATGGCCATGGTTGAGCGCCTCGCGCCGCCGCCTCCGCTGGGCGTGCCGGTGCACGACCACGACGAGCACTGGATGCGCCATGCACTGGGCCTGGCTGAACGTGCCGAGCGTGAGTTCAACGAGATTCCGGTCGGCGCGGTGCTGGTCGGTGCCGATGGCACCGTGCTCGGCGAAGGCTGGAACCTCAACATCGCCGACCACGACCCCAGCGCGCACGCCGAGATCGTGGCGATGCGGCAGGCGGGCAGGGCGCTGGCCAACCACCGGCTGATCGGCAGCACGCTGTACGTCACCCTGGAGCCGTGTGCGATGTGTGCCATGGCGATCGTGCATGCACGCGTGGCGCGGCTGGTGTATGCGGCGACCGACCCCAAGACCGGTGCCTGCGGCAGTGTGTTCGACCTGATCGGCGACCCGCGGCACAACCACCGTGTCGAGCTCCACGGCGGCGTGCTGGCCAAGGATGCCAGCACCCGCTTGACCAACTACTTCCGCGCCAAGCGCGGCAAGCCGCCGCTGCTGCTGGAGTAAGGGCGCCGCAGCGACAGGCTCGTGACGCGTTGGCGGTATCATGTGGGCCTTATCCATTCCCGGTCGCGGCGCAGGCGGCGACCCAGCACAAGGCGAACACATGGCGGACAACGGCGCAGAAGGCGAGCGACTGATCTGGATCGATCTGGAAATGACCGGTCTGGACACCGACAACGATGCCATCATCGAGATCGCCACGGTGGTGACCGATGCGCAGTTGAACGTGCTGGCCGAAGGTCCGGAGTTCGCGATCCATCATCCGGTCGAGCGGCTGGAGGCCATGGACGAATGGAACCGCAACCAGCATCGCCGATCCGGCCTGTGGCAGCGCGTGGTCGACAGCAGCGTGACGCTGGGCCAGGCCGAGGCGCAGACCATCGCGTTCCTGCAGCAGTGGATCAAGGCGGGTGCCTCGCCGATGTGCGGCAATTCGATCTGCCAGGACCGTCGCTTCCTGCACCGCGAAATGCCGCGCCTGGAGAAGTACTTCCACTACCGGAACCTGGACGTTTCCACGATCAAGGAACTGGCCAAGCGCTGGGCCCCGGGCGTCGCCGCCGGCGTCGGCAAGACCGCCAGCCATACCGCGCTGAGCGACGTGCACGATTCCATCGCGGAGCTGCGCCATTACCGGCAGTTCATGGGCGCGCTGTCGGGCCTGCCGGCCTGAGCCCACCGGGGCATTCAGCCACCGGCAGGCGAGGCAACAAGCGCTAGACATCGGCGGCGCTATGATCGCGGCCATGAACGCCATCACCTCGCCGCAACCGCCGCCGCTGTCGTCCTCGATCCTGCCGACCTCGCAGGATTGGCGCGACCTGCAGCGAGCGGTGGACCTGCTGGAATCGCCCACGCTGACCGCCAAGATGGCGAACCTGATCGGCTCGCCGCTGGAGTTCGCGGTCAAGCGGCTGCCTGATTCGGTATCGCGCCGCATCCATGGTGCGGTCGAGGCGGCATTGTTCAAATCCGCCCAGGCCGCGTTGTGGACGATGGACAACACGCCCGGCAAGGCGGCCTCCACCCGTTGGCACAAACTGGCCGCAGCCACCTCCGGTGCGGTCGGCGGCGCGTTCGGGTTCACCACGCTTTTCATCGAACTGCCGGTGTCGACCACGATCATGATGCGCTCGGTAGCCGACGTCGCCCGCAGCGAGGGCTTCGACCTGCGTGACATGAGCACCCGGCACGCCTGTCTGGAGGTGTTCGCGCTGGGCGGCAATTCGGGCAAGGACGACGCCAGCGAGACCGGCTACTACATCACCCGTGGCTTCACCGCCGAAGTGATGCGCCACCTCTCCGCCGAGCTGGCCGGGCGCGCGGTCGGCGGCAGCCCGGTGATGATCGGGCTGACCCCGAAGGAGGCCGGCAAGTGGCTGGCCAAGCTCGTGGAGAAGGTCGCCGCGCGCTTCGGCGTGGTGGTCACCGAGAAGTTCGCCGCGCAGGCGGTGCCGATCGTGGGGGCGGTGGCCGGTGCAACGCTCAACACCATGTTCACCGACTACTACCAGGACGTCGCGCGCGGGCACTTCATCGTGCGCCGGCTGGAACGTACCTACGGCTACGAGACCGTCCGGGCGGCCTACTCGATGCTGGCGGCCGAGCGTACCTGATCGATCGTTGCACGGGCGGCACAACTGTTTTGCCGCCGCAGGGCTGTTGAGCGGGCGGTGCGGTCCCCATCCTTGTCGGCATCACCGCTTCGGCGGCGCCCCCGATCAAGGATTCCCATGCTGTTCTCCCCCTACACCCGTAGCGCGTTGACGTTGCCCAACCGTATCGTGATGCCGCCGATGACCCGTTCGCGGGCCGGTGCGGGCAACGTTGCCACGCCGCTGATGGCCGAGTACTACGCCCAGCGCGCCTCGGCCGGCCTGATCGTCAGCGAAGGTACCCAGATCAGCCGACAGGGCCAGGGCTACGCCTGGACCCCGGGCATCCATGACGAGGCCCAGATCGCCGGCTGGCGCGGCGTCACCGACGCTGTCCACGCGGCGGGGGGCCGCATCGTCGCCCAGCTCTGGCATGTCGGCCGCGTCTCGCATGTGGCCCTGCAGCCGGGTGGCGCCGCACCGGTGTCCTCCTCGGCGCTGCTGGCCGAGGGCGTCAAGGTGTTCGTCGATCCGGAAGGCCGCGGCCCGCAGAGCGGCGTCGGCGAGATGGTGCAGCACTCGATGCCGCGCGCATTGGCCATCGATGAGATCGCCGGGATCGTGCGCGACTACGCGGCGGCCGCGCGCAATGCGATCGCGGCAGGCTTCGATGGCATCGAACTGCATGGCGCCAACGGCTACCTGATCAACCAGTTCATCGACTCCCAGGCCAACCAGCGCACGGATGCCTACGGTGGCGCGCTGCAGAACCGCCTGCGCTTCCTGCGCGAGGTGACCGAAGCCGTGGCTGCGGAGATCGGTGCCGAGCGCGTCGGCGTGCGTCTGGCCCCGCTGACCACGCTGCAGGGCGCGGTGGACGACACCCCGCAGGCGACCTACCTGGCCGCCGCGCACCTGTTGGACCAGATCGGCGTGGGCTACCTGCATATCGCCGAAGCCGACTGGGAGGATGCACCGGTGATGCCGGTGGCCTTCAAGGAAGCGTTGCGCATGATCTACCGGGGCACGCTGATCTACGCGGGCAAGTACACCGTGGCGCGCGCGGAGGAAGCGCTGGCCAAGGGCTGGGCCGACCTGATCGCGTTCGGCCGGCCGTTCATCGCCAACCCGGACCTGCCGGAGCGCCTGCGGCAGGGCCTGCCGTTGAACCCCCCGGACAAGGCGACGTTCTTCGGGGGCGGAGCGGAAGGGTTTACCGATTACCCGGTGGCCGAGCTGGCCGAGCTGGCCGAGCCCGCCGAAGCCTGACGGTAGTGCCACGCCATGCGTGGCAACGCGGACCTTCCGGCCATTGGATGCCCACCGAATGGCGGCCCAACGAAAATCAGCCACGCATGGCGTGGCTCTACCCCTGGGACCGAATGCCGCGTCCCAAAACAAAACCCCGCTTGCGCGGGGTTTTGTTCTTCATCGCATTGCCGAAGGGATCAACCCTTGGCTTTGAGCTTGGCCAGACGCAGCCAGGTATCCACCACGGTGTCCGGGTTCAGCGACACCGATTCAATGCCTTCCTGCATCAGCCATTCGGCCAGGTCCGGATGATCGGACGGGCCCTGGCCGCAGATGCCGACGTACTTGCCCTTGGCGCGCGCGGACTTGATCGCCATCGACAGCAGCTTCTTCACCGCCGGGTTCCGCTCGTCGAACAGGTGCGCGACGATCGAGGAATC
>Ga0308171_1000681_pt1 | contig 62453 bp, 57 predicted proteins | sample PhyGR1_FD_202135 | JGI IMG/M metagenome (GOLD analysis project Ga0308171, IMG submission 202135) | Phyllosphere microbial communities from UC Gill Tract Community Farm, Albany, California, United States - DLSLSG.R1 | ecosystem: Host-associated > Plants > Phyllosphere > Unclassified | place: USA...
CGGGGTGCGCATGCGCGTCGGAGCGCGCATGCTTCAAGCTCTGACTTGCCGCGGCTGTTTGAACGAAGCGCGCCAGCGCGAAGTGAGTTCCGCGGCGGCACCCCGCAAGCGCCCCGCCGCAGGTCTGCCCCGTAGCGAAAGCGAAGGGGTCGCAGACTGGGGGTCGCCCTTTCTTTGGTGACTTTCTTTCGGCGAAACGAAAGAAAGTTACTCGCCCGCCGGGGCGAAATCCCGGCTCCGGGAAGCAACCACCCAGCACCTGCCAGCACCGCCCCGGCTTCGACAAAGCGTCGACAAGCTCAGCCCGAACCGTCAGAGACTCACCAGCCCGCGTCCCATGAAGCAATGGGCCGCAAAGCCGTAGCCCCACCCCCGTGCCCACCAGCCAACCACGCCCACCCCGCCACCGAACCCAACACCGACACCTTCTACCGCCCCTTCCTCGCCGCCTTCTTCGCCGCCCTCTCCGCCTCCTTCACCTCCCCCGCCACCCTCCACACCTCGAACTCGGCGGGCGTCTCCAGCGTGACCCGCCCCAGCACGGCGCTGCGCAGATCCGTCAACACCAGCTCGGCGCCTTTCTGCACGTTCACCCGCCCGCCGGACATCACGGCGCCGCGCTTGCGGGCGATCAACTCCAGCAGTTCGTCCTCGTGCATGCCGGCGATGGCCTCGGGAGCGAGGCCCAGCCGGTAGCGCGCCTCCAGCAGGTGCGCGTAGGGCCGCTTCAGATACGCCAGCAGCTCCAGCACGACCTCTTCCTCGTCGTAGGCGTTCTTGCCGACGGCGCCGCTCGCGGCCAGCTTGTAGCCGCTCTCGGGGATGGTGATGCGCGGCCAGAGCATGCCCGGCGTGTCCCACAGATAGAAGTCGTCCGCCAGGGTGATGCGCTGCTCGAGCTTGGTGATGCCGGCCTCGTCGCCGGTCTTGGCCTGGCTCTTCTGGCTCAGGGTGTTGATGAGCGTGGACTTGCCCACGTTCGGAATGCCGCAGATCAGCACGCGCATGGGCTTGGCCATGCCGCCGCGTTGCGGCGCCAGCAGGTGGCAGGCATCGATCAGGCGGCGCGCGGGCGCCGGCTCCGAGGCGTCCAGGCCGATGGCGCGGGTCTCGGGCAGGGCGTTGTACCAGTCGAGCCAGAGCGGCGTGCGCGCCGGGTCGGCCACGTCCTGCTTGTTGAGCACTTTCACCGAGGGCTTGTGGCCCGTCAGTTCGGACAGCAGCGGGTTGGCGCTGGAGCCGGGCAGCCGGGCGTCCAGCATCTCGATCACCACGTCGATGTCCTTGATGCGCTCGGCGATCGCCTTGCGCGTGGAGTGCATGTGACCGGGGAACCACTGGATGGCCATGGGATGTCTTTCGGGCTTTCGCGGGCGTGCGAACGGTTTTCAGGGGCGCCAAGGATAATCGCGACTTCCACAGCCCCACTCCGGTACCCACTGAATGCCCCTGCCTCCACCCCCCGTCCATCGCCCCAGCAAGAAGGAAGAGTCCGAACTGCTCTTCAAGGGCGTGACCTGCGCGCTCATCGGCCTCGTCGTATTGCTGGCGCCCTATGTGGCGCGCTCGTCCAGCGTCGGCGAGATGATGCGCCAGGCCTACCTGGTGGGCTGGTTCGCGCTGGTGCTGGGTTGCGCCTTCCTCGTGCGGTACGGCCTGCGGCGCTACGGCGGCCGGCGCCGCTACTGATCGGACGGCCGGCGCGTGGCGACGCACCCTGCCCCGCCCCACCATCAGGCGACCGCCTTGCCCGACGGCCTCGATGCCGTACGCGTTCGCTTCGCGGAACTCACCGCGCGTCTTCGCGCGGCCGGCGTGGCCCTGCGCCCGCCTCCACCCGAGCCCACCACGTGCTGTGGCCGGGGCTGCAACGGCTGCGTATGGGAGGGTTTCTACGCCGCGGCGGCCTGGTGGTGCGAGGACGCGGAGCACGCCCTGGCGACGGCCGCTTGCGCACCAGCAGCACCCCGCCGGGCGGGCGCGTCGGCCGAACCCTGAAGGAACTCCCGCACGAGGCAAGGCCGAAAGTTCTAACACTCCCACCCGGACCGTGTATGTCGGATGGAACAACAAATCACGGTATTCTCGGCAGATGGAATTTCCCAAGGATCGCTCTGCCGAGCCGTTGCTGCAGCCCCTGGCGCCCGTCGCTGGAGCCGTATCCACCCGGGATCAGGCGCGCACCTCGGTGGCGCGGCTGCGCGCCGTGCAGGCGAGCGGCCTGCTCGATTCGGTCCAGGAGCCCGGCTTCGACAGCCTGACCGCCGTCACCGCCCGGCTGCTGCGCTGCGCGGCCTCGTTCATCTCGGTGGTCGATGGCGAGCGCGATTTCTACAAGAGCCAGCACGGCTTTCCTGAGGCGCTGGCCCAGGCGCGGCAGATGCAGGGCCAGACCTTCTGCCATTTCACGCTGGACCGCGACGAGGCGCTGGTCATCAACGACACGCACGCGCAACCGGAGTGGAAGGCCGTGCCCACCGTGCAGACGCTGGGCGTGCGCGCCTACGTGGGCGTGCCGCTCAAGTCGGGCGGGCAGAACATCGGCAGCTTCTGCGTGATCGACACGGTGCCCCGCGAATGGACGGCCGACGAGCTGGAGACCATCCGCCAGCTGGCCGCCTCCGCCGCGCGCGAGCTCGACCTGCGCGCCGCCCTGGCCGCCGCCCGGCAGGCCGCCGCCACCGCGCGCGCGCAGGCGCTGTCGCGCGAACGCGTGCTGGCCGTGGTGGCGCACGACCTGCGCGCGCCGCTGCAGGTGATCCAGCTCAGCGCCAAGCTGCTGCAGCGCAGCGGCGGCACGGGGCACGATGCCGTCACCCACCGCATGCTGTCGGCCGTGGGCATGATGACCACGATGGTGGACAGCCTGCTCAAATCGACCGATGCCGCGCCCCAGCTGCAGCCGGTGGCGGCAGCCACGCTGGCGGCCGATGCGGTGGACATGATGACGCCCATGGCCGACAAGTTCTCGATGACGCTGCTGCTCGAGCGTCTGCCCGAGGTCACGCTGCAGGTCGACTACGGCCAGCTGGTGCGGGTGCTGGGCAATCTGATCGGCAATTCGCTCAAGTACTCGCCGGCGGGCAGCACCATCCGCGTGTCCGGCGCGCGCCGCGGCGCGACGCTGGACATCACCGTCACCGACAACGGCGTGGGCATGACGGACGAGGAAGTGGCCCGGGCCTTCGAGCCGGGCTGGCAGAGCGAATCCGCCAAGGCCCGCAACGACGGCGTGGGCCTGGGGCTCGGCATCGTGCAGTCGCTGGTGGAGGCCAACCACGGCCAGGTGCGGCTGGAAAGCCGCTCGGGCATGGGCACGTCGGTCACCATCAGCCTGCCCTGCGCCTGAAGGGGCCGGCGGGCGGGGCACGCTGCCGCGTCCGGTGCGGCGCGGCGGCCGGGGCAGCGCTGCTTTGCATTGAAGCCGGCGCTGGGCCATAGTGGCGGCTCCTTCGGCTTTCACCTCAGCGCGCATCCGCGCCCGCCCGCCTGCATGACCACCCATCCAGCCCATCCCGATTCGCCCTCCTTGACCGCCACGCCAGCGCCCCGCACGGGCGGACAGGTGCTGGTCGACCAGCTGCTGCTGCACGGCGTCCGGCAACTCTTTTGCGTGCCGGGCGAGAGCTACCTGGCGGTGCTGGACGCGCTGCACGACGCCGCCATCGCCGTCACCGTCTGCCGCCAGGAAGGCGGCGCGGCCATGATGGCCGAGGCGCAGGGCAAGCTCACCGGCCGGCCCGGCATCTGCTTCGTCACGCGGGGGCCGGGCGTGACCAATGCCTCGGCCGGCATTCACATCGCGCACCAGGACTCGACCCCGCTCATCGTCTTCGTGGGCCAGGTGGCGCGCGGCGCGCTGGGCCGCGAGGCCTTCCAGGAACTCGACTACCCCGCCGTCTTCGGCACCATGGCCAAGTGGGTGGTCCAGATCGACGATGCCCGCCGGTTGCCGGAACTCGTCTCCCGCGCCTTCCACGTCGCCACCTCCGGCCGGCCCGGGCCGGTGGTCATCGCGCTGCCGGAAGACATGCTCACCGACACGGCGGCGGTGGCCGACGCCCTGCCCTTCGCCGTGACCGAAACCCACCCCGGCCCGGCCGACCTGCGCGCCCTGGCCGAGCGGCTGGCCGCCGCCGAGCGGCCGGTGGCCATCCTGGGCGGCAGCCGCTGGTCGGCCGGCGCGGTGGCCGACATGGCGGCCTTCGCCGAGGCCTGGCAGCTGCCGGTCTATTGCTCCTTCCGCCGGCAGATGCTGTTTCCCGCCAGCCACCCCAGCTATGGCGGCGACCTGGGCCTGGGCGTGAACCCGAAGCTGCTGGCACGCATCCGGGGCAGCGACCTGATCCTGCTGCTGGGCGGGCGTCTGTCGGAGATTCCGTCACAGGGCTACGAGCTGCTGGACATTCCCGCGCCGCGGCAGCCGCTGGTGCACGTGCATGCCGACGCGGACGAACTGGGGCGCCTCTACCGCCCCGCGCAGGCGATCCACGCCACGCCCCGGGCCTTCGCGGCGGCGCTGGCCGAAGTGCGGCCCCCGGCCCCGGTGCGCTGGGCCGCGCACACCCAGGCCGCCCGCGCCGAATACCTGGCGTGGAGCGACCCGTCGCCGATCCGCATCCCGGGCCCGCTGCAGATGGGCGAGGTCATGCAGCACCTGAAGGCCGTGCTGCCGCCGGACACCATCTTCTGCAACGGCGCCGGCAACTTCGCCACCTGGGTGCACCGCTTCTGGCCGTTCACCCACTACGCCAGCCAGCTCGCACCCACCAGCGGATCGATGGGCTATGGCCTGCCCGCCGGCGTGGGCGCGAAACGGCTCTGGCCCGAGCGCGAGGTGGTGGTGTTCTCCGGCGACGGTGACTTCCTGATGCACGGGCAGGAATTCGCCACCGCCGTGCAATACGGCTTGGCCGTCACCGTGGTGCTGCTGGACAACGCCATGTACGGCACGATCCGCATGCACCAGGAGCGCGAGTACCCGGGCCGCGTCAGCGCCACGCAGTTGAAGAACCCCGACTTCAAGGCCTACGCCCAGGCGTTCGGCGGCCACGGCGAGCGCGTGGAGCGCACCGAGGAGTTCGCCCCGGCCCTGGCCCGCGCGCGGGCCAGCGGCCTGCCCAGCGTGCTGCACTGCCTGCTCGACGCGGAAGCCATCACGCCCGGCGGCACGCTGGCGGGCATCCGCAGCGCGGCGCTGGCACGCGCGCAGGCCTCCTGATCCAAGCTTAATCAGCCTCCAGCGCCCTTGGAACAAGCGCCCGCAGCTATTAAATAGATAGCAAACGGGGGTTACGGAACCCTGGGCCCCGGCTGGCGGGCGATGTCCGCCTCGCTGCGCACCTGGCCGGCCAGCAGCACGGCCAGGTCCAGCCGGCGCAGCAGCCAGGGGTTCAGGTCGTTGGCGAACGGGTCGGGCAGCGGCTCCGGGCCGGGCGCGGCCTCGGGGCTGGCAGGCGCGGCGGGCACGGCAGCGCCCGGCGCCGCCAGCAGCGCGACATCGATGCGGTCGGCCGCCTGCGCGAGCGGCGCCTCGATGCGGCCAGGCTCGAGCTGGCCCCGGCGCAGCAGCAGCATGGTCTTGACGGCGGTGAGCTGGGCGAGCAGCTGGTAGCAGTGCGCCTGCAGGCGCTGCAGCGAATCGACCGGCGGGCGCACGGCGCGCGGCTCTTTCAGCGAGCGCTGCGTGGCCTGCACCAGCGCAGAGAGGCTGTCGTAGGCCTCGCGACGGGCCAGCCGCCAGGCCAGCTCGGGCGCATCGTCCACCGCCTGCAGCTGGCCCAGGCCCAGCGCCACGCGGGCATGGCGGGCCTGGGCGGCCACGGTGCGCGCCACCAGCGCCGGGATCTGCCCCCGCTCCCACGACGGCAGCACATAGCTGCACGCCCAGGCGATGCCGGTGCCGATCAGCGTGTCGGCCAGCCGCTCGAAGAGCGCGAACGAGGTGCTGACGCCCGTGTTCAGCATGTGCGACTGCACCAGCCCCAGCACCGTGGCGGCCACGGCGGTGATGAGGTAGCGCCGCACCGCGAAGCCGTGCGCCACGGCCTGCGCCAGGGTCAGCACCGCGATCAGCCCGAGCGGCGACAGGTGCGTGGACAGCACGCCCAGCGCCAGCACGCAGCCCAGCAGCGTGCCCGCCACCCGGGCGTTGCGGCGCTCCAGCGTCTGCGCCAGGCTGCCGCGCAGCACGACCACGATGGTCAGCAGGATCCAGTAGGCATGCGTGCCCCAGGGCAGCGCCAGCGACACGATGTAGCCCGCCCCCATGGCCAGGGCGGCGCGCAGCGCGTGGCGCAGCGGCGGCGCGTCCCAGCGCCAGAGCGAGAAAAAGGGCGACCACGACCAGGCCGTGGGGCTGACGAACATCTGCCAGCTGGCCCGCACCACCGCCAGGTTGGGCGCGGCCTCGCCCCGCGCCAGCGCGACCAGGCGCAGGGCTTCGTCATTGATGTGGCCGGTGCGGTCGGCGAGCGCGCGGGCCAGCAGCTGGGGCGACGGGCCGGGGCCGGCCCAGGGGGCGGGCGGCGCATCGCCGGTGCCGGTGCCAGCTCCGGTGCCGTCGGGCTCCCAGCGCAGGCCGGCCAGCCGGGCGCGGCGGTCTTCCAGCGGTGGCGGCATGCGGCCCAGCAGGAGCGCATCGGCCAGTTGCTCGATGTCGCCCGCCATGTCCCGCAGCACCGACTGCAGCGCCCGCAAACCGTGCGCATGGCCCGGCTGGGCGCGCAGGGTGTCGAGGTCCAGCTCGCAGGCCAGCAGGTGGTCGCGCATCTCCAGCACCAGCAGCAGCATGCCCGCCAGCCGCTGGCGGCGCGGGGTGCGGGGCGACTCCAGCACCACGTCGCGGGCCGACTGCAGCTGGTCGGCCAGGGCCGCATGGCGCGCCAGCAGCTGGCTGGTGAGGGCCGGGTCGGGCGGCAGGGGCGGGCCGCCCGCCGGGTCGGCCCGCCCGAAGCGCCGCGCCTGCACGCGCATGAGCTGGGCCAGCGCCAGCAGGGTGTCGGCCAGCAGCTGCACCCGGTAGCGGCCGTTCAGCGCCAGGTTGGCCAGCACCGCATAGACCACGTAGAGCCCGGCGCCGAGGCCGAAGTAGGCCGTGGTGCGCAGCGCGCCATCGAGCGCGTTGCGCCCCTCGTGCGTGGGCACGGCCAGGCTGAAAACGGCCGAGAAGATGAGCGCGATGGCGACCGGCACGCCACGCTTGCCCCAGGCCATCGCCAGGAACGAGATGAACGCCGCCGGCACGATGAGCAGGCCCAGGCCGAGCGGGTCGTCCTGCAGCATCTGGACGCCGAAGAAGAGCGGCATGCCCAGCAGCGGCGCGGGCAGCATCTGCCAGAACTTGCCCCGGCGCGGGCCCGGCAGGTCGGGCGGCGCGGTGACGATCACGCCGACCGACGCGGCCGAGGCCGCCGCGGCCCCGAAGAACACATGCACGCCGGCGGAAATCAGCATCAGCCCGATGGCGACCCCGATGCCGTTGGCGACGTAATGGCTGAGGGCGGTGCGCAGCGCCGCACGCAGGCGCCGCTGCAGGTCGACGCGGGAAGGCAGAACGTTTTTCACGGGTGTCACTATGCAAGGGGCTTGGAGGGCCGCGCCATCGGACGGCGCCGACGAATGCCAGGGCGCCGCCGACAAGCCCCGCCCCCCGGCACCCCCGGCACGGGCGGGTGGGCGGACGGTCAGCCGAGCTGCTCGACCGCCATGTACTGCTGGCGCCAGGGCTCGAAGGCCAGCGTGTCGGCCGCTTCCAGCGCCTTCTGCTCGGCCGCCGACTGCTCGGCCAGGCGCGCGTGATGGTCCTGCTGCGTGACCGACCAGGGCAGGCCCAGCAGGTGATCGCGGGTGGCTGCCGACCGGCTCAGGGCGAAGGCCGTGAAGTCATTGTCATGCTGCTGCGCCAGCTCGGCCAGCACGCGGGCCGACGGCGTCTGCCCGGGCGCCGCGAAGGCGGCCTGCGCGGCCCGCAGCGCCTGGGCGTGGGCATCGGTGTGCTGCGCGGCATCCAGCGCGGCGGCCAGCGGCGCGCAGTCGGCCAGCAATTCGGCGCCCCAGTCGGCCAGCGACACGCCGCGGCCGCCGCGCATCAGCTGCAGGCCGGGCTCGCGCCCCCGCTCGGCCGTCAGATGCTGGTTGTGCTGCAGCTCGGCGATCTCGTCGGGGGTGTCCGGCGGGCTGTCGCTCAGCAGGCAGTGCAGCAGGAACACGTCCAGCAGCCGCATGGTCTGCGCGGTGATGCCCACCGGCTCGAACGGGTCCAGGTCCATCAGGCGGACCTCGACGTACTCGACGCCGCGCTCGCGCAGCGCGTGCAGCGGACGCTCGCCCGTGCGCACCGTCCGCTTGGGGCGGATGGTGCCGTAGAACTCGTTCTCGATCTGCAGCAGGCTGGTGCCGAGCTGGTTGTATTCACCGCCCGGGTTCAGCACGCCCACGGCCTCGTACGCGGCATAGGGCTGGGTCAGCGCGGCGTGCAGCGAATCGGCGTAGCCCTGCAGGCCGTTGTAGCTCACGGCGAGCGAGGCCTGCGCGTCGCTCTGGTAGCCCAGGCGGCCCATGCGCAGCGACGTGGCGTGCGGCAGGTAGAAGGCATTGCGGCCGTCGCCCAGCGGCTGCAGGCTGTGCGCGCGCCCGGCCACGAAGCACGGGCACAGGGCGGGCGACGCGCCGAACAGATAGAGCAGCACGAAGGCATGCCGGCGGAAGTTGCGGATGAGGCCGAAGTACTGCTCGCTGCTCACGCCCGGCAGCGACCAGTTGTAGTGGATGCCCGAGATGGTCTGCATGCGCCGGCCATAGCGGTGGCCCAGGCCCATGCGGTAGACGCTCTTGGCGCGGCCGATGTTGGATGAGCCGTAGCGGGCGATGGGAATGGTCTCGTCGGTGGGCAGGCCGCAGGGCATGCTCGACACCCAGAGCATCTCGCCGCCGCCGGGCTGGCGGGCGAGGGCCCGGTAGGCGAACTGGTGCACCTCGGTCAATTCGTCCAGCGTGGCCTGCACGCTCTGGTGCGCGCCGGTGATGAGCTCCATCTGCGACTCGCTGAAGTCGGTGGTGATGAGCGGGTGCGTCAGCGCCGAGCCCAGCGGCTCGGGGTGCGGGGTGAGCGCCAGGGCGCCATTCGGCAGCACGCGCAGCCCTTCTTTTTCCACGCCACGGCGAATGCCCGCCAGGCGCTCAGGGGGCTGCGCGCCGATGCGCTCTTGCAGTGTTGTCATGTGTTGATCGCCGTTCCATCTCTTGTGGGCCCGGAACTTAGCACGCCAGCGGGCACTCTGCCGGCCCCGCCCTGGCAGCCCGGCCGGCCAATGGGGCACTCTGGCCGGCGGGCGGGTGGCGAGGGCTGTTTGGGTTAGCCGCGCGCGGCCATCGCCTTGCCGACCTCGGCCGTGCCCTGGGCGGCGCCGCTGCCCGGGACCTGCTCGTGCGCGCGGTCGGTCACCTCGGCCAGGCGCGCCGCCAGTTGCTCGTCCGCATCGGCGGCCAGGCCGATGTGGATGCCCTGCGTGAGCGTGATGTGCGCCGCCTCGAAGCTGCCCGCGCCGGCGCAGAGGATGGTGCGGCTCGGGGCGCTCTCGTGCGCCAGCACCAGCATGGCCGGCACCACGGCCTCGGGCTTGAGGGCGGCCAGCACCTCTTCGGGCATGAGGCCTTCGGTCATGCGGGTGGCGGCCGTGGGCGCCAGCGCGTTCACGTGGATGCCGTGCTTGGCGCCTTCGATGGCCAGCGTCTGCATCAGGCCGACCTGGGCCAGCTTGGCCGCGCCGTAGTTGGCCTGGCCGAAGTTGCCGTAGAGGCCGGTGGATGACGTGGTCATGACGATGCGGCCGTACTTCTGCTCGACCATGTGCGCCCACACCGCCTTGCAGCAGTGGGCGGCGCCCATGAGGTGCACGTCCACCACCAGCCGGAAGTCGTCCATGTCCATCTTGCCGAACGACTTGTCGCGCAGGATGCCGGCGTTGTTGACCAGGATGTCCACCCGGCCCCAGGCGTCCACCGCCTGGGCGACCATGGCCTGCACGGCGGCGAAGTCGGTGACCGAAGCGCCGTTCGCCAGCGCCTGCCCGCCCGCGGCGACGATCTCATCAGCCACCGCCTGGGCGGCGGACACCGTTGCGCCGCTGCCGTCCACCGCGCCGCCCAGGTCGTTGACCAGCACGCGCGCACCGCGCGCCGCCAGGGCCAGCGCATGCTGGCGGCCGAGGCCGCCGCCGGCGCCGGTCACGATGGCCACGCGGCCTTGAAAGTCGAGGGACATGGGAAAACTTCCTCTGGTTGACAATGATCGCCGCACTGTACGTCAGTCACCCCGCCCGGCCGGTTGCCGGGGGTGACTCCGCAAGGCCCCCACCCCACCCTCTATCCAACCCCCAACGAAGGAAACCCATGAAAGCCACCTGGAACGGCGTCACCCTGGCCGAAAGCGACGACACCGTGCTCGTCGAGGGCAACCACTACTTTCCAGAAAGCGCCCTGCGCCGCGAGCACTTCACCTTCAGCAACCACAAGACCATGTGCCCCTGGAAGGGCCAGGCGACCTACCTGTCGGTGCTGGTGAACGGCGAGATCAACGCCGACGCCGCCTGGACCTATGCCGACCCCAAGCCCGAGGCCGAATCGATCCGGGGCCGGTATGCGTTCTGGAAGGGTGTGAAGGTCGCGCCCTGAACGGTGCCGCTTATTTATCCCTGCCAGCACTGGACAATCATGTGGATAAGCCGGCATGAACGCTGTATGGCCGCGCCAAGTCGTTGATTTGCAAGGCAACTGCACGCGTTGCTCAAAATGGAGGCAGCGCCTGCCTGCCGCCCGGACGCGGGTTATCCCTGGGTTCGCTGGACAATCGTGTGGATAACTCTGAACAAGCGCTGTATGACGGAAATAAGTCGTTGATTTGCAAGCAGGTTCGTTCTGCTGCTCAAAAAACGGGCAGCGCCGTCCACCAGCACGCCGGTTATCCATCGCATCGCTGGACAATCATGTGGATAAGTCGGCACAAGCCTTGTATGACCACGCCAAGTCGTTGATTTGCAAGGGATCGCGCTGTGGTGCCTTGTTTTTAGGCAGACCGGCCGCCGGTGCAGCACGCAGGCCCGCACCCAGCGGTTTGCTACACTATTGATAGCTACAAGCCCAAATGAATCAAGCGCCAGAGCCTGATTTGACCTGTAAACCTCGCTTCACGCCCGCACGCCATGGCCGACACCGCACCCACCACCCCACCCTTTTTCATCGCGCGTATCGGTGACGACGGCACCCAGTGCGATGCCTGGCCCGAGCAGACGCTGCTGCAATCGCTGGAGCAAGGCGGCATCGACTGGCCGAGCTCCTGCCGCAACGGCACCTGCCGCACCTGCATCGGCCTGTTGGCCGAGGGCAGCGTGCACTACCGCATCGACTGGCCGGGCGTGACCCGCGAGGAGCAGGCCGAAGGCTGCGTGCTGCCCTGCGTCGCCTACCCCACCAGCGACCTGCGGCTGGAGCCGCAGGGCATCTGACCGAGCGGCAGGGACGAGCCCGCTGGCATAGAATCGCCCGCTTCACGGGAGCGCAGCGCTCCCGCACCGTGCGGCCCCGCCGCGACGCCTGTTCTTTCGGTGGCTCCCCGCGCGGGGCGCCCGCCGCCCGCCGGGAACACGCGCCGCACCCCGGCCGCCCGGCCACCTCGAAAGCTCCCTTCATGAACACCCCCCTCCCGCTCGTGGCCATCTCGCCCGTCGAAGACATCGTGGCCGACATGCGCGCCGGGCGCATCGTGATCCTGGTCGATGAGGAAGACCGCGAGAACGAAGGCGATCTGGTGCTGGCCGCCGACCATGTGAGCGCGGACGCGATCAACTTCATGGCCCGCTACGGCCGGGGCCTGATCTGCCTGACGCTGACGCGCGAGCGCTGCGAACGCCTGAACCTGCCGCCCATGGTGCCGCGCAACGGCACCAAGATGGGCACGGCCTTCACCGCCTCCATCGAGGCGGCCGAAGGCGTGACCACCGGCATCTCCGCCGCCGACCGCGCCCGCACCGTGCAGGCCGCCGTCGCCCCCAACGCCGTGGCCAGCGACCTGGTGCAGCCGGGCCACATCTTCCCGCTGCAGGCGGTGGACGGCGGCGTGCTGATGCGCGCCGGCCACACCGAAGCCGGCTGCGACCTGGCCGCCATGGCCGGCTGCAGCCCGAGCGCGGTGATCTGCGAGGTGATGAAGGACGACGGCACCATGGCCCGCCTGCCGGATCTGCAGGCCTTCGCCGCCGAGCACGGCCTGAAGATCGGCACCATCGCCGACCTGATCGAATACCGCAGCCGCCACGAATCGCTGGTGCAGAAGGTGGGCACGCGTACGCTGCAGACCGCCTGGGGCGAGTTCACCGCCCACGCCTTCCGCGACGGCCCGAGCCAGTCGGTCCACCTGGCCCTGGTCAAGGGCGAATGGCCCGCCAACGCCACCGTGCCCGTGCGGGTGCATGAGCCCCTGTCGGTGCTGGACGCGCTGGAAGTGCACCGCGCCATGCATTCGTGGGGCCTGGACACCAGCCTGCAGTACATCAGCGACCAGGGCCACGGCGTGGCCGTGCTGCTCAATTGCGGCGAATCGGGCAGCCAACTGCTGGCCCAGTTCGAGGGCAAGGCCCAGTCGGCCCACGCGCCCGAGCGCGGCCGCATGGACCTGCGCACCTACGGCATCGGCGCGCAGATCCTGCGCGAATGCGGCGTGACGCGCATGCAGCTGATGGGCCAGCCCCGCCGCATGCCCAGCGTGGCGGGCTACGGCCTCGAGATCACCGGATACATCCCCAAGGAATAAACAACATGTTTGGCGCAGACAAAGGAACGGCGGACAAGCTGGACGGCAAGAAGCTGCACATCGGCATCGTCCAGGCCCGCTTCAACGAGAGCATCACCAACACGCTGGCAGCCGCCTGCCGCGCGGAGCTGATCGCGCTGGGCGTGCAGGAAAAGCACATCCACCACGTGCTGGTGCCCGGCGCGCTGGAAGTGCCTGTGGCGCTGCAGGCCATGGCCGAGCGCGACGAATACGACGCGCTGATCGCCCTGGGCTGCATCATCCGCGGCGAGACCTACCACTTCGAGCTGGTGGCCAACGAATCGGGCGCGGGCGTCTCGCGCATCGCGCTGGAATACCACGTGCCGGTGGCCAACGCCATCATCACCACCGAGAACATGGAGCAGGCCATCGCCCGCCAGACGGAAAAGGGCGTGGACGCCGCGCGCGTCGCCGTCGAGATGGCCAACCTGCTGGAGGAGTTGTCTTGAGCGTTTCGAACTTCGGCGACAAGCGGCCACCCCGCCAGGCGCGCACCGGCACCACCAGCACCGGCGCCCGCAAGGCGGCGTCCAAGTCGGGCCGCAGCCGCGCGCGCGAATTCGCGCTGCAGGCGCTCTATCAATACCTGGTGGGCCGCAACGACGCCACGGCCATCGACACCTTCACCCGCGACCTGGCGGGCTTTCACAAGGCCGACTCGGCGCATTACGACGCCCTGCTGCATGGCTGCATCCAGACGGCCGAATCGCTGGACGCGCTGATCGCGCCCAAGCTGGACCGCAAGATGGCCGAGATCTCGCCCATCGAGCATGCGGCGATGTGGATCGGCGTGTACGAATTTCAGCATTGCCTGGACGTGCCCTGGCGCGTCGTCATCAACGAATGCATCGAGCTCGCCAAGGAATTCGGCGGCACCGACGGCCACAAGTATGTGAATGGCGTGTTGAACGGCCTGGCGCCGCAGCTGCGCGCGGCGGAAGTGGCCGCCGACAAGGGTGACCGGAACGAACGCAGCGCCCCCCCGGCCAGCGTCCCGGCCGCGCCAGCCGACCCGGCGGAGCCCACGAACGACTGACCGGCCCGGCCGGTCGGCACTGCCGCCGCCGCCGCGCCCGCCTCACTGCGCCCGCACCCTCGCGGGCAGGAACCGCGCACCGATGAAGTTCTCCTCCCGCGCCGAGCGCATCGAACCGTTTTACGTGATGGAAGTCGCCAAGGCCGCCCAGGCCCTGGCGCGCAGCGTGGCCGGCAGCGCCGACCCGATGATCTTCCTGAACATCGGCGAGCCCGACTTCACCGCGCCGCCCCTGGTGCAGGAGGCGGCCGACCGCGCGGTGCGCGCCGGCGCCACGCAATACACCAACGCCCTGGGACTGGATGCCCTGCGCGAACGCATCAGCGGCTGGTATGCGCAGCGCTTCGGCGTGCAGGTGCCGGCGCGGCGCATCGTCATCACGGCGGGCGCCTCGGCGGCGCTGCAGCTGGCCTGCCTGGCGCTGATCGAGTCGGGCGACGAGATCCTGATGCCCGACCCGAGCTACCCGTGCAACCGCCATTTCGTGAGCGCGGCGGAGGGCCGGGCGGTGCTGATTCCCACCACCGCGCAGGAGCGCTTCCAGCTGAGCGCCGCCAAGGTGGAGGCCGCCTGGGGACCGAAGACGCGCGGCGTGCTGCTGGCCTCGCCCTCCAACCCCACCGGCACGTCGATCGCGGCCGATGAGCTGCGCCGCATCCACGGCGTGGTGCAGGCGCGCGGCGGCGTCACGCTGGTCGATGAGATCTACCTGGGCCTGTCCTACGCCGAGGGCGCGGCGGCCGACAGCTTCGGCCGGACGGCCCTGGCGCTGGACGAGAACGTCATCAGCATCAACAGCTTCAGCAAATACTTCCACATGACCGGCTGGCGGCTGGGCTGGATGGTGGTGCCCGAGGCCATGGTGCCGGTGGTGGAGCGCCTGGCGCAGAACCTCTTCATCTGCGCCTCGACCATCGCGCAGCACGCGGCCCTGGCCTGCTTCGAGCCCGAGAGCATCGCCGAGTACGAGCGGCGGCGGTTCGAATTCAAGGCCCGGCGCGACTTCTTCATCCCCGCGCTGGAATCGCTGGGCCTGCAGGTGCCGGTGGCGCCCGATGGCGCCTTTTACGCCTGGGCCGACTGCACCCGGGCGGCCGAGCGGCTGGGCGTGGAAGGCAGCTGGGACTTCGCCTTCGCGCTGATGCAGCGCGCCCACCTGGCGATCACGCCCGGGCGCGACTTCGGCACGGCCGACACGGCCCGCTTCGTGCGCTTTTCCACGGCCAATTCGATGCCGCAGCTGCAGGAGGCCGTGCGCCGCCTGCGCGCGGTGATCGGTTGAACGGCCGACCCACCGAACGGCAAGGCAGTCCGTCATGGCATTCGAATGGCCCGTGCGCATCTACTGGGAAGACACCGACGCGGGCGGCATCGTCTTCTACGCCAACTACCTCAAGTTCTTCGAGCGCGCCCGCACCGAATGGCTGCGCTCGCTGGGCCTGGGCCAGCAGTCGCTGCGGGAACTCACGGGCGGCATGTTCGTCGTAGTGGACGCGCAGCTGCGCTACCTGAAACCCGCCCGGCTGGACGATGAACTGATTGTTACGGCAGCCGTTCTGGATTGCGGACGGGCTTGCCTGACAATACGCCAGCAGGCGCTCCTGAAAACAGAGCAAGCCAGCGAGTCCGGCCCGGTGCTGCTGTGTGAAGGCACCGTCCGCATCGGCTGGGTTCAGGCGGACACGCTCCGCCCCGCGCGCATTCCTGCCTCCCTTCTGCAAACACTCTCAAGACCATGAATTCGCAAGACATGTCGATCGTCAGTTTGGTGCTCAACGCCAGTTGGGTGGTGCAGTTCGTGATGCTGCTGCTGATCGGCGTCTCGATCGCCAGCTGGGCGGCGATCTTCCGCAAACTGTTCGCCCTGAAGCGGGTGCGTGCGCTGAACGACGATTTCGAGCGCGAGTTCTGGTCGGGCACCAGCCTGAACGACCTGTACGCGGGCGCCGCCCAGAACGCCAAGAACGCCGGCCCCATGGAGCGCATCTTCGCGAGCGGCATGCGCGAGTACCAGAAGCTGCGCGAGCGCCGCATCTCCGACCCCGGCACGCTGCTGGACGGCGCCCGCCGCGCCATGCGGGCCAGCTTCCAGCGCGAAATGGACGTGATCGAGTCGAGCCTGTCGTTCCTGGGATCGGTGGCTTCGGTGTCGCCCTATGTGGGCCTCTTCGGCACGGTCTGGGGGATCATGCATGCCTTCACCGGCTTCGCCGGCATGGAGCAGGTCACGCTCGCCAACGTGGCGCCGGGCATCGCCGAGGCGCTGGTGGCCACCGCCATCGGCCTCTTTGCCGCCATTCCGGCCGTCGTGGCCTACAACCGCTTCGCCCGCGACATCGACCGCGTGGCCATCCACCAGGAGACCTTCATCGAAGAGTTCTCCAACATCCTGCAGCGCAACCTGGGCGCCCAGCCCGGTTCGGCTTCGGGCCACTGACCGCTAGGAGGCACGCATGCCCGCAATGGCCTCGCGCAGCGGCAGCCGCCGCCGGTCGATGAACGAAATCAACATGGTGCCGTTCATCGACGTGATGCTGGTGCTGCTGATCATCTTCATGGTCACCGCCCCCATGCTGACCCCCGGCATGATCGACGTGCCCACCGTGGGCAAGGCGTCCAGGCAGCCGCCGGCCGTGGCGCAGATCCTCGTTGGCAAGGACGGGCAACTGCAGCTCAAGACGCAGGACGCGACCCGCACGCTCACCCAGCGCGAGATCGGCGACGCCGCCAAGCGCTGGCAGGCCGGCCAGCCCGAGGGCAGCGCGGTCGTCATCACCGCCGAAAAGACCGTGCCCTACGAGTCGGTGGTGAAAGCCATGGACTCGCTGCAGAAGGCCGGCGTGCAGCGCGTGGGCCTGTCCGTCAAGGCGGGCGGCTGACGCACGCGGCCCGCGGGGCCCTCCGCCCCCGGCCCCCTCTTCCTTCCTGAACCGACCCTCTCTTCGATCCGCATGCACGCCCAAGACGATCGCGATCAGTTCGCCCCGCCCCGCCCGCCCGGCCGCCTGCGCGCCGTGGCCCTGGCCGTGCTGGCGCACGCCGCGCTGCTGGGCGCGCTGACCTGGGGCGTGAACTGGAAGACGAGCGCCGACCAACCGGCCGTGGAGGCCGAGCTCTGGTCGGCCGTGCCGCAGCAGGCCGCGCCGCGCCTGTCCACGCCCGAGCCGACGCCCACGCCGCCGCCACCGCCCGAACCCACCCCGGCGCCGGTGCCACCGCCCCCGCCGCCGCCCGCGCCGCCCCCACCGCCTCCTCCGCCCCCGCCGCGGCAGGTGGAGCCCGACACGCGCGAGGCCGACATCGCCATCGAGCGGGAGAAAAAGCGCCTGGAACAGGCCAAGAAGGAACGCCAGCAGCAGGCCGAGCGGGACAAGCGCGAGCGCGAGCGCAAGGAACAGCTGGAGCAGGAGAAAAAGGAACGCCTGCAGAAGGAAAAGGACAAGGAAAAAGAGAAGGCGCAGCGCGAGAAGGCCGAGAAGGAACGCGCCGAGCGCGAACAGGAGCGCCGCGAAAAGGCCGAGCAGGAAAAGAAGAAACAGCAGCAGGCGCAGGCCGAGGCGCAAAAGCAGGCGGAAGCGCAGAAGAAGGCTGAGGCCCAGAAAAAGGCCGAAGCGCAGAAGAAGGCGGAGGCAGAAGCCAAGCGTGTGGAGGCGCAGCGGCAGGAGAACATCCGTCGCATGCAAGGCCTGGCCGGCGCCACCGGAGGCGACACTGCTACCGGCACCGCCCAGCGCAGCTCGGGCCCTTCCGGCAGCTACGGCGGCAAGGTGGCCGCCAAGGTGCGCCCGAACATCGTCTATCCGGACGTCGTCTCCGGCAACCCGCGCACCGTCGTGGAAGTGCGGGTCGCGCCCGACGGCACCATCGTCGGCACGCGCATCACGCAGTCCAGCGGCAACAAGGCCTGGGACGACGCGGTGATACGGGCGCTGCAGAAGACCGACACACTGCCACGCGACGTGGACGGCCGTGTGCCACCGTCGCTCCAGCTCGACTTCAGTCCGAAGGAGTAGCGGCCCGCGGCCGAAGCAGGCCCACCGGTGTCTCCACGGCCCGGGCTGGCATGGCCGAAGCAGGGTTTGGCGTTCCGTGCCCCGGCACGGTACTGCCGCGAACAGGCGCGCCCCATGAGTGCGGCGCCCGAGGCAGGTCGTAATCGGAGCGAGCCTCCTGTGCACTCACGACGAAATCCCATTCGCTGCTATGAAAATAGAAGCTGCCTGCGCCGGTCGCTTCTCGCTTGCCAGATGTTTTCCATCTGAAAGCCTTGAACGACCAGCGCAGGCAGCTATTCATTCGATAGCAGCGCGCCAGGGTGCGACGTCCATCGGCCGAAGGCCGGCGCCCCCTACCCCGCACGCATCACTCGCGGCGCTCGATCAGCCGGTTGATGCGCAGCGCCAGCAGCGTGCAGATCGCGCCCGACAGCAGGTACACGCTCACGGCCGCCAGCCCGAACTTGGCCGAGAGCCCCAGCGCCACCAGGGGCGCGAAGGCGGCACCAAAGAGCCAGGCCATGTCGGCCGACAGGGCGGCGCCGGTATAGCGGTAGCCGGGCGAGAAGTTGGCCGTGACGGTGCCGGAGGCCTGGCCATACGACAGGCCCAGCAGGATGAAGCCGACGATGATGAAGATGTTGTTCCCCACCGTACCGCCCTGCAGCATCATGGGCGTGAGCACGCTGAACACGCCGATCAGCGCAGCCATCACGCCCAGGGTGTTGCGGCGCCCGTAGCGGTCGGCCAGCCAGCCCGACAGCATCACCGCGCCTGCCGCGCAGAAGGCACCGAAGATCTGCACGCCCAGGACGTGCGAGATGGACTGCTCGGAATACATCGAGATCCACGACAGCGGGAACACCGTCACGACGTGGAACAGCGCGAAGCTGGCCAGTGCCGCGAAAGCGCCCAGCACCACGTTGCGGCCTTCGTCGCGCATCAGGCGGGTCACGCTGACCGGCTCCAGCTCACGCTGCTGCATCAGGTCGGCGTACGACTGGCCCACCACCAACCGCAGGCGGGCGAACAGCGCGACGACGTTGATGGCGAAGGCCACAAAGAACGGGAAGCGCCAGCCCCACTCCAGGAACTCGGCCACGCTCAGGCTGCTGTAGAGGTAGGCGAAGATGCTGGCCGCCAGCACGAAGCCGATGGGCGCACCGAGCTGCCCGACCATCGCGTACCAGCCGCGACGCTCCTTGGGCGCGGACATGGCCAGCAGCGACGGCAGGCCGTCCCACGTGCCGCCGAGCGCCAGGCCCTGGCTGATTCGCAGGACCACCAGTGCCACGATGGCGGCGCTGCCGATGGAGTTGTAGCTGGGCAGAAACGCCATGCCCGCCGTGCTGGCGCCCAGCAGGAAGAGCGACACCGTCAGCTTGGTGCCACGGCCCCAGCGGCGCTGGATCGCCATGGAGATGGCGGTGCCGATCGGGCGGGCGATGAACGCCAGGGAGAAGACGGCGAAAGCCATCAGGGTGCCGTCGAGCCGTGAGAGGTACGGAAACACGAACGACGGAAAGACCAGCACGCAGGCCAGCCCGAAGACGAAGAAGTCGAAGTACTCGGACGAGCGCCCGATGATCACGCCGACCGCGATCTCGCTGGGCGTGACGTCCTCATGCGTATCGGCACGTGAGAGTGATCCCGAATCATTGAATTCCCCTGCCGGCACGGCGGCAGTCGCTGCGAGTCCACTCATGTAAAAACCTCCTGTCGCTTCTGATGAGTAGGTTCTACGCCCATCCCACCCGGCTCACAAGGCGACTTTTCCCCACAACGGGGTGGGAGTTACCCTACGCAGCATGCCAGCTGCCCGTCGCGGAATCGGACCCGGCCGGGCAGGTTCCGGCACCCCGCTTTCCTGACGCCAGCTTGACCGTGGACAAAATGTCCAATCGACAAATCCGCTGTGCGTATTACATTCCGAGGCATCCAGTAACCACGTTTCTACCTAAGCGCGCGTCCCGCGCGTCGTCAAGATGTATCAATTCAAGGAAATCCGCAGGCCCGCTTGGCTTGCAGCGGCCCTGATGACCACGCTGCTGGCGGGCTGTCAGAAGGCCGTCGTGCTCAACCCGGCAGGGGACGTCGCCGCGCAGCAAGGCCAGTTGGTGGTCACCGCGACACTGCTCATGCTGATCATCATCGTGCCGGTGATCTTCCTGGTGTGTCTCTTCGCCTGGAAGTACCGCCACACCAACGCCGACGCCGAGTACGACCCGGAATGGCACCACTCCACCACGCTGGAGTTGGTGATCTGGACCGTGCCCCTGCTCATCATCATCGCCCTGGGCGCCGTCACCTGGATCGGCACCCACAAGCTCGACCCCTATCGCCCGCTGGACCGGGTGGACGCCAGCCGGCCGCTGCCCGCCAACGTCAAGCCGCTGGAAGTGCAGGTGGTGGCGATGGACTGGAAGTGGCTGTTCTTCTACCCCGAGCAGGGCATCGCCACGGTGAACGAGATCGCCGCCCCGGTGGACCGCCCGATCCTCTTCAAGCTGACCTCCACCTCGACGATGAATTCGTTCTACGTGCCTGACCTCGCCGGCATGATCTATGCCATGCCGGGGATGCAGACCGAGCTGAACGCGATCATCAACAAGGCGGGCGTCTACCACGGCCTGGCTTCGCACTACAGCGGCGCCGGCTTCTCGGGCATGACGTTCAAGTTCCGCGGTGTGAGCGAAGGCGACTTCAACCAGTGGGTGGCCCAGGCCAAGGCTGCCGGCAAGCCGCTGAACCGTACGTCCTACCAGGCGCTGGCCAAGCCCAGCGAGCGCAACCCGGTCGAGTACTTCGCCAGCGTGGAAGAAGGCCTCTATGAGAAGGTGCTCAACCGCTGCGTCGAAGACGGCAAGATGTGCATGCACCACATGATGGCGATCGACGCCAACGGCGGCGAGGCCTACCTGAAGGCGGCCGGCCTGAACCTGCCGCAGGACGTCTGCACCGTGGACAACGCCGCGCAGGTGGTGGCCTCCCTGGGCCAGCCGCTCGCCAGCAACCCCCGCTCCCTCGTCTCCCCACAATAAATCCGAAGGGCCGGAGCCTGCGCGAGCAGTCCCGGCCCGCATCAAAGAGACTCGATATGTCTGAACAAACCGCCGCTGTGTCCCATTGGGCCCTAGGCCGGCTCAGCTGGGATTCCGTCCCGATGGCGCATGAGCCCATCGTGCTGTGGACCTTCATCGCCGTCGTGCTGGGTGGCCTGGGCGTATTCGCCCTCATCACCAAATTCCGCCTGTGGGGCCCGCTCTGGCGCGACTGGATCTGCAGCATCGACCACAAGAAGATCGGGATCATGTACATGATCCTGGGCCTGGTCATGCTGCTGCGCGGCTTCGCCGACGCCGTCATGATGCGGCTGCAGCAGGCCATCGCCTTCGGCGACAACCTGGGCTACCTGCCGCCCCACCACTACGACCAGATCTTCACCGCCCACGGCGTGATCATGATCTTCTTCGTGGCCATGCCGCTGGTGACGGGCCTGATGAACTACCTCGTTCCGCTGCAGATCGGTGCGCGCGACGTGTCGTTCCCCTTCCTGAACAACTTCAGCTTCTGGATGACCACCGCCGGCGCCGTGCTGGTGATGGTGTCGCTGTTCCTGGGTGAGTTCTCCACCTCGGGCTGGCTGGCGCTATCGAACCTGGGGGCGCAGAACCCCGGGGTGGGGCTGGACTACTACATCTGGGCGCTGCAGATCGCCGGGGTGGGCACGACGCTCTCGGGCATCAACCTGATCGTGACCATCGTCAAGATGCGCGCGCCGGGCATGAACCTGATGAAGATGCCCATCTTCACCTGGACGTCCCTGTGCACCAACGCGCTGATCGTCGCCTCGTTCCCCGTGCTGACCGCAGCCCTGGTGCTGATGTCGCTCGACCGCTACGTCGGCACGAACTTCTTCACGAACGACTTCGGCGGCAACCCGATGCTCTACGTGAACCTGATCTGGATCTGGGGCCACCCCGAGGTGTACATCCTGATCCTGCCGGCCTTCGGCATCTTCTCCGAAGTCGTGGCCACGTTCTGCCGCAAGCGCCTCTTCGGCTACACCTCCATGGTCTATGCCACGGTGGTGATCACCATCCTGTCGTACCTGGTGTGGCTGCACCACTTCTTCACCATGGGCTCCGGCGCCAGCGTGAACACGTTCTTCGGCATCACGACGATGATCATCTCGATCCCGACAGGCGCGAAGATCTTCAACTGGCTCTTCACCATGTACAAGGGCCGCATCCGCTTCGAGCTGCCCATGATGTGGACGGTGGCGTTCATGATCACCTTCGCCATCGGCGGCATGACCGGCGTGCTGCTGGCCGTGCCACCGGCCGACTTCGTGCTGCATAACAGCCTGTTCCTGATCGCCCACTTCCACAACGTGATCATCGGCGGCGTGCTGTTCGGCCTGTTCGCCGGCATCAACTACTGGTTCCCCAAAGCCTTCGGCTACAAGCTGGACCGCGCCTGGGGCGTGCGCTCCTTCTGGCTGTGGGTGGTCGGCTTCTGGGTTGCTTTCGGTCCGCTCTACGTGCTGGGCCTGATGGGCGTGACCCGCCGTGCCAACCACTTCGAGGACCCGTCGCTGCAGCCCTACTTCGTGGTGGCCGCCATCGGCGCCGCCATGATCGCCGCCGGCATCGCCTGCTTCCTGATCCAGCTGGTGGTGAGCTACCTCAAGCGCGAAGAACTGCGCGACTTCACGGGCGACCCGTGGGACGCCCGCACGCTGGAATGGGCCACGTCGTCGCCTCCGCCCCAGTACAACTTCGCATTCACGCCCGTGGTGCATGAGATCGACGCCTGGTGGGACATGAAGCGGCACGGCTACGTGCGTCCGCTGACCGGCTTCCAGCCGATCCACATGCCGGCCAACACCGGTTCCGGCGCCGTCATCTCGGGCCTGTCGCTGGTGCTCGGCTTCGCCCTGATCTGGCACATGTGGCTGCTGGCCGGCCTGTCCTTCGCAGGCGTGGTGCTGGTCGCGATCATCCATACGTTCAACTACAAGCGCGATTTCTACATCCCTGCCGAAGAAGTCGTCACCGCAGAAGAAGCCCGCACACTCCAACTCGCACGCCATGTCTGATATCCGTCTTAACGCCGGCGCCGCCGCCGGCACCCTGGCTCCGCGCGAATACCACCCGGCGCACGAGCCCCATCCAGAGAACGGCACGGCGCTGGGCTTCTGGCTCTACCTGATGAGCGACTGCCTCATCTTCGCCGCCCTGTTCGCCACGTACGGCGTGCTGGGCCGCAGCTACGCGGCGGGCCCCACCGGGGCCGAGCTGTTCGACCTGAAGCTGGTGGCCATCAACACGGCCTTCCTGCTGGCGTCGTCCATCACCTTCGGCTTCTCCATGCTGCGCAAGCAGCTGAACGACGTGAAGGGCACGCTGCTGTGGCTGGCGGTGACGGGCTTCTTCGGCCTGTGCTTCCTGGCGCTGGAAATCTATGAGTTCCACCACCTGATCCACCAGGGCGCCGGCCCGCAGCGCAGCGCGTTCCTGTCGGCCTTCTTCACGCTGGTGGGCACCCACGGCCTGCACGTGACCTTCGGCCTGATCTGGCTCGTCGTGCTGATGATCCAGATCGGCAAGCATGGCCTGATTCCGGAAAACAACCGCCGCCTGATGTGCCTGTCGATGTTCTGGCACTTCTTGGACGTCGTCTGGATCGGCGTCTTCACCTTCGTGTACCTGATGGGAGTGCTGTAAATGAGCGCGCAACACACAACCCACGCCCCGGCCCATGGCGCCCACGGCGGCCATGACCCGTCGGGCGACACGCCCCACCACGCCGCGAACGAGCCGCACAGCACCTTCTCGGGCTACATGACCGGCTTCGTGCTGTCGATCGTCCTCACGGCCATTCCGTTCTGGCTGGTGATGGCCAAGGTGATTGCCGACCGCAATGTCGCGGTGCTGGTGCTGGGCGGCTTCGCCGTAGTGCAGATCCTCGTGCACATGGTGTACTTCCTGCACATGAACGGCAAGATCGAAGGCGGCTGGACCATGCTGTCCACCATCTTCACCGTGGTGTTCGTGGCGATCGCCATCGCCGGCACGCTGTGGGTCATGTTCCACATGAACACGAACATGATGCCGGATCACACCATGCCCGGCATGCCACCCGCGCCCGCCGCGCCGGCGGCCGTGACGCCTTGACCAGCGAGGCGCCCGAAGGCGCCGGCCCGCGCGGCCGGCGCTCACCCCTCACGAAAGCGGTGCTCATCCTGGTGGGCATCGCTTTGTTTTTGGGGTTCGTCGCCCTGGGGAGCTGGCAGGTGCAGCGGCGCGCCTGGAAGCTCGACCTGATCGAGCGCGTGGATCAGCGGGTGCACTCCGCGCCGGCTGCACCGCCGCCGGTAGCCGAGTGGCCGCGCATCGATGCCGCCGGCTACGAATACCTGCCCGTCACCGTCTCCGGCCGCTGGCTGGCGGACAAGACGGTGCTGACCCAGGCCGTGACCGACCTGGGTGCCGGCTTCTGGGTGTTGACGCCCCTTGCGCGGGCGGACGGCACGCAGGTGCTGGTCAACCGTGGCTTCATTCCAGCCGACCAGCGGACGCAGTGGCAAGGCAGTGCCGCGACCGCCGAGGCCGCTCCACAGGTCACGGTACAGGGGCTGCTGCGCATCAGCGAGCCGGGCGGCGGCTTCCTGCGCCGCAACGACCCGGCCGCGCAGCGCTGGCATTCGCGCGACGTGGCGGCGATCGCGGCGGCGCAGGGGCTGGCGAATGCCGCGCCCTTCTTCATCGACGCCGGGCTGCCCGGCGCGCCCGGTGCCACCGCCGGGGTGACCTGGCCCCGCGCCGGAATGACGGTGATCCGTTTCGCCAACAGCCACCTGGTGTATGCGCTCACCTGGTTCGGGCTCGCGCTGATGACGGTGATCGCCGGGGTGTACGTGGCACGATACGAGCGGCGCTCCCGCGCCGGCTCCGCTGCCGCATCCACCTTCCATGACACCGCCTCCTGACACCACCGCCGCCTCTTCCACGCCCGCACCGCCGTCGCCCGTGCCGGCGGCGCGCAAGGCGCAAGCCGCCAACACCGCTGCGGGCCTGAAGAACCTGCAGCAGCTGATCCAGCTGCGCTGGCTGGCGGTGATCGGCCAGGTGTTCACCATCGAGGTCGCCCACTACACGCTGGCCCTGGCCGTGCCGGTGAGCGAGATGCTGATGGTCGTCGGCTGCCTGGCGCTCTTCAATCTGGTGAGTCACCTGCGCTGGCGCACCGGCCACCGGGTGCAGCACGTCGAGCTGTTCCTCGCGCTGCTGATCGACGTAGCGGTGCTCACCGTGCAGCTCTACCTGAGCGGCGGCACCGGCAACCCGTTCGTCTTCCTGTACCTCTTGCAGATCGCGCTCGGCGCGGTGCTGCTGCGCGGCGGCTACATCTGGTCGATCGTGCTGATCACGGCGCTGTGCTTCACCGCTCTGTCGCGCCACCACCTGCCCCTGCCCGCCACGCCCGACCTGCACCAGGGCGCGCCCAGCCTCTACACCCAGGGCCTGCTGGTGTGCTTTCTGCTCAACGCCATTCTGGTGGTGATCTTCATCACGCGCATTGGCCGCAATCTGCGCCAGCGCGATGCCCGACTGGCATCGGCCCGGCAGCGGGCGGCGGAAGAGGAACACATCGTGCGCATGGGCCTGCTCGCCTCCGGCGCGGCGCACGAGCTGGGCACCCCGCTCTCCACCATGGCGGTGATCCTGGGTGACTGGAAGCACGACCCGCTGTTGTCGGCACACCCTGGACTGAAAGGCGAAGTCGCCGAGATGCAGGCGCAGGTCAAGCGCTGCAAGAGCATCGTGAGCGGCATCCTGCTGTCGGCGGGCGAAACCCGGGGCGAAGAGTCCGCGGAGACCACCGTTTGCCAATTCGCCGACCGGCTGGCCCGCGACTGGCAGGCCACCCGCACGGTCGCCGAGTTCCGCTATGCCAACCGCTTCGGCGCCGACGCCGCGATGGTGGCCGACACCACGCTGGAGCAAATGGTTTTCAATGTGCTGGACAATGCCCGGGACGCCTCGCCCGGCCTCGTGGAGCTGGCTTTCGACCGCGTGGCCGACACCCTGCGCATCACCGTGACCGACGCCGGGCCGGGGTTCGAGCCCGCCATCCTGTCGCGTCTCGGCAAGCCCTACCAGTCGACCAAGGGGCGGGCCGGCGGCGGGTTGGGCCTCTTCCTGGCGATGACCGTCGCGCGCACGCTGGGCGGCAGCCTGGTGGCCCGCAACCGGCCGGAAGGCGGCGCCGAAGTCGTCATCCAACTGCCATTGGCAGCCATCGCGCTGCCGGAATCCGGAGCCTCGCATCACCATGGAACCCACTGAACGGCTGCTGCTGATCGTCGAAGACGACGACGCCTTCGCGCGCACCCTGGCTCGCTCGTTCGAGCGCCGGGGCTACCGCGTGCTGCAGGCCGACAGCCTCACCGCGCTGGGCGGCGTGCTGGCCGAGCACCGGCCGGGCTACGCCGTGGTGGACCTGAAGCTCAAGGGCGAGGCCTCGGGCCTGGCCTGCGTGCAGAAGCTGCACGCCCACAACGAAGACATGCTCATCGTCGTGCTGACGGGCTTCGCCAGCATCGCCACCGCCGTCGAGGCCGTGAAGCTGGGCGCCTGCCACTACCTGGCCAAACCCTCCAACACCGACGACATCGAGGCGGCATTCGGCCTGTCGCAAGGCAATACGGACGTGGAGTTGACCAACCGATCCAGCTCCATCAAGACGCTGGAGTGGGAACGCATCCATGAAGTGCTGGCGGAAACCGACTTCAACATCTCCGAAGCCGCCCGGCGCCTGGGCATGCACCGGCGCACCCTCACGCGCAAGCTGGAAAAGCGGCAGGTCAGCTGAGGTTTTTCAGATCGAATCGGGCTCCAGCGCTTGACAATCAAGCGCGGATAGCTATTCTTTTTATAGCAGACGCCAATGAGCCATCAGCACCGCACCGCAACGCACGGTCAGCCGGCGGCGCCGGCGTCACCTGCGCCCGCCAGCCGCAATGCCGGCTCCGCCAGCATCTGCCGCTCGAAGGCACGCAGGCGCTTGTAGATGGAAATCTGCTCGACCACCGTGCTCCAGTTCTGCACCAGGAACTGGAACGACTCCATCACCCGGTCGAACGCCCGCGAGATCTGCTGCATCACGCCCAGCGTGATCCCGCCCGCGATCAGCGTGGGGCCGAGCGCCACCAGCGGCACCAGCACGCTCACCTGCAGATAGGACCACTTCACCACGTCGAAGTAGAGATAGTGGAAGAACAACCGGAAGTAATTGCGCCGCACGTCGGCGAACAGCGCCGCGGCGGTGGGCGGAGCGGCGCGTGCGTGGTCGTCCTCGCCCAGCACCAGTTCCTTGCGGTAGGCCGCCTCCACCCGCTGGTTGTGGAACTCCAGCCCCGGCAGGCGCACGCCCACCACCGCCAGCAGCAGCGTGCCGCCCAGCGACCACAGCAGGGCCACCCACACCAGTGAATGCGGCACCGCGCCCAGCACCGGCAGCGTGGCCACCTTGTCCGACAGCACCCAGAGCACGGGCACGAAGGCGGCGAGCGTCATCAGGCTGCGCATGAAGGTCAGGCCCAGGCCCTCCATGGTGCTGGCAAAGCGCATGGTGTCTTCCTGCACGCGCTGGGCCGCTCCCTCGATGTGGCGCAGCCGCGGCCACGCCGCCATGTAATGCTGATTCATCGCCTGCCGCCACCGAAAGATGTAGTGCTTGCAGAAGAAGTCCACCACCACGGCAGTGGTCACATACACCATGGCGATGCGGATGAAGGTGGAAAGCTGGCTCCAGTATTGCGCCGCAGTGATGCTGCCCGGCTTGCCCAGCGATTGCTGGATGAGGTCGTAGAACGAACCGAACCAGTCGTTGATCTGCACGTCGAGCTCCACCCGGTACCAGGTGGCCAGCAGGATGAAAAGGGAGCCGGCGATCGACCAGGGCCACCAGCGACGGGCCAGAAAGAAGGACTTGAACATCGGAGGGTCCGTGTCGTTGTGGTTCTGACCAATCAGACGCCGACCGGCCCGCAAATGTTCCAGCACGCGAGCAGCTTTTGGCGAGGCGAGATCGGCCGACCCAGGAAAAAAGCCCTGGAGATCGCTCTCCAGGGCTTTGCTGCTGCGCGGCACGGTTTACGCCGGCCTGCGCGGGGCCCGAAGGCCCTGTTGCGTCAGGCCGCGACCGACTTGGCGGCGTCCGCGTATTCCTCGATCTGGTCGAAGTTCATGTAGCGGTAGACGCTCGCCTTGTCGGCATCGATCACGCCCATTTCCTTGAGGTATTCCTCCTTGGTGGGCAGCTTGCCGATGCGGGAGGCGATGGCGGCCAGCTCGGCCGAGCCCAGGAACACGTTGGTGTTCTTGCCCAGGCGGTTCGGGAAGTTGCGGGTGGAGGTGGAGATCACCGTCGCACCTTCGCGCACCTGTGCCTGGTTGCCCATGCACAGCGAGCAGCCCGGCATTTCGGTGCGGGCGCCGGCCGTGCCGAAGGCGGCGTAGTGGCCTTCCTTGATGAGCTCGCTCTCGTCCATCTTGGTGGGCGGCGCCACCCACAGCTTGACCGGAATGTCGCGCTGGCCACCCAGCAGCTTGGCCGCAGCGCGGAAGTGGCCGATGTTGGTCATGCACGAGCCGATGAAGGCTTCGTCGATCGGAGTGCCGGCCACTTCCGACAGGAACTTGGCATCGTCCGGATCGTTCGGGCAGCAGACGATCGGCTCCTGAATGTCGGCCAGGTCGATCTCGATCACGGCGGCGTATTCGGCGTCCTTGTCGGCTTCCAGCAGCTCGGGGTTGGCCAGCCAGGCTTCGACCTTCTCGATGCGGCGTGCCAGCGTGCGGGCGTCGGCGTAGCCGTCGGCGATCATCTTCTTCATCAGCACGACGTTGCTGGTGAGGTATTCCTTGATCGGCTCGGGGTTCAGCTTGATCGTGCAGCCGGCAGCGGAACGCTCGGCGGAGGCATCGGACAGCTCGAACGCCTGCTCGACCTTCAGGTTCGGCAGTCCCTCGATCTCGAGGATGCGGCCCGAGAAGGCGTTGACCTTGCCGGCCTTGGCCACGGTCAGCAGGCCCTGCTTGATGGCGTAGAGGGGAATGGCATGCACCAGGTCACGCAGCGTGACGCCGGGCTGCATTTCACCCTTGAAGCGCACCAGGATGGATTCGGGCATGTCCAGGGGCATGACGCCGGTTGCCGCGCCGAAGGCCACCAGGCCGGAGCCGGCCGGGAACGAGATGCCGATCGGGAAGCGGGTGTGCGAATCGCCGCCGGTGCCGACGGTGTCGGGCAGCAGCAGGCGGTTCAGCCAGCTGTGGATCACGCCGTCGCCCGGCCGCAGGGCCACGCCGCCGCGGTTGCTGATGAAGGCCGGGAGCTCGCGGTGCGTCTTCACGTCCACGGGCTTCGGGTAGGCGGCCGTGTGGCAGAACGACTGCATCACCATGTCGGCGGAGAAGCCCAGGCACGCCAGGTCCTTCAGCTCGTCGCGGGTCATCGGGCCGGTGGTGTCCTGGCTGCCCACGGTGGTCATCTTCGGCTCGCAGTAGGTGCCGGGGCGCACGCCCTGGCCTTCCGGCAGGCCGACGGCACGGCCGACCATCTTCTGCGCCAGCGTGAAGCCGGCCTTGGATTCGGCCGGCGCCTGCGGCAGGCGGAAGGCGGTGGATGCGGGCAGGCCCAGGAACTCGCGGGCCTTGGAGGTCAGCGAACGGCCGATGATCAGATTGATGCGGCCGCCGGCGCGCACTTCGTCGAACAGCACGTCGCTCTTGAGCTGGAACTCGGCCACGGTCTCGCCGTTCTTCACGATCTTGCCGTCGTAGGGCATCACGTCGATGACGTCGCCCATCTCCAGCTTGGACACGTCCACCTCGATCGGCAGCGAGCCGGAGTCTTCCTGCGTGTTGAAGAAGATGGGGGCGATCTTGCCGCCCAGGGTGACGCCGCCGAAGCGCTTGTTCGGCACGAACGGGATGTCGGCGCCGGTGGCCCAGATCACGCTGTTGGTGGCCGACTTGCGCGAGGAGCCCGTGCCCACCACGTCGCCCACGTAGGCCACGAGGTGGCCCTTCTTCTTCAGGTCGTCGATGAACTGCATCGGTCCGCGCTTACCGTCTTCCTCGGGCTTGAAGGCCGCGTCGGGGCGCGTGTTCTTCAGCATGGCCAGGTAGTGCAGCGGGATGTCGGGGCGGCTCCAGGCGTCGGGCGCGGGCGACAGGTCGTCGGTGTTGGTCTCGCCCGGCACCTTGAACACGGTGACAGTGATCTTCTTCTCGACTTCGGGGCGGCTCGTGAACCACTCGGCGTCGGCCCAGGACTGCATCACTTCCTTGGCCTTGGCATTGCCGGCTTTGGCCTTTTCGGCGACGTCGTTGAAGAAGTCGAACATCAAGAGCGTCTTCTTCAGCGCGTCGGCGGCCACGCCCGCCACTTCGGCGTCGTCCAGCAGCTCGATCAGCGGATGCACGTTGTAGCCGCCCACCATGGTGCCCAGCAGCTCGGTGGCCTTGGCCTTGGAGACGAGGCCCACCTTCACGTCGCCGTGCGCCACTGCGGCCAGGAAGCTGGCCTTGACCTTGGCCGCGTCGTCCACGCCCGGCGGCACGCGGTGGGTCAGCAGTTCGATGAGGAAAGCCTCTTCCCCGGCGGGAGGGTTCTTGATCAGCTCGATGAGCTCGGCCACCTGCTTGGCGTCGAGCGGCAGCGGCGGAATGCCCAGGGCAGCGCGTTCGGCTGCATGGTCGCGGTAGGCTTTCAACATTTTCTTCTCTCCAGTGGGTACTACGTTTCTAAGGTGGGGCGGCCGGGCCGTCTGGCAACCCGCAGGCAGGGCGCGACACGCAGGACTCGATGGACGGCCCAGCCATGAGGCGCCGCATTCTCGAGATGCACCCCGCGGGACTGGGCCCGCGAGCGTGTCCTTGTGCCTGCCCGGACGGAGACGGGCTGACTGACGGTTCTTACTTGCTGGCGGCCGCGGCGGGCAGCGGATCGAGCACGCTCGGCTGCGGGTTGGTCTTCAGGCCTTCCGCCACGACCAGCTGCTCGGGGCTCATGCATTCGTCGGCCAGGCGCTGGCCGGCCTTCTGGTTCATCAGCATCGACTTGTTGGCGATCTGCAGCCACACGGCGCCGCCGTGCTGGTCTTCCAGGCGCACGGCGCCGGTGCTGGTGGCCACGGGCGTCATGCGGTACTTGAAGCCCTTGCCTTCCAGGTTGAAGCGGCCAGGCGATGCAGGGTCGCGCTCGATGTTCACCGAGGCACCCAGTTCGCAGGCGATGCGGCCGGTGTGCACCTTTTCCGCGATGGCCAACTCGGCGGGCGACAAGGCTTCCTCGGCCGCCACGAAGCCGGACGCGACCTGCGTGGTGGCGCTCTTGAGCTGCGTGCGGCTGCTGGTGGCCTTGGCCTTCGCGACGGTGGTCTTCTCGGCCGTTGCGCCCTTGGCGGTGGTGGACTTCTTGGCAGCCGGCTGCGCCGGCTTGGCGGCGGGTTTGGCGGCCGGCTTGGCCGTGGTCTTCGCGGCAGCGGGCTTGGCGGCGTCAGTCGTCTGCGCCAGGGCCAGCGCGGGTGCCAGCACCAACAGAGCGGATGCGATCAGGGACTTCATGGGGAGATTCCTACTCAGGGAAAAAGCGGTGTGTGGAACAACCTGGGATACGGGATCAAACAGCCGGGACACCGGCCGAAGTGAACCATGCCCGCGCCGTCTCGGGCAGCGCTCGGCCGGTCTGGTGAGCACGCGCCAGCACCTGCCAGAAATAGCGGTAGCTGGCGCGATCGTGCAGGACGCCCTCCACGCTGACCGGGGCCCAGTCGGCGTGAACGGCGGCAGAAATGATCCGGGCGGCCAGGACGATGTCGTCATGCCCGGGGGCGAAGGCCGCGAGAATGGGCCGGATCTGGCCCGGGTGGATGCTCCACATGCGGGTGAAACCAAACTCATGCGCGGCACGGCGCGCCGAGGCTTCGAGCGCGGCGGCGTCGCCAAATTCCGTCACCACGCAGTGCGACGGCACCTTGCCGTGTGCATGGCAGGCAGCCGCGATCTCCAGCTTGGCGCGCACCACCAGCGGGTGCTCGAACTGCCCGGCCGCGCTCATGCCGGCCGCGGGAATGGCGCCGCCGTGGGCGGAGACGAAATCCATCAGCCCGAAGCTCAGGCTCTGCACGCGGGGGTGGGCGGCAATGTCGAAGGCGCGGTGCACGGCAGCCGGCGATTCGATCAGCACGTGCAGCGGCAGATGCCCGGCGCCCGCGGCCTGGAGCGCCCGTTCGGCACGCAGCACGTCGTCCACCGATTCCACTTTCGGAACCATGATGTGACAGAGGCGGTGACCCGCCTCGCCCGCGATCACGGCCATGTCCTGCGCGAAGGCCGGGTGATCGACCGTGTGCACGCGGGCCGCCACGCGCGCACCCGGCGAAGCGTCGCGGGCCAGTGCCGCCACCAGCGCCGCATGCTCGCTCTCCTGCCCGACCGGCGCACCGTCTTCGCAGTCGAGCGTCACGTCGAACACGCAGTGTCCGTACTCGGCGGTGAGCTCGGCCTGCAGCGCGAGGCTCTTGCGCATGCGTGCCTCCACGCCGCTGTAGTGGTCGCAAACGGGCAGCTGCGTGGCGCCCGCCTGGGCACCCAGCAACGCCTGTGCCGGGTGGACGTAGGTAGAGGTGTCGCTCATGCGGACCGCTGCGCGATGAGGAAGAGGCGGGGAAACGCCAGCAGCCGGCGGCCGTCGGTACGCACGGCATAGGCGGCGCCCACCCGGCTTTCGTACTCGGCCAGGAAGGCGGCGCGCTGCGTGTCATCCAGCGGGTCGGTGAAGGGTTTCAGGCCCGTGGCGCGCACCCATTCGACGATGGCCGATGCCGAGGGCATGACATGCTGATAGACCGTGTGCCACACGTCCACCAGGGCGGCGTGGGGGGCCAGCAGGTCGTAATAGCCGCCGACCGTCAGCAGGTCGGTGCGGACCGCATCCGGGTCGCCAATCGCTTCGGACCAGGGACCATCAGCCGCGACCTCGCGCATCAGCCGGTGGGTGGGCTCCTGCCGGTTGTCCGGCATCTGGATGGCCAGCACGCCGCCGGGGGCCAGGCTGCGCAGCAGCCGGGGGATCAATTGTTCGTGCCCCGCCACCCATTGCAGGGCGGCGTTGGCGAAGATGAGGTCGGGAGCGGCGCCGGGAGACGGCTCCCAGCGGGCGATGTCGCCCGCGATGAATTCGACGCCGGGCAGCCGCTGCCTGGCAGTGGCCAGCATGGCGCCGGAATTGTCCAGGCCGGTGACCTGGGCGTTCGGATATCGCTGCACCAGCAGCTCGGTGGAATTGCCCGGGCCGCAGCCGAGGTCCACCACGCGGGTGGGCGCCGGATGCGGAACGCGCGCCAGCAGCTCCTGGGCCGGGCGCGTGCGCTCGTCCTCGAAGCGTCGGTAGAGCGCGGGGTTCCAGTCGAGCATGACGGGCGCGGCTTTTTACAGCAGGTGCTTGACGCCGTCTTGCTCGCCTTGCAGCTCGGCCAGCGTCTTGTTGATGGCTTCTTGCGAGAAGGCGTCGATTTCCAGGCCTTCGACGATCTTGTATTCGCCGTTTTCGGTGGTCACCGGGAAGCCGAAGACGATGCCGGCCGGAATGCCGTATTCGCCATTGGACGGCACGCCCATGGTGACCCACTCGCCGTTCGAGCCGAGGGCCCAGTCACGGATGTGGTCGATGGCGGCGTTGGCGGCAGAAGCGGCGGAAGACAGGCCGCGCGCGGCGATGATGGCCGCGCCGCGCTTGCCCACCGTCGGCAGGAAGGTGTCGGCGTTCCAGACCTGGTCGTTGATCATGTCCTTGATCGACTGGCCGTTGGTCGTGGCGAAGCGGTAGTCGGCGTACATGGTGGGCGAATGGTTGCCCCACACCGTCAGCTTGCGGATGTCGCCCACCTTGGTGCCGGTCTTGGCCGCCAGTTGCGATGCGGCGCGATTGTGGTCCAGGCGCAGCATGGCGGTGAAGTTCTTGGCCGGCAGGTCCGGGGCCGACTTCATGGCGATGTAGGCGTTGGTGTTGGCGGGATTGCCGACCACCAGTACCTTGACGTTGCGCGATGCGACCGCGTTCAGGGCCTTGCCTTGTGCGGTGAAGATCTGGGCGTTGGCGGCCAGCAGGTCGGCACGCTCCATGCCGGGGCCACGGGGGCGGGCGCCCACCAGCAGTGCGTAGTCGGTGTCCTTGAAGGCCTGCAGGGGGTCGGAGTGGGCTTCGATGCCGGCCAGCAGCGGGAAGGCGCAGTCTTCCAGCTCCATGATCACGCCCTTGAGCGCGTTCTGGGCCTTTTCGTCGGGGATTTCCAGCAGCTGCAGGATGACCGGCTGGTCCTTGCCGAGCATTTCGCCGGAAGCGATGCGGAACAACAGGGCGTAACCGATTTGGCCGGCTGCGCCAGTAACGGCGACACGGACGGGCTTCTTGCTCATGTGAAAACTCCAAAAATAATGAAGAAACAGGTGTCGGTGCAAGTTGCACCAGCGCCAGTCACCAGCAGCCCGTGCCCTGCAGAACAGCCTCGGAGTGTACTGCCGAATCGGGCGGCGTGCCAATTTGTCTTATGTCTTATATAAGATATGATCGCCGCTTGCCTGGAACGGTTCGGCCGCCTTCTCCGTTGACCGGGCAAGTCACAGCCATCCATGTCATCCCCTCCATTCGCCGACACCGACAGCACCGCCCCCCTCGCGGGCGGCCCGACCGCGTCGACGCCCGCGTTCAGCCCGCTTTATCAACAGATCAAGGGACTGATCCTGCAGAGCCTGCAGCAGGGCGAATGGAAGCCGGGCGAGGCCATTCCCAGCGAGATGGATCTGGCCGCCCGCTTTCGCGTGAGCCAGGGCACCGTGCGCAAGGCCATCGACGAGCTGGCGGCCGAGAATCTGGTGACACGCCGCCAGGGCAAGGGCACCTTCGTGGCGACGCATGCCGAGCGCCACGTGCAGTACCGCTTCCTCAAGCTGCAGCCTGACGTGGGCGATGCGAATGACGAAGGCCCCGCCCAGCGCAACGTGCTGGAGTGCCGGCGCCAGCGGGCCAGCGCGGAGATCGCGCGTGCGCTGATGCTGCGCGCGGGCGATCCGGTGATCCTGGCGCGGCGCATCCTGGCCTTCAGCGGCGAACCCACCATCCTGGAAGACATCTGGCTGCCCGGGCAGACCTTCAAGGGCCTGACGGCCGAGCGCCTGGCCCAGTACCAGGGCCCCACCTACGCCATGTTCGAGATCGACTTCGGCGTGCGCATGGTTCGCGCCGAGGAAAAGATCCGCGCCGTACTGCCTGACGCCGCGCAGGCGCAGGCGTTGGGCGTGAGCGAGCAGACCCCGCTTCTGAGCGTGGAACGGCTGGCCTACACCTACAACGACGTACCGATGGAACTGCGGCGCGGCCTCTACCGCACCGACACCCATCACTACCGCAACGAGCTGAGCTGACCGTTGTGGTCTCTTCGCGTCTTCCATTCCCAGAAGCCCGTGCACGCCGAAAATACGCGGTGTCCGAACCCGCGGTTGTTGCATTGCAATAGAATTTTGGGTTGTTTGCCCGCGCAATTACAACGCAGTTACATCCACGAAAGCCCCTCGACATGACTGAAGTCGCCAAGAAACGGCCTGAATTCCGGAACATCAACGCCCTGACGGACCTGCCCAGCTACCGCCTTCCGCCCGCTGGCTGGGTGTCGATCCTGCACCGCGTGAGCGGCGTGATCATGCTGGTGCTGCTGCCCTTCGTGCTGTGGATGTTCGATACGTCCGTGTCGTCGGAGATCTCCTTCGGGCGCTTCACCTCGGCCTTCACGGCGGGCCTGGGCTTCGTGCCCGGCTGGTTCATCAAGCTGGTGGTGCTGGCGTTGATCTGGGCCTACCTGCACCATTTCACGGCTGGCATGCGCCACTTGTGGATGGATGTCAGCCACGCCGCCGTCAGCAGGGAATTCGGCGACAAGTCGGCCAAGGCCACGCTGGTGATCAGCATCGTGCTGACCTTGATCCTGGCCGCCAAGCTCTTCGGCCTGTATTGACCGGCCAGCCGCCCTGCACACATTCCCCACCCAAAGGTATCTCCCATGTCCGTGAACTATGGTTCCAAGCGCACCGTCGTCGGTGCCCACTACGGCCTGCGCGACTGGCTCAGCCAGCGCATCACCGCAGTGCTGATGGCTGTCTTCACCCTGGTCGTGCTGGCCCAGCTGGTGCTCACCAAAGGCCCGATCGGCTATGACCGCTGGGCCTCGATCTTTTCCGCGCAGTGGATGAAGGTGCTGACGTTCTCGGTCGTCGTGGGCCTGGCGTGGCACGCCTGGGTCGGCATGCGCGACGTCTGGATGGACTACGTCAAGCCCGTCGGCCTGCGCCTGGCGCTGCAAGCCGTCACGATCTTCTGGCTCGTCGGCTGCGCCGGCTGGGGTGTCCAGATCCTCTGGCGCCTCTGACCCGATTCCCCGCGACTGAAAGAGCAAAAACAATGAGCTACACCAAAGCGAACATCACCACCCGCAAGTTCGACGTCGTCATCGTCGGCGCGGGCGGCTCCGGCATGCGTGCCGCGCTGGAACTCTCCCGCGCGGGCCTGAACGTGGCCTCGCTCTCCAAGGTCTTCCCGACCCGCTCGCACACCGTGGCGGCGCAGGGCGGCGTGTCGGCATCGCTCGGCAACATGAGCGAAGACAACTGGCACTACCACTTCTACGACACCATCAAGGGCTCGGACTGGCTGGGCGACCAGGACGCCATCGAGTTCATGTGCCGCGAAGCGCCCAAGGTGGTGTATGAGCTGGAGCACTTCGGCATGCCGTTCGACCGCAACCCGGACGGCACCATCTACCAGCGCCCCTTCGGCGGCCACACCGCCAACTACGGTGAAAAGCCCGTGCAGCGCGCTTGCGCGGCAGCCGACCGCACCGGCCACGCCATGCTGCACACGCTGTACCAGCAGAACGTGAAGGCCAAGACGAACTTCTTCGTCGAGTGGATGGCCCTGGACCTGATCCGCGACGCCTCCGGCGACGTGGTCGGCGTGATGGCGCTCGAGCTGGAAACCGGCGAGCTGTACGCGCTGCAGGCCAAGGCCGTGCTGCTGGCGACCGGGGGCGCGGGCCGCATCTTCGCGGCATCCACCAACGCCTTCATCAACACCGGCGACGGCCTGGGCATGGCGGCACGTGCCGGCATTCCTCTGCAGGACATGGAGTTCTGGCAGTTCCACCCCACCGGCGTGGCCGGTGCGGGCGTGCTGCTGACCGAAGGCTGCCGCGGTGAAGGCGCCATCCTGCTCAACAGCAACGGCGAACGCTTCATGGAGCGCTATGCGCCCACCCTGAAGGACCTGGCCCCGCGCGACTTCGTTTCGCGCTCGATGGACCAGGAAATCAAGGAAGGCCGTGGCTGTGGTCCCAACAAGGACTACGTGCTGCTCAAGCTCGACCACCTGGGCGCGGACACCATCCACAAGCGCCTGCCCTCGGTGTACGAGATCGGCGTCAACTTCGCCAACGTGGACATCACCAAGGAGCCGATCCCCGTCGTGCCCACCATCCACTACCAGATGGGCGGCATCCCGACGAACATCAACGGCCAGGTCGTCATCCAGAACGGCGACGTGCACAACCAGGTGGTGAACGGCCTCTACGCGGTGGGCGAATGCTCCTGCGTGTCCGTGCACGGCGCCAACCGCCTCGGCACGAACTCGCTGCTCGACCTGCTGGTGTTCGGCAAGTCGGCCGGCCGCCACATCGTCGACATGGTCAAGAAGAGCGGCGAGCACAAGCCGCTGCCCGTGGACGGCGCCGACCGCACCCTGGCACGCCTGAACCAGCTGCAGGACTCCAACGCGGGCACCTACGCACAGGACGTGGCCAACGACATCCGCTCCTCCATGCAGCAGCACGCCGGCGTGTTCCGCACCCAGGCCGGCATGGACGAGGGCGTGGTCAAGATCAACGCCATCCGCGAGCGCGTGAGCGGCATCACGCTCAAGGACAAGTCCAAGGTCTGGAACACCGCCCGCATGGAAGCGCTGGAAGTGGACAACCTCATCGAGGTGGCCCAGGCCACGATGACGTCCGCCGCAGCCCGCAAGGAATGCCGCGGCGCGCACACGGTGTACGACTATGAGCACCCGGCCGACCACCCCGATTTCCCGTTGGGCCGCAACGACAAGGAATGGATGAAGCACACGTTGTGGCATAGCGCTGACAACAGCCTCACCTACAAGCCAGTCAACCTCAAGCCTTTGACGGTGGACAGCGTGCCTCCGAAGGTTCGCACGTTCTGATCCCCCGCAGCCTCACGAGAGAATCCCCATGAAGCGCATTTTCCAAATCTACCGCTACGACCCGGACAAGGACGCCAAGCCCTACATGCAGACTGTCGAGATCGAACTCGACGGCCACGAGCGCATGCTGCTGGACGCCCTGGTCAAGCTCAAGCAGCAAGACCCGTCGATCTCGTTCCGCCGCTCCTGCCGCGAAGGCGTGTGCGGCTCGGACGCGATGAACATCAACGGCAAGAACGGCCTGGCGTGCCTCACCAACATGAACACGCTCAAGGGCACCATCGTGCTCAAGCCGCTGCCCGGCCTGCCGGTGATCCGCGACCTGATCGTGGACATGACGCAGTTCTTCAAGCAGTACCACTCGATCAAGCCGTACCTGATCACCGAAGGCATCACCCCAGAGAAGGAACGCCTGCAGTCGCCCGAAGAGCGCGACGAGCTGAACGGCCTCTACGAGTGCATCCTGTGCGCCAGCTGCTCGACCAGCTGCCCCAGCTTCTGGTGGAACCCCGACAAGTTCGTCGGCCCCGCCGGTCTGCTGCAGGCCTATCGCTTCATCGCCGACAGCCGCGACGAAGCCACGGGCGAGCGCCTGGACAATCTGGAAGACCCCTACCGGCTCTTCCGTTGCCACACCATCATGAATTGCGTGGACGTGTGCCCCAAGGGCCTCAACCCCACCAAGGCCATCGGCAAGATCAAGGAACTGATGGTGCGTCGCACCGTCTGACCCGGACGCACCGATGCCTGAAGAATTGCTGGATGAACGCGAGGCAGCGAAGCTCAAGTGGCGCTGCCGCCGCGGTCTGGTGGAAAACGATCTGTTCATCGAACAGTTCTTTCTCACCTACGGCTCGCGCCTGACTGCCAGCCAGGCGCAAGGTCTCACGACCCTGATGGATTTGGCCGACAACGACCTGCTGGACCTGCTGCTTCGGCGCAAGGAACTGTCAGGCGAGCTCGATACGCCGAACGTCAAGATCGTGCTTGAACAGCTGCGCCCCCGGGTAGCGGCCCCCTCTCCTGCGCTAGCGGGCTAACAACAGAAGGAACCTGAAATGAAACTGGCAGACAACAAGGCAACGCTATCGTTCAGCAATGGCAGTCCCAGCGTGGAATTGCCCGTGTACGAGGGCAGCATCGGCCCCGACGTGGTGGACATCCGCAAGCTGTACGCGCAGACGGGCATGTTCACGTACGACCCCGGTTTCCTTTCGACGGCTGCATGCCAGTCCTCCATCACCTACATCGACGGTGACAAGGGCGAACTGCTGTACCGCGGCTACCCCATCGAGCAGCTCGCCACCCACTGCGACTTCATGGAAACCTGCTACCTGCTGCTGAACGGCGAACTGCCGAACGAGTCGCAGAAGGCCGATTTCAACAGCCGCGTGACCAACCACACGATGGTCAACGAGCAGATGCAGTTCTTCCTGCGTGGCTTCCGCCGCGACGCGCACCCGATGGCCGTGCTGACCGGCCTGGTGGGCGCCCTGTCGGCCTTCTATCACGACAGCACCGACATCAACAACCCGCAGCACCGCGAGATCTCGGCCATCCGCCTGATCGCGAAGATGCCCACGCTGGTCGCCATGGCCTACAAGTACGGCGTGGGCCAGCCGTACATGTACCCGCAGAACCACCTGAGCTACTCGGGCAACTTCCTGCGCATGATGTTCGGCACGCCTTGCGAAGAGTACAAGGTCAACCCCGTGCTGGAGCGCGCGCTCGACCGCATCTTCATCCTGCACGCCGACCACGAGCAGAACGCCTCCACCTCCACGGTGCGCCTGTGCGGCTCCTCCGGCACGAACCCGTTCGCGGCCATCGCAGCCGGCGTGGCCTGCCTCTGGGGCCCGGCCCACGGCGGCGCCAACGAAGCAGCGCTGAACATGCTGCACGACATCCAGGCCCAGGGCGGCGTGGAAAAGATTGGCGAATTCATCAAGCAGGTCAAGGACAAGAACTCCGGCGTCAAGCTGATGGGCTTCGGCCACCGCGTTTACAAGAACTACGACCCGCGCGCCAAGCTGATGCAGGAAACCTGCAATGAAGTGCTGGCCGAGCTGGGCCTGGAGAAGGACCCGCTGTTCGCCCTGGCCAAGGAACTGGAAAAGATCGCCCTGGAAGACGACTACTTCGTGCAGCGCAAGCTCTACCCGAACGTGGACTTCTATTCCGGCATCGTCCAGCGCGCCATCGGCATTCCGGTGAACCTGTTCACGGGCGTGTTCGCCCTGGCCCGCACGGTGGGCTGGATTGCCCAGCTGAACGAAATGATCGGCGACCCCGAGTACAAGATCGGCCGCCCACGCCAGCTGTTCGTCGGCGCCGAGCGCCGCGACGTGCAGCCCATCGGCACGCGTTGATGGCGCCTTGAGCGCTGTCCGGCCAGCCCTTGGGCCGGGCGGGTGCGGCGCTCCACCGCCCTACCCAATCCAGCCCGCCGGCAGCGATGCCCGCGGGCTGTTTTCATGGGCGCCGCGCATCCAGCGGCAGGGCCGGCCCAGGCAGTGGCCCGCGCCGATCGAAAGCGCGCACCAGGCTCCACCGCATCGCGTTCAACGCCGGGCCTGCCCGCCGAAACGCTCGCGGTACGCCTGCGGGGTGATGCCCAGGTGCCGCACCACCAGATGGCGCAGGGCCTGCTCGGAGCCCAGGCCCACCCGCGCCGCCACGGTTTTGAGCGGCAGCGACACTTGCGACTCCAGCAGCCGCCTCGCGCCCTCCAGCCGAGCCGACTCGACGAATGCCGACGGGGTCTGCCCGGTTTCCAACTGGAAGATGCGGCGAAAGTGGCGCTCGCTCATCGCGGCGCGGGCCGCGAGCGCGGACATCGGCATCGGTTCGGCCAGGTGGTCCAGCACCCAGTTCTGCACGGCCTGGATGTCGCGGTGGGCCGTGCGCTGGCTGGCCAGCTGCACGCTGAACTGCGACTGGCCGCCGGGGCGCTTGAGGTACATCACCAGGTCGCGCGCCACCTCCAGCGCCAGATCGTGGCCGAAGTCTTCCTCCACCACCGCGAGCGCCAGGTCGATGCCGGCCGTCACGCCGGCCGACGTCCAGAGATGCCCGTCGCGCACGTAGATCGCGTCGGCATCCACGTCGATGGCCGGATAGCGCTGGCGCAGCAGGCCGGCCACGCTCCAGTGGGTGGCGGCGCGGCGGCCATCGAGCAGCCCGGCCTCGGCCAGGAAGAAGCTGCCGGAACAGAGCGCGATCATCCGGGCCACCCGGGGCGCCACGCGCGCCGTCCAGGCCACCAGATCGGCCGATGCCGCCAGCACCTGCTCGATGTCGCGCGAGCCCATCAGGAGCACCGTGCAGCCGGCACCCTGCCGTTCCAGTTCCGCCAGCGTGTGCGTGGCCTCCAGCGCCATCAGCGTGTCCGAGCGCACCGGCCCGGCCTGCGCCGCGGCCACCCGCACCACGTAGCCATCGGGCCGGCCATGTCGGCGCAGGTGCACGTTGGCATAGTCGAACACCGACATGGGCCCCACCGCCTCGAGGGCCTTGAACCCGGGATAGACGACGAGGTCGACACGGTGCGGCGTGCTGCTGTGGCGGTGCGATTCCATGGATGAACGCTGGGCGATGCGAGAGGCGAAGCCAGCGACTATAGGCGTTATGTCCGGCCATGGCGGGTACCGTGGGATTCGGCCAACCCCGCCGCGCATGCGGCCAATGGCCCCGCTGGCGCCGGCGGATGGCCTAAAGTCACAGGTCACCGCGCACACTCGTGTGTGCCAGGCCCGGGCCTCCACCGGCGCCTCCCTCCCCGCCCTACAGGAACACCCCATGACCATCAAATCCCGCGCTGCCGTCGCCTTCAAGGCCGGAGAACCCCTGCAGATCGTCGAGATCGACGTCGCCCCACCGAAGAAGGGCGAGGTGCTCGTCAAGATCACCCACACCGGCGTCTGCCACACCGACGCCTTCACCCTGTCGGGCGACGACCCGGAAGGCCTCTTCCCCGTCGTGCTGGGCCATGAAGGCGCCGGTGTCGTGGTGCAAGTGGGCGAAGGCGTGACCAGCGTGCAGCCCGGCGACCACGTCATCCCCCTCTACACCGCCGAATGCGGCGAATGCCTGTTCTGCAAGAGCGGCAAGACCAACCTCTGCGTCGCCGTGCGCGCGACGCAGGGCAAGGGCGTCATGCCGGACGGCACCACGCGCTTCTCGTACAACGGCGAGCCCATCTACCACTACATGGGCTGCAGCACCTTCAGCGAATACACGGTGGTGGCCGAAGTGTCCCTCGCCAAGGTCCACCCCGACGCCAACCCCGAACAGGTGTGCCTGCTGGGCTGCGGCGTGACCACGGGCCTGGGCGCAGTCAAGAACACCGCGAAGGTGCAGGAGGGCGACACCGTCGCCGTGTTCGGCCTGGGCGGCATCGGCCTGGCCGTGATCCAGGGCGCGCAGTTGGCCAAGGCCGGCCGCATCATTGCCATCGACACCAATCCGTCCAAGTTCGACCTGGCCCGCACCTTCGGCGCCACTGACTGCGTCAACCCCAAGGACCACGACAAGCCCATCCAGCAGGTGATCGTGGAGATGACCGGCTGGGGCGTGGACCACAGCTTCGAGTGCATCGGCAACGTGAACGTGATGCGCGCCGCGCTGGAATGCGCGCACCGGGGCTGGGGCCAATCGGTGGTCATCGGCGTGGCCGGCGCGGGGCAGGAGATCTCCACCCGCCCCTTCCAACTGGTCACCGGCCGCAAATGGCTGGGCACGGCCTTCGGCGGCGTCAAGGGCAGGAGCGAACTGCCGGGCATGGTGGAAGACGCCATGGCCGGGCGCATCCAGCTCGAGCCCTTCGTCACCCACACCATGCCGCTGCCCGGCATCAACGACGCGTTCGACCTGATGCATGAAGGCAAGTCGATCCGCTCGGTGGTGCATTACTGATCGGCCTGCGCCCACGGCCCCACCCACCAGCTTCCACTCACCAGGCCCCCTCAGAGGAGAACCGCCCATGAACGCCACGCCGCGGCCTGCCGCCTCCCTGGGTTCGCTGCGCCGCGTGCGCGCCGGCGTGCTGGACGTGGCCTTCTGCGAAAGCGGGCCGCCCGATGGACCGCCCGTACTGCTGATGCACGGCTTTCCGTACGACGTGCATGCCTACGAAGCCGTGGCACCGCTGCTGGCCGCGGCAGGCTGCCGCGTCATCGTGCCCTACCTGCGCGGCTACGGTGCCACCCGCTTCGTCGATGCCGCCACGCCCCGCTCGGGCGAGCAGGCGGCGCTGGGCGCCGATCTGCTGGCACTGCTCGATGCCCTGCGCATCGACCGGGCGGTGCTGGCCGGCTACGACTGGGGCGGGCGCGCCTGCTGCGTGGTGGCCACACTCTGGCCCGGGCGCTGCGCGGGTCTCGTCTCCGCCAATGGCTACAACCTGCAGCACATCGCCGCCGCGGGCCAGCCGGCCGCGCCCGCCAACGAGCATCGCCACTGGTACCAGTACTACTTTTTGAGCGAGCGCGGCCGTGCCGGCCTCCAGGCCCACCGGGACGAACTGTGCCGGTTGCTGTGGCGGCAGTGGTCGCCCACCTGGGCCTTCGACGACGCCACCTTCGCGCGCAGCGCCGCCGCCCTCGAACACCCCGACTTCGTGGACGTGGTGATCCATTCGTATCGCCATCGCCATGCCCACCCCGGCGCGCCGGGCGACCCGGCCTACGCGTCCATCGAGGCGCGCTTGGCAGCGCAGCCCGACATCACCGTCCCCGCCATCACGCTGGACGGCGCCGATGACGGCGTGATGCCGGTCGAGGGCACGGCCGCGCACGCCCACCACTTCACCGGCCCGCATGCCCACCGGGTGCTGCCCGGCGGCGGCCACAACCTGCCCCAGGAGCTGCCGGGCGCCTTCGCCCGCGCCGTGCTGCACCTGGTGCGCCAACACGACCCGGAAGATTTCACATGACCCAGCCCACGCCCGACGCGGCCGCCACCCCGTTCACCACCCTCTCGAGCCACGCCGCCTTCGGTGGCCGGCAACTCTTCCTGCAGCACGCATCCACCGAGATCGGGCTGCCCATGAAGCTCTCGGTCTACCTGCCGCCGCAGGCCGAGCAAGGGCCGGTGCCCGCACTCGTCTACCTGGCGGGGCTCACCTGCAACGAGGAAACCTTCATGGTCAAGGCCGGCGCGCAGCGGCTGGCGGCCGAGCTGGGCCTGGCCCTCATCGCGCCCGACACCAGCCCGCGCGGCCCAGCGGCCGAGTCGCTGGAAGGTGCGACCGCCAGCTGGGACTTCGGCATCGGCGCGGGCTTCTACCTCGACGCCACGCAGGAGCCCTGGCGCACCCACTGGCGCATGGAAAGCTATCTGATGCGCGAGCTGCTGCCGCTGCTGCGCCGGCACCAGCCCATCGCCGGCGACCGCATCGGCCTCTTCGGGCATTCGATGGGCGGCCACGGCGCGCTCACCCTGGCCCTGCGGCACCCAGGCGTGTTCGGCTCGCTCTCGGCCTTCGCACCCATCTGCGCGCCCACGCAATGCCCGTGGGGAGAGAAAGCCTTCACCGGCTACCTCGGCCCCGACCGCGGCGGCTGGGCCGAACACGATGCCACGGTGCTGATGGAAAACCAGCCCATCGCGCCCTACCCCGGTGGCATCCTCATCGACCAGGGCCTAGCCGACAAATTCCTCGCAGACCAGTTGCACCCGCACCTGTTCGAGGCCGCCTGCCAGGCCATCGGGCAACCGCTCACGCTGCGCCGGCAGGCCGGCTACGACCACGGCTACTACTTCATCCAGACCTTCATGGAAGACCACCTGCGACACCACGCCAGCGCGCTGCAGCGCTGACGCGGGGCCCGGCGTGCTCGCCCGGGCCCACGCCGGGCCGGCCGGCCCGAGCGCCGCGATCCCATACATATTGCGACCGCTGAACGCCGCCGTGATCCGGGCGATTCCAGCCCAAATATGCCGGCACCGCCAACCGTACAAGGGCCATAAGCTATTAAATCAATAGCAAATCCGCGCATCGCGCAGGGCATGCCGTCCGCGAGGCCGGGCCCCGCCGCCCCACCCGCTCATCCTTAATGTGCCGTTAAGGGCCGGCCCCGAGACTCGCGGTCCATGTCCTTGATCGCGTTCCCTCGTGCGCTGCGCCGCCCGCCCGCGGCGGCTGGCCAGGCCCCTGCCCCGGCCCCGTTCTCCATCCCCTCAGACCCCGCCGCTGCCGCCCTGCATCCTGCATGGGCGATCGCCCTCGTCGGCCTCTGGCTGGCCACCGCCTGCAACGTGCCCCTGTGGCGGGCGGTGCTGGCCCTGCCGGGGGACAACGGCCTCGGCCGGTTCGGCTTCGTGCTGGCGTTCATGCTCATCGTCTGGGCAGGCACTGTGGCCGTACTCGGGTTGCTGGCATGGCGGTTCACGCTCAAGCCGGTGCTGGCGCTGGCCGTGCTGGCGGCGGCCTTTGGCTGCTACTTCATGTCGGCCTACGGCATCGTGATCGACACCCACATGCTGATCAACGTGCTGCAGACCGACGCGCACGAAGCGGCCGGCCTCTTCACCTGGCGCCTGCCGCTCACCGTGCTGGCGCTGGCCGGGCCGCCGCTGTGGTGGCTGCGTCGCCAGCGCGTGCGCGCCCTGCCCTGGGGCCGGCGCGTGGCGCACCAGGCCTGGCTGGTGCTGGGCGCGCTGGCGCTGGGCGTGCTGTGCCTGCTGGCCGTGTTCCAGCCCTTCTCGTCGGCCATGCGCAACCACACGCAGCTGCGCTACATGATCAATCCGCTCAACAGCGTGTATGCGGTGGGCAACCTGGTGGCGCGGCCCTTCCGGCAGGACAGCGGCCCGCTCATCCCCGTCGGCGCCGACGCCCGCCTGGGCGCCAGCTACGCCACGCAGACCAAGCCGCCCCTGCTGGTGCTGGTGCTGGGCGAGACGGGCCGCAGCGGCAACTTCGCGCTCAACGGCTATGGCCGGCCGACCACGCCCGAGCTGTCGGCGCGCGACGACCTCGTCACGGCCCGCAACGCCTGGTCCTGCGGCACCAGCACGGCCGCGTCGGTGCCATGCATGTTCTCGCATCTGGGCAAGTCCGGCTACGAGGCCCGCAGCGCACGCTACGAAGGGTTGATCGACGTACTACAGCACGCGGGCCTGGCCGTGCTGTGGGTGGACAACCAGGGCGGCTGCAAGGGCGTGTGCGACCGGGCCGGCGAGGCCAACACCGCCTCGTCGAACGTGCCCGGGCTGTGCCCCGAAGGCGAATGCCTGGACCAGGTGATGCTGCGCGGCCTGGAAGAGCGCATCGCCGCGCTGCCGGCCGAGCAGCGTGCGCGCGGCACGGTGGTGGTGCTGCACCAGATCGGCAGCCATGGCCCGGCGTACTTCCGCCGGTCGGACCCCTCCCGCAAGGTCTTCCAGCCCGAATGCGCCTCGGTCAGCCTGCAGGAATGCAGCCGAGAGCAGCTGCTCAATGCCTACGACAACAGCATCGTGGAGACCGACCACTTCCTGAACGCCACCATCCGCTGGCTGCAGGGCCGCTCGGCCGACGCACAGACCGCGATGATGTACGTGGCCGACCACGGCGAGTCGCTGGGCGAGAACAACATCTACCTGCACGGCCTGCCCTACGCCATCGCGCCCGATGTGCAGAAGCACGTGCCCTGGATCACCTGGCTGTCGCCGGCCATGCAGCAGCGCACCGGCATGCAGCTGGCCTGCCTGCGCTCGGCCATGGGCGACAAGCACATCACGCACGACAACTACTTTCATTCCGTGCTGGGACTGATGGATGTGCAGACCAGCGCCTACCAGCCGCCGCTCGATGTCTTCAACAGCTGCGCCGGCACCCAGCGCGCGGCGGCGGACTCACCTGCGCGGGGCTGAAGCGGGCGGCCCTGGCCAAACAAAAGGCAGCCAAGGCCGAACCGGTCCTGGCTGCCCTCTCCTGTCTCTGCGGCTTCTGCCACAGCGCCGGCGGACGCTGGGCTGGGGCCGGCCCCGAGGTCAGTCGAGCTGACCCTGGCACACATACTTGGTGTGCAGATAGTCCTCCAGCCCATGGGTCGATCCCTCGCGCCCATAGCCCGACTCCTTCACGCCCCCGAAGGGCGCCGCCTCCGCCGCCAGCGCCCCCTCGTTCACCCCCACGATGCCCGTCTCCAGCAGCCCGGCCACGCGCCAGATGCGCCGCACGTCCTGGCTGTAGAAGTACGCGGCCAGCCCGAACGGCGTGTCGTTGGCCGCGGCGATGACGTCCTGCTCGCTCTCGAACACGGTGAGCGGCGCCACCGGCCCGAAGGTTTCCTCGCAGGCGCAGGCCATGCTCGCATCCGCGCCCGTCAGCACCGTGGGGGCGTAGTAGGTGGCGCCCAGCTCCGTCAGGCGGCGGCCGCCCGTCAGCACCTTCGCGCCCCGCTCGACGGCGTCGTTCACGTGGCGCTCGATCTTCTGCACGGCCCGGTCGTTGATCATGGGGCCGATCTGCGAGGCCGGGTCGCTGGCCGGGCCGACCTGGAGCGCGCCCACCTTCTCGGCCAGCAGGCGTGCGAAGGCGTCGTGGACCTTGGCATGCACATACACGCGGTTGGGGCTCACGCAGGTCTGCCCGCCGTTTCTGAACTTGGCGGCCATGAAGCCTTGCACGGCGGCTTCCACGTCGGCATCTTCGAAGACGATGAAGGGGGCGTTGCCGCCCAGCTCCAGCGAGAGCTTCTTGAGCGTATCGGCGCTGCGCCGCGCCAGATGCTTGCCCACGGGCGTGGAGCCGGTGAAGGTGATCTTGCGCACCCGGCCGTCATCCAGCCACACATCGACCACCTCGGGGGTCTTCTCGCGCGAGGCGGTGACGATGTTGAGCACGCCCGCCGGCACGCCCGCTTCGTGGGCGAGCAGCACGAGGGCCAGGGAGGTGAGCGGGGTGTCCTCGGCGGGCTTGCAGACCACCGTGCAGCCGGCGGCGAGCGCCGGGGCGATCTTGCGCGCGATCATGGCGGCGGGCAAGTTCCACGGGGTGATGGCGGCGACCACGCCCACGGGCTCCTTCAAGGCGAACATGCGCCGGCCCGGCACGGGGGCGGGGATGACCTCGCCATTCATGCGCGTCGCTTCCTCGCCGAACCATTCGATGTAGCTGGCCGCGTAGGCGACTTCGCCTCGGCCTTCGGCGAGCGGCTTGCCCTGCTCCAGGGAGATGAGCCGGCCCAGGTCTTCGGTGTGGGCGACGACCAGGTCATTCCAGCGCTTGATGATGGCCGCGCGCTGCTTGGCCGGCAGGGCGCGCCAGGCGGGAAAGGCGGCGTGGGCGGCGTCCAGCGCGGCCAGGGCCTCGGTGGCGCCGGAGTCGGGCACGGAGGCGATCACCTCGCCGGTCGCTGGGTTGGTGACGGGCAGCAGCGCGTCGGGGCCGAGGGTCCACTGGCCGGCGATGAAGTTGGCGTGGCGGATGAGCTCGGGGCGGGTCAGGGCGAGGGGCGATGTCATGGGCAAGGTCGGGATCTGGGTCGGGGTCTGGGACATGGTGTTTCCAAGGTCAAATGGGCCGCCAGCGCCGGTGGATCAAGCGCATGCAGCTATTGTTTCAATAGCAGATTAGCTCACGATGCCCAGATGCCAGGGCACGAACTCGTGGTCGCCCAGGCCCAGCAGCTCGCTCTTGGTGGCCTCGCCGCTGGCATGCCGCAGGATCTGCGCGAAGATGCGCTCGCCCATCTCGGGCACCGTCAGTTCGCCGTCCAGGATCACGCCGCAGTTGATGTCCATGTCTTCTTCCAGCCGGCGGAACATGGGCGTGTTGCTGGCGAGCTTGATCGTCGGCGCCGGCTTGCTGCCGAACATCGAGCCGCGCCCGGTGGTGAAGCAGATGAGCTGCGCGCCGCTCGCGATCTGGCCCGTGGCGGCCACCGGGTCGTAGCCCGGCGAATCCATGAAGACGAAGCCGCGCTCGTCGATACGCTCGGCATATTCGTACACGGCGCGCAGCGGCGTGGTGCCGCCCTTCATGGCAGAGCCCAGCGATTTCTCGAAGATGTTCGCCAGGCCCCCGGCCTGGTTGCCGTGGCCCACCACGCCGTTGAACTGCGCGTTCTGGCCGGCGGCATAGCGCTCCCACCACGCCAGGCGGTCCAGCAGCTTCTGGCCCACCTCTGGCGTGATGGCGCGGCGCGTGAGCATGAACTCCACGCCGTGGATCTCCGGCGTCTCCGACAGGATGGCCGTGCCGCCGTGGCGCACCAGCACGTCCATCGCGGCGCCCAGCGCCGGGTTGGCGGTGATGCCCGAAAACCCGTCCGACCCGCCGCATTCGAGGCCGATCTTCAGGTGGCTCGCTGGCACCGTGCTGCGACGCGCCGCATCAGCCACGGGCAGCATCGCCTCGATGGCTGCGATGCCTGCCGCGATGGTCGCGCGCGTGCCGCCCACGTCCTGCATGACCATCGTGCGCAACAGCCCGCCCCGCTCCAACCCCTGGGACTCGACCAGGCCGTCCACCTGATTGCGCTCGCAGCCCAGGCCCACGATCAGCACGCCCGCTAGGTTCGGGTGGCGCGCATAGCCGGCGATCGTGCGGCGCAGCACGTCGAAGTGCTCGCTGGGGGACGACATGCCGCAGCCGCTGGTCTGGGCGAACGCCACCACCCCGTCCACGTGCGGAAAGGCCCGCAGCCGCTCGGGCGTGAAATGCGCGGCGATCTGCTTGATGACCGTGGCCGAGCAGTTCACCGACGACAGGATGCCGATGAAGTTGCGCGTGCCCACGCCGCCGTCCGCCCGCACGAAGCCCTGGAACGTCGCCCGCTCGGCCTCGGGCACGTAGGCGACCGGGCGCACGTCCGCGCCGAAGGCCGGGTCGCGGTAATAGTCCACCAGTTCCAGGTTGTGGCTGTGCACGTACTCGCCGGGCTCCAGGTCGCGGGTCGCCACGCCGATCACCGTGTCGTACTTCTTGACCTGCTCGCCCCGGGCGATGCGCCGCGCCGCGATCTTGTGGCCCGGTGGCACCTGCGCGCGCGTGCGCACACCCAGCTCCGGGATCTCCTGCCCCAGCGCCAGCGCCGTCTTGGCGACGAACACGTTGTCGTGGGGGTGCAGGTGCAGTAGCGGACTCTCAAGGCTGGGCATGCGGTGCTCTCATCGTCGGTGGGGTTGTCAGGATTTCATCAGCTCGCGCAGCTTGAGCTTGTCGATCAGCACGGTCTCTTTCGCGTAGACCGTGCTCACGTACTTTTCGTAGTCGGGTCCGTCCAGGTAGAGCAGCGGCGCGTCGAGCTTGTCGGCCACGGCCTTGAACTCCGGGCTGGCCACGGCCTGGCGGAAGGCGTCGCGCAGTTTCGTCGCCACGGCCGGGTCCAGCCCCTTGGGCGCGCCGATGCCGTTGGGGGCATCGACCACCACGTCCCAACCCAGCTCGCGCAGTGTCGGCACGTCCTTGAAGCGCGCGGTGCGCTGCTCGCCCCAGGTGGCCAGCAGCCGCAGCTTGCCGGCCTCCACGTGCGGCGCCCAGGAGCTGGAGTCCGCCAGCGCATCCACATGGCCGCCCAGCACGCCCTGCAGCGCCTCGGCGCCACCCTTGTAGGGCACGTGGTTCAGCTGGATGCCGGCCACGCTGGCGAATTCTTCCATGCCCACGTGCGTCGCGCCGCCCACGCCAGCGTGGGCGTAGGTCACCTTGCCCGGATGGGCCTTGGCGTACTCGACGAAGTCCTTGAGCGTCTTGAAGGGCGAGCCCGCCGGCACCGCGATGCCGAAGGTCTGGCCGGAGGTGCGCGCGATGTAGGTGAAGTCCTTGCGCGGGTCGGCCTGCAGCGTGCCCAGCTGCGAGAAGCGCGTGACCGAGATCGGGATCTGCCCGATGGTGTAGCCGTCCGGCTTCGCGCCCGCCAGGGCCTTGGAGCCGATCATGCCGGAGGCGCCGGCGCGATTTTCCACCGCGATCGGCTGGCCGAGCACGCGGCCGGCCACCGTGCACAGCGTGCGCATCGACTGGTCGGCCGTGCCGCCGGCGGGCCAGGGGCAGATGAAGGTGATGGGGCGGTCGGGATAGCCGCCCTGCGCCAGCAGGCGCGAGGGCGTGGAGGCGAGGGCGAGCGTGGCGGTGCCGAGGGCGCCCAGCACGAGCTGGCGCCGGCCGCAGCGTGGGGTCTGCATGGGTTTGTCTCCTGTTTCTTGGTCTCGGGTACTGACAGCCGCCATTGTTCAGGCGCGGGCCATGCCGATCCAATGAAAATATGGACTCTCTTCATAACCCGGAAGGAATGAAAAGCCATGGCCCAGATCGACCGCGTGCTGCGCTCCAATCTCAAGCTGCGGCACCTGCAGATGCTGGTGGCGCTCGACCAGTTCCGCCATGTCGGGCGGGCCGCAGAGTTCCTCTCCGTCACGCAGCCGGCCGTCTCCAAGACGCTCGCCGAGATCGAGCGCCTGTTCGGCCTGCCGCTCTTCGAACGCTCCACGCGCGGCACCGAGCCCACCGCGGCGGGCGCGAGCGTGGTGCGCTTCGCCCGCTCGGTGCTGGCGGGCTACGAGCGCACGCGCGACGAGATCGCCGCCGAGGCCAGCGGAGCGCGCGGGCGCGTGAGCGTGGGCGCCATGGTCGCCGCCACGCCGGAGCTGCTCGCGCAGGCCGTGGAGCGGCTCAAGGCGCGCTCGCCCCACGTCACCGTGCTGATCGAGGAGGGAGACCTCACGCGCCTGCTGCCCCAATTGCGCCTGGGTGAGCTGGACCTCTTCGTCGGCCGGCTGGAGCCCGGCTACGCCTCGCCCGACCTGGAGACCCAGGCCCTCTACGACGACCCGATGGTCGCCGTGGTGCGCCCCGGACATGCCCTGGCCCGCAAGCGCCAGCCCCGCTGGTCCGACATCGCCGCCCAGCCCTGCGTGCTGCCGCCGCCCTGGGCCTCGCTGCGCGTGAAGCTGGAGCAGCAATTCTTCGCGCACGGCCTGCATCCGCCGGCCGACATCGTCGAGTCGGCCTCGTTCCTCTCGCAGATCACCTTCGTGCAGCAGCGCGGCGCCGTGGCCTTCATGGCGCGCGCCGTGGCGAGGCATTGCGCCGAGCAGGGCATGGTGGCGGTGCTCAAGCTGCCCGTGCCGGTGGAGCTGCCGCCGGTCGGGATCATCCGGATGCGCGGGCGCGAAGAGACGGCCGTGACGCAGGCGCTGGTGGAGTGCCTGAAGGACGCGCGGGGGCGGTGACGCATCGGCGGGCCAGGGCTTTCCGCCCGGGGCCGGGCTGGCCATCGGAGCGCGTCGCGCGGGATGCGTTCAGGGCGCCGGGCAGGAGCCGTCCCACCCCGCCATGCCCGCCAGCTTCTGCAGCCGCGTGCGCTGCTCCAGGCAGGCCTGGCGCTGCGCCTCGGCGGCCTTTTGCTGTGCGATGCGGGCGGCCTCGGCACGCGCCGCCTGCCACTGCGCGACGCGCTCGCGGATCTGCGGCATGGCGGCCAGGGCCGCTTTTTCGCCTTCCAGGATGGCGCTGGCGCGTTGCGTGAAATCGGCCGCGCCGATGTCCAGCACCTGCGGGCGGATGACCACGTCGGCACGCGCCAGTTCGGCCTGGCCCAGCTTCTGGCCCATGATGGCGATCGACTGGCCCAGCGTGCCCAGCATGCCGGCGGGCGTCTGGCCGCGCGCCTTGTTGGAGATGTCCACCGCCACCACGATGTCGGCGCCCAGCTGGCGCGACGCATCCACCGGCACCGGGCTGACGATGCCGCCGTCCACGAAGTGGTACTTGCCGATGGCGACGGGCTGGAACACCCCCGGCACGCTGCTGGAGGCGCGCACCGCCTGGCCCGTGTTGCCGCGTGCGAACACGGTGCGCTCGCCGTCTTCCAGCCGCGTGGCGACCGCCACGAAAGGCTTGGCGAGCTTGTCCAGCGGCTGGTTGCGCACCTGCGCGTTGACGTAGTCCTCGAGCTTCTGACCCAGCACCAGCCCGCCGGACGACAGCTGCAGGTCGCGGATGCTGGTTTCGTCCAGCGCCACGGCCTTTTCCTGCAGCTCGAAGGCGTTCATGCCGGCGGCGTAGAGCGCGCCGACCACGCTCCCGGCGCTGGTGCCCGCCACCACGGCCGGTGCGAAGCCGTTGGCTTCCAGCATCTTGATGACGCCGATGTGCGCGAACCCCTTGGCCGCGCCGCCGCCCAGGGCGACGCCGATCCTGACGGCGGCGGGTGCGTTGGTGGATGCGTTCGTGGATGCGGTGGCGGCCTGCGGCGGGGCGGAAGACGCAGTGCCGCCGGGGCCGGCCGGGGGCGTGCTGCCGCAGCCGGCCAGGGCGGCGGCGGCCACCGCGCTCGCGGTGGCCAGGGGGCGGAACAAAGCGGTCAGGCGCATGCCGGTGGGTCTAGCAGTGGAAGGGCCGCCCAGTTTATCGGGCAGGCCCACGCCACGTCGCCGCCGCGGCCGCGCCGGTCAGCCCTTGGCGATGGCGGCGGCGATGGCCTCGCCCACCTGCGTGGTATTGGCCATGCCGCCCAGGTCCGGCGTCTTCGGCCCCGTGCGGATGACCTCCTCGATGGCCGCGACGATGGCATCGTGCGCCTGCCGCCCGGCGCCCTGGCCCCGCGTGAGGAAGTCCAGCATCAGCGCGCCCGACCACACCATGGCGATCGGGTTGGCGATGTTCTTGCCGTAGATGTCCGGCGCCGAGCCGTGCACGGGCTCGAACAGGCTGGGGAAGCTGCGCTCCGGGTTCAGGTTGGCCGAGGGTGCCAGGCCGATGGTGCCGGTGGTGGCCGGGCCCAGGTCGGAGAGGATGTCGCCGAACAGATTGGTGGCGGCCACCACGTCGAAGCGGCCGGGCTGCAGCACGAAGCGCGCGGTGAGGATGTCGATGTGCTGCTTGTCCAGCGTGATGCCCGGATAGTCCTTGGCCACTTCGTCGGCCCGCTTGTCCCACCAGGGCATGCTGATGGCGATGCCGTTGCTCTTGGTGGCCAGCGTCACATGCTTCTTGGGGCGGCTCTGGGCCAGGTCGAACGCGTACTTCAGTAGGCGGTTGGCGCCGTGGCGCGAATAGACCGACTCCTGGATCACGATCTCGCGGTCGGTGCCTTCATACATCACGCCGCCGAGCGACGTGTATTCGCCTTCGGTGTTCTCGCGCACCACGTAGTAGTCGATGTCGCCCGGCTTGCGGCCGGCCAGCGGGCAGGGAACGCCTTCGAAGAGCCGCACGGGGCGCAGGTTGATGTACTGGTCGAATTCCCGGCGGAACTTCAGCAGCGAGCCCCACAGCGACACATGGTCGGGCACGGTGGCAGGCCAGCCCACGGCGCCGAAGAAGATCGCGTCCATGCCCGAGAGCTGCGCCTTCCAGTCGTCCGGCATCATCTGGCCGTGTGCGGCGTAGTAGTCGCAGCTCGCCCATTCGAACGTATGCAGCTGCAGCTGGAAGCCGAAACGGTCGGCGGCTGCCTGGATGGCGCGCAGGCCCTCGGGCATCACTTCCTTGCCGATGCCGTCGCCCGGCAACACGGCGATCTTGAAGGTGGTGGGAAGACTGGACATGCGGAACTCTCCTGCCGAAACGAAAGGGTGAAGGGGTTGAAGGGCGGCAACCGCCGCCTGCTGCAACGAGGTGCCGCGATTCTTCGGCAAACCCCACGGCAATACAATCCGTGCACCGTGGTTCCATTGTTCACACATCGTGCATAAAAATCCCGCCACCGACGACTTGCGTGTCTTCACGGCGGTCGTTCGCCGGGCGAGCTTCGCGGAGGCCGCCACCGAGCTGGGTGCCTCGCCCGCCTACGTCAGCAAACGCATCCGCCTGCTGGAGGAGGAACTGGCGGTGAAGCTCCTGCACCGCACCACGCGCCGCGTGGCGGTGACGGAGGAGGGCGAGCGCGTCTTCCACTGGGCCCAGCGCATCCTCGACGACTGGGACCAGCTGCTGCAGGAGGTGGCCGTGACCCGGCGCGAGCCCCGCGGCCTGCTCAAGGTGAGCTGCAGCTTCGGCTTCGGGCGGCGGGTCGTCGCGCCCGTGTTGTCGCAGCTGGTGGAGCGGCACCCCGGCCTGCAGGTGCGCCTGGAAGTATTCGACCGGCTGGTGGACGTAGCGGGCGAAGGCTTCGATCTCGACGTGCGCGTGGGCGACGAGATCGCGCCGCACCTCATCGCCCGCCGGCTGGCCGACAACCAGCGGGTGCTGTGCGCCGCGCCCGCCTATCTGGCGCGCAAGGGCGTGCCGCGCGGCGTGGCCGATCTGGCCAGCCACGACTGCCTGGTCATCAAGGAGCGGGACCACCCTTTCGGCGTCTGGCGGCTGCGCAGCGGCGGCGCGGACGAGACGGTCAAGGTGCGCGGCCCGCTGTCGGCCAACAACGGCGAGATGGCCGTGCAGTGGGCCGTCGATGGGCGCGGCATCGTGCTGCGCTCGCTCTGGGACGTGGGGGCGGAGCTGCGCTCCGGCCGCCTGGTGCGGCTGCTGCCCGACTGGTGGCAGGAGGCGAACATCTGGGCCGTGTACCCGACCCGGCTGGAGCGGTCGGCCAAGGTGCGCGTCTGCGTCGAATTCCTGCAGGCGCACTTCGCCCGCCGGACCTGGGATGGCGGAGGCGCGGCATGAGCCGCCCCGTACGCTCGGCGCGGCTGCTGCGGTTGCTCGACGAACTGCGCCGCTGCCGCCAGCCCGTCTCCGGCGCCCAGTTGGCCGAGCGCCTGGAGGTCAGCCTGCGCACGCTCTACCGCGACATCGCCGTGCTGCGTGAACAGGGGGCCGACGTGGCGGGCGACGCGGGCGTGGGCTACCAGTTGCGCCCCGGCTTCCTGCTGCCGCCCTTGATGTTCCCGACCGAGGAGCTGGAGGCGCTCTTGCTCGGCGCCCGCTGGGTGGCCGCGCACGCCGACCCGGACCTGGCCCGGGCGGCGGGCCAGGCCATGGAGCGGATCGCCGGCACGCTGCCGCCCTTGCTGCGGCTGGAGGTGGAGACCAGCGGGCTGTTCGCGCCCCAGTGGTCGGGCCCGGCGACCGAGCCTTGGCTGCGGGCCTTGCGCCACGCCATCCGGGCCGGCCACGCAGTGCGCATGCGCTATACCGATGCGGACGGTGCGGTCACCGAGCGGACCGTGTGGCCCTTCGCCATGGCCTTCCTGGCCGACCTGCGGATGCTGGCGGGCTGGTGCGAGCTGCGCCAGGATTTCCGCCACTTCCGGGCCGATCGGGTACTGTCGCTGGAAGACACGGGCCAGCGCTATCCGGCCATGCGTCACCAGTTGCTGCGGCGGTGGCAGCAGGAGCGCCTGCGCAAGCCCCAGGGGCCTGGAAGCGCCGACACTGCTGACAGGATCTGACAGTGCCGGCGCGCAGACTGCAGGCTCTTTCACCCCTGGAGCCGCCATGAGCGCCGAACCCCTGATCTTCTACACCCACCCCATGTCGCGCGGCCGTGTCAGCCGCTGGATGCTGGAGGAAACCGGGTTGCCGTACGACGAGGTGATCCTCGACTACGGCACCACCATGAAGGCGCCCGAGTACCTGGCCGTCAACCCCATGGGCAAGGTGCCTGCCTTGCGCCACGGCGGCGTCACCATCACCGAGGGCGCGGCCATCTGCCTGCACCTGGCCGACCTGGCGCCGGACCGTGCGCTGCTGCCACCGCCCGGCTCCGCGCTGCGCGGACTGTGCTATCGCTGGCTGTTCTTCGCGGCCGGCCCGCTGGAGTCGTTCCTCACGGCGCGCAAACATGGCGCGCTGGCACCCGCGATGGAGGCCGGCTACGGACAGGAAGCCGACCTGATGCGCACGCTCGAGCAGGCCGTGGCCGGACGGTCCTGCGTGGCCGGAGATCAATTCACCGTCGCCGACCTGTACCTGGCCGCCTTGCTGGGCTTTTACATGCGCATGGGCATGCTCGAGCAGAAGGCCGTGTTCGAGGACTACGCCATGCTCCACCTGCAGCGCCCGGCTGCGTTGCGCGCCCAGGCGCGGGACAACGCCCTGATGGCGGCGCACCCGCATCCCGCAGCCGCGGCTGTGGAGGCGGCGACCACGGCGTCAGGCCCGGCTGCCGCATAAGGTGCGACGACATGGGGCCGGGCCCGCGCCCCCGCCGGTGCTTCAGCCGGCCAGCGCCGCCTTCACCGCGGCCGAGACCTGGCCCATGTCGGCCTTGCCCGCCAGGCGCGCCTTGACGGCGCCCATCACCTTGCCCATGTCACCCGGCCCGGCGGCGCCCAGTTCGGCCACGATGGCCTTCACGGCGGCGGTCACTTCCTCCGCCGACATGCGCTCCGGCAGGTAGGCCTGCAGCACCACCAGTTCCGACTTCTCCTTGTCCGCCAGGTCCTGGCGGCCGGCGCCTTCGAAGGCGGCGATGGAGTCCTTGCGCTGCTTGATGAGCTTGTCGACGATGGCGACGATGGCCGAGTCGTCTTCCAGCGCCACGCGCTCATCCACTTCCTTTTGCTTGATCGCCGCCTGCAACAGGCGGATGGTGCCCAGGCGCTCGGAGTCCTTGGCGCGCATGGCGGTCTTCATGTCTTCGGTGATCTGTTCCTTGAGGCCCATGGCGGCTTCCTTGATGTGGATGGCGGAGAAGAAGGGTTTGCATGAAGCCCTTCCTGCGAGGCGCAGCGCCGCAGACGGTCGTGCTGCCACGGCCGGGCGCCGCAACGGCGCTGGAGGGGCTTGCTGCAGACCCGCAAAAACGAAAAAACCCGCGCTTGGCGTCCCTAGCGCGGGTTGTCGGCTTGGAGGCCGGCGGTACGGATCAGTACAGCTTCTTGGGCAGCTGCATGCTGCGAACGCGCTTGTAGTGGCGCTTCACGGCGGCCGCCTTCTTGCGCTTGCGCTCGGCGGTGGGCTTTTCGTAGAACTCGCGGGCGCGCAGGTCGGTCAGCAGGCCCAGCTTTTCGATGGTGCGCTTGAAGCGGCGCAGCGCCACGTCGAAGGGTTCGTTCTCTTTCACGCGAATGGTGGTCATCAGCTCGATATTTCCAATGTGTGCCGGCAGAGGGTTTTCAGGAGATCGGGCCTGAAAGCCGTACGCGGCGAAATTCCCGTCTATAACTAGTATTGGCCGACGGGGTTTGCCAGCAAAGCCGTAGATTATAGCGCCTGTTTGCCGCACGTGTACCAGCGAGGGCGAAGCCGAGGGCACGTGGCCGCGGCTCGCCGGGTAATGGCCGGGTCATGGGCTTGGAATTTGCTTTGTTAACTTTCGTTATTTATCGCCTTGTGGCCGTTGTTTTTCTTCGCATTCCGCGAGGTGGCGATCTCCTGGCTTCCCCCGATCCATCGACATGATGCAACGCGTTTCGCGCTGGCTGGGCCGGCTCAGCGTGGGCCGCAAGCTCATGCTCATCTATCTGCTCGATCTGACCGCGGTCATCTACGTCTCGGGCATTCTGATCCACGAGAAATTCCTGGCGATCGACTTCGCACGCAAGGAAATCGTGGGCACCGCCTATGCATCGGTCATCCGCGACGCGCTGATGGGCGCGTTCACGGCGGGGGACGGCGTGCCGCCCACGCTGGTGCTCGAACGGCTGGTGCAGGCGCGTGCCTTGCATGACGTGCGCCTGAAGACCGCCGAGCCCGCCGGGCGCTTCGAGGCATTGCTGCGCCGGTCGGTCGATCCCGAGACGACGCCCGTGGCAGACCGCGACAAGGCGGCGGCGCGGGGCGACCTGCTGCGCGAGGGGCGCGAATTGCTGACCACCGTGGGGAACCAGTCCAACCTGATCCTCGACCCCGACCTGGACAGCTACTACGTCATGTCGCTGATCCTGCTGCGGTTTCCCGAGCTGCTGCAGGTCACGCACGACACGGTGGTGTTTCTCACCACCCCCTCGGTGCGCCAGGGCAGTCCGGGCGGCCATCGGTCGGCTGAATTGCTGACGCTCGCCGGCCGGCTGGACGCCGTGATGCTGGGCATCGACTCCGACTACAACCAGGCGTTCATCGCCGGCTCGGCCGAGATGCGCTCGGCCCTGACGCAGCAGCGCGAGGCGCTGAAGGCCGCTGGGGCCGACTTCCAGTCGCTGCTGCAGGCCATTGCGCAGGGCGAGACGTTGGCCGCGCTGGCCGACCTGCCCGACCGGCACCGCGCCTTGCACCTGAACCTGCAGACCGCGTGGGAGCAGGGCACCCTCCAGCTCGATCAACTGCTTTATGCGCGGGTGGACGACCTCTTCGCCCGCATGTGGCTGCACCTGGGCACGGCCGTGCTGCTGCTGGGCTGCATCCTCAGCCTGGTCACGCTGGTGGCGCGGCAGATCGCCAAGCCTTTGCAGCAACTGGCGCGCGTCGCCGACGAGGTGCGCCGCAGCGGTGACCACAGCCTGCGCGCCCACTGGACGAGCGGCGACGAGATCGGCCGCCTGGTGACCGCCTTCAACGGCATGCTGGCCCAACTGGACCGCGAGCGGCTGCTGCAGCAGGAGCTGGCCGCCAGCGCCCGCGCCGCCGAGGCGCAGCGCGAGCTGGTCGAAGCCTTCCCCGTCCCGATGGTCGTCACGTCGGTGCCCGAGCACGAGGTGCTGCACGCCAATGCGCCGGCCAGCCTCTGGCTGGGCGACACCCTGCGCGACCCCTGGCATCAGGGGCTGGAGCCCGGCGTGCGTGCGCGCTTCTTCCAGCGGCTCGCCGACCACGGCGTGGTCGATGAATTCGAAGTGCGCTGGAAGGGCGGCGCCGAGCCGCTCTGGGCCGTGCTGTCGGCGCGGTGCCTGCGGTTCCAGGGGCGCGACGCCATGCTCACGGCCTTCACGCCGATCAACGCGCTCAAGCTGATGGAGCAGCGGCTGGAGCTGTGGGCCAAGGTGTTCGAGGCCTCCTCCGAGGGCATCATCATCATGACGGAGGACCAGAAGATCGTCAGCGTGAACAAGGCCTTCTGCCGCAGCACGAACTACGACTTCTACGAAGTCATCGGCGAGCACCTGGCCGTGCTGCTGGACGACAAGCGCGACCCGCCGCTGGGCGTCGTGATCGCGCGCACGCTCAAGGACAAGGAGTCCTGGCAGGGCGAGGTGCGCCTGCGGCGGCGCTCGGGCGACACCTATCCGGCCTGGCTGATGGTGTCCGCCGTGCGCGAGGGCAAGAGCGGCGCGGTGGCCAACCACATCGGCATCGCCATCGACATCACCGACCGCAAGCGCAGCGAGGAGCGCATCCAGTTCCTGGCGCACCACGACGTCCTCACCGAGCTGCCCAACCGCTCCCTCTGCGTGCAGCGGCTGCAGGTGGCGCTGGCGCAGGCGGCCGACACGAACGAGCGGGTGGCCGTGCTGTTCATCGACCTGGACCGCTTCAAGGCCATCAACGACACGCTGGGCCACCACATCGGCGACGGGCTGCTGCGGTCGGTGGCGGCGCGGCTCGTGCAGGCCACGCGCCAGGGCGACACGGTCAGCCGCCTGGGCGGCGACGAGTTCGTGATCGTCATGCCCAGCGTGCGCGACGCAGAGGACGTGCTGCAGGCCGTGGAAGAGCGCCTGATTCCCGCGATCCGCCAGAGCCACCCGGTGCAGGGGCACGAGCTCAACGTATCGTGCAGCGTGGGCATCGCGGTCTACCCGGAAGACGGCACCGACATCGACGAGCTGATGCGCCGCGCCGACACGGCCATGTACGAGGCCAAGACCACCGGCCGCGACATGGCGCGTCTTTACTCGCTGGAGACCGACCAGCGCGTGCAGGCCCGCCAGGCCATGGAGCAGCAACTGCGCCGCGCGCTGGAGCGGGGCGAACTGGAGCTGCACTACCAGCCCCGCGTGGAAGCGTGCAGCGGCCGCGTGACGGGCCTGGAGGCCCTGCTGCGCTGGAACCACCCCGTGCTGGGCCAGGTGCTGCCGGGCGAATTCATCCCCATCGCGGAAGAGTCGGGGTTGATCCGGCCCCTGGGCAGCTGGGTGATGGAGCAGGCGTGCGAGCAGTGGGTGCGCTGGCAGCGGCCGGAGGGCGGCGCCGCCGCGGGCCTTGGCGGCCTGCCCGTGTCGGTCAACCTGTCGGCCGCGCAACTGGCCGACCCGCAACTGGTGCCTGACCTGCGCCTGCTGCTGGACCGTTGCGCCATGCCCGCGCACTGGCTGGAGCTGGAGCTGACCGAGTCGCAGCTGATGGACAACGCCAGCGCCGCGCAGCAGCAGCTGGGCGCGCTGAAGGCGCTGGGCGTGCAGCTGTCCATCGACGATTTCGGCACGGGCTATTCCAGCCTCGCCTATCTCAAGCGCTTCGACATCGACAAGCTGAAGGTGGACAAGTCGTTCATCCGCGACATGCTCACCAGCCCGGCCGACATGGCCATCACCCGCGCCGTCATCGCCCTGGGCCACACGCTGGGCCTGAAGGTGGTGGCCGAGGGCGTGGAGGACGAGGCCACCGCGCAGGCCCTGGAGACGCTCGATTGCGACGAGCTGCAGGGCTTTCACTTCAGCCGGGCGTTGCCGGTGGCGGCGCTGGCCGACTGGGTGGACGGTCAAGCGCGCGAGCGCTTCAAGCCGGCTTCGCCGCCATCGTGAACGGCACGCGAATCGGCGGGGGCCTGCATGCGGTCGTCCAGACCATAGTCCCGCATCACGGTCGCCACACGAAGCCGGTAATCGGTGAAGACGCCCGATCGCCCGGCGGCCTGCGCGTCGCGGTGCGGGCCGTGACGGCGCCATCGCGCGACCGCTGACGCGTCGCGCCAGAAGGACAGCGACAGCAGCTTGCCCGGCTGGCTGATGCTCTCGAAGCGCTCGATGGAGACGAACCCGTCCATGCGTTCCAGCTCGGCGCGCAGTGCAGCGGCGGAGTCCAGATAGAACGACCGTCCCGCCGGGCTGGGCATGACCTCGAAGATGACGGCGATCATGCCGCGGCTCCCGGCGCCGGGCTCGGCGCCGACAGTGGCGGATGCGGCGCCAGCGCGGGGCACTGGAACGTGCCGTCCACCACCTCGGTGAACGTGCGCTGCTCGCGCAGGATGAACCGCTGGCGCCGTGCCCGCTCGAAGTTGGCCCGGCCGTCGGGGTCGGCCCGCAAACGGGCGCGGTAGGCCTCGTACGCGGCCAGGCTGTTGAAGGCGATGATGCCCCACGCCTCGTCGTTGGTGCCTTCGCTGGGCAGGAAGTAGCCCAGCAGGTGGCCGCCGCAGCGCGGAATGATGTGTCCCCAGTACTCGGCATATTCCCGGAAGGCGTCGATCTGGAAAGGATCGAGCTGGTAGCGGATGAAGCAGGTGAAGATCATGGGCAGGTCCTTGGATGAGCGGGTGATGGGACATGGCCGGTGCGGGACTCGGGTCCGCCCGACGCTGTAGCGGCGCTGCAGCCCGGTGAGTGGACCGCGTTG
>Ga0308171_1000686_pt1 | contig 61956 bp, 71 predicted proteins | sample PhyGR1_FD_202135 | JGI IMG/M metagenome (GOLD analysis project Ga0308171, IMG submission 202135) | Phyllosphere microbial communities from UC Gill Tract Community Farm, Albany, California, United States - DLSLSG.R1 | ecosystem: Host-associated > Plants > Phyllosphere > Unclassified | place: USA...
GGTGATGGGGATCGCTTTCCTCGCCGGAACATTGCCGGCGGCGCGTGCCGCGCGCGCCGACCCGGTCGAGTCGCTGCGATACGAGTGAGACGAGGGCCGGTGCGCGGGGACTCCCCGCACCGGCCCCCGACGCGTCGACCGGCGTAGCGTGGGTCCCGCCACTCGACGCCGAGGGAGAACATGGACGCCGACGTCATCATCATCGGAGCAGGGCTCGCCGGCCTCGTCGCCAGCAACGAGCTCGTGCGCGCGGGAAAGCGCGTGATCGTCGTCGAGCAGGAGAACGCCGCCAACCTGGGCGGGCAGGCGTTCTGGTCGTTCGGCGGGATCTTCCTCGTCGACTCCCCCATGCAACGCCGTCTCGGGGTCAAGGACTCGTTCGAGCTCGCCTGGCAGGACTGGCAGGGCTCCGCCGGCTGGGACCGCCTGGACGGCGCGCACCCCGAGGACGAATGGGCGCAGAAGTGGGGGCGGGCGTACGTCGAGTTCGCCGCCGGCGAGAAGCGCGCCTGGCTGCAACAGCAGGGCGTGAGGTTCACCCCCGTCGTCGGCTGGGCCGAGCGCGGGTCGCTCAGCGCCGGGGGCCACGGCAACTCCGTTCCCCGCTTCCACGTGCCGTGGGGAACGGGCACCGGGATCTCGGAACCCTTCGCCGACAGAGCGAGGGAGGCGGATGCCGTCGACCTGCGGTTCCGCCACCGGGTCGACGAGCTGGTCTTCACCGACGGCGCCGTGACCGGCGTGCGCGGCGCGATCCTCGCCCCCGACGATTCCCCGCGCGGGGTGTCGTCGTCACGTGAGGTGGTCGGCGAGTTCGAGCTCTCGGCGCAGGCCGTCGTCATCGCGTCGGGCGGTATCGGCGGCGACCACGAACGGGTGCGCCGCTGGTGGCCCGATCGCCTCGGCACTCCCCCGCGCACGATGGTCACCGGCGTCCCCGCGCACGTCGACGGACGCATGCTCGACATCGCCGCCGACCAGGGCGTACGCCTGGTGAACCGCGATCGCATGTGGCACTACACCGAGGGGCTGCAGAACTGGAACCCCGTGTGGCCGGGTCACGGCATCCGGATCCTGCCCGGTCCCTCCTCGATGTGGCTCGACGCGCGCGGTCGCCGGTTGCCCCTCCCGGGGCTGCCCGGGTACGACACCCTCGGCACGCTGAAGATCCTGCGCTCGACGCCCGACCTCGTCGACTACGACTACTCGTGGTTCGTGCTCGATCAGACGATCATCAAGAAGGAGTTCGCGCTGTCGGGGTCGGAGCAGAACCCCGACATCACCAACCGCGACCTGGCTCTGCTGCTGCGCACGCGGCTCGGGCGTGCCGCTCCCGGCCCCGTCGAGGACTTCAAGCGGGAGGGAGCCGACTTCGTCGTCGCCGACACCCTGGCGGAGCTCGTGCGCGGCATGAACGCCCTCACCGGAGACGATCTCCTCGACGAGGACTCGATCCGCCGACAGCTCGAGGCGCGTGACCGCGAGGTCGTGAACCCGTACTCGAAGGACGCTCAGACCATCGGCATCCAGAACAGTCGACGCTTCCGCGGCGACCGCCTGTTCCGCACGGTCCCCGCCCACGCGATCCTCGACCCCCGCCACGGCCCGCTCATCGCCGTGCGGCTTTGGATCGTCACGCGCAAGACACTCGGCGGCATCCAGACCGACCTCGACGGCCGCGCCCTGAACGGATCCGGGATGCCGATCCCCGGCCTCTACGCGGCGGGCGAGGCCGCGGGCTTTGGCGGCGGCGGGGCCCACGGGTACAACGCCCTCGAGGGGACCTTCCTCGGCGGGTGCCTGTTCACCGGGCGGACGGTGGGGAGGGCGTTGGCGGGGGTCGTGTGAGGGGTGGCGGCCGGGGCGCGCGACTCGGTGTAGCAGCGCGGCCTCGGGCCCGTGTGGAGCGCCTCGTATGGGGGAATGGTCCGCATGCCGCCAGCATGCGATCCGTACACTCGACACGTGACCCCACCGCCCGCCGACGAAGCGTTTCGCGCGCAGGACTCGCGGATGCACATGCGGCACAGGGTGCTCTTGCTATGGACGCTCGTCGTGGTGTGCGTGGTGGCGAGCGCACTCATGTGGGGTCTGTGGGTCATGCCGGTGTCGCGGTCGGTCGCGGAGGCGCAGAAGGTGCCGCTGGGCCAGACGGTCGAGCTGCCCGCTGAGGGCGTCACGGGAGTGTGGGCGTCGGGCGTGGCACCGCTGCTGGGACTCGTCGAGTGCCGGGCCGAGACCGCCGACGGGCGCGCGCTCGGCATCTGGTCGGTCCCGTCACCGGGGTGGGACGACACCCTGTGGTGGATGACCCACGGCGACGGCTTCTCGCCTGTGCAGAGCATCGCGGATGCGGACGGCGCCGCCGCATCCGTCACGTGTTCGTCGCGGCTCGACGCGTACGACGGGCAGTTCCTGCTGGCCGGCGACGTGACCGCCGGCGGTGGCGGCGTGGGGCTCGGACGGATGGGAAACGTCGACTATCCCGCCGGCACCCTACTCGCGCTCGGTGCCGTGGGACTGCCGCTGTTCGCCTTCCTGATGACGATCGTGCTGCTCGTGCAAAGGCTCCGTAGCGGCCGCTCGGCCCGATAGCCGCGGGCGCCGCGACCCCGTCCGACGGTCAACCGGAGGCCGCCCGGTGGCCTACGCTTCCGGGAACAGCGGACCGATCACGGCCCACGCCTCATCCGGAATCACCTCACGCGACACGACATCCAGAATCGCCCGAGGAGCGCAACCGGGGGTTCAGCAACGTGCCCGAGCGCGAGGCTTCGAGAAACCAGCGCGTACCCTCGGCGATCTCGCGCGAGAACGTGTGGTGCAGGTAGTGCTCGCCCGCCATCGGCACCACCTCGCCCCGGTCGACGGATGCCGCCTGGGCGCGATGAAGGTCGACCCATCCCTCGACGTCATCGTCGGCCTCGCGCACGAACAGCAGCACCGGGAGGTCGGCGGGGAAGCGTCGACCGCTCGCGTCGGAGAAGTTCGTCGATGCGTGGGCCATCTCGTCGAGCATGGTCGGCGCCGCGGAGTTCGCGTTCGTGAGCAGACGCATCTGCTCCCTCTCGTTCGCGCCGTACGGCAGTCCCTCGTACGCGTCGGGGGCGAGCGCTCGAAGGGCGCGGGTGAGGCCGAGGGTGTCCAGGAGCGCGAGGGAGTCGGTCGCGATCGGTTCGTCACCGCCGGGTTGGTCCGGCACGCTGCTGTCGATGCCGACGAAGGCCGTCACCTCATCGCGATACGCCTCGACGTAGGTCAGGGCGTAGATGCCCGAGATCGAGTGCCCCATGAGCGCGTAGCGGTCGACGCCGAGGTACTCCAGGGCCGTGTGCACCTCGCGCGCGATGTTCGCGGCCGTGCGCGGCTCATCGGTCTGATCGCTCAGCCCCGTGCCGAACGGCTCGACGGCGACGACACGATAGGTGTCGTCGAGCTGGTCGATGAGCGGCGCGAAATCGATGCCGGGCGCCGCGGTGCCCAGGCCCGGCAGCAGCACGATGGTCTCCGCCTGGTCACCGTTGATGACGACGTTCATCGAACGATCCCCCACGGGCACCCGCTCGCCGTACGGGGTGATCTCCGCGGCCTCGGCGCGGGTGGCCACGGCGTTGACGGTGGCCGTGGTGGCCAGCGTCACCGCGAGGACGCCGACGATCGCGACGGGTGGGAGCAGGAGGGCGAGGCGGGTGGATTTCTTCACGGGAAGGTCCTTCGGTCGAGGTTCCTCCAGTCGACCAGCGGCTGCCCGTGGGCGGGAGAGCCTTCGGTCACCACTCGCGGTGACATTTGTCACCGAAACCACGACAGAGGGCCCCGCGCGATGCGGGGCCCTCTGGGATGGATGGTCGTGCGGGCGTCAGGCCCGCGCGGCCGCCGAGGTCATGGGGCACTCGAACGGGTCGCGGGCGGCGAGCCCCACCTGGTTCAGGTAGCGGATGACGATGCCGTACGACTCGAACAACGTGGTCTCGACGTAGGGGACGTTGAGTGTCTGGCTGTGCTCCTTGACGATCGCACGGGCCTTGCTGAGGTGCGGGCGCGGCATGTTCGGGAACAGGTGGTGCTCGATCTGGTAGTTGAGCCCGCCCATGAGCCAGGTGGCCCACCAGCCGCCGGTGATGTTGCGCGAGGTGCGCACCTGCTTGCTGAAGAAGTCGAGCTTCGCATCGGGAGCGATGACGGCCATGCCCTTGTGGTTCGGAGCGAACGAGGCGCCCATGTACAGACCGAACACCGCGAGCTGTACGCCGACGAAGGCGAAGGCCATTCCGAGCGGCAGGAAGACGAACACCGGAGCCACGAAGACCGCGAAGCGCAGGGCGATGAGTCCGAGCTCCGTCCAGCGGCCCTTGACCGGTTCCTTCGAGAGCAGGTGGCGCAGACCGATGAAGTGGAGGTTGGCGCCCTCGAGCGTGAGCAGGGGGAAGAACGCCCAACCCTGGCGCTGGGTGATCCAGCGCTGCAGGCCGCGTGCCTTGGCGGCGTCGACCTCGATGAAAGAGATCGTGTCGATCTCGATGTCGGGGTCTTTGCCCACGCGGTTGGGGTTGGCGTGGTGACGGGTGTGCTTCGAGGTCCACCACGACAGGCTCATGCCGACGACACCGGCCGCGAGCCACAGCGCGAGGCGGTCGTTGGCCTTACCAGAGGAGAAGATCTGCTTGTGCGCGGCCTCGTGGGCGAGGAACGCCACCTGGGTGAACAGGATGCCGAGGGCCGCGGCGATGAGCAGCTGGAACCAGCTGTCGCCGAGCAGGACGAATCCGGTGATCGCCCCGCCGAACCCGAGGGCGAGGACGGTGCCGACCAGGGCGTAGAACCGGCGGGCGCGAACGAGCAGGCCCGTCTCTCGGACGACCTGCGACAACTCCGTGTAGGCCTTGGCCATGGGCGGGAACTCCGTCGTTCCCTTGTAGGTCTGACGGATCGGTCCCATCCGGGACTCGATGACGGGTGCAGCCAATGCGTGCTCCTCGGTGGGGGTGACCGAAGTCTTCGACGACGAAAGCGGATGCCGACGACGTGTGGCCCACGCTACGGGGGCGGTATGCGCCACGACGTATACGCCGACGCCGGAATCGGCGGAAATCCGCATATTCGCCGCCCCGCGCGCACGTTCTGCTCAGACAATTGCCAGCCTCAGGACACAGAACGTTCTTTTCGATGCGTCCGAGGCGCCGATCAGGTGGCGCGTGTCATCGACGGCCTCGACGGCACGTGCTTTCGAGCCGCCCGCCTGAACGGTTCGGAACCCTGAAGCAAGATGCGACGATAATCAACCCACCCCCCGAAACCGTCTGCCCCCGCAAGACGGGGCGCACACTGGGGAAGATGCGACAGGTCAGCTACGCGGGTGGACGGTTCGTCACCACCGACGAAGTCGCCGACGCGCTCCTTCACCTCGTCGTGGGGATCGCCGCGACCGGCGTTCCTCAGCGGGTTGAGGTGCCTATCGTCGTCGAGGGCGACGGTGGCGGCCAGGAAACCGCGTGGATGACCGTCGGCCCATCGCCCGCGATGCTGAGTGTGCCCCTCGCCTGGGTCGGCGAGGTGCCCGACTTCTCCGACCAGGTCACCATGATGCGGATGCAGGCGTCCTACCCACGAACGGCGACCACCATCGCGCCCTCGTCACCCGAAACCTGGGACCCGGCCCCCGTCACGTCGTGGGACGACGAAGACTACTACGGGCTGTGAATGCGCACCCGACATCATCCGTCGACCGTGGAATCACCGGCTCCCCGCGAAGTGCGGCGCGCTAATTGGTGAACTATTCGATTTCACAAAATGCCCGTAAAAAGAAAATGACGGGAAAAAAATAATGAGCGTAGAGTCGGCGATATGTGGCGCACTCTCGTAATTCTGCTCGTCGTGTGGGCGGTGCTGACAGTCGTGGGATTCGCCTTCCAGGGGCTGCTCTGGCTCGCAATCATCGGCATCATCCTGTTCGTCGGCACGTTCCTGTTCGGCGTGATCCGGTCTCGGACACGTCGGCGCGCCTCCTAGAACCAGCCTTCGTTCGAGCCATTTCGACGGGGGACCCTCGCGTCCAGTTCGCTCTGCGACGCCTGCCGAAAAGTCGAGATCACATGACCAGTTCCCCTTCGCCCGCCTCCGATCGCTCGGATCTGCTCGGTCTCACGACGGTGTTGGCGGGCTCGCTTCCGCGAACCCTGGGCACCCCCGAAACGCCCGACACCTACCAGGTCGACGCGGTGTTCTCTCGCCGCCCCCTCCCGGAAGAGGTGGTGGCGATCCATTCCGCAGCGACGCAGCAGGCGCTGGCCACCGCCGGATACCCCTCCGTGACCGTGCGCGTCTCCGACCGGCGCCTCGAGATCCGCAATACGACCCTCGAACAGCTCGAGACGGGACTGGCAACCGTCCTCGCCGATCAATTCGCACTGATCACCTCGCACATTCGCGAAGAACAAGCCACGGCACGCAAGCTCGTCGAGGACGCAGCCGGCGCGGAGGGCACCCGCATCGATGCCGTCGCAGCGCGCGCAGGACGCATTCGGTTCCAGCGTTCCGGCGACGCCGGCTGATCTCGAAGACCCCGCACGGGTGATCCCCCGATCAAGGGGGAACGGCTCCGCCACCGCGAGTTCTGAGAGAACACGATCGCCACGACAACACGAAAGGCCCCTGCAAACCCGCAGGGGCCTTTCTTGTTCTCCGACATCGCCGAACCCTTTCGCAAACAGTCCTCTTGGTCGGGATGACAGGATTTGAACACTGAACAACACTCGCGTGTATCGACGCACACTCTCCTCGTCCGACCCGGGCTGCGCCTTATCCTTCCGGCACGACCATCGTGGCCACCGCTCTTTGGAGTCGAGCAACTCCGTCGCACCGATGTTCGTCAGGCAACGAGTGTGCAACGGACCTCCGATATCGGCGTCCCTGCTGCTCTCTGTTCTCGCGCTCACGTCGTGCACGGGTACGCCGGCTCTCGAGGTGACTACGAACGCACCCGCCGCCGCAGCGACTCCTGCGTCCTCGCCCAGCGCGACGCCGTCTGCCGCCGCAGATGCCGTGCGAGGCACCCGCGCCAACCCGCTCGCGGTCGGCGAGACCCGCAAGATCAGCGAGCTATCGATGTGGACGGTAGGGGCTGACACGACCATCGTCAACTCCGGGTACATCGTGCTCCCGATCCGGCTCGGAATGGACTGGGAGGCGACCCGACAGCAGTATCGCGACGCCGGTCAGGATCCAGCCGAGCTCGAGAACACAGGGGCGGACCCCTCAACCTCGCTCTTCGTCACCTTCGTGACGGCCGGCGGAAAGACCTACCGGGACTGGTCGTACGTGGATGCAGACCTCCCCCAGCCTCTGCTGTGGCAGGTGGGCGCTCTCTATCCGCCGGCCGAGAGTGCAACCGCTTTTTTCCCCATCACTGTGCCAGCGGAGGACGTCCCGGGCGGCGTATGGCGCGTCGAGAACTCGGCAGGCGAAGCGATCTTCCTGGCCCAGCAGTAGTCGGCCTGCGGGGTTCCATCTCGGCGCCCCGGTGTGGTGCTCCTCTCGACCGGGCAGGCGGACCGGACTGTCATGGGGTCGAACACGGCCAGCGATCAGCCGCCCGGGTGAGCGCGAGTCAAGTGTCATGTTGGACGGCATCCGCCACGGAAACGACGAAGGGCCGGAATCCCGCAGGATTCCGGCCCTATCTGTCGGGATGACAGGATTTGAACCTGCGACCCCTTGCACCTGGTTCAATCACGTTGGGCGCGAGATTACGCCATTTTTGCGGGCCTCTGGATGAGACACGCGTGGTCAAAACGTTTCCGAAAACGTGTACAGTTCGACGACCCAGTGTTAGAGGATTAGCGGCGCCGGACAGCTAACGAATGGAACACTGTCACACGGGGTGCACGGCGGCTCGCTTTTCCACCTTGTACTGGCGAACAGAATCCGCCGAGACCTCAAGAACGCCCCGGAACTCCCACTCGTCAGGCGCGTACGAGTTCGGCTTGCTCGGAGATGCGAAGCAGTTGGGCCGCGCACCCGGCTCCGTAATCCACTCGTTGTCTTCGAAGAACAGAGCGATATTCGTCCCGCCTGAGCCCGCGGCGGACGGATACGCGATGCCGTGGATTGTCGGCACGCTGAACCAGCGGAAGGCCTCCGTCAGGAGTTGCGAGGGCAGGTACTCCATCGCTTGCCGGTCATCGCCCGGGATGAAGTCCATCATTCTGTCGCGATAGAACTCGAAGGCGGAACGACTGCTCGCGAAGTCACTGTAGGTCGGGCTGAAGATGCTTGGGAGCGCCGGAATCACCGTTAGGTCAAGGAGCCGCAAAGGCTGCCTCACTTCGAGAGTGGCGACCACGCACTCGTCGTACGGGCTGTGCGAGGCGACTTCGGCGCACGCTGTCTCAGGCTCTCGCGCGGTGTACAACATAGGCATCCCCGCTGCGCTGAGACGCCCTGCGGACGCAGAGCCAGTCGGCGGCGGCCCCATCTCTTTGCTCGGGTCGCGTCGAACTCGCTTCGCCAAATCGCCCGCATCTCGCCCAACGCGTGCGCGGTACAGGAGTGTTCCGGGGGCGAGTATCAGAGGGATGGAGTTCTCCGCGGCGAAATCGACCATCTCGCGGGCAAGCACGTAGTTCCACTCGGGTGGCGTTACCGGCTCCTCGCCTGTCGGCGCGATGAGGAGCCGGGATTGATGCTTGACGCGATAGTCGAAGTCACGCCAGGAGAAGTGAGTGCTCACGGCTGTGTCCTCGTCGAAGGTCTCGTACCAGGGTCCGGAGGAGCGAACCAGCGGCTCGATGGCAGCAACGAGAGGCTCGTGAGCGTCGCTCTCAACGGCACCGTCCAGCGTCATTGCGAGTACATCGCGAAGCGGAACCGTAGGAAGCACCTGCTCGCCGTCAGGCACAAAACCAACGTGGTCATACCGTTTACCGGCAGCCGCGAGGACGACTCGCGCTAGCTGCACCAGCGGAACCGCCTCCACTTCCTTCGCAGGGCACACCGAGCAATCAGCAGCGCTCGAAGTGGCGCCCACATCGTGCAGGAGGTGAGCGTCTTCGAGATGCGCAACACAGATGCGGTCTTCACTCTGAAGCACTCGGTCGCTGTTCACATACTCATCTTGCCCGTCAACGCGGAAGCGGCTGGTCGTTCGCGAGGCAAGAGATGGTGCGGCCGAGCATCGCCGTTGACGGCGGAAACGTGCGCCGCCCCAAGGACGCGGCCACCGCATCGGCGTCGAAATCGGACACCCGCACATCGGAGATGTACACCGGCTCGCCAGCGATGAGCGATGCGACCGCCGCGTCGTAGTCGGCGGCGGTCAGGTCAATGATGCGGCGGGCGGTGCGCGTGAGGGAGAGCATTCGTTCCCCCGCGAGGTGTCCGGCCACGACCTCCGCCGTCACCTCCGGGAATGACGCCCGGAACACGAGCGTGATGTTCTCGATGCGCTCGCTCGTCGCCGCGCGACGATACCGCTCAGGCGTCCGCACGGTGCGCTCCCTTCGCCCAGGAGCGAAGGATTAGCCAGCGCTCGACCGCGTGCAGGTCGTAACGCTCCACGCTGCGTGAGATGCGGCGCGCGTCGATGAACGCGCCGGGCACCGCGACCAGCGCGCTCTCCGCCGCGGACACCCGGCGGGCGTAGCGGACCGCGCTCACGATGTCGCTCCGAGATACTCGACGGGGATGCTCGCTTCCCAGCCCGCGATGATGACCCAGGCGTCCGTCGCCCCAGCCCGGTGCGCGGCACGGGAGTACTCAGCATCCGCACCGGCCGCGAGCATCGCGTCAAGCGCACCGTCATTCAGCGCCCACCCGGCCAGCGCCATGTCTGCGGCGAGGTGGGTGAAGTCGACGCCGAAGCGGAACAGCGCGGGATGTTCAGCGATGCGCGCAACAGCCGAGGCGTCCTCAGCGTTCAGCATAAGGGAAAATATGAGGTCACGGTCCTCGTCATGAAAGGCAAAGAACCGGCCAAGGACCGGCCACTCGCCCTGCACATCCGAAGTGGCTTCACCTAGCGCTCGAATAAGCGCGTCTACGGAGTTGAGCGCGCTCATTCCGCGACCTTGCTTTCGTACATCTCGGTCACAGCACCTTCGATATTGTGGTCGCCGACCAGCGCACGAACGCTGTCCGTAACGGTGACGCCCACCGCACCTGCTGTCTCCTTGACCCAATCGGTGAACTCGGTCACCGCGTCCACGAAGCCCGCGTGCGTCTCACCGAGCGCCTGGCAGGCGCCCTGGATGTCGTCAAGCGATGCGAGCGCCGTCGCGTCCCCGCCGGACGCAGCTTCCGCAGCGGTGACCTGCGGTCCGCCGCACGTCTGCTCATACTCGACGCCGATGGCGTCGGCCCGGTCAGCTAGCGACCGTGTCTGCTCTGAGACGGATGAGGCGGGAGTCACCGTGTCGCGCTCCGCGGCCTGTGCGCTCTGCACGAGGCCGAGACCACCGACCATGACCACACCACCGATGATGAGCGCGGTCCAAAAGAGGCGGCCGAGGCCCTTCTTCCGCGCGGGCTTCTTCACGTCCCAAGGACTCCATGCGACGGTTGCGGCGCTCATCGCCCACCTCCACGCAGCGCGGTGATGCCCGCGGCAAACCACAGCGCCCACGAGCCGAGCAGCAGGATGACACGCGGCTCGTACGCGATACCGAACGAGTGACCGGAGGAACCGAGCACGGCGGCAGCGACGCCGACGAGCGTGAGCGTGATGACGGCGCCGATGGCGGTGGCTGATGTCCCTTCGGCGCGCATCTGCGGCACCACGAAACCGCAGCCGACGAGCGCGAGGACCGAGAAGACGTACATCGCGACCGCAGCCCAGCCCCACCAGATGAAGGAGAGAACTGCAAGAACCGCGCTGACCGGCAGCAGAATGCCGAGGAGGAAGAAGGCGAAGCCTGGGCCGGGAGTCATGAGGCCACCGCCTGCGCCTGGGTTGGAGAGAACATCTCACTGCTTTCTGAGCCAGGGGGTCGAATCCGGCTCATAAGGCAGGGGGCATGCGCGGTGCCTAGTGGAAAGAAAATCGCCCCGACATGGAATCGGGGCGATTGTCTCCAGCGTAGAAGTTACGCGGCGAGCAGCTCGGGCGTGATGCCAGCGGCAACGAGCTGCGATGCGAGCAGCGCCTTCGCCTTCTTCACGACGTACAGGCGCTTGTCGTAGACCTTCTTGTCGAGCGCGCCCCAGAGGTCCAGCAGTCCGCCGCGTTCGCCCGGCTGGTGCGCGGAGATGTCCTCCAGTCCGCACGTCCACTCGCCGACCTTCCACTCCGGGTGCTGCGCGACCTCCTCGGTCACCTTAGCGATAGCGGTGGCGATGACATCGCGCTGAGCGACGCGGGCGTCCACAGGTCGCTCAGTACGGTCCACTTCAGTCTCATGAACCTCCGTCAGCTCGTGTGTGAAGTCGGCGTCGCGCGCCGCCTTCTGGCCCATCGAGACCGAGTGCACCGCGCCATTCCGAATGTCGGATACCTCACGCTGGGCGAACGCACCGACGAATGCCCCCGCTGACTTCTCGCTCACAGCCACCGCGGCCGCCTCAGCAAGTCGCTTGTCGCGGTTCATCCACCAGTCAGCAGTGAAGCCCGCGGGGACTGACGTGAGGCTCTCGATACCGAGACGGCCAGGCTTCAGGCCGGTGGCCGCAGCGACCATCTCACCTCGCTCATCACGGGCAGCCAGCGAGCGCTCAGAGACGTACAGCGGCAGCCACTTCTCGACGGCCTGAATCATCATCTCCTGCGCGAGGTCATCGGCGACGCCCGCATCGAACTCGCGCGCCGCGGACCCAGCAACGCGGTCGATGGTCTCTGCGACCTCCGGGTTCTGCGCGACAACGGGCCACACATCTGCGGGCTTTACATCATCCGCGTACCCCTGCGTGCCCTTGCGGAAGATGCTGGCGCCGATGCCGGGGGCGACCGGCATCGCCTCCTCCGCAGCGCGACGGCGCTTGTTCTCGGCGAGCTGCGCTTCGCGTCGTGCGTTCAGCCGAATGAGCTGCTCTTCGGTGAGGGTGACCTCGGTCTGGGGTGCGGGTGCCATCGGCATGTAGCCGAGGTCGCGGGCGGCGCGAATGCGAGCCGCGTGTGCGTGGGCGTCCTTGCCGGTGAGTGAGCGCAGAAAAACGCGCGCCACTGCTTCTTTGTGAGCCTGTGTGGCTTCATCCATTTCGAATCTCCATTCGGTAGTAGGGCCGTGGTGGTAAGCCCTTCGTGATACTCCTATTCTACTTCATTGCCGGTTTTCGACTGAGCGAGGTAAAAAGACGTAAAAGAAAATGCCATCTATCTCCATGTAGGTGGCAATAGGAAAGCCCCCGCCGTTACCACGCGGCGGGGGCGAGACGAATGGAGTTCGTCCCTTCGATTCTATCGGAGCAGGCACGCTACCGTGAGCATGTGGATGGAGAGTTCTGGGCAGACGCCGTGCGCGACCTCGCGCTGCTGATTGCTGGTGGACTCCTCACACTCGCGGGCGGATGGATTTCGAACCGGGCCGCGGTCAAACGCGAACGAGAGGCTCGGGCCGCTGCCGAGCAGTCAGCCGCGGCCACTCGCGACCGGGAGGCCGTTGAGCGTGTGCGCTTACTGGTCTTCGACCTGTACCTCGAAGGTCGCGCATGGCAAGACGCGGGTGCAACCGGGGTGCTCCGCTTCGATGAACGCAAGTTCCACGACGCGCAGCTCAGCGCCGAACTCATCGTTGACTCCTCGACTCGCGCGCGTCTCCGTCAGACATTCCTCATCGCGAAGAACGCAGAGCAGTTGGCCACCGGCCGGTCTGGTCCCCTGTCGCCGGGGCACACACGCACCACTGCGATGTTTCACGCGACTCGCCTGCTGAGCGCGCAACTGCGCGGAGCCGCACCCGACGAGAAGGATTTGAAGTTCCTTGAAAATCAGGCCTGGTTCGCATTGAAGCGTGCGAAGCAACCGCGCGGCAACGACGCAACCCCCTGAGGGGCAGGCCCAGGGGGTTTCGTCAGATGAAGTACGGCGACGGATGCGTGGGGTGCACCTCGATGACGCCGTTACGCCCGCGACGACGCCCGCGACGGTCCCAGCCGTTGATGTCCTTCGAGTGGGACGGCGGAGTGAACGGCGACTTCGTGATTAGGTTCAGGCAGGTGCCCGCAGGCCAGAGGCCTCTGCCGTCCTCCGGCGGGCAGAAACCCTTTCTGTCGGTGCCCAGCGGGTTCCTGTACATCCCGCTGTCCCTGTACTCGCCGCTCTGCTTGAAGCCACGCTCGTCGAGCAGAGTGCGTGTGCGCTCGTGCTCCAGCGCGAAGCCGAATGCGGAGGTACCGTCACGCCTGAAGCCCGCGGGGTCCACTCCCCACTCGTCGAACCCTTCCGCGTCGCGACCGGTGAGCAAATCGCGACCCTCGGTCGCACGCTTCTCGTAGATGTCGGCGAGGGCGAGGATGTCACGGAGCTGCTCATCGTCGCCGTCCCACATGCCCGCCCGGTACGCCTCGTAGGCGTCCGCGGCATCCGCTCCGTGATGGGCTTCGAGGACCGCGACCATGTCCAGCGGACCGTCGTAGCTGGGCGCGACGTACATCGAAGCGGTCTGCTCGGTCGGCGTAGGCTCGACAGCGGGCTGCTGCGGCACCGCCGTCTTCCGGTCGAAGCGCGCATCAGCGTCCGTTGTCGCACCCCGACGCCGGTATTGCGCACGCTCGTACTCGACCCCGTCGCTGCGCTTCACGGTCGCGGTCCCTCGGCGGTATCGGCCGGGGTTCCCCTTGAATCGTCCTTCAGCCATCTTCCTTCTCCCTCTCTAGAGCGATGTAGTGGTTCGCGGTGGCTTGTGTCGCCCACTGCGCGCGACATGTGATGAGCACCGCACGGTTCTCGTCGTTCAACCCCCAGATGGGGGCGTCGGCGATGCGGTCCTTGTCAATGTCGCCGACTGCGGTCGCGGTGTAGCTGACGCCGTCGAGAGAGACACTGTCGCCTGGCTGCACGTTGGCGTCCAGCCAGTCGTTGCCGGGCGACCGCTCCCCCGTGATGCCGCTGCGAGCGTGGGCCAGGATGTAACGAGTTCCGTCAGCCGGGATTCCGTGGGCCTCGTCGATGAGCCGGTAGACGCCGTCGTATGTCGGCGGCAGCCACTCCGGCGTCCACGACATCGTCGCCGTGGTCGTCACCGCGAGCACCGGGTCGGTGGGCGTCGGAGAAGCGCTCGGCACCAATGCCCACGGCGTCGCAGGTGCGGCAGTCGCTGTCACAGTCGGGGTCGTGGTGGGCGACGGGTCGTGTGACACCGTGGTGTGCGCCGTAGCGCAACCGGTGAGCAGCGCGAGCACGGCGATGAGTGCGGTGAGCGGGGCAAGACGAGGCATGAGTTCTCCTGTCGGTGGAAGTGGATACTGTGAGCGGCATGACCCTCCTGGATGAACTCATCGACGGCGCAACGAGCGACACGATGAGCACAGCGAATCTGCTGCGGAAGGTGCAGGTAGTCGCCCACCGCCTCGACGCGCATGAGGTGAAAGCGTGGGCGCAGCGGGAGCTGGTCGGCTTCGGGCCTGACGACCCACTCCCGGATTACCGGTCGAACCTCTGGACGCCAGTGCAGGGATTTTGGACTGGTCCGATGGGGAGCAGCGCGCACCAGCCGGTCAGCGCCGGACGCATCGCTGATGAGATGCGCGAGCTTCTCTTCAGGGCAGACCTACGTCAGAGCCTCGCCGAGCTGGAACAACTCGCTAGCGGGAACGACGACCCCGGCATCATGTGGGACGGCCCATCTGTTGTGATGTTCAATCTGTGGGTGAAGCGAGGCCTGACCACGGGCATCAACGGCATGAATCTGTTCGGCGCAACACAGACACTGACGCGCGGGACGTTGCTCGGGGTCATCGACACCGTGAAGACCACGGCGATGGAGTTCGCGCTCGCCCTCCAGACTGCCAACCCGGATGCCGGCACGGTGAACGGCCCGACCATCGCTGATGAGCCGGTCGCGTCCGCCGTCACCCACATCGAGAATCACATTTACGGAGACCACGCACAGGTGGCTCAGGGCGCGGCCGTGACCCAGCACATGACAGTGGCGCGCGGCGACCTGATGAGCTTGCTCGAAGCAGCAACGGCGGCTGGACTTGACGATGAGGGCAAGCGCGAGCTGGCGGCTGCCGTCACGGCTGATGAAGCGGAGCGTCCGTCGCGCGTGAAGCGGTTCCTGGGGAAGGTAGGGGAGGGTGCGTTCCTGCTCGGTACGGGTGTTGCCACGGAAGTCGCTGCGACTCAGCTCTCCGACCTAATCACCGCATACCTTGGCGGATAGCAGCGCGAGAGCAACAACAGGCCCGCACCCGACAGGGGTGCGGGCCTGTTGTTGCTCAGCGTCGTGCGAAGCGATGCATGAGCGCAGGTGTCGCGGTACCCAGAAGGACGAGGCCGACTCCCACTAGGAGACCCACGGGAAACCCGTCGCCAGTGGTGATGCGCTTCGGCACCTCGGGTGTCGAGACCGGTGTCTCCTCAGGCGTCGGGGGCGGAGTGACCGGAGCGACCGGCGTGGGGGTCGCCTCGGGTGTAGGCGTCGGCTCAGGCTCCGGGGGCAGCGTAGTCGCGGCTGGTGCCGTGACGGTCGCCCACGCGCTCGTGACGCTCGGGTCGGTGACAGAGCGCCAGCGCCACGTGGTGCTCAGCGCCACGCCGTCCGCTTCCGGTGTCAGCAGCAGCGTGCCACCGCGTACGTCCCACAGGACCGCATCGGACGCTTCGACAGTCCACTCGCGCGGGGCGAAGCCATCCCCGTGCGTGAGAGCGAGCAGGTCCACCTCAGCCGCGACGCCACCAGGCAGCGGAGCCGGGAAGGTGAAGTCGTCCACGGCAGGGGCAGTGACTGTCGGCTTAGGGTCCACTGGCACATCGACCGGCGTCGCACTAACAGTGACGGTGCCGACTGGCGAGTCCACGAGGCCCGCGGGGTCTTGACGCTCAGTGCCGCGGAAGCCGAAAGATTCCGTGACGGGGACCCCGGAGACGAAGCGGTAGCCGCCCGCGACCGGCGTGATGGAAGCCGGAAGCCCCTCGACTGCGATGGCCCGTTCGACGCCTGTGCGCCACTCGACGGAGGCCTGGAGGTCGCTGTCCGGGATGACGATGGGTGTACCGACCGGCGTCGCGTAAGTGAGCGAACCGGCGTTCGGAGCACCGCCGTACGCGGCAACGGCGAGGGTCACGGAGACAGGCACCTGCGTGCCGCCCGCGGCTAGGCCGACCACGGTGACGTTGTAGCGACCACCACGCTCGTACGGGCCGACCGAGAGGTCCAGCGTGACGCCCGTTGCGGTTCCCAGCGCACGGAAGTTCGCCTGGTTGTGGCCGGAGCCGAACTCGCTCGCGCTCATCGCGGCACAGCTGACCGGTTCCGTGCCGACAGTTGAGCCGTTGTTGTCCACGGGGAACGCGGCGATGAGGCCGCAGTCCTTGGACGTGGACGATGCCCACCCGGTCTGGCCGTTCGCGCCGGGCACGTAGAACGCCGAGAAGCCAAGTTCGGGGAACGCCGCAGCGAGGTCGACATTCACGGTGGGTTGTGGGGCGAGCAGACGCGTGTTGAAGAGCGCGCCGCCGCTTGCCTGGTACGCCGCGGTGCCCCAGGAGCTGCGACCGCTGCCCGCGACCGGGTAGCCGAAGATATTGCCCCCACCGCCGGGGCCGTACTGACCGGAGTGGTAGACGCCCAGCAGGGATGCATCGGGCCGGTACTCGACGGTCTGCCCGAACACCGCCTCCTGCGTCAGCGGGATGACTCGGTCCAGGGTGCCGAGGCTCCGACCGAACTCGTCCGGGCCGAGTTCGGCGCCGAGACGTGCTTGGTCCGGCGCGGTCCAGGCCCAGTCAGCATGTGTGCCGGTCGGCGTCGAAGCGAACAACGGGACGGAGCCGTCCTCCGCCGCGAAAGCAACCGAAGGCGCGACGACGACCGCCGCCGCGGCCATCACCGTGCCAAGAAGCGTCGCTGCGGTGGCCGCGACGAAAGCCTTCAAACGAGAAGTCATGGGGTGCCCTTTCTAGGCAGAAGCACCCGACCATCGGATGCAGAACCCGCGAGACGCGGGGAAGAGTGAGTGAGAGTGACCCCGCCCGCTAGCCCTGGGCGAGGTCACTCGCAGTTCGGTCAGAGAGCGACTTACGGCTGACAGGGGTCTGTAGGCGGTAGCTGTAGCAGCGGAACTCTCACCGCACCGCTCAGCCGAGTGGGTTGAAGAGGTCGAGTGTCCAGACGATGACGCCGCGGTCAGGCATCGGCAGCGCAGTGAACTCGAAATACCCCTCCGCCGCCTCGAAGCCCTGCCGGTCGCCACGGGCTACAGCGGTGTCCAGCGGCGTGACGATGAGGTCAACTGACGCCGCATCCATCGTCGGCGCTTCGGACGCATCGAGGAACTGGATGTCAGCGTCAGGCCACGCGGCGCGTGCCGCGTCCAGCAGCGGCGGGTAGACGCGCTGCGTCGCCGACGGGGTCGGAGCTGCGCCGGTCGAAATCGCGAGGCGTGTGTACGCCTGCGCACCGGCCTTGTCGCGACTGGTCACCGAGAGTGTCAGGACGCCGTCAGCCCACGGGATGCTGCCGCCGTCCACACTCCCCGCAAGGAACACGGACCCGCCGTATGCCGGGTTGACGACTTGCGCGCCGCTCGCGTCAGCGAAGGCAAGCACCTGCGAGCCCGCATCCAACGCGTAATCGCAGAGCGCGAGCGCCGCGTCTGTCAGACCGTCCGAGGCCGCGCACGAGTCGCCGAACGTTAGTGTGCCGCTCGTCGCGGAAGGCGTCGGCGTAGCGGTCGGCTGACCGGCACCCTGCACCATGAACAATGCGCCGATAGCCACGCCACTAGCTATGACCGCGGTGAGCGTGGGTACGAGAATGCGCCGCCACAGCGGCTTGCGTGTCTCATTCATGTGCGCCCCATCGGTATCGAGCCGACGACGCGCGGCCTTCGCGGGTGAAGGCGGCCAGCACTTTCCGTGCCAGGAACCTCGGGCTGCTGTCAGCCCGGAATCATGCGGATTTCCGCGTATCGCGCGAACAACGGCACCCCGATACGAGTGCCGCTGAGTGCGGCGATAAGCGCTCAGAGCGGCGTGTACGGCCGCTGAGCGCTGCGCGGAGTGCCATGAGGCGACGGATGTGGCGCGATATGGCGGTGAGCCGCTGTGTCAGTAACCGGGGTTACTGCCGCGTCACTTGATGACCCAGGTGGTGTACCCGCCGCCTGCTTCGACAACCTCGATGACGAACACCGCAGCGCCCACAGGCACATCACGCGTCGTCCCGACCGGGGCTGCTAGGTCCAGCGGCTGACGGACCTTGTCACCCGGCGCCGGGTAGTGCGTGACCCCCGTCTGAGCGACGAACTCCACCTCATCACCGAGGACAGCAGTAATCCCCTCCGCGAGGAGATTGCCTGGTGCCGTCGGTGTGAACGGTGTCGCCTCAGGAGTCGTGGCGGGAGCTGGCTCGACAGCCTGTGGCTCTTCGACCGTGGGTGCCTGCGCATCCGGGATGATGATGTTCGGCTGCTCGACAACGGGCGCCGTGGGCGTGTGGGAGTCCGCGAAGCGGACAGCGAAGGCGCCGTACAGCGTGAACGCGCCGATGACCGTGGCAACCACGGCGCGGCGCACGGGAACAGGAACACGAATCATCGGGGGGCCTCCAAGCCGGGGCATCTGGCGCACAACTGCGCATCGAGTGCTGCCCTGCGCGGAAGGGCGCGGTACTCCAAGTCGCTGCCCGTCCACCGCTCCAACACAGCGCGCTCAGCCGTCAGGTAGACGGTGGCGCGCCAGCCAGCGGGAGCGGATACAGCACCAGCCAAGTAGGGCGCAGTGACAACCGGCGCCGAATTTAGCGGCGAGGCAGTCTTGCGAGCGAAACGCGCATCGGCGTCAGAAGTCGCAGCGGCGTAGTGATACCGCTGGACAACACGGTCTCCGCGAACCTTCACACGAACGACCACGCGTTTCCTTCCCTCGCTATTACTAGGGCAAGGGGGCGTGCAGAGACCCAGAATGCGACGTATGCGACGGACGCGACATGGAACTCCAGTCGAGAGCCGCTATAGAGAAACCGCGGAGCGACCCGAAAACCACGTCGCGTACGTCGCATTTCGGGTATGACGAAAGCCCATCCCGAGACTCAGGATGGGCTTCCTGACAGTCCAGGTCAGACTGCGATGGCCGTCTTGTCCCAGGCGCGTGCTCCAGCGAGCAAGCCTGCCGTCGCGCGTTCCCGTTTCATCCGGAGCACTGGGACGGTCGGATGCGGTAGGAGCCGGGTGAAGATGAGGTCGCGCCGCTCACGGTGCACCGCGCACACGGCGCCGTTCGCCCCCGTCTTCGACGCCAGCGGGCGCGCCGTCGGGGCGAGCGCCGACGGCACCGGCAGCAGACCGATGAAGTGCTGGTCGAACGTGAGCGCTCGCGCAGCCTGGTCCGCCTCCGCGCCAGCGAGATGCTCCGCGGCCACCTCGAACATCCCGACGCCCTCGTCATCGAGACCAACGAAGCGACGCCCGCTGACCTTCGCCACTCGGTCATCAGCCCGGACGACCTCACCCACGTCGTAGCCGATGCCCCACATCGAGGCTGTCAGCGTGTGCTGGCGAGCGATGAACGTCTCGCGTTCCACAAGTCCTCCTCATTTCGTCGATGCCACTAGGCAGGGGGCGCGCGACGTGCGTAGTTGAAACAGAATCGAGCCGCCTGCACAGGTATGCAGGCGGCTCGATTCGCTCACCAGTCGCCGCCGCGAGCTGGTGCCTTTGGCTGAGGTTTCGCGGCCACAGCGGCAGCCCGCGACTGCGCGTCAGTAGGTAACCATGCCAAGTCCACCCGAAGGTGGGCGACAGAGGCGAGGTGCCCTTCGATGTCCTCGTCCGGCATCCAGTACGTGCGGATGCGCCGCGGCGTACGACTGGACTCGTTCACGATGTAGGCGACACCGAGTTCGGCGGCGCTGATTTCATGAGAGAGTCCGCCATTCTGCGACATCCCGCCACCCAGAATCGTGTCCGTCATCTCCCGCGTTGCGGTGGCGTACGCCACGCGCTGCTGGATGAGGTCACGCACCGTCGTCGGAATGATGTCCGACTGTGGCTTCTGCGTCGCGGTGAGCACGATGAGGCCTGCCGCGCGTCCCATCGCGATGAGCGTGCGGATGCCTTCGATACGCTTCTTCTGCCCCTCCGTGTCCTCCTTCGTGACGGCGCCGCTGACGAGGTCAGCGAGTTCGTCGATGACGATGACGATGAGCGGATGGCTGTCCAGTTCGGACTCAGCAAGCTTCTTCGGACCGGGGCGATTCTCGATGTACTCGTAGCGGCGGTTCATCTCCCGCTTCAATGCGTCCAGTAGCGCAGTCGAATGGTGGAACCGGTCGATGCCGTGGTCCTCCGCGCCCTGGTCGTCGCGTTTCGCAATGGTAGAGAACCGCGCGACTCGACCGCTCAACTCGATGCGCTTCGGGTCGAGACCGACCAGCGCGACGTTCGGCAGTCGCTCCACGCCCGCGAGGAACGCAGTGATGCCACCGCTCTTCCCGCTGCCGGGCAAACCGCCCAGCAGGACGTTGCGTTCGTAGAGTCCGAGGCAGACTTCATTCCCGTCCTCGTCGATACCGAAGGGAATGGAACGGATGGTCGGTTCAGTGACCGGGTGGTAGTAGACGATGTCGCGAAGTAGGTCGCGACGCAGAGTCAGAACCATCCGCCGCCCCTCGAAGCCAACCGTCTCCGAGAAGCGCCAGTCGAGACCGTCCGGTGCGGGCAGTTCGTCGTCGATGAGGCGCTCCCAGAACTCGCGGCGGCTGGCCGCGTCCTCTGCGTCCGTCTGCGGCGCACGCAGAATCCGGACCTCATGAGGGTTGCCATCGGCGTCCCACACGACCTGGATTTCGAGCTGATGCGGATGCTTCACGTTGCGCATGCGCCCAGCCAGGCGGTCTCGGAGACCCTTCGTGTACGGCGGGATGGCGGCGCCGATGGACTCGCGCGTCATCGGGTTGTACTCGACGAGCGTGCGGCCACTGGACGCGTAGAAGCGCTCAGCCTCCGCGAGTTCCGCGTCAGAGAGCGCGTGGTCGTGGACGGTGCGCACCGCCAGCGGGCGTGGGTCCGGGTTCGGCAAAAACACGGCGTGCGGGACGCCGTAGGCGTCGGTCGCCACGTATTCGAGCTGCTCGCCGAGCAGCGCGCCGTGCTTCGCGAGGCCGGAGGCGACGCGGAAGGAAGCGAGGTCGCCGGTGCCGTGCAGCGGAACGGTCGTGGTCATTCTGTTCTCCAATCAGAGGGTTGGTGCAGCAGCGCGAATCGAACGCGCACGCCTACGGGCGTCCCCGGCAACCGTGCGGCTGCGTGCCAGGGGTACTGCGATGCAGCTCAGAGCTGCGAGAGGTTGATGCCAGGCACACCGCCGTCCACAGGGACAGCAACGGGTGCCAGCGGGGTGTCGAAGAGACCACCGGATGCCTTCGAGGCTGCGCGGCGCAGAAGCTCCTGGTCGCCGACCTCACGCACCTTGAAGGTGGACTCGGTGACGGAATCATCCACCAGTTCCCACTCGCGCGCGTGCTGCGCAATCTGGTCACGGAACACTGCCTCACCCTGAGCGAGCGCCTTGCGACCGACCAGCGGGACGATGACCGTGCGGACGCCGTCGCAGTCGGTGCGGTACTTCAGCGTGCCCGACTCCGCACCCTTCACGAGCGCGGTCTCCGTGATGCTGAGCGAGGCGGCGATGTCCTCCAGGAAGACCTCATCCTGCGCCTCGGCCTTCGTGACCGCCTGGAAGTCGAGCACGGTCCGCACCGCATCCCACCCTGCAAGCCCGACCGCGGCGGCAGCCGCGACCATTGCGACGGTCGCGAACACGCCGGAGACGGCGGGGACCAGCGCTGAGAACGTCACAGCGGACAACGCTGCGGTGGTCCCCGCCAGCGTCAGCTTCCAGAAGGACGAGGCGCCGAAGAACGTCAACGTCTCCTCTGCCCGGTTCCACAGCCACGGCAGGGGCGCCGCGGTTGCGAGCGGTCGTCCAACGCTCAGCCGGTTCACGAAGGTGAACGTGATGAACGCAGCGCTGAGCAGAGCGAACGCCGGGCCAAGACCGGACGCGTCGAAGACCCACCAGCCGATGAGCGCGTTCGTCCAGAACACCGCCACCCAGCGGAAGTCGCGGGTGCGCTTCAGCCCGTCCCAGGCATCGTCGAGCAGGCGGATGCCAGGGGCATCGAGGATGACGCCGAAGACCGCGTTGATGACCGCGGTCCAGAAGCCGCCGCGAGGACGCTTCCGCGTCTGCGTAGTGCTCATGAGCCGCTCCCCTCGTTCGCTGCCTGCTCCTGACGCGCAGCGCGCAGCAGCGCCCGCTCACGCATGTGCTGCGTGGTGAGACCGACAGTTGCCGCCAGGCTGAGCACGGCGATGATGCCGAGCACAATCGTCTGGTCCATTAGCGGATTCCTTCCATAGCTTCAGTGAGCGCACCCCACGGTGGGATGACGATGAGGTGACGGCCGCGCCATTCGACGTGACCGAGGGTCGCCGTCCGAAGGCGGCGGGCGACACGGGCGAGGGAGCGACGGCTGCCGGTCACCCACCAGAGCTGCCCGGTCGGCACGCGCTCATCCACCCACAGGCGGGTGCCGGACGCGCGGTAGTCGGCGTCCGGGTGGCCGAGCGTGACGGTCATCGAGTCACCTCCCCGAAGACACGACGCACGTCCGCGTCGGAGAAGCGCCAGTGTCCGCGAGCACCGATACGCCATGGGCGCACAGGCAGCCGCTCACGCCCCTCTGCGGTGCGCAGCAGCTCGCGCACGTACTGCGGGTGGTAGCCGAGTAGCGGAGCGATATCGCTGACGCTCCACGGGCGGGCGTCAGAAGTTGCGGATGTCATCGGGGTACTGCCTTTCTGTTACGGGTGTCGCGATGATGCGGAGCGCCTCCTCGGCGTGGCCAGGGAAGCGGAGGCTGATGCGGCGCTTCAGGAGCTTCCAGAGCAGCGCACCCACCTCCGGTCGCGGAGGGTGTTCCGCTAGGTGGAGACGAGCCGCCTCACTCCACAGGCGCAGGCCACCCGGCGGCGCAGGCCACTTCAGGTCGTCGAGCAGGATGCTCTTCGCTTCCGCTTCGCGTGCCTTGTACTCGGCAACTTCGGCCGTTCGCTCCGCCGCTTCACGCGCACGGACCACACGAGCCTCTGCGGCACGAGCAACAGCGTCGCGACGCTGGTCCAGGACGGACGCCTCCCAGTCGAAGCCGCTCGGGTCGCCGGTCAGCGAAGCGAGCGCGTGCACGCCACTCTTCCCGGCCCGGCCACGAGGCACGGTGCCAGTGAGATACCGAACCGCGCCCCACCAGCTCGCCCAGCCCAGCTCGACGTCGTAGTTCCACGCCGGGTGGCCGATGGACAAGGCGATGGAGGCGAGAGCATCAAGGTCGCGCGTGTCGAGCGAAGCGCTCAGCGACTTCTCCACGGCCGTCGGTTCGTACCCGCGGGGCTTCGCCGCGAAGCCGAAGCGACGCGCACCATTCGATGCGCGCACGCGCTCTGTGAGCACGCCCAGGTCCACGGCGTTGCGGAGCATGGATGCTGCCGCAGGCTTCGAGACGCCGAGCGTCGCCGCGATGTCGTCGCGAGTCGCGAGCCAGGAGTCGTACCCGCGCTCGTCAGTCGCGATGTCGTGCAACGCGAGCGCCGCGATAGTGCGCGCCTTCAAGACTCGGGCGGGTGTCGCGCGTTCGCCGACGTACGGACGAAGGACGTGCGTCGCGCCGCGTTGGAACGCGCGGCGAAGCGCACCGCCGGAGGAGGATTCAGCGCGGTGCCGCGCAGCGTCAGCGCGGAGTGCGCGCCAGGAGTAGTCGTCAGCGGCAACAGCGGCGACATCGGCTGGGCCGTGCTTGATGAGCCAAGCGCGGACGTGGTGCGCGTCCACAGGATGCTTCGCGAGAGCAGCGAGGATGCGCTGCGATGGCGTCAGCCTGCGACTGCGCTTCATGACGGGGCCGAGAACGGCGGAGAGGGACATTTCGTTACTCCTCTATGCAACTCACCGCCGTAGGCGGGTGATGTTGCTATAGCTGGTGTGAAAGACGAAGGGGAGGCGCTCTCGCGCCCCGTACGCGTCCACCGACAAGGTGGATGCGTGACGTGTGCGTAGCGGGCGCGCGCGTCGCACCGGAGCTGCACGCTGCGCTCACGGGAAGCGGTCATGATGACCGCGATGAACGTCGAGCCATGAGGCGCAGACGAGTGCACGAGCACCGTGCGGAGGACGGTGCGTGTTGCGTGCTTCTCGTTGCACTTCTTGTGAGCTGCATGCTGGGCTTGATGACTGTGGGAGAGCCAGTGCTGTAACCCGCACTCACTTCTCTTATTACGGACAGTCCCCGGTCTGTTTCGACCCCGACCGGGGACTGTCCTTTTCAGCCCACCCCAGGGCTACCCGTCACTTGCGTGACGGGGGTTGGTGCGCCGGGCGCAGTGAGGTAGGCACTGCGCCCGGCGGGTCTTAGTTCCAGAGCTTCAGCGAACCGACATCGAAGCCGGAGTCGCGGCGCATCGCGAAGGTGATGACACCGGGCGGCGTGTCCAGACCGCTCTTCGCGCGGTACCAGTCGCTGCCGCCGTCGAGTGTCGGTGCCTGCACCCACCAGCGGTCCTCGGAGACCGCCTGGAACGCGAGGTGGTGGTAGTGGCCGGTGAGAAGAACAGCGGCGCCCGCCGTGGCCTGACGACCGAAGGACTGCGACGCCCACCACCTCACAAGACCGGTCGGCCCAGCTTGATGACCGTGCGCGAGGCCGAGGATGCCGCCAACGGTGTCCACGGCGACGGTCTCGTCGTACGGCTCCGGGTACACCCACGTCACGTCGAGGCGCGCAGCGCGAGCCTGTCGTTCTACAAGGCGGTGAACCATGATGCCGAAATCGTCTTCGGCTCGGCCCAAGAGCTGCTTGCCCTCACGCCAGGCGCTGTGGTTGGACGGGACAACTGCGACGGTGACGGGTGCCACGCGGCTCAGCGCCTCAATCCACAGGAACAGGTCGGTGGCGTACGCGTCGATTTGCTGCGGCAGGCTGAGGTCGTTCGTGAAGGCCTGGCTCGCGACGTTGTTGAAGGACTCGATACCGTCTCCCAGGTCCGCGAGGACGATGCTCTCCGGGCGGGCCTTGCGAGCGTCGGCGACGACATCCGCGCGGATGCGAGCGCTGCGTGCAATCGCCTCCGGTGTCCCGCCGCCACTCGCAGTCTTGCCCCACTGAGGGTCCGCGTACGGGACGACGTAGGTCTCCGCCTGGCGCTCCGCAATCTTGTACGGGGCGTTCCGGCGACCGGCGGTCGCGGCGTGCAGCGCGGGCAGGTCGTGGACGACCTTCACCGCCTTGAACCGGTACGTGAAACCGCGGCCGTTCACGGTCGTGGCGACGGCGCCGTCGATGACGTGCGTCTCTGGGTCGAAACCTGCTTCGGTGAGCATGGACCGCTCGTCGAGCGGCTCAGGGCTGAGGACGGACGCGGGAGCAGCGATGCCGCTGGTCGAGACCGTCAGGGTAAGAGTGGACACTGCCACCCCCTCTCTGGTGGTAAACGGGAGAGGTGCCCAGGAGCCGCGATGAACGTCAGAACCCTGCGCGTCGAGGGGGCGGCTGAGATGCCGGTTTCTTGCCCTCACTATTACTAGGGCAAGGGGGCGTGCACCGTGGTGGCGTTCAGAGATACGACCCCGTGCTTCACCGCACCCTGTCGAGGGGTGTCGAGGTCCAAACCGTTGGACCTCGACAGGCTGGAACCGCGGAAATACAAGGGGAAACGAATATCGAGACTTGAATGTCGAGGTGTCGAGGTACTTTTACTGTTTTTCTATAGGCTTGGCGAACTCTGCCTCCATGCCTTTTTCACCTCGACACCTCGACACCCCCCTGGAAATCCGCGTGAATCCGGGGTTTTGCACCTCGACAGGTGCTCGACATTTGCTCCCCCAGCCCCGACACGCAGGCGGTTCCACCTCGACAACGAGCGACGCCCACCCCGGCAGACAGGGTGGGCGTCGCTCGTGCTTCGCGGGTCAGTGAACCCAGGAGACAGGGAGGATGACCCCAGCCTTTCGCAGGAAACCGGCGCCAGGGGCGGTCTTGTCGTAACGCGTCTTCGATTCACGGTCGTTGAGGACGCCGGGGAACGCATCGAGACCACCATCAATCTGGTCGCGCTCCAGTGCCGTGAAGCCTTCCGCCTTCTTCGCCGTCTGAATCGCATCCATCGTGATGAGGATGGTCTTCGCCTCATCGTTGATGTACGCGATGCGCTTGCCGTTGGGTGCCCAGCGGTCGCCGCTGCGAGTCCAGCCCCATACTCCCGGGGTTGTGGGCACTTCACCGTCAACGAGCGTCGCATGCGCGGTACCCGCTGAAAGCTGCTCGCGGATGTTGCGCATGATGCTGACAATCGGGTTGGCTTGGGTTGTGTACTCGTCCGCCTCGTCGAGGAGGCGCTGGAATGCGGCGTCAACGGCAGCCGGTGCGATGATGCGGTCGATGTTCACGCCGACGCTGCGGAGCCAGCCGCTGAACCGCGCCCACCCAGCGGCGAGGATGGAGACGGTTGCCGTGGCGTGGCTGCTGCTCCTCCATGTCGCTGCGATAGCAGAAGGCTGAGCGTTGTTCTCGGCTACCCACTTCGTCAGACCTACTCGCTGCGCGTCCGTGGCGAGCGAGCGCACGTACGCACCCCACACCGCATCGCCGGGCAGGTCGGGGTCACCGATGAACTCGTTGCGCGCGGTCTTGATGTCCACCTCACCTGCCTTCAACCGGTCAACAACGAGGCGGCGGATAAGTGCCACCGACCCTGTCGCCATCGGCATCGTCTCGCTCGTGCTCAGTCCCATCGCCTGTGTGGACCCGTAGTTGGTCTCCCGCGCGCGGCCGGTCTGCTGGCCCTTGTTCGGCGACTTCTGCTGGTACACGCCCTGCGCATACGTCTGGAACTTCGCGAAGTCATCAGAGGCACTGGAGCCATCGTTAAACCGGAAATCATCGAACGTGACCAGCGGGAGTTGGCTGATGATGTTCGCCGCGCCGACCTTCGAGGTGTCGTCGAAGTCCATGTTGAACTTGCCGACGCGGTCGGGCGTGGTGAAGATGCGCTGCACCGCAGCCATGATGGTGGACTTGCCGAACCCAGAAGTGCCCACCAGGTGGAACGATGTGCGCGTCCGGAGCGCAAGCGGCGCAGCACCGACAGCGCCGAGGCTCCCGACGATGACATCAGGTCGCGTCGGGGCGAGCGCGAACAACCGACGGAGCATGTCTTCGACATCGACTGGGTCGATATCTGTGGAACGCGCGCCTGAGTGATGGGATGCCCCGATGATGTCCTCCATCGGGTAGCGGTCACTGATGCCGTGCGGAGTGATAGCTCCAGCAGGCTCGATGAACACGGGCGTCCCCTCATCGTCGAGCCAGCCCCCGCGCCGGTACTTCACACGCCGCTCCTGCTCCTTGAACCCGAGAGCCAACAGAACGCTCTCAATCACGTCCCTGCGGGCACTGGGTGGCGCTACTACGCCCGCATTCATCGCGCCGAGCACCTTCAGCGGGTTCAGGCTCTGCGCAGTCTCCAGCGGCGTATTGGTGCGGTGAACTACTCCGTCGGCATCCACGAGCATCAGGTCATATGTGATGGTGTCGTCTAGTTTCTGAAGCCCGAACGTGTCCGTCGTGATGCCGGATGCGTGCTCGGCGCTCCTCCAGAGCACCCAGTTGGTCACCTGCTGCTCCACCGGGAACGCCATACCTTCCACGCGCCGTTCGACGTTCACCCAGATGCCGTGCTTCTCGCCGCCGACCATCACCCAGAGATTTGGGACGATGTCGATGCGTGTCTCTTCACCACCGTCACTGAATCGCTCAATCGCCGAGCGCAGCGACACACCGGCCGACAACACCTGGAGCGCGGCCGTCGTTTGCTCGACGAGTTCCTTCCGTTCTGCCCGCGCCTGAATCTCAGCAAGCTTCTCCGGGTTGAGGGTCATGATGCGTGCACTTTCCGACCGGGGGTCGAGCCGGTCAGAAGGCAGGGGGCGACTTTCCGTCTTAGTGGAAAAGTCGTTCATGACATCAGCTCCCGAATGTCCCGCGTCGCCTGCGCCCTATCGCCGTGAGCGAGCCACAGGACGTACGCGCTCGGGGATGTGTGAGCCGTGGGGTCACCGCCAAGGTCAGCCACGGTGCACGACGCGTTGAACTCAGAAGCCAGCTCGCGCCACGTGTTCCGTCGTCTCGGCTTCGCAAGCAACACGCTCGCCGCAGCCACGAGGTCGCCCTCATGGTCGATAACCCATTGAACGAGGTCGCCCCACTTCCCGGCGAAGTGACGAGCGACGCGGGATGCCAACTTCCAGTCATCGCCGAGCATCGCCGCAAGCAGCGTGAACGATGACGCGGAGCGCCCGACTTCGACGCCGAGCGTGAGAGCGTCGCTGCTGCTGTGCGGGTACACGAGTTCGCCGTCGTCGCCATCCAACACCGCTGTGTCAGCACCGGAGGAGCCGGGCTGGCGCAGCCGGTCGTCCTCGCGCGCCCACCCGTAGACGGCTTCCACGAACTGGCTCGCCGGAACAGCAGAAGCCATCCGGTCGCCGGGACGGTCACCTTCACCCGCGCCGTATTCCCCTGCCTCACCCGGCTCTCGCACTGGCTCCGGCAGTTCCGGTAGTCGATGGTCGAGGTTGACGCCGCCTTCGGGGATGAGTCGCCAGACCTCGTGCACGGCCATGGGGCCGCGGTCGATGACGTTGACCGGCCGCGGACGCAGGATGAGCGTGGTCTCTTCGCCGTCGATGCGCACGCCGTCACGCTGGCTTCCAGCGACGCGTACCCCGCCGTGCCCGCGGCACCCGGCCTCATCCAGGTGCCAGCCGCCGCGCTCCGCGAGCATCTTCCATGCCGCTACCCACCGCGAGGTGAGCGCCTCCGCGTCTGGGTGACGCGTTACCACGGTGAGACCACCACCGCTGCTGAAAACGCGCAGCGCCGGTCCCCATGCGAACACACGCTGGAAGTGCGCCACCGCAGAGAGCGTCTCCCTCATCGTCGGGAAGCGCGTGCCCTGGCGGCTGTGCTCACCTTCCGCCACGTCGAGGTCGGCGCGGAGGATACCGCCTGCCGCGGGCACGAGAGGATGATTCTCCGCCCAACGCCCCACTCTCCCGCGTTCCGGTTCGATGCCCCACAGAGCGCGTGAAATTTGCACTCGGCTCGCGCCCAAACCGCGCCCGAGCAGCCGCGTCATGAACGCTTCGACCGCCGCCCACGCGCCGTCTACGTCGCCGGGAATCCAGGCCTTGTAGGCCTCGGTATAGCCGCCCTTCTCGCGCTGAATCATCCCGCTCGCCCAGCCGCCGTCGTTCTCGGCTGCGGCTTCCAGCCACCCGAGAGTCTCGGCGTGCAGGACAGCGTGCTCCACCTGCTCGTCGCGCTCCATCACGCCGCCTTGGCGTAGGTGCGCAGGCTGCGCTCGACACCGTCACGAACCGTCGCGTCCCCGGTCTCGGTCGCCCATGTCTCAGCGGAGCGCCTGATGAGCGCGCGAATCGCGTTGCCCATGAGGCGGTCGTGGGCGGCGATTTTGCGCTGCGCACTTTCGATGGCGCGGCTCGCGGTCGTCCGGTGCACGCGCATCCGCTTGCTGACGGTCTCGCGCGTCTCCAAGCCCACACGCCCCAGCGCCCACAGGTTCGCATACTCCTCGATGGCACGGATTTCCTCAGGCTCCAGAGCGCTCTGCACGATTTCTTCGAAGCGCTCGCGCAGCTTGTCCACGTGCCCGGCTTCCAGTTCGTCCCAGGTCTGGTCTGCGCTGGCTTCCGCCGGGACGCGCTCGGGCATCTCTTCCGCCATCTGGTCGAGCGAGACGGGGCGGATGTTGCGCGCGGTGTCATCGAGCAGACCGGCCTTCGTGATGGTGCGGTGCTTGGTGATGGTCTTCGCGAAAGTGGCAAGCGTTGCGCTCGACCGCTTCGTCGGGTTGAACCTCTCGATGAAGTATCGAGCGTTCGTCTCGGTGGTCAGCTCACGCAGCGTTTCGGCGTACGCGGCTTCCGGGTCAGGCAGGTCGCGCGTCTGCTCGTGGACGACGTAGCTGACGCGACGCTCGATTTCGCGGTAGAGGCGGTACTCCTGCACGCGCTTGTGCTCATCAGGCGTGATGGTGAGCAGCAGCGCAGCCATGAGCTGCTTGTCGGTGTGCTCGTCGAGCGGAAGCCACGGGTCCACCGTGTACTCGACGGCGGTCATCGTGTGACCGCCGTGAAGATTGAGCGAACCGCGGCTGCGGCGATTGCGGTGAGGCGCTGGGCCTTCTGGACGGACATAATCTCTGCTTTCTGAGACCGGGGGTCTTGTCGGTCTCAGAGAGCAGGGGGCAACTCGAAGGCTCAGTGGAAAAGATGTTCAGCGGGCAACGAAGAACGCCCCCACCGTGAGGCGGGGGCGTTCTTAGGTCGGCGTGCGGCTCAGGCAGGCGCAAGCCTGCCGCTCTGGTCGAGCAGGAGCACGATGAGGTTTACCATGCGGGTCGCGAAGTAGTCCTGCGCGTCGAGGGGAATCGGGTGCTTTCCAACTTCGTGATGCCGAATCTGGAATCCGTTGCCGACCTTCGTGAGGGCGACCATCTCTTCCGCGAGGAGGTCTCGGGTCGCCTGGTCAGGGATGTGAGCGAGCAGCGCGCTGACGCTGCGTTTCTTGTCGGTCGGGTCGTCGATGGTCTTCAGCCGCTCGAAGCCGTCCCAGAGTTTCTCGATGGCGGTTGCTCGGTCGGCGGGCTTGCGCGAGAGGTACAGCGTGCGTGCCGTTTCGAGCAGGTCGTCGAGGATGTCATCGTCCGTGTCCGGCCGTAGAGCGCGGAGCGCAGTCTGCTCTTCGGGCGACCCGACTCGCTGAATCTGCATCGCCGTGTTCATCTCGTAGACCGTGCCGCCGCGGCTGAGGATGGTGTTTACTTCCTGGCTGAACTGAGCACGCCCGGCTTTCTTGTCGAAGTCAAGTTCGTAATGCCGCATGAACGGGTGGTACTGCCCGTTCGACGGCTTCGACACTCGCTGACCGACGTACTCGACGATGTCGAAGAGCGTCGTGTTGTCCGTCCACTCCTGCCAGAGAGGCCAGGTCGCACCGGGGACGAGAGCAGTGATGTCCGGACCGATGCTGAAGTTATTGGTGCCTTCGATGCCGTTGCCGTCGGAGCACCAGGAGGGGAACTCCTCAGCGAGGAAGTTGCCATCGATGCGGCGCTGCACGAGCGCCTTGAGTCCATCCGCGGTTGCTTCAGGTAGGTCCTCGTGGGTGCGTGCGATGGGACCGTTGATGCGGTCCGAGTAGAAGGACGGGGTGCTCAACTTCGAGCCTCACTTTCGTCGGGGCGTGTGTCGCTACTTTCACAGTGCAGGTGGCCGCTGTGAGCATGTGGGCGAGCAGTTAGTTCAGCTCGTCGGCCCGAAGGATGGCGCCCGCGCGCACCCACTGGACGACAGTGACAGCGAGATGAACGACGGCACTTGTTTCTGCCTCCAGCGGCGCGCGGCTGCTGTCGCCGCCGTGGCGGTCAGGGTTTGGCCACGCAAGACGCGTGATGGCTCCGAGCGCTCGAGCGGGACCCAGGGCGAACACGACGGACTTCAGACCTTTTTCGAGTTCGACGGTCACCGTGCCGAGGGTCGCTCTCGTGTTGTTGGGCGCCACGATAGGCACGAGCACCGTTTCCATCGCCTTGATGGCGTGGTCCCATGCGTCCGAGTAGTTGGGGGATACCCCGTACATTGCGTTCCACGCCTCGGTCAGCTCTGCGCTCGCCTGGTCGGCGGCGCTAGTAGCCGCGCGATACGCCTGGTCTGCGGTGGGGGCGACACGCCTGATGAGTGCGCGTCCGTCGTCTCGGACGGTCCATACGGACGAGGCGTCGCCTAGTAGCGTGCGGAGCGTTCCGCTGTCGTTTACGACACCGCGTGCGAGAGTGGCGTCGAGCAGGTCGAGCATGAGGTCGTCGTCTCGACTGACAGCGTTGATGAGTTGCGCGGGCAAGCTGACTTCGAAGGTTCGGCTGCGGTCTATCTCGATGTCGCACATCAGAGCTACTGACAGCATCAGGCCGTCGAAGTCGCGCTTAGCGCCGGCGGTCCGATAGCCGAACTCGCCCTCCAGCCAGTAGATGAGGCTTCGCGTTGCCGGTGGACTGAACCGTTCTGACAGCACCGGCGCTGCGCGTTTTCCTTCTCGTACCGACAGTCGCTGCCATTCGGTGTCACTCATCGAGTCTCCTTGTGCCGTTCGCGGGACTGCGTCACGCTACATCTGCCCTCGGTCAGAACCGCAACAAGTCAGCTGGAGGAATGTCCAGCACATCAGCAATGGCGAAGAGGGTGGACGTTCGGGGATTGGCCGCGCCTCCTTCCAGGTGGGCAACTCGCCTAACGCTCAGGCCTGCCTCATGCGCCAGGGCTTCCTGCGTGAGTCCCCGCTCGCGCCGTCGCTCGCGGAGCATGTCTGCGAAAGCGCGCTGTTCTGCGGTTGTCCATGGCATCACTCCAGACCGCCACGAGACGGACGTTTAGACCATGACCTATATGTCCGATTCTGCTACCGTCGGCATGTGAAGTCTCGTCGTCTCGCTCTCACTGTCCTCGCCGCCGCGATTTTGCTCACCTCGGGCTGCGCATCGAGCGAGCCGCCTGAAGACGCGCCCGTCGCCGCGCCACCATCCAGCCCTACGCCGTCCAGAACCGTGTCAGCATCGCCCTCCGAGACAGAGGTGCCCAGCGAGGTCGTCGAGATGTTCGGCGGCGAGACTTCATTCTGGGACGCGGGGGCGCGCGTCGAGTATGCGGAAGCCACGGGCTTCGTCGCCCCGTACAACGAGAAGGTCGGGGAGATTTATCTCAATCGGAATCCCTGCCTGGACTGGGTCACCCCTACGGGCACATTCGCGCTTCGCCCTCTTACGAATGACCGTACGAAGGGATTTACCGGCCGTATGGGCCCCGGAGCCTGCTGAGGCAGAGACTGAGCAGGCCGAGAGCCATCTACTGTTGGCAAGTCTTCCGCGCCTCGGTGGAGCGCACGGTGGAGCACTTTCGACCGCGCCTCTCTCGTCGTAGGCTTCTTGGGAGGGGGTGTCTGTGATGTTTGGAAGCCCGGAAGAGTCGCTTGCCCGCATCGAGGATGACGTGCGCCGCGCTCAGGAGCGAAGTGAAAAACTCCCTGCCCTGCAAGCCGCCATCGACAACGTTCGAGTGACGGCGCGGTCCAGCGCCCGTGACGTCACTGTGGAAGTTGATGCTTCCGGCGTGGTTCGGTCCATCGACATCAGGGAGAGCGCCTTGGACCGAGGCGGCCGCCGACTGAGCGCCGAGCTAATGAACCTCATCGCGAACGCCTCAAGAGACGCCCGCGCAAGAAGTCTTGAAGTGGCGAGCGAACTCATGGGACCGGACGACCCGATTATTCGAGTTGTCACCGCAGACCTTGAAGCAGAACAGGCCGGAAGCCACGCCTGGCGAGTCGGAGGGACGGCGTGAGCCACATCAGCATCGATGCGGACGTCATGCGGCAACATGCGGCGCGGATTGAGCAACTCTCCGCTGATGCCGCGGAGGCTGCCGCGGCGCTACGGAGCGTGCCCCTGGGCGGGGGCGCCTTCGGCCTGCTCTGCGCGTGGATAGTGCCGCCCATCAGTGTGGTTGCTGGTGCCGTCTCGGCGCACATCAACGGCGCAGAAGACATCCTCGAACGCACAGGCGAAGAGCTGCGGGGGGCCGTATCTGATTTCGAGACCTTCGAGGACACGGTTGTTCAAGCGGTGCGCTCGATAGAAGGGCAACTCGGATGAGTTCTTCGCTCATCGCCACTCCGACCGACACCACGCCTGCTTTCGGGGGTGCCTACCTCATCACCGACGGGCAGGCTCTCGTCGATGCCATCAAGAGCGGCAACTGGGTGGACGGGGGTGTTGCAGCATTCACGGCTGCGATGGACACTGCCGCAGCCATCATGGACCCCATCGGCACCCTTGTCGCGAACGGCCTAGGGTGGCTCCTCGACCACATCGAGCCGCTCAAGGGCTGGCTGAACGACCTCGCGGGGAACGCCGGCGAAGTACAGGCGTTCGCCGCCACATGGAGCAACGTAGCCGGGCGTATGAACGAGCTCGGAGTTACGGCGGAGAACCGTCTCGCCGACCTTGACGGCCTTTCCGGCGAGACAGTTGACGCGTATACCGCTCACGTACGCGGGCTCTCGCAACAGCTCGCGGCCTCGGGGCAGTGGGCGGACGCCGTTTCCACCGGCCTCTCTATGGCGTCCTCCATCGTGCAACTCACCCACGACCTCGTTCGCGACGCTATCTCGCAGATTGTCGGAATGGCGGTCAGTGCGGTGCTGACCACCGTCATCACCGCGGGCGCGGGTGCCCTTGCCGTCGCCGCGCAGGTCTCGACTCGGGTCTCGGCACTCCTGCCGCGTATATCGAAGACCATCACGACGGTCGTCAACGCACTGGGGAAGCTGCGCGGCCTTATCGACAAGCTGTCCGCTCTCGCGGGAGAAGCTCTGGCCGCGCTCCGACGCTGGACTGGCGGTCGTCGTGAAGCGCCGCCGACCATCAACATGCGTCCACTCTCCCTTGCGGAGCGGTACACCTACCGTCGGCCGTCCGGTTTCCGAAAGGGAGTTCGCGCTACCACCTTCGAGAACGCGAAGGACCACAGCGGTGTGGTGCGAGACCCCCTCACAGGGCGCACCATCAATCCCGACAAGCCATGGGACATGGGGCACCTACCTGGGTGGGAGTTCCGCAAGCACCAGGTCTCGGCCGCAGACCGTGGCATCTCACGCGCAGAGTTCCTCGACGAGCACAACGACTGGCGCCACTATCGCCCGGAGCTGCCGAAAAGTAACCGGTCTCACGTGGGTGAAGACCAGACGGACCTCTGGCTCGGACCCTGATGTCGGATGCCACTGCTAACGTCGAGCACATGCCCACCGAGTTTGAAAAGGCCGTTCTCGTCTACGAGCAGGAACGCCTCGGCCGCTTCTCTCAGGTCGTGACGCACAAGAGCGCGGATGAGTCCATCACCATACCCGTCGCTTTGGCTTCGGGCTCCCCTGAAGCCGGACTCTCTACGTACGCCACCATCGGCCTCAGCCAGTTCGACAACGGACTCACGTCCGAGAGCGGCAACCGTATCGGCATCGAGCTGCTCGTCACTGGGCGCGAGGAGAACACTTTCCTTGCAAGCGGCCTCGCGAACGCGGCCCTGAACATCGCCTCAGGCGAGTACCAGGCTAAGCCCGGGATTGTTTTCCCGAGCATCTTCGACGGCTATGGCTCCAACATCACGACCCCCCACGGCCTCCTCTGGTACCCGTTCGCGTGGGACACGGGATTTGACGGGCTGAGCCGGGACGGCATCGACGTCGAGTGGCTTCTCGTCATTCCCGTGAGCGACGACGAAGTATCGTTCATCGCCGCGAATGGACCCGGGTTCAAGGGCGCTGGCGTCGAGCAGTTGATTGACACATTCGAGCGCAACTCCGTGGACATCTACGACACTGGGCGGTCTAGCGCCGTCTGACAGCCGAGCTCGGTCGAGCGCGTGCCGAGTCGTGCGGGATTGTCTCGCTTCGCCATGAGCGCGATATCCACCATCCAGACCAGCCCTTGGTGAGTGAGCGCATCACCCAGCGCCATCCCGCCCCTTCTTGTGTGCTCAGCGTCGGCGGAAAGCGCGACGATTGCTCGCATCCACGACGGGTGCGGACCGCGGCGGCGCGACGAGGCCCTCGGGAGCGATGGGGCTGCGGACGAGCGGCCTAGGCGCCGCGCGACATGTCGTTGAGCAGGCGGTTGCCTCCGCCCCTCCGGTACATTTTTGGCAACGACTGGGGGACAAATGCCTGTAACACCGCTGCAAGCGGCGACTGACGTCTTGGACCGCGCCGATGCGCTTCTCGCTCTGGACGCACCACCGACGCTAGAGGATGTGCGCACGGACCTGCGCCGCCTCGCTTGGGCCATGGCCTCGGCGTCCATCGATACGTTCCTTCACTGGCGCGTAGCTCGTGCTGACCTGTACGCGCCCCAACTCCGACAGGAGCTGCGTGAGCTGACTGTTCCGTTCGGAGAGCTGGTCGCGATGGCGCGGGCCGATGTCATAGCGCGGCAGGAGAACCGCGTGAATCGGCCCGTAGTGAAGGCCCGCAATGTGTTGCACGAACGTATCCTCCGAGACACGTTCCAGAACAAGCGCGGCGTCGAGCGCGCGTTGAGCATGTGCGGCGTTGCTGATATCTGGCGCCGCATCTCTGCTGCGATGGGTGAGACCGTCGGCGAAGTAACCGACCATGTGAATGCACTTGCAAATCGAAGAAACGCCATCGTCCACGAGGGTGATATCCAGCGCCAGTCCCGCCCACAGCAGGTCCGGCATCAACCCATCTCCGAGGCGGAGATTCGCGCCGAGTTGGACTGGGCTCGTCGATTTGTGAACGCGTTGGCCCTGGTCGCTCCGTGAGTCAGGGGCTACGACAGACTGTCGCCGTCACGCGACTTCAGGATGCTGAGCAGCGCGGCGGGGTTGTCAGCGTGAGGAGCGACAGCGAGGACATCACGCTCTAGCACTCCGACCTCGGCGTCTACGCGTCGGGTAATGACCTCGGGTACGTCAAGTAGCCAGCGCGCTCGGTCTGAGAAGGCTTCCTCGAACGCCTCATCCTCGTTCAGCATCACGATGAGCCGGTCCGGCACCCGGCCCGTCATCTGCATCGCATGAGCGACGCCGTTCACCAGGTCTTCTCCGGTCCATTCTCTCTCCGGCAGGGTCAGCGCTGCGTGCACGCTGGTCCGCGGGAGACATGTCATCATGCGGCCCATCGCGAGCCGTTCAGCGGTCGTGCGACGGGCCGCGATGATGACTTCATCCGGAGCGACCGCACCGTGCAGTCGAAGCAGCCGCTGTGCGCTGTCACGCATCTGGGACAGCCCGTCGGGTCCGCGCATGAGTCCGCCGGCGTCATCCGCAATGAGCTGCGCGAAGGGGCTGAGTGCGGAGTCGTCCCGCCGCCACGCGATGGCGCCGACGGCGAGTACGAGGGTGGTGGTAGTCATGATGCTCCCTCATGTAGGCGGAGAGCGGTGTCGATGCAGGCGGTGGTGAGCCGCCACTGTGGGGCCGTAGTGAAGTGCCTGCGTAGCGGATGCGGATGCGCGCGCCCCCGTGCGGCGACGGTTGCGACCCAGGGTGCGGTGAGCGCGAGGGGAGTGCGGTCGATGACCTGCTGCACTGTGGCCTCCATAACCTCGAAGCCGTACGCGCGCAGCATGTCGAGGGTGGCGCGCTCGGTTTGCGAACCGAAGACGACGGGCCGGTGACCCTGGTTCCGCACGTGATGCAGGGTCCAGATAGCGCGGCTCGTGTAAATGACACCAGCCTGCTCGCGCAACGCGCCGTGCATGTGCATCTCGGCCATCGCGATGAACAGGCCGCGGCGCCATTCGGCGAGCGGGCGTGCGGCCATGCCGATGAGCACACTCTCGATGAACAGCGTGGTCATTGTGCCTCCAGTGCAGTGAGCGCCACGGCCTCCGTGAAGCGCAGCGGCGGGCAGTCGACGATGCCAGCGACCCCCGACAGTGAATGGAGCGGCTGTTCGGTAATGCTGAGGCCCCAGCCCAGCAACGTGTCCGCGAATGCGAAGTCCACGGCGTCGAGCGTCACGATGACCTCCCCACTCTCGCGGAGCAGCAGCAGGGCGCTCATGCCCTGCACGCCCCACACGAAGCCCGCGTCCTCGTGCAGTTCGATACCCGCGCTCATCGCTGCGGCGACATGGCGCGGGTCGATGTCGGTGAGCGGCAACGCGAAGGCCGTGGCCTCCAACGCGACGCGGGTCACGCCGCGGTCCCCTGCACCTTCGCGCGGCTCGCCTTCGCCTGGCTGAGGTACCTCCACGCGGTTCTGATGCTGATTCCATGCTCGTCGGCGATGTCGGGCATGCGCTCGCCCGCTTCGTATGCGCGCAGGATGCTACGCGCAGCGGCTGGGGTCAGTCTTTTCTTCGCCCCGCCGATACGCCCCTTTGCACGCGCTGCTGCGAGGCCTGCCTGAGTGCGCTCCACGATGAGTTCGCGCTCCATCTGCGCGACGACGAGCGTGATGGCGAGGAAGGCACGACCGGCGGGCGTGCTCGTGTCGATGCTCTCGGTGACGCTGCGGACGATGACGCCGGAGTCCGCCAGGCGCTGAACAGTACCGACCGTATCCAGGGCCGACCTCCCGAGGCGGCTGAGGCTGTAAGTCACCAGCACGTCCCCAGGCCGCAGCGCGTCGAGCATGCGAGCGAGGCCGGGACGGTCCATCGACCGGCCGCTCCACTCATCGCTGTAGACGCGCTCCGGGTCGGCACCGAGCGCCTTCTTGATGGCCGCGAGTTGGCTCTCCAGGCCATTGCTCTGACCGGCGACGGAGACGCGCAGGTACGCCACGGTGAGGCCGGTCGAGGTGTAGTTCTCCATGCGCCAGTTCCTATCGTTCTCGGCTCGGTGTGAGCGGGGCACGGCGGCTCGCGTGATTCCGCGTGACAGGTGTTAGTGCCATCCATACCTGTCGCGTCGGTACGTTCCCGGCGCAGTTGCGTGCATCACGGTAACTCATACCCGTGATGTTCGCAAGCGTTCGAAGTAGGCTCATCCCGTGCCCAGACCTCCCATGCCGACAGGCACCCACGGAGCCGTGAGCGTGAAACCGGTGTCTGAGGCGTCGTGGTCTGCGATGCGCCCGCTTGGCGAGTACGTCGCGGTAACACGCTTCAACGACCCTCTCGAAGGCTTGCAACAAATCCGCCGATACGGGTCCACGGCCGACGAGGCGGTCTCCGCGGTCAAGGCCGTCTGCGCCGAGCGGTCGCAGCGGACGACTCCCACGCCGCCACCGTTCGGCACGTTTGGCGATGCAGTCGAGTGGTGGTGGAAAGCGGTGCGCCCGATGCTCCAGTGGAGCGTGGCGACAGAGCGCAACTACGTCTTCGCACGCCAGCACGTTGACCGCACACTGTCACCGCTCTTAGTGCCGCTGCCCCGCGACGAGTTCGAGGCTCTGGTGGACTCCGTGGACCTTCCGCCGCGAGGGCGAACCCGGAGCCTCATCGCGAATCTCATCGAACTCGTCGCGCGGCATGCGCGCCTCTTTGACTAGGCGACCGCTGCAAATAGGAAGTCCTCGGCCACGCCCTGCGTCAGGCCCTTGAGTAACGCCGTGAGGGTGTCCTCCGTCTCGGAGGATTGGAGGGTGCGCGTCATGCTGGCGAGACTCCAGTGTTCAGACTCCCGGTACTCATGGACCGCCGTGCAGAGGAGCGAGCGACGCTCGCTGTACCCGACATAGCCGAACCGTTCATTGAGGAACGACGCCAGGTGACCCTCATGAATCTCGTCCCGCTCGGCGAGGCGAACGCTCACAAGTGCGTCGTCGAGTTCGACCGAGATGTGGCCGTCGCCAACCACCCTGTCGCTCTCCATCAGACTCTCGCTCTCGCGCACCGCGGCGCGCACTGCTTCCCAGTCCTCAGTCACGGGAAAGTGGTTGTTCACTTCACCGTCGATGCGCAGGGTGCGCCAGTCTGGAACGGTCGCGACCAGGTGGACACTGCCCGGTAGCGGATGGAGTGCCGCGACAGCCGCGGGCTGCGCGATGAGCGCTTCGATGAAAGCAAGGTCGAGGTCAGTCATCGCTTCGCCGTCATGACGTTGGAGGCCGAGCGAGCCGTAGATGAGCCACTTCTCGCACCGCAGTGCATTCGCGACCGTAGTTCCCGCGGCGTTGAACTCGTCATCCTCGTCGCCGTCACCCGCGACTGATAGCAGGTCTCCACCGACGTATCCCGCGAACGGAGCGTGTCCCCAGTCCACATAGGTCGGTCCGTGCTGCTGAACTTCGGCGATTCCAGGCTCGATGATGAGCGCGTAGATGTCCTCGGTCATGGTCGTCCCCTCACGCAGTCAGTTCGTAGTCGTGTCGCATGAGCACAACGTCAGGTCGGCCGCCGTTCCACTGCTCGAACGTCCCGTAATCCCAATCGACGGGTGCGTACTCGTCATTCCAGGCGAGCCGCCCCACTTCGACGAATCCGCACCGGGCGTAAACCTTCGGCAGGTACGTGTCGAAGGCATCGAGTGTGCGCCCTCCTGCGGCGACTGCCTGTCGCATGAGAGCGGCCGCGAGGCCGCGAGCCGGTGCCGCCGTATGCCGGAAAACACTCACGATGTCCTCGCCGTTCAGCGCGAACCCGGCGAGCCGGTCGTCCGTAAGGAACGTCCGCATCCTGCTGTACTCGCCGAGCTTGTAGACGTGCAGTGCGGCACCGTGGATGTGAGAGGCGCGAGCGCGCAGCAGAGAGTCTCGGAACGAGCTGGCGGTAGTAACGGAGGCCCTCATGCGCTGACCTCCTCGGCGACCGGCGCGAAGACGATGTGAGCCTCAGCCTCGTCATCGTAAACGTGGGCCTCGTCGGCCAGGAGGCTGATGCACTCCCAGTGCTCGGATTCGTCGGCGCCGATGCGCACGCTCCAGTAACCTGCGCTCGGGTCAACGGCAGGGTCGATTATGGTGGCGTCGGTCCAAAAGAACAGACTGTCGCCGTACTCCCGCAGAACCTTCTCAACGCGCTCACGCGGCGTCATGGAGGCGCGCTCGACCGCATCCGGCTTGTAGGCCTTCGCCAGACGCTTAGCCTCGTCCGCAGTGAACTGCGGCGGGTAGTTCGCAACGACGAAGTGCAACGCCTCGCCGACGGCCTTGACGTGCACTCGGGCACGGATTGAGATGCGGTCGGCGTAGAACCAGCGCTCGCGCGCGGTGTAGTCCCACTCGTGAATGCGGTGATTCATGTAGTCCTGGCCGAAATCGTCCCAGGACACACCGTCGCCTCCCAGCGCGTGAGCACGCGTCAGATGAGCCGCGAGACCTTCCCAATCCTCAGCGTCGATGAGTTCGTCGTCGAGTTCGCTCTCGACTTCCGAGAGGTCAGCGTCCAGCAAGCGGGACTCAATGACGCGGATGGAAACCGAGTCGCCGAAGTCGTCGAGCATGATGAACGACTGGCCCCAGTCGGTCTGCTCGCCGTAGCGAACGGCATCGAGAACTTCACTGAGTTCGCCGGACTCGTACGCAGCAATAGCCCAATCGCGAAGCTCTCGTGCGCTGCGCGCACGATTCGCTGCGTCAGCCGCTTTGCGTCGGGCCTTTGCCAACTTCTTGGCGTGGTGCTGCGCAGCTTTCTCGGCTTCGAGGCGATGGGTGGCGGCCGTCTTCGCGACGTTCGCCGGGGTGGGGATGGGTGCGTTAGCAGCCATTTTCTTCTCCTTCGGCCCCCGCGCTGTCGAACGAACGAGGGTTGAACGCTGGCCCGCCCACCCATGGGGAGAGTCCAACCTCGACAGAAGAGGTCGTAACGTTGAAGGAGTCGATATGAAGTTGCGTGCATCACGGTAACATACGTTTATAGTGTCGCGCAAGTCCTACACGGGTTTATCTTTCGGTTCGAGGATTCGCACGGCCTCCGCGAACATGGCGCGCGCCGTTGCGTGGACCATTCCGACATTTGTTTCGCGGTCTCGGCGCGCAGACATCACGCCCCAGAAGTCCCCCGGTTCGGCCTCAACATCGGCAGGGCGTTGGAGGATGAGTTGCGACCAGAGCACACTGCCGTGCGCAGCGTTTGAGAATCGCCTCCAGGCTCGAACGGCTGCCTCACCCTCAAACGCCCTTCGGACCTGCGCTTCGAAGCCGGGGACCGCCTCGTTCTGCTTGATGCTGCGCTCGTGCCGGGTACCGTCGGCCGTATAAAACCAGCGCCTCCGTGCGCCCTCCACGAACGCGTCTAAAGCCTCACTGACGGTTTCTCGCATACTCAGGTCCACCGTGTCGAGCGACTCCCTCTGCTTCTCTAACAGGCGCACGATGCGGCGTCTTGTCTCCTGGTCGTCCTCCGCGTTGGCTAACCAGACGAAAGTGGCGGACGCTTCGATGATGGCTCGGTAGTGCGCCGCGGTCGCAGCCTCCGGAAGGTCAGCTGTCAGATTGCTCGCTGGACCGAAGAACCGTCTCCTCGGGGTTGTGAGCAGCACATGCAGTGCTTCAACGTTCGCCAACGTGACCGACAACAGCTCCTCGAAATAGCCGCTCGCGATGCCCGTCCCGTCTGACTTGCCATCCTGGAGAGTCTCATCCCAACCCGCGACGACTGAGCCTGGAGCAGGCTGGCGCATCCAGTGCAGCAACCGCACGAGGTGCACGGCGAGGTCGCTTAGTGCGCTGGCTTCGTCCGCGTCGGCATCCGGCACCGCCACTACCTCGATGAGCGGAACGTCCGGATACCCCCGCGGCGTGTACGGCTCGGCCTCCTCCGCATTGAAGTACGGCGAGACCAGCGCGTGCAGGCGTCGTTGTTCGTCACGGTCGGCGTCGTTCATCCTTCGACGCTAGCGCGCGGTTCGCACCCGACAGCGGCGCCCCGGAGTGGCGGCATAACGCCCTCATCATGGATCGCGACGAGAGACATAGGGTCGTGGTGCTCGCCACTGCGCGACCGGTACCTTGGGGGCGATGAGCGCCAAGAAATCGAAGGCGAAGCGTCAGCCTCCTCGCGCGACGGCGCCGCATCTCGTAAATGCAGCCATCGTGCAGCGCACCGCTCGCGCGGTTCTCGCTGTGGACATGAGCGATGTCGTGCTGAACGACTTCGTGCCTCAGGTCGCCGTGGGCCTGTGCCGCGCCGCCGCCGCACAGAGCATCGTCGTGGCGACGCTGACGCGAACGGGTCAGGCGTCGTCCGCGGCCCCGAACCGGCGACTCGTGCTGGAGTCCGCCATCCGCCTCATTTGGCTGAGCGGTCTGTCGAAGGCTGACCGCCACACTGCGGCATCCGTGATGCTGAATACTGACCGCAAGGAAACTAACGACACATTCGATTACCTCGCGCAGCACGGTCAGGAGGCTCCGTTCGACCCCGCGGAGATGAACGCTGTCGAGCTGAACGCCCCCACGAAAGGTGCGCTTCAGGACCAGGCTCGGAAACTCCGCCCCGCAGTGTTGGCAAGCGCATCCGAGCCGTGGTCCCTATATGCGATGTGGCGCGAGGAGACGAAGTACGCGCATCCGTCTGGTGCGCTAGCGGGCCAGTATGCGCCGACTCATGACCAGACCCACCTGCACGATGGGAACCCTGACCCAATGGACCCCGACCTCGAAGCCCACCAGCTCATTCAGTGTCTGACGGTTGCGGCTACGCAACAGATTCTGAAGGACGAAGGGCACACGCCCGAAGTCGCGTCCCGCATCACGATGGCGTTCCGTGCGCAGTCATCGTTCACGTTCGAATGGCCCGAGTGAGCGCGTCATCGGGGATGGACCGCTACCGGGCGCGTTCTTCACAGGGTGAGTTCGCCAGTTCCCCACGAGAGCCTATTGAACTCTTCGTCGTCTTGCTCGGCGATGAGTTCCTCGAACGATGAGGCCGTGGACACCGGCATCGACGCCACCTGCTTGCCGACCTGGTCGTTGAGATTGTCCACGGCGAACTTAGTTTTCGCGAGCGCATGCCCGGCGACGTTCCGCGCGCCACGCAGGAGCCAGTCCCAGGAGTGGACCGCGATACGCGCTGCCTCTTCGGACTGCGCGCGTGATGCTTGGCGCTCCGCGTTCGGGTCATCCCTGCCGATGATGACGAGTCCTGGTGCGCGGCTTGTGAGGCCGTGGAAGCCCTCTGTTCTCTGCGCATATGACGCGTTTTCTGTTAGCCACTCACGCCAGTCCTGCACCTGGTCGATGGCGTGACGCGTCTGCCCGGCAAGCCGACCCTTGTCAGTAAGTATCTTGTGTCGGGAACCTTCGATTTCGATGGTCACCCACTGCGGTCCGACGCTGTTGAGGCCGAGCACGAGAAAGTCCGGCACATACTTTCCGCCGAGCCTCGGCTTCGGAATGACGTAGGTCGCCCATCCACCGACCACGGTCGAGGCGAGCAATGCAGGGTACTGAGTGAGCAGCCGCTGCAATGGTTCCTCGCGAGATTCGCCCGATTCGAGCAGTTCTTCGAGCGCGCGAATCGCTTCCATCGCGGGGACATGACTCTTGAGTTCGAAAGGCGCGAGCCTTGCGTAGTTCACGAAACTGGTCGAACTCGACACGGTCGCATCCAGAACGGAATCGCTAGTACTCTTCACCGCTGCGGCGTGCCCCTTTGACCCGACTCGCTCCAACACCGTCAGGTTGTTCGGCCAGGCGCTACGCACCGGTTGTAGCTTCATGAACACTCGTCCGTCACTGCCGATTGAGGAGATTACCCGGCGCTCATTGCTCTTCCACCCCGCACTCGATACAACGTCCCCGATTCCCGGCTGGACCTCGCGTAGGCCGCGGATGGTCTTTTGCATGTAGCGCGTCTCGAACCAGGCGGATACCTCCTCGCGAGTGTTCGTTAGCAGCGTCGTCGTCCGCTCAACACCAAGCTCGTCCTCAATCTCCCATAGCACCTCTGGGATGCCATCGCTCGGCCGTGACGGCTTGCGTAGGGCCACCCCTACTCGGTCGTGCAGAACCGCCGCTACAACGGGCGAGGGGAGTCCAGCGGGAAGCTTGATTCCCAGTGCGGTCGCGATGCTCGCTTGCTGTTGCGTCGGGCCGCAGATTAGTGACTCTAGATTCTCCGCAACCTTCTGCCAACGAGGGACGGACTCTGTCATGTCCCTAACGTACCGAGCATGATGCGGCGCGTGAACGGCCAATATTCGGTTGCGGACCCTGAGTGCGTGAAACCCGGTAGAGGCGGCAGCAGGATGCCTGACTCGGCTCGCAGTTACTTGCGAACAATGGCCGCGACCTGGCTTGGTGAAATCCATGTGCCGCGGTGGCACATCCGGTGGCAGTTAGCGCACAGAAGCGCGAGGTCATCGAGCCGTGTCTCTGTCTCACCGCTGACGTGTAAAGGACGGACGTGGTGCACCTCGATGTAGCCGTCGCCGCGTTCGCCGTAAAAGCGGCCGAAGTCGAAGCCACACACCTCACAGGCGATGTCGCCACCCGCCGCCGCCACCGAGCGAATCTTGCGCGACCTGATACCGCGGTCACGTTCACGGCGCCGTGCGATGTGTTCGAGGATGCCGCCCTCTCGTGCCGAGACTTCGTCAGCCTCGTCCGGCTCGACGGGCAGAGTCTCGCCCGCGTCAAGCGCAGCACGGACTGCGGCAGCGCGAGCCTGCATCCCCGCGGTGTCCGCACGGAACGCCGCGATGACCAGAGCGTCAAGTCGTCCGCCGCGTGTAGGCCTCCCGACGTACGCTTCATCGGCCGTCGCTATGTCGTACGTCTTCCGCTGGATACTCGACGTGCTGCGGAAGTTGCCGGGCAGTTCCTCGCCATCATGGAGTTGACCGCGCCGAAGTAGAGTGGAGAGCGCCTGCGCCTCCGCAGACGACGCGCGCACGCCCGTCCAGCCACTCCGGCTCACGAGGTCGGCGGCGAGCACCAACTCGTCGTAGACCCAATCGACCATCGTCAGACATCCTTTGTGTTCGCGGTGACGAATGCGCGGACCCCAAAGTCGCTGTCAACGCCGCGCCACCACGTTCCGTGCTGCCGCGACTGGATGACGGCCAGGTCAAGAACCTCCCGCATCGCGACTGCCCAGTCGCGGTCTGTTGCTGCGGGCACCAACGCTTCGCGCACGTCGTCGCGCGTAGCCACGAGATGCAACGCCGGTACCGAACGAGCCTCGTTCAGCGCCGCGGCGCTCGGGTACAGGCGATATGCGAGGTCATCATCGGCGCCCACTGCCAGCACGAGGCACCAGATGATGTCGAAGCGGGTCAGGGAGTTGAGCACCTCGTCGTCAGCCCCGCCGACTTCACCGACGACAGCAACGTCATCCACGAACGACGGCACCGAGTTAGCGTGACCCCTGGATATCGAGAGCATGAGCGCTCCCCCGTGGTTCTCCTTCGCGAAGAGGTTCGCCCGCGACGCATACACGATGCCGTGGCGGAGCCAGCTCGGGTACATCTCGTCGGTGCCAAGCTTCACAGGACGCCGAGCGACGCTGGCGACCGCAGCCCACTCCTGTTCTCGCTCCGCCGCGGCGCCTACGAGCCAGACGCGGGTGAGGACCGTCAGCCAGTGCTCGACTATCGACACCTCGCGGATGGTCTGGAGGCTCGTCGCGTACTCGTTCACACTGCCGCCAGACAGGTACACACGGTGGAGCGAGTCGAGGGCGGCTTCGAGGGGCTCAGCGCGTTGCGACCGCATGGCCTCGATAGCTGTCAGCGCCAGCTTGTCGAGGGCGAGACCGCGTGTCGTACGGTCGATGTCTGGCCGGTAAGTGGCGGCGGTTCGGGCATCCCGGAGTAGGCGCCGAATGCCCGCATCGCTGTCGGAGTCGATGTGCTGACGCAGCGCTTCGACGAACGCTTCATCATCCATGTCTATCAGCAACGGAGGGAGGGCGCGGCCCCCAGCGACAGGCACGGAGGTACTCTCAACCACGCGGCGGATGAGGGTGTCAAGGCCCTCACGCGCCTCGGAAATGATGCTCGCTCGGTACCTACTGAGCATCATGTCCCAGTGCGCATCGGACGCCGCGACGTTGCGAGTCCCTTCGCGCACATAGAGGACACCCGCCTGGAGCACGGTCTTCATGCGACCATCACCACGGTCGTACTCCCCCGTGGTGCTGATGATGACGGGCAGCCCCGAGGCCGTCGGAGCGACGTGAACGAGCACGTGCGCTCGGGAGTCAATTTGATGCACTTGTGAGGTCACGCGGGGCTGGGCGGCGATGTGACGCGCGACGAGAGCGCCGAGTGCGGCCGAATCGAAGCGTGAGGTGTTCACTGCCGCCAGGTCATGTGCGGGCTTGCCGTCATCGTGCGCGCCGATGACTATGAAGCCGCCGCTCGCAGTGTTCATCATGGCGACGACGTCCAGGACGAACCCGAGTCGCTGCTTTGCGTCCTGAAGGTCGAGCGTGCCCTTGAAATCCAACTCGTCATGCTCGGCGCCTATAGCGAGCAGTTCGAGTAGTTTCTCGCGGTCGAGACGCCCGTCTACGACCACCGGTGAGGTCATTCGTTATCTCCAACAGCGCCGTGTGGGGGGTCCAGCCCGACCTCAGTGTCATGGTTCCCCTCATCCTCCACGAGCCTCAGCCGACTCCCCGTTCGTTCGAATCGAAAATCGCGAAGCATGAAGGAAAAGGCGACCTTCTCCTGCCCGGAAGCGTTGTACGCGCGCATCGCTGACTCGGCATCCGGGTATGACTTCTCCAGCCCGAGAGCCTCGAATGTAACCACCTTCAACCATTCCCGCCCGGGCCATACCTGCTCCTCGCCCTCAAACGAGACGCCAGACTCAAGCGTCAGCCTCGGAGAAAACACCACATCCCGCTTGAGCGGGTTCTTGAACTTGAGATGCAACTTTTCGTACCTATGGTCCGCGCCGAATGCGGGCGTCGCGCGGACCGCACACATCAGCGCAAGGCTTCGTGCTTTGCGGCGCCGTCGCCGTTGGTCAGCAATTCGAAGCGCTTCAGCGGCTGCCGTCGCGCGCTCTCGTTCCACCAGCGCAGCCCTGTCGCGGTCCTCCTGCGCAACCTTCCTTGCGGCCTCACGGTCATCGGCGGCTTGCTGTCGCGCAGCCTCACGGTCATCCTCCGCCTGCTGTCGCGCAGCCTCACGGTCATCCTCCGCCTGCTGTCGCGCAGCCTCACGGTCATCCTCCGCAGCCGTCTGCGCCCGACGTTGACCGGTGGCAAGAAACCCTCCTATGACCGCAACACCCACAGCCGCAAGTGCCCCTGCCCAGGTTCCATAAGCTTCAAAGAGTTGCACATCGAACTGGCAACCGGAACCGGAACCGCACGCGGCCCCAGCTCCACCCCAAAGACCCAGCACCAGTCCCACCACGAGAGCCATCGCCGCGCCGACGATGTGTAGCCACACCTGCGACCGGCGCTTCGTGGCCTCACGGCTCGGAGTCCGAGGCGCGCTCACGAATAGGGCCCCATGAAGCGCTCACCGTTCAGGTGAATCATGTGCGTCGGGTCGCTCGCGCACCATGCTTCGGTCTCCCAGGCAAGGTCGGCAAGGAACTTTCGCATCGTGGCGCGGTCGGGGAAGCAGGACACATAGACGAGGCCTGCTGTGGACCCGGCAAACAGCGTGGCGAGTTCGCCATGCCGTTTCGCATCTACCGGGCCATGTGAGGACGCCGCCTCCATGAGGAACAGCCAGTTCTTGTCCGGCTGATACACGACGAGGTCAGGCAGCTTGCCGTGGGTGTTGACCGTGACGCCGAGCGTGGCGAGCTTCGCTGCCTCGAAGTGCATCAACTTGCTGTCGGCGTCACCGATGTAAAGCACGTCCCCGCCCGGAATGAAGTACGCGCAGAAATCGTCAATCATCTGTTTGATGAGCACGTTCTGACCGCCCGCCCCGAGCGTCAGCTCCACGCCTCCAGGTAGCGTCACTGGGATACGAGTCATCGTGCGCGCGGCCTGATACTTCGCGGCGAGACCTGGTGCGTTCTTCAGATACTCGGCCAGCTCGGTGTCGAAGGCGGGGGTTCCGTACAGCCGGATGACCTTCAGCGCTTCCGGGCTAAGCCGGTAGTTGTTGTCCTTCGAATTGGTCTCGCGGGCGGGGTTGTCGTCGTTGTAGACGACGAATCCCGCGTCCCGGAACTGATGGAGCGTGAACCGGCGGTAGGTTTCACGGGTATTCGGCGCCACCGCGAAGTTGAGACGCGTCCGCACCCAGTCCAGGACCGCTTGGAGGCCCATCATCGGATTCTGAGCATCCTTCCACTCGCCCGACTCGTCGAGCTGTGCGAGGGCGAGCAGAGTGCGCGCACTGCGGTCATTCGAGCGTCCCTTATCGAAGCCAAACGCAGCGAGAATCGCGCGGGCCTCAGCATGGCGAGTCATGCCGCGACCTCGACCGGTGCGAGTACAGACTCGGTGGCGGTGTCGATGCTTGCTTGGTCGGTCGTGTTGGCCGACGCGAGGTCGCGGAGCTGCGCGAGCGATGGGAACCGCATCTGACGCATGTCCGTCGCGTTAACCTGCGTGTGGCCGGAGAACACTCGGAAGTAGTCATCGAGTCGGGTGGAGTTGAGGTACACCGCAAGGCCTTTTGCGACCTGCGCGTCCAGACCGTGCCCGCTGTCGTGGATGTAGTTGAGCTTGTTGTCGAACGCGACTGGCTCCGACGATTCCCACACCGCGGCGACCACTCGGCGCCGCTCTTCCTTCGCGGAGAACCGCTTGATGAGGACGTATGCACCGCCTGGAACAAGCAACTTGGCTGCGACGGCGGGGTCGGTGTGGAACCATTCCGGCTTCTTCGAGCCAACAGGGTGACGGGTCACTCCCCCACGGATGTGAGTGGCATTCACCATCGGCACAGCTCCGCCCACCTTCTCTTGATGCAGCATGTCGCGGCTCCGGAAGTCCACGACTCGCCCAGTGGAGACCGTCAGCCCGAGGTCGGCGAGGGTGTGCGTGGCGTGCGCCGTCATCCACGCGACGGCCTCAGCGTCCTTCTGCGTCGCCGGAACATGGATGAAGTCGGCAGTCACAACATCGGCGTACGGCACGGTGCGCGAGGTCGCATCTTCGCGATGGTCGTGGGAAGTGTGGACGACCACGTTCTCGGGCTTTGCGGAAAGCGTGGCCGACACGACGATGGCTTCTTGAAGCACGCCTGTATCGCCAAACACCTTCGACCGGCTCTCGAAGGTGTGGATGCCGTCGATGCCTGCGGTGGTAACGAACTCGCGACGGAACGCTGAGTAGTACGTGCCGTTCATCCATGACCGGGGCGTGATGGCCACCTGCTGCCCGTCAGCGTGAAGTAGGCGAAGCCCGAGGGTAAGGAACGCGGCGTAGATGTTCGGCACGTCGATACCCGCCACGCGAAGCATGTTCTGCGGCGCGCTGCCGGTCTGGAGCTTCGCGTACGGCGGGTTCTGGATGACCAAGTCGAACCGCTCGTCGGTTGTCAGCGCCCAACTCAGGAAGTCGGCGTTAACCAGCTCGGTCGAGATGCCGCCGAGCGCCTCGATGTCAGTGAGCGTTTCGCGAAGTGCAGCATGGAGCGTCTGGTCCACTTCGACCGCCGTGACGTGGATACGCAGCTCGGGGCGACGGTCGCGAAGCCGTTCGACGAGGGCGGCGGTGAGGATGCCGCTACCGGCGCCGGGGTCAAGGATGCGAACGTTCTGACCCTTTGGGATGCGCGGCAGGTCAGCAAGGATTCGAGCCGCCTGGTACGGCGTGAAGTACTGGCCGAACGCCGCCTGCTCCTCGGGCTTCAGCCCCGACAGGGAAGTCTTACGGCGCGCTTCAGCGCGGTCGAGCAGGTCCATGCTTCGAGCGTACCGACGGGCACTGACAGAACTCATCTATCCGGCAGCGCGAGCCGCGCGCCGGGCCAACGTTCGACGGTCCTTCAACTCCTTGGAGAAGGCGTCTGAACGACCGTCCACGTTGAGCGCCAGCGTCGCAGCAGCGAGCAGTTCGTCTTCAGCGACCCACGGTGTCGGGTCCACGGCCCACGCGATGCGCGCATGCTCGTTCATCCACCGGGTCAGACGCGCTTCGCCGTCCGGCCCCCAATTGGGTCGACCCTGATGGATGCGGAGAGTCAGCGCCAGTTCTTCGGTGAGCAACACACCGACGGTGAGCCTGAGCGTCGAGCGCGACGCATCGCCCGTTGCATGACGGACGAGGCGCGGCCGGAGAAGGCTCTTGCTTACGGCGTCCTTCGGTGCGATGCCGACGTACAGCAGCTCGTAGCCTCCGGTTGCTTCGTACGGCGCTGACGGGAGTGGCAGGCTTCCCGGTGTGAAGTACCAGCCGTAGATGCCCTTCTCCTTCGGCGAGGTGTTCGCGTCCGAGGGTCGGGTGAGTTCACGCGGGTGAAGGATGCGCTCGGCGGTGAACGAGAAGTCGGGCATGCTGCCGAGCGTATCGACCCTGTGGAGACTGCCGACGCGGCGCTGCGCCGCGGGTCTAACCTCTACGCATGAAGCCCACCGACGTGCTCGCTGAGGCGACGCCACACTGCGTGCAGTGTCTCGAACCACTCGTGGTGCACCCGCGCCTAGCGGCATGGGTGTGCCCCGCGTGCGGCATCGTCAGTCTTTAGCTTCCCGCGAGTCCGGGGCCTCGCACAGAGGCTCCCCCGTGAACTCGTGCTGTGCGCCGGACATCCCCATCGTCACCGGCCGCGGTTCCGGAAGCCTCTCGGGTACGAACCGCCCGTCCTTCGGGTGGTGGAAGAGCGTCAGGCTCGCACGGCCAGCGATGTAGGTGTTGAACATCTCAGCGATTTCCGTATCGCCGGGCATCGCAGTATCGAACCGGCTACTCCGGACCAGTTCAACCGGGATGCCGAGGTCTATCGCCATCTCGGGGTCACCCATGACGAGGCCGAGCTTCCGCGTCAACGGATACAAGATGTTCCGCGCCGTCATGAAGCCGACCCCCATGTACGGCCCGTCGGACTCGCGCGCTACCAGGACCACCGGGGTATCCGAGGTGATGAGCGACTCCTCGGAGAACCGGACAAGGGTCCACGGACGGAACGTAAGCGACGGGTGAATGGTGTCAACTAGCTCCATCATCTGCTCGATGTGGGCGAGAGCCGTGTGCTTGATGGGCGGACCGCCCGGCTGCGTCGCCTGCTCCCACAACTCGTCAGCCTCGGCGTCGCTGAGGTCCACGCCGTGCTCACGCCTCGCCCACGCCTTGACGTTCGCCTTGCCGCCGTACCCGATTTCGAGCCGCGTCATGGTGGCTGCGAGCTGGTCCATGTTGCGGCGCTGCTCAGGACCGCGAGTCACCTGGAGCGCGATGAAGTAGGCCAGGTCTGCGCGGTCGCTCGGTGAGAGCGGCCACTCCCCCGCTTCGATAGTCGAGAAGATGCCAGCCGTTCGCCCCTCAACGTTGCTCAGAATCTTCTCGAATGCGTCGGCGCCATCGGGGTGGCCCGGGACGGCGTAGAAGCCGTTCTCCGCGGCCGTCTTCCGGACGCTGTTGGTGTATCGATGCTCGCCGGGGAGTCTGACGGTCGAAATCTGCTCGCTTTCAGCGAAGCCCTTCAAGTAGAACTGCGGGACGTGATGGTGCCGCTTCGACGTAGGACCATTCCCCATGTGGTGATTGTGCCACCCAGGCTTCGACAGCACGGGGTTATGGTGTGTACATGACGCCAAGGCCAATACTCGACCCTGGTGCGCTCGGGAAGGTGCGAGCGCAGAAGACATCCGACGCTCTCTCCCGAGCCAAGAATCAGCCCGAGGACAAGCGCGAAGCGGCAGTCGCACGGGCGAAGACCTGGATGGAACGTGGCGCGTGGGTGGCCGACGCGCGCCACCGCGACCACTTCGGTTCGACACGACAGATTCGGCGCTTCGGACGCACGCAGGCCGAGGCACTGGCCGCGCTCAACGAAGAAGTCGCGAGACGGAACCGCGCGGGCGGTACGACACTCGACGCGGCGCGCAGCGTTGATGACCTTGTCACCTGGTGGCTGGAGGAGATGCTGCCGCTGAAGGATGTTCGAGAGCAGAGCCGCCAGAAGGATGCGCAGATTGCCGCATTCCTCACGAAGCGCATCGGCGGACTGCGGCTCTACGAGGTGACCGCACCTCGCGCCCAGCACCTACTCGACACCCTCGCTCGGGAGGGACTACTCGACCGACCGAAGAAGGTTCGCAACCTAGCGGGGCAAATCTGGCATGACGCGCAGATGCGTCGAGCGGTTCCCGAAAACCCGTGGCGGGAAACGAAGACGCCTCGACGCAAGGTCGTCCGGACGAAGGACCGCGCGCTCGGCGACGCCGACCTCATCGCTGTCCGCCGTCAGGTCGCCGAGTGGATTTCGCCCAGCGATGCCGAGAAGAAGCGTCGCGGTGGACCGAAGCCCGGCAAGCACCTACTCGCAGCCATCGACACCATGGTCGTGACTGGGCTTCGAATCGGCGAAGTGCTCGCGCTACGCAAACGCGATGTGCAGGTTCGTGATGATGGTTTCGCCGAACTGGACGTGACCGGCACCATCGTTCCCGATGGTTCGTCGCAGAAGCGACAGGAGCAGCCGAAGACGGAGTCCTCGGAGGCACGCGTCCCCGCGGCCCCGCACGTTGCCGCTCAACTTGTCGCGCTCGGCGAAGGCAAGGCCGACGATGACCTGTTGTTCCAGTCGCGCAATGGCCGCGCGGTGTCACCCAACCAGATTGCGACACAGCTCCGACGCGCGCTCGAAGGCACCGAATGGGCCGGCAAGGTCAGCCCGCACGCGTTCCGCGCCTCCATCGGCACTTGGGTCGCGGCAAAGCTGGGCGATGACAAGGCTCGGGAGTTCCTGCGGCACACCTCAGTCGAGACGACGCGCAAGCACTACCTGCGCCGCGACGCACCGCTCGTTGACCCGGCTATCAGTCAAGCCATTGCCGAGGGGCTGCTGCTGAGCGAAGAAGCGGAGGCATGGGCCGAGGCTGCCAACCGCGTCGTTCGAGCGCCGGACCCGGAGGGAATGGGCGGATTTCACGAGCTAATGGGTTCTGACCGAGCGAATCCCGCGGACATGGGCACAGGCTGGGGCGACGACCTGGCGACGTTCTAAGCATTAAAACGTGTACATAAGCGTTTACATTGACCGGGCTATACAACGACGAAGGGTCGGAATCCCGCAGGATTCCGACCCTTTTCTGTCGGGATGACAGGATTTGAACCTGCGACCCCTTGACCCCCAGTCAAGTGCGCTACCAAGCTGCGCCACATCCCGTTACCCGCGAGCGGGCAACTCCCCTATATTAGCCCCTCGCCGACTCCCCCGCGAACCAACGGCCACCCCGGGCGTGTGCGCACTCCCTTGTCGATGTCGGAGCCCCTCGCTACGGTCTCGGGCATGACGATCGAGATCCTCCCCGCCACCGGCGACCGCTTCGACGACGCAGAGACGGCGCTCGACAGCGGAGACGGTCCCGGGTGCCAGTGCCAGTGGTGGCTGCTCACGAACGCGGAGTTCCAGCAGAGCTCGCGCGACGACCTCACCACGCGCTTTCATGCCGAGATGCACGGTGATCGCTCGCCGGGGCTCATCGCCTACGTCGACGGCGAACCCGCGGGCTGGGTGCGCGTCGGCCCCCGCGTCGACCAGGCCCGCCTCCTCCGCACCCGCGACGTCACGGTCGCGACAGAGGAGCCCCTCGACGCCGACGACGTCTGGTCGGTCTCGTGCTTCGTGGTCCGCACGGCGCACCGAGGCACGGGCTTGATGAAGAAGCTCCTGGATGCCGCGGTCTCCACCGCCCGCGCTGCCGACGCCCGCGTCGTCGAGGCGTATCCCCTCGACCCCACCGTCACGAAACGCTCGGCCAACCAGCTCTATCGCGGCACGGTTTCGATGTTCGAGCAGGCGGGTTTCGACGTCGTCGATCGCCCCAAACCCGACCGCGCGCTCGTCGCGCTGACTCTCCACGACTGACCGCCCGACCTACGATGGAGGTTCACCGACGAAAGACCCGACATGACGGATGCCATGACCACCGCCCGCGTCGACGCGTGGCTCTGGGCGGTGCGCGTCTACAAGACCCGGTCTGCGGCGACCACCGCGTGCCGCGCGGGGCACGTTCGGGTCAACGGGGAACGCGCCAAAGCGGCGCAGCCCGTACGTCCGGGCGACGAATTGCGCGTGCGGATCCAGGGCTTCGACCGGATCCTTGTCGTGAAGAAGACGATCGCGAAGCGTGTCGGGGCGGCCCTCGTCGCCGAGTCCGTCGACGACCGCACTCCCCCACCGCCCTCGAAAGAGAGCATGCCGTTCGTGCCGGTACGCGATCGCGGCGCCGGACGCCCCACCAAGCGCGATCGCCGCGACATCGAGAAGCTCCGCGGCCGCGATCCCGACTGACCGCGCGTCACAGCCTCGGCAATCCGCAGAACCTCAGCCGACCCCTTCCCCGCCAACTGACCTCGCGCGAATCTCAGACCCTGTGCACGCCCCGCCCCGCACAACCTCCACAATCCGCACAACCTCAGCCGACCCCCGGCCCCGCCAACTGACCCTGCGCGAATCGCCGACCCAGCGACACCGCTGACCAAACGACACCGCTGCCCACTCGACGCACGCACGACGTCGGACCGGTGACGCCCCGCAGCCGTCAGTCCAGCTGATCCAACAACCAGCGCGCACCGCGCACGCTCGCCCCGACCTCCTCGACGCGCGCCGACAGCTCGCGGTCGCTCGTCACGACGACCACGGGGCGGAACGCCCCCGCGACCTCGCGCACGACCGCGACGATCTCGTCGTCGCCCTCACCTGGCGCGTGCCGCACCTCGACCGGGGGTGCCACCGGCTCGGCGGACCGCGCCTGGCCCTCCAGCACCGCCGTGACCACCGGGAACCAGCGCGTCGCGGACAGCCCGAGCGCCTCGGCATCTACTCCCTGCTCCGCCAGCCGCGAGACCTTTCTCACCAGGCGGGTCGCGGCGCCGGCGCGATCCTTCCACCACCCGTCGGGAACCGAACCCATGACGTTGGCCACGTCGACGACGATCGCCGGCCGCGCGGTCAGCGCTCGGCGCAGGGCCGGCCACGAGGCGGCGAACCCGGGGTGGAGCGGCAGGGAATCGACGTCGTCGACGGCGACCCACTCCAGGGCGACGCTCTCGGGATCGCTGATCACGGGCTCGAACGGCGTCGTGACGTCAGCCACCAGGGTCGAATACGACCAGATGCCGAGGTCGAGCACACTCTCGAAGCGCGCGCTGACGGCGTCCGCCGGCACCCCCGCTTCTTCGCCCGATTCGCGCAGGGCGCCGTCTCGAGCGGATTCGCCCTCGTGCCGCGCGCCTCCCGGCAGGGCCCAGGTATTGCCGAAGTGGCTCCACGAGACCCGATGCTGCAGCAGCACTCCGCGCTCGGGGTCGAGGGCCAGCAGACCCGCCGCTCCGAAACGACCCCAGTACTTCTCGCCCGTGGGCGCGACGACCCAGGCGTCGCCGGGGTCGCGGGGTCCGTGCGGACGCCGCGGCTCGCCGGGGGCAGGGGGCTCGATCGTCATCGGCTCCAGCCTGGCACACACACGACCGACGGTCCCCGCCCAGCGTCACGAGACGCCATGAGATCGCCCGCGCCGCCGCGCAGTTCGCGCCGAGAATCGCAATATGACGGCCGCTCCTCGCCCGCGGGGAAGTCGGAACCGCCTCGAGTTGCCACAATCGTCGGATGGAGTACGAATTCGACGACGACCCCGAACGGGTCGACCGCGACGCGGTCTGGCAGTGGCTGAGCACCGAGGCGTACTGGGGGCGCTGGCGCACCCGAGCCGACGTCGAGGCCCAGCTCGACAGCGCGTGGCGCATCGTCGCGGCGTACCGCCGCGAAACGGGCGAGCTGGTGGGCTTCGCGCGGGCGATCTCCGACGGCGTCGGATTCGCCTACCTGGCCGACGTGTTCGTCCTCGACGCGCACCGCGGCCACGGCCTCGGCAAGGGCCTGGTCTCGCTCATGATCGATGAGGGCCCCGGCCCCCACTTCCGATGGACGCTCTTCACCAGCGACGCGCATGGCCTCTACCGCCAGTTCGGTTTCGCCGAGCCCGACCAGACGGCTCTCGTCCGCCCCGCGGCGCCCCTCTGAGACACCGGATGCCGGATCCCCCGCCGACACGCCATCCCGCTGACACGTCGGTCACCGTCCGTCATCCCCCACCGCCGAGGCCCGAGCGCGAGTGGAGCGACGGGGCCACGGCATCCGGAACGACGAGCGCCCCGACCCAGCGGGCCGGGGTGCTCGCTCGGGCGTCTCACGCGTCGAAGCGCGCGCCCTCCGGCCGCGGCCCCTGGAGCGTGAAGACGAAGAGAACCAGGACGCCGATGAGCGGCACCACCCCGATGAACACCCAGAAGCCGCTGCGACCGGTGTCGTGCAGGCGCCGCACGAGCACCGCGAACGTCGGGATGATGGTTGCGAGGGCCCACACGAGCCAGATCGTCCCGAGGATCACCCCGAGCGGTCCGGTGATGGTCGTCGAGCCATCGGCTTCGATACGGATGCCATCGGTCAGCGTGGGCAGCGCGTTCAGCACCGTGCCCACGACGGCGGCGGTCAGCACCCACCACCAGTATTCGCTGCGGCTCGCGCGCCCACGGAAGGTGGCGTACTTCGCGAAGACGCGGCGGACCGCAGCGCCCAGCGGCGCGCCGTAATACGGCTGGTCGAGCGGCGGGGCGGCGGCGGTCATGGGGTCTCCCGGCGTCAGTGGAGGGCGGATGCCACGGCGTCGCCGTCGCGAGAGCACTGTATCGACCACCCGGTCCGGCCCGACCCCGCTTGCGCTCGTGCCCGTCCGTGCCTCGCGGCACCCACCGCGCGCGAGACGGCATCTCGCTGACACACCCACGTCAGCTTGCAACCGACTTGCAGTCTCGCGCGACATACGGGCCCGCAGACGCAGCGCACACACGCCGCCGCCCCACCGCCGTGCGCGCGAGTCACACGCCCCAGCACGCGAAAGCGCCCCGACCCCCACGTGGGGATCGGGGCGCTCGCTGCGCGCCTCAGCGCTGGCGCTTCTCGCGAATTCGCATGTTGAGCACGATCGGCGTGCCCTCGAAGCCGTAGATCTCGCGCAGGCGCCGCTGGATGAACCGGCGGTAGCCCGGGTCGAGGAATCCGGTCGTGAACAGCACGAATGTCGGCGGACGCGTCGCCGCCTGCGTGCCGAACAGGATGCGCGGCTGCTTGCCACCGCGCAGCGGGTGCGGGTGCTCGGCGACGAGCTCCGACAGGAAAGCGTTGAACTTTCCGGTCGGGATGCGGGTGTCCCACGACTCGAGCGCCTGCTCGAGGGCCGGCACGAGCTTGTCGAGGTGGCGACCGGTGCGGGCCGAGATGTTCACGCGCGGGGCCCAGGCGACGTGCGCGAGGTCCTGCTCGATCTCGCGCTCGAGGTAGCGGCGACGGTCCTGGTTCTCCATGTCGTCGTCGTTGAGGCGATCCCACTTGTTGAACGCCAGCACGAGCGCGCGACCCGACTCGAGCACGAGGTCGATGATGTTGAGATCCTGCACGCTGATGGGCTGCGACACGTCGATGACGACGACCGCGACCTCGGACTTCTCCAGCGCCGTCGAGGTGCGCAGTGACGCGTAGAAGTCGGCGCCCTGCGACAGGTGCACGCGGCGACGGATGCCGGCGGTGTCCACCAGCGTCCAGAGCTTGCCACCGAGCTCCACGACCTCGTCGACGGGGTCGCGGGTGGTGCCGGCGAGCTCGTTGACGACGACGCGCTCTTCGCCGGCCGCCTTGTTCAGGAGAGACGACTTGCCGACGTTCGGGCGACCGAGGATCGCGACGCGGCGAGGTCCGCCGATCTCGTATCGGGCGACCGCCGACACGTCGGGCAGCACCTTCATGATCTCGTCGAGCAGGTCGGCCACGCCGCGGCCGTGGATCGCCGAGACGGGGTGCGGCTCGCCGAGTCCGAGGTTCCACAGGGCGGCGGCCTCGGGCTCGTGGCGGGCGTCGTCGACCTTGTTCGCGATGAGGAAGACCGGCTTGCCGCTCTTGCGCAGCAGCTTCACGACGTGCTCATCGGTCGAGGTCGCTCCCACCGTGGCATCCACCACGAACAGGACGATGTCGGCGAGATCGATCGCGACCTCGGCTTGGGCTGCGACCGAGCGGTCGATGCCCTTCGCGTCGGGCTCCCAGCCGCCGGTGTCGACCAGCGAGAAGCGCCGGTCGAGCCACTCGGCCTTGTAGGTCACGCGGTCGCGGGTGACACCGGGGGTGTCCTCGACCACGGCCTCGCGGCGACCGAGGATGCGGTTCACCAGCGCCGACTTGCCCACGTTCGGGCGGCCGACGATCGCGACCACCGGCAGCGCCGGCAGGAACTCGATCGCTCCCTCGCCCGAGGCGAGACCGGCGAGCAGCGCCGCGTCCTCCTCGTCGAGGTCGAAGTCCTCGAGGCCCGCGCGCAACGCTTCGGCCCGCTGTTCGGCGAGCACCTCGTCGAGCTGCTCCATCTTCTCGGCGAGCTGGTCGGGCCCGCCCTCGTACTCGTCTTCAACGCCCATCGCGGGCTCCCATCGTGGAGTCGACGACGCTCAACACGGCGTCGACGGTCTGTTCGAAATCAAGGTGGGTCGAATCGACGACCTGCACGCCGGGGGCGGCGGTGAGGAAGTCGACGACCGTGGAATCAGCGGCGTCGCGCTGGTGGAGGGCTGCGGCGACCTTCGCGGCATCCTGATCCGTCAGCTCCGCACTGCGGCGCGCGGCGCGCACCTCGGGAGCGGCGGTGAGGAGGATGCGCACGGGGGCGTCGGGGAACACGACCGTGGTGATGTCGCGGCCTTCGACCACGACGCCCGGAAGAGCAGCGGATGCCACGAGCCGGCGGAACAGCTCGTTCACCGCGTGGCGCACCGCGGGAACGCGGGCCACGCCGCTCACGGCATCGGTCACGCGGGGTTCGCGGATGGCGGCGGTGACGTCGGTGCCGCCGACGCGTACCCAGCGATCGGTGGGGTCGAGCGAGATCGCGTAGTCGAAGTCGCCAAAGACCTCGAGCACCGCCGTGGCGTCGGAGGTGTCGGCCTCGTGCGCGAGGGCGTGCCAGGCGAGGGCGCGGTAGGCGGCACCGGTGTCGAGGAAGCCGTACCCGAGACGGGTGGCGGCGGCCTTGGACACGCTGGACTTGCCGCTGCCGGCGGGACCGTCGATCGCGATGACCGCGGGGGCGGATGCCGAACCCTCGGCGGGCGCGGCGAGACCGGGCCGGAAGAGGGCGGAGGTGGGATCAGTCATGGGTGGTGCTCGCAATCCGCCAACCGCGCTGCTGGAGGCCGTCGACGGCGCGGCGGACCGCGTCGGGGACGACGCTGATCTCGGCCAGGCCGAACGGGGCTCCGGGCGAGTGCTCGAGGCGTAGGTCTTCGACGTTGACGTCGAGGTCGCCGAGCTCGCCGAACAGGCGCCCCAGCTGGCCGGAGGTGTCGTCGACCATGACGACGAAGGTATCGAAACGGCGATTCTGGCCGTGCTTGCCCGGCAGGCGCTCCACGCCCTCGTTGCCGCGGCGAATGGTGTCGGCGACCGCGCGACGTGCACCGGGCACCTCGGGATCGCGCAGGGCCCCGGCGACAGCGGTGAGGTCGGCGGCGAGCTGATCGAGCACCTCGACGACGGGCGCCGCGTTCGCCCCGAGGATCTGCACCCACAGTTCCGGTGCGGAGGCCGCGATGCGCGTCGTGTCGCGCACGCCCTGACCCGCGAGACGCAGCGAACCGTCGGGGGCCTCGACGAAGCGCCCGGCGAGAAGGCTCGCCACGAGCTGCGGAACGTGCGACATGAGCGCGACGGACTCGTCGTGCTCCTCCGGCGTCATCTCGATCAGGGTCGCGCCGAGATCGAGAGCGAGGCCCTCGACCAGCGAGAGATCGTGCGCGGAGGTCTCGCCGTCGCGGCAGACCACCCACGGGCGCCCCACGAAGATATCGGCGCGGGCCGAGATGGCTCCGCCGCGCTCACGACCGGCCATGGGGTGCGAGCCGATGTAGTGGGTGAGGTCGACGCCACGTTCACGCAGCGTGCGCAGCGGCTCGAGCTTCACGCTCGCGACGTCGGTGACCACGGCATCCGGGAATGTCTCGAGCTCGCGCTGCACGACGTCGGCCGTGACATCGGGCGGAACAGCCACCACGATCAGCGAAGGGCTGTCGTCGGGGCGTTCGGCCCGACCGGCACCGTAGTCGATGGCGAGCCGCAGCTGCGACGGCGACGCGTCGACGAGCACGACATCGACACCGCGGGCGGTGAGCGCGTGGCCGATGCTGGCTCCCAGCAGCCCCGAGCCGACGATGCGGACGGTGCCGCTCGTACGGGTCGCCAAAGGCCCGGCCGCGCGCGCGGACGTTCCGTTGACTTCGCTCATCGGGTCTCCTGCCCTGGGCGGCGCCGCTGGCACCGCGAAGCGCCCGAGAGGCTCACTCCGCCGGATCGGCCGGAGCGCTGTCGTCCTGGCGGGACAGCGTGAGCAGGGCACCGCGTTCTACTGTAGTCAACTCGCGGGCCTTGCCCACCGGGAGAGTTCCCAGGTGGAGCGGTCCGAACTGCCGCCGGACCAACTCGATGACCGGGTGACCGACCGCAGCCATCATGCGGCGGACGATCCGGTTCTTGCCCGAGTGCAGGGTCAGCTCGACCAGGCTCTCGCCGCGGGAGGCGTCGAGCAGGCGCGCCTTGTCGGCGACGATCCGCCCGTCGTCGAGGTCGACGCCCTTGATGAGGCGTTGGATCGTCTGGGGCAGCACCTGCCCCTCGACCTTGGCGATGTACACCTTGGTCACCCCGAACGAGGGGTGCGCGAGCACGTGCGCGAGGTCGCCGTCGTTGGTGAGGACGAGAAGACCGCTCGTGTCGGCATCCAGTCGTCCGACGTTGTAGAGGCGCTCCTCCCATTCCTTCGTGTACTGGCGCAGATCGGGGCGGCCGCGGTCGTCGCTCATCGAGCTGACGACGCCGGTGGGCTTGTTGAGGATGACGTAGCGCTTGGACTCGTCGAGCTGGATGGCCGTACCGTCCACGTCGACGAGGTCGGTCTCGGGGTGGATGCGGCGGCCGAGCTCGGTGACGACGACGCCGTTCACTCGCACGCGTCCCTCGACGATCATCTGCTCGGCGACGCGGCGCGAGGCCACTCCCCTGTTCGCCAGCACCTTCTGCAGGCGAATGCCGTCCTCGCTCGCCGCTCCCGTCGAATCGTCGCTCATTTCAATACCTCTCCGT